>Ga0335070_10000632_pt1 | contig 39667 bp, 35 predicted proteins | sample Lox_Sample_13_FD_206722 | JGI IMG/M metagenome (GOLD analysis project Ga0335070, IMG submission 206722) | Soil microbial communities from Loxahatchee National Wildlife Refuge, Florida, United States - Lox_Sample_1.3 | ecosystem: Environmental > Terrestrial > Soil > Wetlands | place: USA... | reverse complement strand
CTTAAGGGCACCTTCTACGTAAATAGGGTCAAGCCAGAATGGCGTCCCGAGGATGATTACCAGGTAGGCAGCCAGCATTTCCCATAACAGCAGTATGACAATAACGATCTGCCAGAAGGACAGCGGCAAAGCCGGCTTGACCCTTTCAGGATGTCCGGTCACCGGGATACAGCCCTGGGCTACCGATTGGGTGGGGTGATTTTGCTTCCTGCGCTGCGCGGAACTCGCTTCCAGATGCAGGCTGTCGAGCATCCAGACCCAGATCAACAGCAAGCCAGCAATGAAATAAAGAGCTGTATCGGTGTTCAGGCGTGGAAGCTGCACCCAGGCGTACAGCACAAAAATTAATATTGTAATAGAAGCTGCAAACAAGATCTCGCGCAGCCGGTTAAGTCCATCCACGGAAGTGACTATAGCGCGGACAACTTTTCCTCCATCCGTGATGGCGCCAATTGGCAGCAGATTTAGAAAACCAATATGTGCGCTGAAATTCGCCAGGATGAGTAGATTCCGGTCGGCGGGAAAAAACAGATTGTGCAGCACCAGGGCCATTACTGCCAGTAAGAGGCTGAAGACCGGCCCCATCATATGGATCGATACGTTGGCAATCTGAGGGAGCCGGGCGCGTTGTTCGGCATTCGACCAGGTCCACGCGCCGAGGAATCCAAACGAGATGCGCCAATCCAAACCAAGCCACGAAAGCGCGGCAGCGTGGCCCAACTCGTGGAAACCCAGACTGGCGGCGACGATCAGAGCGAATTCCCAGGAACGAAAGAACAGCGCGGTTACGAAGAAAAACGCCAGAAACGATAAAAATGCTGGCAGTTCCTTGCGAGCTCGATCAATCAGTGGAAAATGAGAGCTGATTCCGCTTATCATGTAATTGCCAGCGCTGGGTGGGTATTGTTGGCAGCCCTTCGACCGTCTGCCGGTCCAGCTTCAAGTAAATTGTGTCTTCATCAACATGGTCAATCTGCGATATGGGGATGGTGACTTCCCTGTTCTTGAATACGTGCCCTTCACGCAGCACCAGATAAGTGACCTGCATATTGATTGAGTTAATCAGCACCTCGTTGATCTTACCGATGTAACCATCAGTGGCTGCTACCTTCGCACTGTGGCATATGGCTAATTCATCTTGAGGGACGCTCTGGTACGTTTCTGAATCATAGGTAACTACGTCTGCCTTAACGACCTGGGTACAAACAACATAGTATAAGTTTAATAAGGTAGGAAACTCGGTGTAAATGGTCTCCTCATCCTCGAAACGTTTCATGTTTTCCATCTCGTTCCGTGTGCATTTCAGCTTGATCTGTTTTGGCGTCGTTTCGGTCACATTGTCAATCGGTACGAGATATTCGGTAAAGGGAGGTTTCAAGCTTTTTACCACCAGGTGAGTCACCTCGTGATTCATCGGTTTTCCGACTACATAAGTCGAGAGCCCAATAATACCATCAGAACAATGTACCTCAGAGTTTAAAGGAAGATCAATCATTTTCACCTCTCTAATTATTGATTAAAAAGAGATCGCTGAGGGCCTGGAAGACCAGATTCTGGCAACACCAAACGGGCCCTCAGTTGATCTCTCATGACAGAATTACAAAATTACGAGTTTATCATCGACGTCAGTGACACCCGGGGCCGACCAGGCGGCATCCTCGGCTGCCTCTTTCTCTTCCCAGGAAGCGACAGTGCCTTCCAGGGTGACCTTACCGCCATCGGTTTTTACCCGAATTTCTTTTGCATCTAAAGAGGCAAGGCGCTGGAGAGCCGACTCGATTTTTCCCTGGACGGCATTGGTAGAGACTTTGGATTTGATTTTGGTGTTATTGATGACCCCTTTGACGCCAGTCAACCGCGCAACGTCGTTCTGGGCAGCGGTCTTCTGGTATTGCCATTCCACGGTTCCGTTCAGGGTCACCCAACCATTTTCCACGACCACCTGCAGATCTTTGGGTAATACCACGTCCCAATCCAAGGCGTTGGCAGCGGCGCGGGCGATATCTTCATCCGAGCGGCGGCTTTCACTGGGTAACTCGACATCAATCTCATTGGCTACCCCTTTCACGCCGGAGACCCGCAGAGCAGCCTTTTCCGCGCCCCACTTTTCGGGGAAGGATTGTACCGTTCCGGTAAGGGTGACGATGCTATCCTCGACGATCACCCCAATTTCTGTTGCGGTTACGCTCGGCTCCCACTGGAGCTCATCCAAAATATCATTTCGCAATTCGATGTCTGTTTTCATATCCGTTATCCTTACCTCTTTATTAATTATTGAGCCGGATTTGGAAATTCACCTGACTTGATCGAATTCCACCAGCCATGTAAGCGATGTGAAAAGCTGACCTGCATGATTCCGTAGACGATGGCATAAACGCCGAGTGCATACATCAGAACCTTCACACCAGGGGTCGGATAAACGATCAGCAAAACACCAAGGAGGATTGAGAGGGCGCCGGCGAAGACCAAATTCCATTCACCTGCGGTAAGGCTCTGGAGACGGACTCCAGCTACGATCTCAAGGATCCCATTGATGATTGCCCAGGCTGCGATCAGGTAGTACACGACAAGGGAGGCTTTATCGGGCGAGATGAGGATCAATACCCCGACGACGATTCCAAGCACCCCACCCACCAGCATTACCCACCAGTGACTGAAATTCTTTTTTAAGTCGAAGCTGGTGCCAATGGAAAAGAGGCCGTCCAAGATCGCAAGGACGCCAAACAGCACAACCAGGACTTCCCAGAAACCCGTGGGCTTAATGAAGGCCACGACGCCGAAGATAATGAAGGCCAGGCCGCGCACCAGATACATCCACCAATTTTTACATGTTTCTGAAATCATATTCATTTTCCTTCTTTCTTTTTAAAAAGCGAATTTAGATTTATGCCAAGCATACTATCCAGAGGACAAACTTTCATGTATCCAAAGTATCATAAAAGTGCTATCTACCTTTTCCTTTCGACAGAAGGAGACCGCAGCCGATCGTTGGAATCAAAAATACTCCCCCATGGCGATTAGGGAGTCTTTTCGTTGCTGCTCGATAATGCCATCCTGAACACCCTGCTGGTGTGGCCCTGCCAAGCCAGAATCTATCGTCGCGCTCGGGATAGCTCGAGTGGCACCAGATGGGAAATAGCCTCCTGCCAGATCCCCCAGGACATCGAAATGACAAGTTATACCAAGTTAACTGTAAAGTTTTGTAGAGTGACTTTCATGGTTGCCCCGACTATACTCGTCTATAGTGGATGCGGAGCAACGGAACCACTATGGCGCAGGCAACCCGGTGAAAGCATTCGAGTAGGTCGGGTTGCCTGGATTAATGATAGCACATGTGACTCATCTGGACTTGTATTTATATAGTATACGGTACTAACCGGAACAATGAGTAGGTTGTGAAGGCGCATGTGGCCGAAGTAGCAAGTTGGGACAATTCGTATGACTATCTCCATCTATGATCAACCTCTCCTTCGTACTAAAATCTCAGTTCCCCAGACCCCAAACAAATACGTTCATCGACCTCGTCTCACGGGAAGGATCAAACAGGGCGTTCGGGTACCGCTGACCCTGCTCGCCGCGCCCGCTGGATTTGGAAAAACCAATCTTCTGGTTGAATGGACCAGAGAAGCGGACCTTCCTGTCGCCTGGCTGACGCTCGATAACCAGGATAACGACATCAACCACTTCTACTCCTATTTCATCGGCGCCTTACAAACGCTGGTCCCCCGGCTGGGGGAAAAAGCCCTGGAGTTTATCCAATTCACCGGGGGGAGCAACCTGGAGGTGGGACTGACCCTGTTGATCAATGAACTATTCACCTATTGGAAAGAAATGGTCCTGGTGCTGGACGATTTCCAGGTTCTGGAAAATCCGGCGGTGCTCCAGGGGCTGGATTTTCTGCTGAAATACCTGCCTTCCAATCTGCACCTGGTGATTGCCAGCCGCTGCGAACCCAATCTGGACCTGGCCTTTCTGCGCGCCAAGGGCCGGATGGTCGAATTAGGCGCTGATGATCTGCGTTTTACCAATGAAGAGGTATTTCAATATTTCCAACAGGCGACCGGCCTGCAGCTTTCACCTGAAACGGTCCAGGCGCTGGAGGAACGCACAGAAGGCTGGATCACTTCTCTGCAAATGGCTGCGATTTCCCTGGAGAACCGGTCGGATCCGGAGACACTTCTGGCCAACCTGCACGGCCAGGCGGATTGCCTGGCCGGCTATCTGGCCGAAGAGGTCCTCGACCGCCAGCCGGGAGAAATTCGCCAATTCCTGCTGAAGAGTTCCATTTTGGAGAGCCTCACCGGCCCGTTGTGTGAGGCAGTCGTCTACCCAGACGCCCAGCCAGGATACGGCACCGCCATGTTGTATCGCCTGGAGCGTGCCAATTTGTTCATCACGGCTCTGAATGGGAAACACGAGTGGTTCCGCTATCACCCCTTGTTTGCCGACTTTCTGCGCCAGGTACAGGCGGAAGTCAACCCGGCCGAGATCTCGGAACTGCATCAGCGGGCGGCGTTGTGGTTCGAACAGAACGCTCTTCTGGCGGATGCCTTTCGACACGCTCTGGAAACCCGGGATATGGAATGGGCGGCGGATATGATCGAGCGTAACCTCCAGAGATTGATCAAAACGGGCGAAATTTCTGTTCTCAACCAGTGGGTTGGAAAACTACCGGACGAGATCATTCACCGGCGCCCGTATCTCATCCTGGATTATGCGTGGGCGCTCATTGCAGCTCGCCAGTTGGAACTAGCCCGTTACTGGTTGGATGACGTGCGGAGGTCGCTGAACCAGTTCGAAAAGCAAACGGATACGTCACAGAATATCGACAGACCGGGAACCGGTAAAGTTTTTGATAAAGATAGTATGTTCTTTATTCAGGGTAGATTAGCCGTCTGCCAATCGACCCTGGCAATTTTGAGCGGCGATCTGGAACAGGCTACCGAGTTCTCCCGGCAAGCGCTCAGGTATCTACCGGAAGGGGATCCCTATCCGCGTAGCCTGATTGCGCTGGATGACAGCCTTTTCTTCATTATGTCTGGTGAAACCCAAAAAGCGATCGAATCATTGCGTGCCACGCTGCGGATAGCCCGGCAGGCGAACAACCCACTCTTGATGATCATTGCTTCTGGCTCTCTGGCGAATACTCAAGCGTTGCAAGGGCAACTCAGCAAGGCATGGGAGACCTTGCAGCGGGCGCAGTATATCGCACTGGGACCGGAGGGAACCCCTCTTCCCCTGGCCGGGTTGGTGGATATTGGGTTAGGCGAGATCTTGCTCGAACAGGACCTGTTGGCGGAAGCCAGGGATTACCTGGAGCGCGGTTGCCAGGTCACCCAGTCGATGTGGTCGATTGGCAGCCTGGATGGAATGGTTGCCCTGGCTCGCCTGCGCCAGGCTCAGGGAGATATCTCCGGGTCGCAGGCTGTGATCGAGGAAGCAGCGCGCATGGCGCTCAGTACGGAATCGAGCGAATGGGATAACGCCATCGTAGCTGCAACCGCAGTACGGCTGGCCCTTCAGCGGGATGACCTATCCGGAGCGGAACAGTGGTGGAAAAAAGGTGGGTTGCCTGATCTGAGCGGGACGATCGCTTTAGAAGATTATCCGTATTCCATCTATGAATATTTGCTGGTCACCCAGGCGAGGTTCCTCCTGGTAAGGGGCCAAGATACCAAAAACCAGCATGATCTACAGAGAGCTTCGGCCCTGTTGGGAGCCATTTTGCCAGCAGTGGAAGGGTTTCAACGGGTTACCATACAGATGGAGATTTTGATATTGCTGGCCATGGCCCTATATACTTCAGGTGAGGATGGATGGAAAAAGACATTATTGCGGGCTCTTGCCCTGGGTGAGCCCGAAGGTTTCCGGCGGATTTTCCTGGACGAAGGCTGGCGGTTATCTGAACTCCTGCTCCAATGCCCGTCCGAGCAGCGAGAATCAGGCCACTACCTTCCTTCCCAGGTTTTTACTGAGAGTATATTGGAAGACATCCAGCATGCGGGGATCAGTCGGCAGCCCGATCAACAACCCATCAAACACCGGGTAAGCCCGGTCACCGCTACATTGGAAGATGGCTTTCCCATCTCCCTCTCGCTGCGCGAGATAGAGGTGCTGAAATTGATTGCCGAAGGAAAATCCAACCAGGAAATTTCGGGTAATCTCTACCTGGCGCTCAATACCGTCAAGCGCCATACCCACAACATTTATGAAAAACTCGAAGTAAACAAACGCACCCGGGCCGTGACGAAAGCCCGCCAGCTCGGTTTGATCTCGTAAGGTCAAAACCACCCGCCATTTTCGACGATCCTGGCAGGCACAGCGCCAGGATCGTCGAAAATGGTACTTTTTTAGCACTTACGTTTCATTGCAATTCCTATCAATAGGGGTATCCTGTACTTATGCCGGTGCGAAACATGGCAGACGACCTGGTGGAAGAACAAGATCAAAAAGGAAGGATGATTATGGTATCGAAGGATGAATTGAAAGCGTTGATCGAGGCGCGCACCCTCGTGCGTTGCCTATCACTGTACATGCCCATCGTCCACGGCGATGATGGGGTCCATCAGAGCCAAATTCGTTTTAAGAATATGCTGCGCGTAGCCGAAGAACGGCTGGTACAATCAGGTATGCGCGGCCCGGAGGCCAGGAAGCTGCTCGATCCAATAGACGATCAGGCGCTTGAGGCTATTTTCAGGCAGCACGATGAAAACGGCCTGGCGCTTTTCCGCAGTCCTGAGCTGCTAAAAATGTACTCCTCGCCGTTGGGCTTCGAAGAGAGAGTCTTTGTCGGCATTCGTTTCATGATCAAGCCATTGTTACCCCTATTCAATGAGGACCGGTTGTTTTACATCCTGGCGCTCAGCAAAAACCAGGTGCGCCTGCTGAAAGGGACGCGTTTCCACGTGGAAGAGGTGGAACTGGAAGGGGTACCCAAAAACATGGCTGAAGCCTTGAATCTGGATAACCCACAGCAGGAACTCCAGGGTCATGTGTCTGGGTCAGTCGCGTCAGGAGGATCCCGGCCCACGCTCACACTCCACGGCAACGGGCCAGGCACGGAAGATAAGGAAGAGAAGGGCGAAATTCTACGCTATTTTCAGCAAATCGACCGCGGTCTACATCCGATCCTGAAAGAGGAAAACGCCCCGCTGGTTCTGGCCGGGGTGGATTATCTGCATTCCATCTACCGCAAGGCCAACACCTACCCGCATCTGGTAAAGCAGGGTATCGACGGAAACCCGGAAGAGCTCAGCGCCGAAGAGTTGCACCGGCGGGCATGGGAAATTGTCCAGCCGATATTCAAGCAAGAGATTGAAGATGCAAAAGCACTGTACCGGCAGAACATGGGAGAGGGTAACGGAAGAGCATCCAGGGACGTGAGCGAGATTGTGCCCGCAGCGTACTATGGGCGTGTCGCACAGCTTTTCCTGCCAGAAGAGCAGGAACGCTGGGGCAACTTCAATCCCGTTACTGGTGAAGTGAGCCTGCACCCGGAAGACCTGCCGGGCCCGGAGGATATGGACGTGCTCGATTTCGCGGCTGCCTATACCATTATTCAGAATGGCAAGGTATATGGCGTCCAACCTGGCCAGATGCCCGAGGCCGTGCCTGCAGCAGCCATTTTTCGCTATTGATGACCGCTTTCGCTTAAAACCTATCCGAATAAAATTTTTTGGGGTGTTTTTGCAGGCGCTTCGAGCCTGCAAAAACACCCCAACCATAATTTTCGGATAAACCCTTATTCTGCTAATCTTAAAATGCTCAGAAACTGTTGTAGCGGTAGAAATATATTTTTACCACTTCGTTTCCCGCGATATATACCAGGGTCATCGCCAGGAGCAGGATCATCACGTACGGCGGGAGCGGCACAAAACCAAATGCGCGCTGCATCCATGGCAGGTATGGCAGGATCAGGGTGATCAGACCGACCAAAAAGGTGCTGACCAATAGCAAAGTCCCTGGCCGGCTGCGCAAAAACGGACGGCTGGTGCGGATCACCAGGAAGACAAAGAGCTCGGTTAAAAGCGACTCGATGAACCAACCGGTGCGGAATTGATCAACGCTCACTTTTAGCACGAGCAGCAGCAGCCCAAAGGTCAGAAAATCGAATACCGAGCTGAACAGTCCAAAGCTCACCATAAAATTGCGGATGAAGTCAATATTCCAGCGCCGCGGCTTTTCGATCATCTCCGGATCGACGTTATCGGTTGCGACGGTCATGGATGGAAAGTCGGACAGGAAATTGTTAAGCAGGATCTGTTTGGGCAGCAGCGGCAGGAAGGACAGGAACGGCGATAGGATGGCCATGCTGAACATATTGCCGAAATTGGCGCTTTCTGTATAGCAGATATATTTCATTGTATTGGCAAAGGTCTTCCGGCCTTCTTCAATGCCCTGGAGCAGCACATTCAGGCTGTGTTCCAGCAGCACGAAGTCGGCTGCTTCTTTGGCTACATCGACGGCGTTATCGACCGAGATGCCCACATCGGCGGTGTGCAGGGCGGGGGCGTCGTTGATTCCATCCCCCATATAGCCCACCACATGCTGGTGATTGTGCAGCGCCAGGATTATGCGATTCTTCTGGTCGGGATCAACCTCGGCAAACAGGTGAACGGTCTCGGCGCGCTGCCAGAGGGCTTCCTCGGCCATCTTGTTCAGCTCGGCTCCGGTGAGAATGGCGCTGGGCGGCATGCCGGTCGCCTGGGCGATGTGCTGCGTGACCCTCCAGTTATCTCCCGTGATGATCTTCAACTGGACGCCGGCCTTTTGCAAATCCTGGATAGTCTGCTGGACATCGGGCTTGGGCGGGTCGAAGAAGAGCAGAAAACCGGTAAAGGTCATATCACATTCGGCTTCCACCGAATAATCGTCCTGTGGGGGAACCTCTTTCATCGCAAGTCCCAGGACGCGGTACCCCTGATCGCTCCACTGGGTAAAGCAGCTCCGGATCGAATCCAGCCGGGCAGCATCCAGGGGAACGCTGCCTCCATCACTCCGCACTCCTGAGCAAACCTCCAGAACCTTGTCCAGAGCGCCTTTGGTAATCAAGGTATACGATTGCCCTGGGAGGGTCGTATGCTGAATGGCAATGCTCAAGCGTTTGCGCACAAAGTCATACGGGATTTCTTCTACCTTCTTGATGTGCTCCATCTCCGGCTTGGACACGGTCTCCAGGATGGCGTCGTCCAGCGGATTGGTTAACCCGGTTTGAAAGTACGCATTGTAATAAGCCAGGCGGGAGACTTCCTCCGATTTCTGGCCCTGTGGGTCGAGCGCGTCATCCAGGCGCACTACCCCTAAGGTCAGCGTGCCGGTCTTGTCCGTGCAGAGCACGTCCATGCTGCCAAAGTTCTCGATGGAATCCAGCTTGCGGACAATCACGCCCCGTTTCGCCATGGCCTGAGCCCCGGTCGAGAGGGTGATGTTGATGATGGCCGGGAGCATTTCCGGAGCCAGGCCCACGGCCAGAGCCACGGAAAACATCAGCGAATCCAGCACCGGCTTTTTGAGCAGGACGTTAAGCACGAAAATCACCAGGACAATCACAATCATGACCCTGGTGATCATGATGCCGAACTCGCGGATGCCGCGCTGGAATTCCGTTTCGGGTGCCTGGACTGCCAGCTTATCGGCAATCTGTCCAAAGGCGGTCTGGTCTCCGGTGCGGAAGATCACTGCCCGGGCGCTGCCGCTGCGCACATTGGTGCCCATAAAGACGCAGTTGGTGAGGTCGGCCAGGCTGGCAGTGGCCGGCATCTGCCCGGGTTTTTTCTCCGCCGGGAAGGTTTCCCCGGTGAGCACCGCCTGGTTGACGAAGCAGTAGTCGGACTGGATCACAATTCCATCAGCCGGGATGAGGCTGCCGGCGGAAAGCAGGACGATATCGCCGGGGACTACTTCTTCGGTCGGGATGGTTTGGGGAGCCCCATCGCGCAGTACGTTGGTTTTGTGGGCCACCCGGCTGCGCAGTTGCTCCATCGCGTTGCTGGCGCGATATTCCTGGATAAACCCCAACACTGCGCTGAAGAATAAGATCGCCAGGACGATGATGGCATCCATCATGTCCCCGGTGAGCCAGGCAATGACGGCCGCAAAAACCAGGATCAGGATCAGCGGGCTCTTGAACTGGTCCAGGAATAACCGCAAAGGCGTTTCCTTTTGCTGGCTGACCAGCTTATTTCGTCCGTATAGTCTCAAGCGTGCTTGAGCCTCTTCGCCCTTCAATCCCTGGGGGGAAGTTTGGAGCTGCTCGTAGAGCGTATCGATCGGCAGTGCCCACGGCGACGAGGTTGTCTCAATCTGCTTGTTCGCTGGCGTCATGCAAGAGTCTATCCTTTCACCGAACCGGCTGTCATGCCACGCACGAAATACCTCTGCAGGGCAAAGAACACGGTCATCGGCATGATCATGCTGATGAATGCCCCGGCAGTGAGTAGATGCCAGTCCTGGCCTTTCTCGCCAACCATGTTGGCCAGCGCTACGGTCAGGACCGTGTGATGGTTGCCCAGGAAGACCAACGCTACCAGGTAGTCATTCCAGACCCACATGAATTGGAAAATGGCAAAGGATGCCAGCGCCGGCACGGACAGGGGAAGGATCAGTTGGGTGAAAATGGTGAAGTTGGAAGCGCCATCAATATAGGCGCTTTCCAGGATTTCACGCGGCAACTGGCTGATGTAATTAAACAATAAGTATACTGCCAGTGGCAGGCCAAAGCCAGTATGCGCCAGCCAGATACCCAGGAATGAGCCGTTGAGGTCCAGTCTGGTGTAGTCCTGGACGATGGGGATCAGGGCGATTTGGAGCGGGACCACCAGCAGCATCACCACGATGCTGAATAAGAATTTCCGCCCTCTAAATTTAAGCCAGGCGAAGCCAAAGGCGGCGAATGCCGCGATTAAGATCGGGATCACAGTAGCCGGAATGGTGACCGCTAACGAATTCAGGAAGGCCCCCGACAAATTGTCGCCCTGGCGAACGATATTGTTGCCGTTCGCATCCTTGTAGTTGACAGTCTTATCACTCAGCACATCCTGGTAATTCTTCAATGTAAAACGAGTGCTGAAACCCACCCATTGCAGGGTCGATACTTCGATCAGGCGGGTGCGTTTGTTGCCATACCAGATCAGTTTCCGTCCATCAGAAAGTGTGACGCCTTCCTTCAACTGCTCAAACGTATATTTCCCAGGCACCCCCCGGATCGCAATCGGGCCGTTCAGATCCGTATTGGGGTCGACATGGATCTGACCGCTGACAACATATTCCTGGTGTGGAAAAACCGTCCACCAGCCGGTCCGAAAAATATCCTGGCTGTCGCGAAAAGAGGTAATCAGAATGCCGAGCGCAGGAACGATCCAGATCGTGCAGATCAGGATCAACACACCATTAATCATTAGGCTGGATAATACCTTATGCCATTTGATACCCGAGGTCCGGGATTTCACCGCATGCTTAGGTTGGATCGCTGGAGTTGCCATTAGAATGCCTTACTTTCCCGGAACTGCCGGAGGTTATAGACGATGACCGGGATCACCAATATCAGCAGGACAATAGCAATTGCGGATGCCCGCCCGGCCTGTCCATAGGTGAACCGTTCCAGATAGAACTCATTGGCAATTACGTTTGTTCCATAATTGCCGCCGGTCATCACCCGAACGATATCGAACAGCTTCAGGCTGAAAATCACAATCGTAGTGGATACGGTGATCAGGGTACCCTGGATATAGGGAATGACAATATGAAAGAAAACCTGGACCTCTGTAGCGCCATCGATGCGGGCGGCTTCTTCGAGCTCCGCTGGAACGTCTTTGATGGCTGAGGAGAGAATCACCATGGCATATCCCGTCTGCATCCAGATAAAAATGACGATCAGGAAGAGATTGTTCCAAGGGAAAAGCTGCAACCAGGGCTGAGCCGTCCCACCCAGAGCGACCACGATGGCATTCAGCAGGCCAATTTCTGGCAGGCCGGTTCCCGAGCCTCTGTAGGCATAGATGAACTTCCAGATCACGCCCGCGCCGACAAAGGAAATAGCCTGAGGCATGAAAATCAACGATTTATACAATGATTCCAGGCGGGTACGGTTGGCCAATACCGCGATCAGCAGGCCAAAGCTAACGCAAAAGGAAGTTCCGACAACCAGCCAGAGCAGGTTGTTGCGGAAGGCTTCGAGCATGATCCGGTCGGTAAAGGCAAATACATAATTTCTGAAGCCAACAAAGTTAATGCTGTTGGCATCGAAAAAACTCAGGGCCAGTGTGCGCACGGTCGGAATGGCGAGGGCCCAGGCCATGAGGAAAACCGCCGGTCCCACAAATACAAATGGCTGTAAGCGCCGAGGCCATTCACCAGGGAGCATTTCGACCACGAAGTTGGTGAGATAATAATCTAACGCAGCGCCACCTACTCCCCAAAGAATCGCAATGATGATCATGAGTGGTTGGGGAAGGTCTGTATCGCGCAAGAAGATGAACCCCCCATATAACACGATCACCATCACCAGCAGGGCACAAATGCTGGCAATGATGCGCCCGACAGCGGTTTTTAACCAGTCGGAAATCATGTCAGAGAAATTTTTATGGGGTTGAGAAGAGATCGATTCCATTTTGGCGCCCCTCCATCCTTATACCAGTACCATGATTACGGGATTGGTGAGGCTGTAACCAGCCTCACCATACCATTGATTTCCACCTATTTCTTGGGCCAGGAGGCGTCGATTTCTTTGAGAGCGGTGTCCTCGTTGACCGAGCCGGAGACGAAGGCGGTCATCTCCTTCCAGAAGGAGCCCGCCCCCACCGCGCCGGGCATCATGTCCGAGGCGTCAAAGCGCACCACGGTGGCATCCTGCAAGATCTGGGCGATCTTCTTCAGGGTGGGGTCCTTGTACCAGTCGAGGCTGGCGTCGTTGTGGGGGGAGATGGCCCCGTTGGCCTCGATCCAGGTCTTCAGCGATTCGCCCAGGGTGAAGTACTCGATCACCGCGCGAACTTCGGGGCGGTCGTTGAAGGCGGCGTAGATGTCGCCGGCCACTTCGAAGGGCTTGCCGGGCTGGTCGATGTTGGGCATGTAGAAGAAGTCATAGTCGACCCCGGCCACCTTGTCGGTGGGGAAGAAGGAGGTGATGAAGTTGCCCTGCTTGTGCAGCCAGCACTTGGGCGGGTTGTCGAACATGGGCTTGGGGGCGTCGCCGAAGGCGGTGGTGGCGATGGCTTTGCGCCCGCCGTAGACGTACTTCTCGTTGAACCAGATCTTGGTCACATAGTCGATGGCTTTGCGCACCTCGGGGGAGTCGAACTTGAGGGTGCCCTGGACCCACTTGTCGTAGTTTTCGGGGGTGGTGGTGCGCAGCATCGCCATTTCGATCCAGTCGGTCATCGGCCAGCCGGTGGCGGCGCCGGATTCGATGCCGATGCACCAGGGGGTGTCGCCGTCCTTGGCGATCTGGTCGGTGAGGGCCATCAGCTCATCCCAGGTGGTGGGGACTTTGTAGCCGGCCTTGTCGAACTCGGCCTTGGGGTACCAGACCAGGTCCTTGCCGTTGGCGCGGGCCCAGATGCCGGCGGTGATGGGGCCGTTGGGGCCGGTCATCTGGCCCATGTCCAGCCAGGACTGCTTGTAGTTCTGTTTGAGCCAGCCGGCGTTGATGAATTTGCTCAGATCCAGGGCCTTGCCGGAGGCGACGAAGGAAGCCAGCAGGCCGGGCTGGGGGAAGTCGACGACGTCTGGGGCATTGCCGCCTTCGATGGCGATGCGGATCGAGGCCTCGAATTCCTTGGAGCCGTTGTACTGGATGGTGATGCCGGTCTTATCCTGGAAGTCCTTGACCGAGTCGTTGAACTTGACCGCGTCCTGGTCGGTGAAGGGGCCGGCCATGGTGACGGTCTTGCCCTTGTAGGCGCCGGTGAAGGCATCCGCCAGCTCTTTGCCGACCTTGGAGTAATCCATCGCGCCGGTCGATGCGGCGGGCTGAGTTGGGGCCGGCATGGCTTCGGTGGGCGCGGGCATGGCTTCGGTGGGCGCGGGCATGGCTTCCGTCGGCGCTGGGGCCTGGGTTGGCGCGGGCATGGCTTCGGTGGGGGCCGGGGTGGCGGCTGGCGCGCAGGCTGCCAGGAGCATGGCCATAATGATCATCAAGCTAAAAAATGTAAACGAGCGTTTCATCTGTTTCTCCTTCATACTTTTTGAAAAGGTTTCGAGAGATTTTTTACGGCGTGCGTTTCTATCCCGTTGTTTTCCTGAAGATCGATCACCTCCTTTCTATCATGGACAGCTATGCGGTTTCACGTTCGACGACATTTAATGGAAGCTGGATGTGCTGGACGGGCCGACCCGGATCGTTGATCCGCGAGAGGAGCAGCTCCACGGCGACCTGGCCTGATTCGTCCAGGTGCTGAGAGATGGTGGTCAGCCCAAAGTATTCGGCCAGATCCAGGTTGTCAAACCCGATCACGGCCAACTCCTGCGGGACGCGCAGGCCAATTTCGCGCGCCGCGCGCAGGATCGCGATCGCCTGCAGGTCCGTGGCGGCGAAGATGGCCTTCGGCCGTTTCACCCTTCTTAAAAATGAAATTGCTTTCTGCCGGGTGACCTCCATATCATAAGGGGCGAGAAGGATATTTTCCTCCGGGAGAGTCAGCTTGCATTCGGCTAAGGCCTGGCGCATGCCGGACAGGCGCAGGGTAATTGGTTGGATCCCAAATTCCGGGATGGTGGTGTCGCCAACGAAGCCAAGGCTCTGGTACCCTTTGTGGATGAGATATTCGGCTGCCAGGCGGCCCCCGGCGATGTCATCGATCTCCACGCTGTTGAGAATATTGTGGGGGTATTCCACCAGCACGGTCTGCAGACCGTGGTTGACCAGGCGCTCGGCGTAATTGTTGTCGAACTGGAGCGACAGGACGATCAGCCCATCCAGGCTGTGGGTGATAGGGATCGTTTCCAGATAGCTATGTAAATGTGCGCTGGTTTCGACGGTATAGATGATGAGCTCGTGATGAGATTTCCTGAGGGCGGCAGCCACTCCTCGCAGGCGTTGGACGAAGGAGGGAGCGGTAAAGTGAGGGGTCAAAACCCCGATGCGGTGATAGGCTTTTAAGGCTCGCGCCCGCGCCTCAGCTTTGGGGATAAACCCCAGGCTTTCTATGGCCTCCATAACGGCGGAGCGCGTCTCCTGGTTGACCCGGTCGGGGGCGTTCAACACCCGCGAGACGGTGGAGATACTGACGCCGGCCCGTGAAGCGACATCGTAGATCGTGGGGTTACGTTTCGACACGGCTTCCCTTTGGCCCAGAAAGAGAAAGTGCTTTCATAGAAGCACTTTCAATCATTGTATCCCTTTGAAACGCAAAAGTCAATAGGTTTCTCGCCTGAATTATTAATAGATTGGCGGCGAAGGGGAAGAATGAGACGGATAGGGCAGCAGTGCCGGATCCTGCTACCGGTAAACTTTAGGTTTGTTGACCATTGTACTCCGAATCTACAACTTTGCATATAATCTTAATCACGCATTGGGATTTCCCGTGATGGATCACCCTCCCACGGAGATCCCGAAAGAACCATCTTAATCGAGTATGGACTTTTTCTTATTTTGGAAAGTGTTGGTTTTGAGGTGATGGATGGCTACGATCGATTTGATCCTGGGCGGTATATTATTGTTGCTCGGCCGGAAGTTTTTCTGGCTCTCTGTGGGCATCCTGTGCTTTATCGCCGGGCTGAACCTGGCCACTCGCCTGCTCGCCGGCCGGCCGCAGTGGATCGTTCTGGTGGTCGCCATCCTGGCCGGTTTTATCGGCGCGGGCCTGGCGATCTTTTTACAGCGCCTGGCGATTGCGGTCGCCGGGTTCCTCGCCGGCGGATATATCCTCATTAACCTGGTCGGCCTGCTCGGCTCGACCCCCACCGGGGCGCTTTATTGGGTCCTGTTGATCGTCGGGGGTATTTTCGGCGCGATCCTGGTGACGGCTTTTTTTGATTGGGCTTTGATCGTCCTTTCCTCGCTGACCGGCGCGAACCTCATCGTCGAAGCCATGCGCCTCGCCCCACCCGGGCGCGCCTTCTGGCTCATCCTGCTCATTGTCGTGGGGGTCGTCATCCAGGCGATCCTGATGCTGCGCGACCAGCGCGCCGCCCCGGCTGCCTGATCCGCCTGCCGTACGATACAATTCATTACATCCCTTTTCCTGGAGCTGAACCATGCCGGATTCTTTCCCCTTACTGTGCGCCGCGGTCGTCCAGGCCGCTCCCGTCCTCTTCGACCGGCCGGCCTGCCTGGCCCGCGTCCATGATCTTGCCCTGCAGGCTGCCGGCCAGGGCGCCCGCCTGATCCTCTTCCCCGAGGCGTTTATCCCCGCTTACCCGCGCGGGCTGACCTTTGGCACGGTCGTCGGCAGCCGTAGCCCTGCCGGGCGCAAAACATGGGAGCGGTATTGGGCCAACGCGGTCGACGTGCCCGGACCTGATGTCGCCGCCCTGGGCGAGACGGCCCGCCTGGCGGGAGCCTACCTCGCGGTGGGGGTCATCGAGCGCGATTCACAGTTCAGCGGGGGGACTCTCTACTGCACGCTGCTCTATTTTGGCCCCGACGGCCGATTGCTCGCCAAGCACCGTAAGCTCAAGCCGACTGCCGCCGAGCGCCTGATCTGGGGCGAGGGCGATGGCAGCACCCTTGCGGTGATCGACACCGAATACGGAAAGATGGGCGGCCTGATCTGCTGGGAAAACTACATGCCCCTGGCTCGCATGGCCCTCTACGCCAAGGGGGTGCAGCTCTACCTGGCCCCCACCGCCGATTCCCGCGACACCTGGACCGCCACCCTGCGCCATATCGCCTGCGAGGGGCGCTGCTTCGTCCTCGGCTGCAACCAGTTCGTCACGAAAGACATGTATCCGCCGGACCTGGAAGGCATCGCAGACCTGGAGGGCCAGCCGGAGGTCATGTGCCGCGGCGGCAGCGCCATTGTTTCTCCACTGGGTGCGATCCTCGCCGGCCCGCTCTTCGACCGTGAGGGCATCCTTTGCGCTGAGCTCGACCTGGGCGAGGTGGCCCGCGGGAAGTTCGATTTCGACGTGGTCGGCCACTACGCCCGCTCGGATGTCTTCCAGCTTTCGGTCAACGAGGAACCGGCCCTACCGGTTGTATCTTCCCGGGCCGCCGGCCGCTAGTCCATGGTCCCGGCAGCCCCTCAACCTCCGCAGCGCCTCGATGACGCCAGCCTCGCCGCTGGTTACGCCTGGCTGGCGCGGGTCGACCCCGACCTGGCTGCCATCCTCGAGCGCTTCGGCCCGCCCCCGCTGTGGGCCCGGCCGCCCGGTTTCCCGACCCTGATCCACATCATCCTCGAGCAGCAGGTTTCCCTGGCCTCAGCCCTCGCGGCTTATAAGCGCCTGCGTGAGAAGGTGGACCCCCTCTCCCCGCAGGGCTTTCTCGCGCTGGACGACCCAATCTTAAAAGCCATCGGTTTCAGCCGCCAGAAAACCGCCTACAGCCGTTACCTGGCCCAGGCGATCCTCGCCGGCGAGCTGGACCTGGCCGCCCTGGAGACCGCCGATGACGAGACGGTCCGCCGCGAGTTGACCCGCCTCAAGGGCATCGGCGCCTGGAGCTCGGAGATTTACCTGCTAATGGCGCTCCTCCGCCCCGACGTCTGGCCGGCCGGCGACCTGGCCCTCGCCGCGGCGGTTCGGCGGGTGAAGAGCCTGGAGAAGATCCCTAACCCCCTCGAGCTCGAACAGCTCGGCCAGCCCTTCCGCCCCTGGCGCGCCGCCGCCGCCCGTCTCTTCTGGTATTACTACCTCGATGGTGTGGAGTAAAGCCTTCACCACAGAGCACACGGAGAGCGCGGAGAAAAAAAGAGAATAGAGAACGGGCCTTCGGCAGTACCGAAAGGACTGTTCTCCGTTCTCTGCCCCATTTTACTGGGGTGATCCCCAATTCACCCTTTTAACCAGCGGGTTAACCCCCTTTTCGATGACCGCTCTCATTGAAATTCGTTCCTGATCGTTGTAGAATCGGAAAAAGATCGAATCGTTACCGGGTCTGGGGAGATAGAAACAGGAGGCAGTATGACGACAGTGAGGAATTTATTGGAGATCAAAGGAAAAGATATCTGGTCGGTCGGTCCAGATGCGACTGTATATGAAGCGCTGCGCTTGATGGCAGATAAAGACATTGGCGCTCTGGTGGTGATGCAAGGCGATCAGATGGTCGGGATTGTTTCCGAGCGCGATTATGCGCGCAAGATCATCCTGCATGGCAAATCGTCTAGGGATACCCTGGTGCGCGAGGTGATGACCTCCAGGGTGTTCACCATCCATCCCGATCAGACCATCGAAGAGGTGATGGAGCTGATGACCAAGAAGCGCGTCCGCCACCTGCCGGTCACCGAAGGTGATCAACTGATCGGCGTGATCTCGATTGGCGACGTGGTCAAGGACGTGATCTACCACCAGCGCAAGGTGATCAGCAGCCTGGAAGATAAGGTGTATAAGCGGGAACAGCCGTAAACGGGGACGAGAACCGAAAAGCGAGAACCGAGAACTCTAAAAGCCCATTCCCTTTGCCGTTTAGCAAAGGGAATGGGCTTCTTGTTTTTACGGTTTTTTTCGAATTCCTCTCTGGAAGAAGACCCCTCCTAGGACCATGCAGACCGTGTGGAACACGAGTGGGGCAACCAGGTTGGCCAGGTTCGCCAGGCTAAAGATTGCTCCACGTGGCCAAACCCCCAGCATGAAGTCCGCCTGAATACAGACAAGCGACAGCAGATAGGCCAGGTCAAGCTGGTTGCTGAGCCATATCGCCGCCAGGATCACGCCAACCGATAGGGCCAGGAAGGACCAGGTGATCGCAACTGCGGTCCTGAGGACTGTACCCGGCCAGGGTCTGCCAGCCAGAAGGTTTACCCCAGCAGCCCAGCCAGGGCCGCCTCGGCGCCGAAGAAGCGCCAATCGGGCAAGCCAGCCGGCTAATTGGCGGCAAAGATCGTGATCACTATCAGAATGACTCGGGAATAAACAAGCCCCGATCTTTCAATATCATAATGCCGATCAAGGGAAAGGGAAGTAAATGTCCTTTTGGCTATTCAATTGACTTGTAGGTCATCGGAAATCTTGTCAGGCTATGTTACGCCTGTCAGGCACCTGTAAAGCCCCCCTCTCCTCTGACCTTGCTATACTGTTCCTATGTATCCCTCGTTGTGGATCCGCCTCCTCTTGCTCGCCGTCCTCCTCGTCCCCGCCGTCCCAACTCACGCCGCCCGCCCAGACCACCCCGTCTACCTGCCCCTGGTGAGCAATGGCCCGGCCACCCGCCCCTGGCCCGACACCACCAGCGGCATCTTCGTCTTCGACGACCAGATCGACGTGCGCGGGCTGAGCGAGGCCCAGTGGCAGTTCATCGCGGCCCACGACGCCGGCGCGCAGAAGCTCACCCGCTCCACCGCCCGCCACTTGCGCCAGTACAACCCCAACTTCCTCGTCCTCCACTACCGCCTGGGCCAGGCCCTCGGCTACCGCGTCCCCAACGGCTCCTGCCAGCCGACGGGCAGTTTCCTCCAGATCATCTCCGGCGACCAGTGGGTCCAGGAGTGGCCAGGAGATTCCCAGGTCCAGGAGCAGTGGTTCTTCCACTGGAACGGCCAGCGGGTTTACAACTGCGCCTGGGGCCACTACCTGATGGATCTCAATAACCCCGCCTGGCGGGCCTGGTGGAGCGCGCAGGTCATCCAGCAGCTCTAGGACAACGAGGACGACGGCGTCTTCGCCGACAGCTACAGCGTCCCCAGCTACGGTTTCACCTGGAGCCAGCCCCTGCCCGTGGTGGATGCTGCATTCGAGCAGGACTGGGCGGACCGCGAGCACGCCTTCAGCGATTACATCCGCGCTCAGTTCGCCGGCCGCTGGAAATGGATCCCCAACATCGGCGGCTGGATCACCACCCGCGACCCCTCCGATTACTCCAACCTGGATGGGGCGATGATCGAGGGGTTCGCCGAGTGGGGTACCGGCAGCTATCTGACCCTGGGCGACTGGAAGCTGCAATTAAACCGCCTGCTCCCGCTTAGCGCCGCCGCCAAGATCCTCATCGGCCAGACTTATCCAAATATGAACGACGTCCAGGAGCGCATGTTCATCCTCGGCACCTACCTGCTCCTCAAGGGGAGCCACACCTACATCAACCTCGAGATGAGCGGCCTGCCCGAGTGGTATCCCGAATACAATATCGATCTCGGCGCCCCGCTCGACCCGCTGCCCGCCCAGATCGACGCCTACCGCCAGGCCGGCGGCGTCTACGTCCGCCATTTTGCCCGCGGCCTGGTCGCGGTCAATCCGGATTCCAGTTCGCACACACTTGCCATGAGCGGCACGCTCTACCGCGTCACCCCCGGCGGCGGCGGTCCCGTTCCCGCCAGCGGCGTGCCGACCGGCTCGCTCTCCACGACCGCCATCACCCAGCTTACCCTCCCGCCCCACCAGGCGGCAGTCCTGCTAAACGCGCCATGAAGAGAACGGAGAGCAGAGAAAAGAGAACGGAGAACAGGTCCGCAAGAAACTGTTCTCCGTTCTCTTTTCCTCTTTGTTTGCATTCTCCCTCCATCTGTGTTATCATCTCCCCATTGGTCTTCTAGCAAGGAAACGGAAATGACGGATCACACCCTGTAAACCCGGCTTTTTGGGAAGCGCGTCTCGGATCTCTATCCGAACCCGTTGGGGTTTGTCTTGAAAGCTCAGGACCGAGGGCAGCTGCCCTCGGTTTTCGTTTGTTACCCGCAGGTTGTGAATTTATGCTAACCGTCCAAAACCTTACCAAATCCTTTGGGATCGACCTAATCTTTCAAAATGTCAGCTTCACGCTGAACGCCGGCGAATGCCTGGGCCTGGTCGGGCCGAACGGCTGCGGCAAGACCACCTTGCTGCGCATCCTGGCCGGCGAGGAAAAGCCCGATTCCGGCGCGCTCCGCCTGGCTGGCGAGGGCGGCGCCCCCGTGCGCGTCGGCTATCTCCCCCAGGGGCTGGCGCCCGCCCCGGAGGAAACCCTGGCCGGCTACATCGCCAAACAGGAGGGCGATCTGCCCGCCTTGAGCGCCCGGGTCGAGGAGCTGGCCGCCGCGCTGGCCTCCCGGCCCGACCAGCCATCCCTGCAACGCGAGTACGACGACGTCCTGGCCCGCCTCGAGCTGGCCGCCGAGAGCTCCGGCCGCGGGCCCGGCGTCCTGGCTGCCCTCGGCCTGGGCGATCTCCCCGGCGATCTCAAAGTCGCCTACCTCAGCGGCGGGCAGAAGACCCGCCTGGCCCTGGCCGGCATCCTGATCGCCAACCCGCATCTCCTCCTCCTCGATGAGCCCACCAACCACCTCGATCTGGAAATGCTCGAATGGCTGGAAGAATGGTTGCTCTCCTACCGCGGCGCGGTGCTGCTCGTCTCCCACGACCGCACCTTTCTCGATCGCACCGCCACCGGCATCCTCGAGATGGACCCGCAGACCCGCGGCCTCAAGGCCTACCCGGGCAACTACAGCGCCTACCTCGAGCAGAAGCTGGGCGAGCGCGAGCGCCAGTGGCAGGAGTTCACCGACCAGCAGGACGAGATCGCCCGCCTGCGCAGCTCAGCCGACCACCTGCGCGGCATCGCGCGCTTTCGCAAGGGCGGCAAGGCCGACTCCGGGGATAAGTTTGCCAAAGGCTTTTTTGCCAACCGCTCGCTGGGCACGGTCGGCCGCGCGAAGCAGATCGAGCGCCGCGTGGAGCGACTCCTCACCGACGAGCGCGTCGACAAGCCCCGTGACGCCTGGCAGATGAAGATTGACTTCCTGGAAACCCCCACCAGCGGCCGGGACGTGGTGGTCCTCGAGGACCTCAGCGTGGGCTATGGCGAGCGCGTCCTGCTCCGCGGCCTGGACCTCACCCTGCGCTATGGCCGGCGCACCGCGCTGATCGGCTCCAACGGGACCGGCAAAACCACCCTGCTGCGCACCATCGCCGGGCTGATCGAGCCGCTGGCCGGACGGGCGCGCCTGGGCTCCAACGTCCACGCCGGCTACATGGCCCAGGAGCAGGAGAATCTCGACCCGGCCAGCAACGCCCTGGAGACCATTCAGCAGGCGGCGCCTTTTCCCGAGACCGAAGCGCGCTCCTTCCTCTCCAAGTTTCTCTTCAAGGGCGATGACGTCTTTACCCCCGCCGGCCGGCTCTCCTACGGCGAGCGCTCCCGCCTGATCCTGGCCTGCCTGGTTGCCCAGGGCTGCAACCTGCTCCTCCTCGACGAGCCGGTCAACCACCTCGACATCCCCGCCCGGTCCCGCTTCGAGCAGGCTCTATCGGCCTTCGAAGGCACCGTCCTGGCCGTCGTGCACGACCGCTACTTCATCCAGGGCTTCGCCAACGAGATCTGGGCGGTAGAGGGGGAGGGGATTGTGATTCGAGAACAAAAATGATTCTCGAAAAACGAATCACCCCCTGGTGCTCGAATTGGTCGATCAGTCGTTGGAGCGCTTCCAACGGCTTGAGGAGAGGTATCAGAACTTCCGGTGTGGGTCGGCTGCTTTGTTTTTTAGCTTTGCCCATCGCTGATAAACCTCTTCTTCGCTGTTATCGCCCTTCAGAATTCCCAACCCGATGGCCATACCAACTACTGAGTCAAGCTGTTGCCAGCGTAGCTCAATGGAAGCTGCCTGAAGTTCCTTAAGCCCAATCTCAACAACTGCCTTCCAGCGATCCCGGTACCATTTCATATCATCCATAGAAAAATTATAAATCAATGATCGCCTTTCGTTCAGATTCTGTTCTCTTTCCCCCTCGATGTTTAGGAAGTTCACTTCCCCTTGTTCCACAACCCGATCTCGATGATATTCCCCTCCGGGTCGGCGACCATGGAGGAGTGCATGCCCCATGGCTCGTTGCGTGGGGCGTAGATCGACGTCCCACCGCCGGCGACGATCCGCTCGTACTCCCGATCGGCGTCCGCCGAGGTGGGCAGGTCGATCGCCAGGTCTTTGACAAAAATCCCCACCATATCGATTCGCGCGCTCATATATAACCAATGGTGCTAGTTCGTCTCTGGAATGCAGAATTAATCGTCGCGCCACGCTCTCAAGGCAGATAAAGACAGAATTCAGGCATCGAAATGGATCAGGGCAGCCTGCAACCGATGCAGCGTTTGAATAAGCTGCTCCTGCTCTTGAACGGACAAGACATTCAGCCACTGATGTTGATGTTGATGCACAATCGGGCGAAATTGGCCGGCAATCTGATGGCCCGAATCCGTCAACTCGATTAATAACATCCGCCGGTCAGATCCGTGCGGTTGTCTGATTACATATCCATGCTTTTCGAGTGAGTCAATCAAGCTGGTAACGCTGGCCCGGCTGATGATCAGCCGATCCGCAATCTGGTTGGGGGAAACAGGGGTCTCCGTGTCTGCCAGAATGCTAAGCACCAACGCTGAGGCCGGGCTCAGCCTAAAAGGTTGGAGTAAGCGGGCAATTTGTTTTTCTAGCAAATCCGCGGTGAGGACCAGATTCATGGCGCATTCCGTCGCTTCCGGACTTGCACCTGGGTAGCGTTGCTCGAAATCAGGAGTGATTTTGACAGATAAATAGTTAGACATCTTATTATTAGCCTATTGACAATATAGTTAGATCTCTTATAATAAGAATTATAACATAAATTCAAGCTGATTAGTGGAAGGAAGGACGGTTATGGAGAATCAAATCGTAACAAATCAAGCGAAAGTCTGGGCCGCAGGCGAAGGGTTGCGACTCCAATCCGGCCCGGGCCGGGATCTCATTTTCAAGGTAACAGGCGAGGATACCGGGGGAGCCTTTGACTATTTCATCGTTGAGGTCTCGCCAAGAGGAGGTCCTCCTCTCCATGTTCACCATAAGCAGGACGAAACGATCCATGTTTTGAAAGGCCAATTCAAAATCAAAATTGGCGACGGTATATTCTACTGCCAGGAAGGCGGCTTTGCTTATCTTCCCGCCAAACTCCCCCACGCCTTCCTCAATTTAACAGATGAACCCGGTGAGATCATTGTGGTCTATACGCCAGGTGGTGGGCACAAGTTTTATGAAGAGTTTGGACCAGTTTCGCGGAGTGGTACGGCAGACCGAAAGACCATCGCAGCCATCTTTGAGAAGTATGGTATGACCCTGCTGGGAGCGCCTTTGAGCCCGGATTAACTTTCTCGTATGGTAGAGCCGCCTTGCGGACCCAAAGAGAATAGGTTGGAAACAACCGCCCGAGTGAAGGGGAAAGAGGTGCGTCACTCAGGCGGTTGTATTTAACAAGCGCTCCAGCCTATATTTAACCAATGGCGCTAGTTGCAAAAAGTCATGAGGTATCCTTAAGCTAAACGTGGCCAAACGATCAGCGAAAGGAGCAACCTCATGACTACCGAAGATTTTATCATCGCATTGTTCTGCCGCATACATGATGTAATGAAAGATATACCGAAACATTCGCGAGCGAACCTGTATCCGAGTGAAATTGTGACCCTGGGCGTACTGTTTGCACTGAAGGGGGTGGGGTATCGGGCCTTCTACCGTTGGCTGGTGCGTGATTTCAAACACCTGTTTCCCAAGCTGCCTGAACGCACCCGACTGTTTCGGCTGTTTGCAGCCCATCAAGACTGGACCAACCATTTTCTGGCCGAGTCGAGCCTGTTGAGTGTGATCGACAGCTATGGGATCGAGTTGATCCACCCGATCCGGGAAGGTCGTTCGGAGCAGCAGATTGGCCGCAAGGGGCTGTCCAACAAGCGCTGGATCGTGGGTGGCAAGTTGTGTTTCCTGCTCAATCATCTCGGTCAGGTGATTGGCTGGGAATGTGCCACGGCCAATGTCCATGACACCACCTTTCATCCCTTGATTCGCCGTTTCGAAGATCGCACGGTAGTGTTCTCCGATTTTGGCTTCCACGCCAAAGAAGGCGATCCAGCCAATCTCAAGGTATGCGAGCCGTTCCGCCATAATGAGCGCATGATTGTCGAAACCGTTCTCTCGATGTTGACCACGGTTTGCCATTACAAAAAGGTCATGCACCGCGTTTGGAACTATTTCCAGGCTCGTTTGGCCTTTACGATGGCCGTTTTCAATCTGCTGGTCGGTTGGGATGGCTTCCATCCTGACCCGGACGGCTTTGTGCACCTGTCCATCGCCTCCTTCAGCTTATGATCGGGCGAACTAGCACCATTGGTTATATAATCTCCGTGGAAAGGTGATAACCGCATGAACCACCAGGATCACGTCAACCTGATTCGCGAGGGGGTTGCCCCCGGCGGCGTCTCCCCCGCGCCCGGCAGCCTCTGGGCCGATCTTGGCTCCGGCGGCGGCGCTTTTACCCTGGCCCTGGCCGACCTGGCCGGCCCGCGGGTGCGCATTCTCTCCCTCGACCGAGACCGCCCGGCCCTCCGCGCCCAGGAACAGGCCATGCGGGCGCATTTCCCCGATCGTTCCGTCGAATACCGCCTGGCCGATTTTACCCGCCCCCAGGATCTCCCATCCCTGGATGGGATCGTGATGGCCAACGCCCTCCATTTTATTCCCGATCGCGACAAGCCGCGTGTACTTGGCCTGCTGCGCGGTTACCTCAAGCCGGGCGGGCGCCTCGTGCTGGTGGAATACAACAGCGACCACGGCAACCTCTGGGTGCCGCATCCGCTGTCCTATCCAACCTGGGAAAAGCTGGCCGGCCAGGCCGGTTTCCTCCAAACGCGCCGCCTGGCCAGCGTGCCCAGCCGCTTTCTGAATGAGATCTATTCTGCCTTGAGCCTCACTGCGTGATCCCGGCCGTTGGGGGGGCCACTTTGGCAACCTGGGTCTGGATCGGGTCGGTTGCGTCGTTGAGGATCATGTTGCCCATCTGCTCGCCGTAAGCAATGAGCTGCGGGATCTTGCTCGGATCGTCCATTTCGAAGGACTGCTGCAAATCGACCTGGAAGCGGCGGAAGTCCAGCGTTGGGAAGAAGGTATCCACCAGGTGGACCTGCTGGTCGTCGGCGCATTGGAGGAAAGCCCCCATGATGGGGCCGATCCAATCCCAGGCATAGAAATTTGCGCCTTCACCTGCCGCAAACTGGTGCGGGTTGCGCCCCGTCCCCAGGCTGATCAGGGTTGTTTCCGCCGGGTCCCATTGGAGGCAGTTGACGATCTCGTAGGCTGCCAGGTAGCACGGGTTGGCGTATGCCCCGACCCCGCCGTCCACGTAGCGCCCCTGCACCACCGGGAAATACGTTGGGACATTGCTCGAAGCCATCACCGCATCCACGACCAGCCAGTCTTTGTACTCTTCCTTCCAGGGTTTGATAAACAGGGTGTGGTTGGTGACCAGGTCGAAGCTGGTGATCACCACGTCGGTCGGCGGGGAGGCGTTCCAGAAATCGCCCATTTTGCCATTGCCGATGTACTTGAACAGCATCTCCCGAAATCCGTCGGTTTCGTAGCGATAACGGGTCAGGGGGAAAAAGAAGGTCCGCCAGCTCTTCTTGAAGATGGCGTCGCCCAGGTCGATGTACAACTGGTGCATCTGTTTGGCCGTCAGGCCGCTGGCCAATCCGGCGGAGATGATCGAGCCGGTGGATGTGCCGGTGGTCAGCCGGAAGATATCGTGAACCGGTTTACCCAGCGTGTCTTCCAGGATCGAAAGCGCGCGGGTACAGATGACGCCTTTGATCCCGCCGCCGTCGATCGACAGCGCTACATTCTTACGAAATGGTTTCATAGCTTGCCTCCCTCTGTCTGCGAAAAACGATCAGTCCTCTGCGCCCGTTCCGAGTTCCGGGGCATGCGGTATTTCACGGTTGGAAATCGTTATGATTACTATAGCACAAATTGGACCAGATGGATCTAATTAGTTTCCGGTTCATTGGGAATACGCGTGAGGAGGGGACATACCTCGGCGGATCCCAAAGAGCCTAATTTCCCGTTTGCCTTTAGAGCCGGATTCACCGTATACTTGTGTAAATAATCCAACTGTTTTGAGTACCGGGAGGGAAACATGGACTCCTCGCGGCGATACCGCTCTTTGTTCTGGCCGGTCGTCCTGATCGGCATCGGTGTGATCTGGTTGTTGGGCGCCCTCGGGCTGCTGCCGGTGAACAGCCTGGCGACGCTGGCCCGCCTCTGGCCGCTCATTCTCATTGCCATCGGCCTCGACTTGCTCGTCGGGCGGCGCTCTCCCGCGATCGGCGGATTGATCGGCCTGCTCGTGGTGGGCATCGCGGCAGCCGTCCTCCTCGCTGCCCCGGCCCTCAGGCTGCCCCAGTCCCCCGGTGTGCGCCTCGACCGCTACACAGAGCCGGTCGGTCAGGCCGCCTCAGCCACAGTTTCGCTGCATCTAGGCTCCAGCCCTACCACCCTCTCTGCACTGCGTGATTCAGGCAACCTGGTCGACGCCGAAATCCGCCACGTGGGCGCGATCCATTTCCGCGCCAGCGGCGATCGCGAGAAGACGATCAGTCTGGATGAAACCAACGAAGGGGTTAACTTCATGTTTGGTGTTTTTGAAAACCTCTACTGGAAAGTTGGCTTGAGTCCGGCAGTCCCCCTGACCCTTAACCTGAACTCGGGCTCGGGAAGTGTGGACGGCGACCTGAAAAGCCTCAAACTGGTGAAGCTCAGCCTGGATACCGGCTCGGGCAGTATGAACCTGACCCTGCCCGAATCGGTCCAGGCTTACACCGTCGACGCCGCCACCGGATCGGGCAGCATCGACCTGGCCCTCCCCGCCAGTACCCCCCTGGCCCTGCGTCTCGATACCGGCAGCGGCAGCGTGAACGTTCGCCTCGCCCCGGGGACGGAGGCGCGCATCGAAGTCCAGCACAGCGGCTCAGGGAGCGTCAACCTGCCTTCCGGTTGGACCCAGGTCAGCCGCGGCCAGGGTGATGAAGGCGTCTGGGAGACCCAGGGCTACGCCCAATCCACTCATAGGGTCCTCATCCAGATCGCCGACCTGGGCTCCGGCAGCATCACGGTTCGCTGAGCGCTTTTCCTATTTTTCCGCCAGCCGCTCTACCAGGCTGCCCAACTTTAAGATTGCCTTTTCCGATCCCTCGTTCATGTACGCGGCGTTGAGACGGATGAAATTGCTGTAACGCGGGGTGGACGAGAAAATATACCCTGGCGCCAGGTTGATTCTGGCTTTCAGTGCCAGCGAGTACAGCTCCAGCGAATCCACATTTTCGGGGAGCTGCACCCAAAGCACGAAGCCGCCCGATGGATTCGTCACCCGTGTTCCGGCGGGGAAATAGCGCAGCACTGCCGCCGACATCTGGGCCATTTTCTGCGCGTAAGCGCGCCGGATGCGCCGCAGCAGGTGGTCGTACCCGCCGGAGGCGATGAACCGCGCGATCGCCATCTGGGGGAGCAGCGCCGTCCCCACGTTGGTCGCCATCTTGATCTGCTCGATCTGCTTCTTGTACCGTCCCGCCGCCACCCACCCGACCCGGTAGCTGGGGGAGATATCCTTGGAGTAGGATGAGCAGTACAGAACCAGGCCTTCCTTATCAAACGATTTGGCCGCCGGTGGGCGCTGGCCTTCGAAGTACAGCTCGCCGTAAATGTCGTCTTCGATCAGGGGGATGTGGCGCCCGGCCAGCATCTCCACCAGTTCGCGCTTGTTCTCCACCGGCATCAGGCTGCCCAGCGGGTTGTGGAAATTGGGGATGACCAGCACCGCCCGCACGGGGTGGTGGTCCAGGGCGAAACGCAGCGCTTCCAGGCTCATCCCGGTGCGATGGTGGGTGGGAATCTCCAGCGCCTGCAGCCCCAGGATCTCCAGCGCCTGCAGGATCACGAAATAGGTCGGCGATTCGATTGCCACCAGGTCGCCGGGTTTGCACACCGCCTTCAGGGACAGGCTCAGCGCCTCGACGCACCCTGAGGTGATGGTGAGATCGTCCGGGGTGACCATGCAGCCAGCCGAGAACATGCGCTGAGCAGTCTGGATGCGCAGTTCTTCGAGTCCTTCGGGGACGCCGCACAGGTACTGGGGGATGTCTTCCCGGCGCGCCAGCGCCGCCAGAATGCGGTTCAACCGCCGGGTGGGCAGCAGTTCCGGGTCGGGGATGGCTGCCCCGAACTGCACCATGTTTGGGTTAGCCGAATCGCGGACCACGCGGATGGCCAGCTCGCCGATGTTGACGTGGGTCGGGTCGATGGGCGGGTCCGAACACTCTGGTTCGGGGAAGCTGCCCATCTCCTGGGGCGCGCGCACGAAATAGCCCGACTGCGGGCGCGCCTCGATCACCCCACGGTCTTCCAGGATCTGGTACGCCTGCAGGACGGTCGTGATCGACATGTTTTTCTGCTGGCTGGTTCTGCGCACCGAAGGGATTCGCTCCCCTGGCCGGAAGGTGCCCTGTGCGATCTGGCGGGCCATCTCGTTGACCAGTTGCTCGTACAACGGTATCTTTTCCACTATCTGCAAGTCCGCCATCTCCATCTCCTCCTGATCGTTCTGCGATCAATCTGGCGCCAACCTGGCGTAGGGTGGGTGGAGGGGCGAGGGAACCCTGATCTTTCCGATTTCTGCCGCTCCGCAACCCACCATCCAGATGCCGGTTTTCCTTCCAGGACCAGACCCCCGGCTTCCAAAAACCTCAAAATCGCTACCTTCCCAATAATTTTCGGATAGATATTTAGGGTCTTCTTCTTGAAGAAGAATCACAGGTGGTCCGATTCTCAAGGAGTACAGTTTTTTAAGCACATAACTGTACACATACAAGATTCAAATTTCTGCATCTGTTATTTTAGCGCGAAGTGGATACAATGTAAAGCAGGAATATGTTCGAATTGTTCGTTCAGGAGGTCGAAATGCAAAGCACCATTCTTACAACCAGTGGGGAAACGGCCGGCAGCCTGGTTTCCCATTCCCAGGAGGTGGAGATTCAACTGGGCGCAAAAGATCTGTTCAAGCTCAACGGGGATGCCCGCGGCAAACAAATCACTTCCGTTCGTGGCAACCTGTGGGTTACCCAGCAGGGCGATCCTCAAGACTACCTGCTTCACCCCGGTGAAAAACTAAAAATCTCCCGCAAGGGCATGATCCTCGTCCAGGGTACCCCCAATGCCCGCTTGCGGATCTCTCCTTCCGGTAAAATTCGCTAAAAGAAATGCCAATCCATTCACCCAGGTCCCTTCTCTCGTAAGACTCGAGAGAAGGGCCTTTTTTGTTCCAATCCCGCCTTTCCATTGGGGCCGACCCATGTGTCGACCCGGTTTTGCGGCTCTTGGTTTTCGTTCTTTTCCTGTACAATATCAGAGTTCTTCCATCCTGATCCGTGCCCAAAGATTAATCCGCTGGCTTTCCATCAACAGCATCTCCACCGCACCGCGGGATTATGGATCACCTCTTTTCGGAACCTCCTCCTTCGCCTACCAGGCGTAAAACCGACCTCGCCGTTGCGTTGTTTGGGCTTCTGATCCTCATCCTGCTAGCCCTCCTGATCGGGCCGTCCCTGGTTAAACGGATCCAGCCTGTGCTTGTCCCTCCCACGGCGACGCCAACGCCCACCGCCGCCCCGGCGCGACCGTCCGGTCCTGGTCTTGCCCGCCGGTGCATCACCGTCTCCAATTCTCTTCCTGCTTATCTCCCCGCCGCCGGAAATCTCATCTACAAACGGATCTGGGGGTACTTTTCCTTCCACTTCCCCGAGCAGGAGAAGCACCAGTTTCCAATCGTCAACGAATCGCACCAGGTTCTCTCCCTCTCGGGCTTCAACGATTATGCCCGCTCTCCCGACGGGAAATGGCTGGCCTACATAGAATCGGCTCTCGACGCCCAGGGGATCCGCACCCGGCAGCGCAATTTGCGCCTGGTGCGCAGCGATGGCCGCATCGTCGACCTCTCTTCTGTGGAAGGCACCTGGGAATACCTCATCGGTTGGGAAGACAGCGAGCACATTGAGCTCCTCGTCGCGGACGCACCTTATTTTCGCGCGGTCAGCTTCAATCCCTTTAACGGCCAGGTTCACGATCTGCCCCCTCTGCCGAAAGATTTTGGCCGCGACTTTTCCACTTTTTCGGCCCTGGCCTACAATTCCCAGCTAACTCACCTGGTCTACCAGCCGGCCGGGGGCGACGGCTCGCGGACTCTGGTCGACCTGCACGCCACCCAGGCAATTGGGCTGTCCGACCAGCCCGTGCAAAAAGCCGTCTGGTCCCCCGACGGGACCCACCTGGCCTTCGCTGCCCTCGATCGGGACACCCGGGATGATACCCTGACCCTCATCGACCGGGCCGGCAAAACGGTGAAGCTGTCCAACCCTGAGGGCGCCTACCCGGTGGATGCCTTCTCGGGGTTCGCCTGGTCTCCGGATGGGCGCAGCCTGGCGACCTGGATGCGCTATCACGAAAACCGCGGTCCTGTGGAAAATTGGACCCTCGGCCTCATTGATTGGAAGAACCAGTTCGTCGTGGATACCTGCCTGGGAACTGCCCCGTCAGGGACGGCCAACCGCCTGGTCTGGTCGCCCGATGGGCGCTGGCTGACCTTCACCTATCTATCCCTCGAGGAGGGCGATACCGTTCCCCATTCCCGTCTCCTCGACACGCACTCCCACTCCGCCTATCCGCTGGAGGATTATATGGTCGTCCTCGATTGGCTGGCCACGGTGGGAAACTCCTCGAAAGGCCAGTAATCCTTCACCCACCCAATGCCTGCTCGCTCATCATCATTTTTTCGTCATCATTGCATGGTTTCTAACCAGTATATTTACACGGTTGAAGATGATCTAACGTCATCCCCATATGTGATTTCTATCACTTGCAGTAAATAGACTTTTATCATATACTTTGAAGAAGTTGACCTAAAAATGCCCAATTGTCGATGAAATTCTTAAGATTGCCCTCCGGGGAGCGCCTGGGGAGAACTTTAAACCGGTCTTAGGGCTGGTTGGGTTGGCGTCATCTAGATTGGGAAAGGTTTTTCAATCGATTGGAGGGTTTTATGGAAATCACACATCAAGCTGATTATGCATTGCGAGCGATCATGTACCTGGCAAAACTTGGTCCGGGCCAGCGCGTTTCGACCAGCCAGATCGCTGAGAAGAACAACATTCCGCCGTCCTTCTTGACCAAGATCGTTTCCCAGCTCTCGATCGCTGGTCTGATCCATACCTCGCGCGGCGCCCACGGCGGCGTCTGGCTGGCCCGCTCTCCCGAGAGCATCACCCTTCTCGAGGTGCTCGAGGCCATCGACGGGTCGGTGAACCTCAACCACTGCGTCGCGGATCCGGGGATCTGCTCTTTCAGCGATACCTGCGTGCTCCACGTCTTCTGGCAGGACGCCTGCCACACCCTGGTCGAGCGGCTCAAAGCCACCAACTTCGGCAACCTGGCGGCCAAGCCCGCCAGCGAGCTTCCCGCCGCGGCGTAGCAAAAATCGCAGCGAACAGATCAGCAGAGAGCAGAGAACAGTCCTATTGGACCTGTTCTCTGCTCTCTGTTCTTTTCTCCTCTGGCGAAGGTCGGATATCGGTTCTCGGTTCTCCTATCTCAGTATATAATCAACCCGGACGTTCTCATCTCCTTCTGACAATGGAGGTTCCATGCCTGGTCCCCGCGTGATCCGTGCACCCCGTGGAAGCGAGCGAACTTGCAAGTCGTGGCAGACAGAAGCGGTCTACCGCATGATCCAGAACAACCTGGATCCCGAGGTGGCCGAGCGGCCGCAGGATCTGGTCGTCTATGGCGGGCGTGGGCAGGTCGCGCGAAGCTGGCAGGCTTTCGACGCCATCCTCGCCTGCCTCCGCGACCTGGAGTTGGATGAGACCCTGCTCGTACAGTCGGGCAAACCGGTGGCCATCTTTAAGAGCCACCCCGACGCTCCCCGGGTGCTGATCGCCAACTCGAACCTGGTTCCCCATTGGGCCACCCAGGGCAATTTCGACGACCTGGCCGCCAGGGGCCTGATCATGTACGGCCAGATGACCGCCGGTTCCTGGATTTACATCGGCACTCAGGGGATCCTCCAGGGCACCTACGAGACCCTGGCGGCGCTGGCCAAACAGCGCGGCTGGCCCTCGCTGCGCGGCAGGTTCGTCCTCACCGCCGGCCTGGGCGGCATGGGAGGCGCCCAGCCGCTGGCGATCACCATGAACGAGGGCGTTGGCCTGGTGGTCGAAGTCGACCCGGCCCGCGCCCGCCGCCGCCAGGAGATCGGCTACGTCGACCTGGTCGTCGACACTCTCGAAGAAGCCATGACCCTCGTCGAAGAGGCCCGCGACCAGGGGATCCCCCGCTCGATTGGCCTGATCGGCAACGCCGCCGAGATCTACCCCGAGCTGGCCCTGCGCGGCGTTGTCCCCGACGTGGTCACCGACCAGACCCCCGCGCATGACGTGCTTTCCTACGTCCCATCTGGCCTCAGCCTCGAGGCCGCCGAAGCCCTGCGCCGCGGTGATCCCAGGGTTTATGAGGCCCAATCGATGCGCTCGATGGCAGAGCACGTCAAAGCCATGCTCGAGTTCCAGCGCAAAGGCGCCGAAGTTTTCGATTATGGCAACAACCTGCGCCAGCGCGCCTACGACTACGGCGTCAGCGACGCCTTTGAGTTCCCCGGCTTCGTCCCCGCCTACATCCGCCCTCTCTTCTGCGAGGGCAAGGGGCCCTTCCGCTGGGTAGCCCTCTCCGGCGCTCCCGAGGACATCTACCGCACCGACGAGGTCGTGCTCGACCTCTTTCCCGAGAATCAGGCCCTCCACCGCTGGATCAAGATGGCCCGCGAGAAGGTGCCTTTCCAGGGCCTGCCGGCGCGGATTTGTTGGCTGGGCTACGGGGAGCGCGCCAGAGCTGGCCTGGCCTTCAACGACCTGGTCGCCCGCGGCGTGGTCAAAGCCCCCATCGTCATCGGCCGCGACCATCTCGACGCCGGCTCGGTCGCTTCGCCTAACCGCGAGACCGAAGGCATGCGCGACGGCACCGACGCGATCAGCGACTGGCCGATCCTCAACGCCCTGATCAACGCGGTCAACGGCGCCACCTGGGTCTCCTTCCACCACGGCGGTGGGGTGGGGATCGGTTACAGTCAGCACGCCGGGCAGGTCATCCTCGCCGACGGCACCCCGGAGGCCGCTCGCCGCCTCGAGCGCGTCCTGACCAGCGACCCGGGGATGGGCGTCGCCCGCCACGTCGACGCCGGCTACCCCGAGGCCATCGCCGCGGCCCGCCGCCACGGGATCAAGATCCCGATGCTGGACCGCTCGTAGCCAGGAGTTTTCTTCGATGTCTCGTCGCCTCTTGGGTTTTGCCCTCGCCATCCTCGTCGGCCTCGCCGCCGGCCTGGTTTACGGCTGGGTGATCAACCCGGTCAAGTACGTCGATACCACTCCCGATACCCTGCGCGCCGACTATAAGACCGATTATGTCCTGATGGTCGCCGAGATCTACCGCGCCAGCCCCGACCTGGATCAGGCTGCCCGCCGCCTGGCCTTGCTCGGCAGCCAGTCTCCCGCCGAATTGGCCCGCGAAGCCGCGCTAGCCGCCCGCGCGGGGGATTTCCCGCAGACCGATCAAGACGCCCTCGATGTCCTCTCCAGGGCTTTCCAGACCTGGACCCCCGTCGCGCGCGGCGCTACGCCGCAAAAGGCAGGTACGCCGTGATCCGCCGCCGGGACGAGAACCGCGGCCCCTGGTACCTGCTGACCGGTCTGGTGCTGGGTCTCGCCGTTGGCCTGTTGATCTCCTGGGTGCTCAGCCCGGTCAAATACGTCGATACCGCCCCCTTCTCGCTGCGCGGGGATTATAAAGACGTGTACCGCGGCCTGATCGCCGCCGCTTACCAGGCTGACGGCGACCTGGGGCGGGCCCGCTCTCGCCTGGCCCTGCTCGGCGACGCCGACCCCGCTCGCGCCCTGGTCGACCAGGCCCAGGAGAGCATGGTCGATGGCAAAGCCGGGGAAGAAGCGCGCTCCCTGGCCGGGCTGGCCGCCGCCATGGGCGGGAACCCCAACCAGATCGCGGCCTTGCGCCTCTCCCCCTCTCCGGCCACGCCCACCCCGGCCGTCCTCACCCCCACGCTGGTCCCTTCCTCACCCACCCTCTCGCCGACCGTTACCCCCGGGCCGACCCTCACCGCGACCGTTTCCACCGCGGACGCCCTCCTCTCGGCCACTCCCAGGCCCAGTGCGACCCGCGCCCCCACGGACACCCCCCAGCCCAGCCGCACCCCCACCCTCACCCCTGGCCCGCCCTTCGTCGTCGCTGACCAGAAAAAGCTGTGCGACCCCTCGCTCAATGTGTCTATCCTCCAGGTCCAGGTCAATGATGCCGCCGGCAAGCCCGTGCCCGGCGTCCAGGTCATCGTCACCTGGAACGGCGGGCAGGATACCTTCTTCACCGGCCTCAAGCCCGATGTCAACCCCGGTTTCGCCGACTTCACCATGACCGTCGGGACGGTCTACACCCTGCGCCTCGCCGACGGCGGCGAGCCGATCAACGACCTCACCGCCCCCCTCTGCGCCGGCTCCAACAGGCCCGGCGGCTGGCTGGTGACCTTCAAGCAGCCTTAAAGTTTTTCCTCCCCCAAAATGTTCTGTGTTTTGGGGGAGGAAAACAAGCCCGTATTCCCTCAGGGCATGGAGTTGCTGTTGGCCCAGTCCCCGCCAAGGACCACGACGATGTCGCTGGGGGCGTTCGGATCGTACTTGTTGACGATCTGGTTTTTATTGATTTTCAGTGTGTCCACCAGGAACTTGACCGTGTACGGCTTGCCAGTGTAGTCGTAAATCTTGGTCGCCGAGGTCTGCTCGCCAGAATCGGCGGGCGAGAGCACGTTGACGCCCATCCCCTCCAGGTAGTCGTGCGTGCGCCCGGCCAGCCCCGAAACGCCCGACCCGTTCTGGATGGCAACTTTGGCGCCTTCCGCCTTCATCAGGCCCGCCGGGTCGTCCGCGCTGGCCACCGACCCTGGGCTCAACGGCCCACCGGTGGTGAAGATCTCGTCCCGCAGGATGCGGATCTTGTCTGTGATCGGCTTGAGGATGTCCAGGCCGTCCGGCGACTTGGCAAAGGTCACTTCCTTGGGGCTGATAATCGCGTGCTTGATGTTAGCCGGGTCGATGTCTTTGATCAGCAGCCCAAGGCGGATGATCTGATCGAACGACAGATTGGTGTGGATGCCCGAGGAAACATGCTTGTAGATCTGCGGCGCTTTGGCAAACAACCGCGGGTACGCCTCAGGCTTGGTCAGCCGCCGGCGAACCTCCATGATCACCTCGTACTGGCGCTGCGAGCGGTCGAAATCGTCGTTTTTCGTGTAGCGCTGGCGCGCGTAAGCCAGGGCCACTGCGCCGTATACATGATGTACGCCGGGTTTGAGGATCACTGTGTTGTACTTGCCCAACGGGTCGACTTTGATCTCTTCTTTGATGTCCAGGTTGATTCCGTCGATGTCGTCGATAAACTTGACGAAGGCGTCGAAGTCGATCTGGGCGTAATACTGGATCGGGACGCCAAGCAGCTCCTCGACCGTTTGCACTGCCAGCCCCGGGCCGCCGCCAGGCAGCTTGCTTGCCGAGCCGATGGCGAAGGCGGTGTTGATCTTGCCGTACCCTGCCCCGGGGATGTTGACCCACAGGTCGCGCGGGATAGAGAGCATCCCGGCGGTTTTGCTCAGCGGGTCGATGGTGAACAGCCACATCGAATCGGTGCGTGGGTTCCGGCGTTCCACCGTGTCTTCATAGTCCAGGCCCATCACCAGGATGTTCACCCGGCTGGTTCCATCCCATGGCTGTAACGTCGGTCCGATTTCAGCCTGGGTGTTGTCGCTCGCGTTCGGGCTCTGCGTTCCCGCGGGAGAGGCGCTGTTCCCGCTCTGCCCGCTGTTGGGGTTGTTGGAAAGAGAGATGTTCTCGATGGGGGTCATCGTCCACCCACTGACGACGTTCTTGACAAAAATATACGCGCCAATGCCGACCGCGATCGCCGCGACGGCAAAGATGACGATCAGGACCACCGGGATCCGCTGCACGGAGCGCCCGGGGCGGTTGGTTTCTTCGGGTTGAGCTTGGGACATAACTTCTCTTTTAGGAAATCTTGGGCGGTGGAACGGGCAGGTCTTCCACAGCGACGTTCACCCATTTATCGCCCTCATCGATCAACATCACCGGAATATCTTCTGAGATCGGGTATTTCCTGCCGCAGTCGCGGCAGACCAGCCACGTATCGCGAACCAGGTCGAGCAGGCCTTCTTTCTCGCGGACGCATACAGGGCAGCGGAGTATCTCCAGTAAATCTTGGCTGACCATCGAGCCTCCATAGAATTCGTTATTACCGAATTGTACCACCGCTCTTACGGGGTTGGCGACGACTCCTTGGTAGGGATGTCTTCCGTCCCGGGGCCGTATTCCCAGGCCTCGGCCCAGGGGACGTAATGCGTATTGAAGGAATCCTGGAAATAGACCGCGCCATTCCGGCTGACCGTGCGCCGCACGGAAACGTCGGCCCCCTCGACGGGCCATTCGACCTGCTTCTTCTCGCCTTTGGCCAGGTCCGGGTTTTCGCGGTAAATCGGGTCGCCGGGCGGGGTGACGTTCCGCAGCCCGCTGGTCTGCCAGTCCACCGTGCGGCCGTCTGAAGTGGAGTAGAACTTCCAGGTCAGTGAATAGCCGTTGACGTAGGTTTCCATCAGAATCCAGTTCGGCGTGTCGTTCTTAAACTTGAAATCCACCAGTGGGAAGAAGACCGTCGCGTCCAGGCCGGCAAAGTCGGGGTTGATCCCGCTCCCCGCTTTTTGCTCGTAATAAGAGACCCGGTACGCGTGCGCGTGGCGCTCGACCACCGGGTAACCAGCGAAGAAGACCGTCCGAAACAGGGTGGTGCTCACCTGGCACACTCCGCCGCCCACGCCTTTGATCGTCTGGTTGCCCAGGATGATCAGCGCCTCGGCGTAGCCGTTATCCAGGGAGATATCCCCCAGGGCGTCGCCCATCGAAAAAGTCTCGCCCGGGGCGACCAGCAGCCCGTGGAAGCGGCTGGAGGCGGCTTTGATGTTTTGGACGCGCGCCGCGCTCGACCCGCGAAAATACGAGCTCTCCTGGTGGACCAGCTCCTTGATCCCCAGTTGCGCCCCGGTCATATCGTCGGTGACCGCTGGCTTGTTGATCACAAATTCGAGCGGGATATTGTGCTCGCCTTTGGCCAGTTTTTCGTTGATCGTGGTGATGCTGGCGTCCACGTTGAGCTCGCGGCCGATCACCGCCGGCTTGAGGACCTCCAACTGGTCGGTGTCGTCGTTGAATGTAAAGCGCGAATTGACCGCCTGGCGGCTCAGGCTGGGCGCCAGATCAGTCAGGAAAGTGCGCAGGGTCTCGCTGTTGACCCCCACCTGGTAGATTGCGCCGCCGTCCCCATTGGGTAGGCGCTCGATGGTCAGCATCTTGGCCAGGGTGGGAACGTCGAACGTCCAGGGTCCCGGATCGCTATTTTGGGCCTGGGCGATCGAAAGCACCAGGGGCTCGTTGAGGATGCGTTTGGCAATCTCGGCCTGCTGGGAAACATCCATGATTAGCGGCGGCGTCTCGCGGACCAGCACGGGAACGATCCCGTCCTGCATGGTTTGAAGCTGGACGGAGAGCAGTTTCAGGCTGGCGTCAACGTCCAGGGTCCGCCCGACCTGCCCGGAGTGGACGGCCACGTCCGTTCCTTCTAATCCCAATTTGGCTTCGACCACTGGCTTGTCGATCTGCTTGGCCAGCTCGATCAGAAACCGCTGCCCGACGCGCTGGTCGAACACCATCACCGGTGCAAGGTTTATCCCCGAAAACCACGCTTCGCCTTGCCTGTACAGGTTGGCGAACGGCAGGCTATCCCTGCCGATGCGGTAGGCGTTCTCGGCGGTAGTCTCCGCGTCCAGGTAGTAACCCAGTTGGATGGGTGTCGCCACCCAGGTCTGCGGGCCATCCCGCAGCAGGATCTGCCCGGTCTGCGGGTAAGTGATGGCCTCGTTCAGGCGAGCGGCCGCGGCGGCCGGGCGCAGACCAGAAACGTCCACTCCGGCCACGGTGACGCCAGGGTAGACCCGCCCGGCGTAATACAGCTCGAAGCCGGCCAGGAGCAGGAGGATGGCGGCGATGAACAGCCCGCCGCCGATCAGGATGGCCCGGAAGACGTTGAGGAAAACGTTGCGAGTGCGAGAGTCAGAGGTGGAAATGGCGGTCATAGTCAAGGAGATTATATCATTGTGGAGAGAAACAGTCCGATTGTTGACATTTAGACGTCAGGGGTGCAACAATAGTTCCAGTCTATTTGATTTTCAAAACTCACCCGAACGAGTTTTGTAATTGCCTGACAAATACCCTTGACATCCCTTTTATATCGCGTATAATCCTCCCTCGTTGCCCGTTGGAAAGAGCAGCGCCGATCTCGTCCAGAGGCCCAACCCCGCGGAAAGATCCCTGATAAACGAACAAGTGCATAGGGGAGCAGGCAGTTTTTTTCCGGAGCAGTTGAAAGCCGAATGACTTTCAAATCTGGTCTGTAAAAACCCTTGACAGATGCGCTAGAATGCGTATAATCAACGCCTGTTGCCTCCGAGTCGTGAAATCGAAAACGGGCAGCAAAAGCCGGACCTTAACAACTGAAGAGTGATAGGAAGAAGAAGAAAGAAAGCCCTGTCGTTCAAAGATCCGTAAACGAACACCTTGCAAAAGGTGGAGAATATTTTTGCGGAGAGT
>Ga0335070_10000631_pt1 | contig 39672 bp, 31 predicted proteins | sample Lox_Sample_13_FD_206722 | JGI IMG/M metagenome (GOLD analysis project Ga0335070, IMG submission 206722) | Soil microbial communities from Loxahatchee National Wildlife Refuge, Florida, United States - Lox_Sample_1.3 | ecosystem: Environmental > Terrestrial > Soil > Wetlands | place: USA... | reverse complement strand
CAGTATGGAAAGGATTCTCTATGCTGTATTCTTTCATTACAATTCTAAAGGCCAAGAGCTACCCTCTCTCCTTTTTACACACAAGCCTTGACGTAGGCAACAGTCTTATGGTTGTTGAAAAATTCGTCTTATTATTATATCCTTCCAAAAGAGGAATCGAGAATCTAATGTAAGGATATTCACTCTCATTAACAATGGAAACTAAAAAATCTGTTTCTTTTGAGAAAGTAACAAAGATTTCTATTGCCGCGGTTATGATCGTTATTACTGTTCTGACGGTATTCGGAGTGGTTTCTTACTTCTATTTTACCCATGATCTTCCCAGCATCGAAACTTTAAGAAATTACAAGCCCTCGACTGTTACAAGAATATTCTCTGAAGACGGGGAGGTCATTGGAGAGTTTTCCTATGAAAAGAGAGAGGTGGTCTCCCTTGACAGAATTCCTAACTATTTAATTCAAGCCTTCGTCGCAGGAGAGGATGCGAGATTCTTCCAGCACAAGGGCTTAGATTATCTCGCCATCTTTAGGGCCTTCTTGAGAAATATCTTTTCGGGGGAGATTATTCAGGGAGGGAGCACCATTACCCAACAGGTGGTAAAATCGCTTTTGCTCTCTCCTGAGAGGAGCTTCGCGAGGAAGATTCGAGAGGCCATATTAGCCTATAGGATTGAAAGACATCTCACCAAGGAGGAAATTCTCTTCCTGTATCTAAACCAAATCTACTTAGGCCACGGGGCATACGGCGTGGTGGCTGCTGCGGAGAGTTATTTTGCGAAGGCCGTCGAGGACCTAAATCTCGCCGAATCCGCTGTTCTGGCGGGACTTCCTCAAGCACCCAGCAAGTACTCTCCTTATCAACATCCCCAACAGGCAAAAAAGAGACAGATCTACATTCTTAATCGAATGGCCGAAGAAGGTTTCATCTCAGCCAGTGAAGCATCCAAGGCCGCTCAGGCGACCTATATCATCCGGAGCAACGAAAAACCTTCGCTCGAAAAGGCGCTTCATTTTGTAGAATATATAAGACGTTATATAGAAGAAAAGTACGGTAAAGATGCGCTCTATAAAGATGGACTACAAGTCTTTTCCTCCATCGACCTTCATTCTCAAGATATGGCACAAGAAGCGGTAGAAGCCGGATTAAATGAAATAGAAAAACGGGAGAAATATCGATCTGATAGCATGTCTTTGATTCCCGAAGGGGCGCTCATTTGCTTTGATTTGGAAACGGGATATGTCAAAGCACTGGTCGGAGGACGGGATTTTAGAAAAAGCCAATTTAACCGTGTCACTCAAGCCAGGAGGCAAACAGGCTCCGCTTTTAAGCCTATCGTTTACGCTTCTGCCCTCGACAAAGGTTTTACGCCTGCCTCCATCATTGTGGATTCCCCCGTGGTCTTTGAATGGGGAGACAACAAGTGGAAACCCAAGAATTATGAGGGAACATTTTCTGGGCCCACAACCCTGCGTAATGCCCTTGCACACTCCGTTAACATTGTGACCGTCAAGATCGCACAAGAGGTCGGCGTCGAATATATCAAGGATTACGCCCAAAAATTGGGGATATCGTCTGCTCTCCACAACACTCTTTCCATGGCTCTGGGCTCTTCCAGTATATCCCTCTATGAATTAACAAAGGCTTATTCCGTATTCGCCAATCAAGGAAATCTCTTCAGGCCCATTTTTATCAAGAAAATCTTGGACAGGAACGGAAACATTCTGGAGGAAAATCTTCCTCGTTCCTTTGTTGAAGAATCCTCTAAGCAAGACCAAGTCATCACGCCTCAGACCGCCTTTTTAATGACTTATTTATTAGAAGGGGTCGTCCAACACGGAACGGGTTGGAGAGCGAGATCTTTAGGTCGGCCCGTTGCCGCCAAAACAGGGACAACGGATCAGTTCATGGATGCCTGGTTTATCGGTTATACGCCGGAGTTGATTACCGGGGTATGGGTAGGTTTTGATGAGGAAAGATCCCTTGGCGAGAATGAAACGGGAGCACGGGCAGCCTCCCCTATCTGGGTCACTTTTATGGAAAAGATCCTGAAAGATAAACCTAAAAAAGAATTCCCCATTCCGGAGGGCCTAGAGTTCAGAAAGATTGATCCCAAGACTGGTCAGGTTAGTTTAGGGAAGGAAGGTATTCTTGAATGCTTCAAGGAGGGGACAGAACCTACGCAAATACCCCCTTCCTCATTAAAGACCTCAACGGATTTCTTCAAATTCGATTTCGATCTTTCGACTAAGCCGAAGTAAATTCCTCTTTGGAAACACTGACAGAGGGCATCCCCGTAAGACAATTCAGATCTTCAGCTGGATAGATTTGGTGCCGAAGAGGGGACTCGAACCCCTACAGGTGTGACCCCACTAGACCCTGAATCTAGCGCGTCTACCAATTCCGCCACTTCGGCATTTCTTTGACTCGATTGAAAAGAATACCCTATTATTTTATATTTTCTTGTAAAAAGTCAAGGCCAGAATCTATTGTGAAAATTATCAAAGGGATTGAAACTTTAAAGAGGTCCTTCAGGAATCCTGTTGTAACACTGGGGAATTTTGATGGAGTCCATTTAGGGCACCAGGATATCCTCAAGAGGGTGAAGGAAAAAGCCTTGAAGATCCGTGGAGAGGGAGTGGTCATTACTTTTGAGCCTCACCCCCTTAAAGTACTTGCCCCCGAGAAGTTCTTGCCTTTGCTTACCCCCTTTAGAAAAAAAATGATGCTGCTTGGAAAATTGGGAATCGAAACCGTGCTCTGTGTCGAATTTTCGTTAGCATTTTCACAGATCTCTCCGTCTGAATTCATCGAGACCATTTTAGTGGAAAAGGTTAAAGTAAAAGAGGTCATCATCGGATATAATTATCACTTTGGTAAAGGTCAAAAAGGGGATGCCCAAGCCCTCAAAGATGCCGGAAGAATCTTTGGGTTCAAAGTTGAGGTTGTGGAACCGTTCAGAATTGAAGGAATGGTCGTAAGCAGTTCAAAAATCAGAGATCTCATCCAACGGGGGGAGGTCGACAGAGCGTCAACATTATTAGGGAGGGATTATCCCATTCTTGGAAAAGTCGTCGAAGGCGCGAGAAGGGGACGGGTTTTAGGTTTTCGAACAGCGAATTTAGAGATCTCGGACGAACTTTATCCAAAACCGGGAGTCTATGCTGTAATAGTGGAATGGCGTCGACAACGTCTCAACGCTCTTGCGAGTGTTGGAACGAATCCCACCTTCTTCTCTGAGCAGAATGGGAAAGACAAACCGCTCTCTTTGGAAGTCCATATCTTGAATTTTAGCCGGGACATCTATGGCGAGGAAATAAGAATAAATTTTGTAAGAAGAATCCGGGATGAAGTCCGGTTCGAAAATTCTTCCCTTCTGATCGAACAGATCAGGAAGGACATCCAGTGGGCCCGGGAAAATGTATTCCGAGAATCGGGACGACCCCATTAATGAATCAACTTGCCCAAACGGGACCATCTGATCTTATTCAGTAGATTCTGAGCGTACCCATCCCAAGAAAAGTAGATGATAAAGGCCTTGCCTTTGACCTCGTTGATCTTGACAAATCCCCAGAAACGGCTGTCCTGACTATTGTCGCGGTTGTCTCCCATGACGAATAACGAACCTTCAGGGACTTTGATGGGACCGTAATCCTCGATCGAGGACCTGGGCATCTTAAACTGGCCCCACGGGTCGTCAACCAACTTGTCATTAATATAAATTTTATTATGGATAATTTCGACTTTTTCTCCTTCTGTTCCAATCACTCTTTTAATGAAATCCTTCGTCCGATCCTTCGGAAATATAAAAACAATTACATTCCCTCTCTGCGGTTTTTTCCATTCAAAAAACTTTTTGCTTTCGCCAAAGACCTTATCTGAATAAGGAATTCTCACTCCATAAATGAATTTGTTAACAAGAATGTAGTCCCCTACCTGCAACGTATCTTCCATTGAACTCGACGGAATCTTAAAGGCCTGAACAATAAAAGCCCGAATGAAGAGCGCGATCAGGATGGCAATGATAATGGGTTCTACGTATTCTTTAAAAAACTTGTTCTTCCCCATGATTTCCTCGTTTGATATTTTCATCATCCAAAGGCGAAGATCGTGTCACAAAGTTACCCAATACATTAATTCTTCACTCAATGCGATCCGTGCTACGCTCCATGCCATGAAGTATCTCTTCGTAGCTATCCGGTTTTCTGTCCTTGAAAAAAGGCCACTCCTTCCTTATCTTATCGATATTTTTCAAATCAATTTCGATCAAAGCGATACTGTCTTTCATTCCCGTGGGTTTATCCAGTAATTCTCCCTCGGGGGAAATACAAAAAGACCTTCCGTAGAAATCTTGTTTCTCTTCACTTCCGACCCGATTGACTCTAAAAATGTAGATGCCATTAACAATCGCATTGCTCGAGATTACCGTTTCCCACCTTCTTTGCGAAGCGAAGGCGGCAGCAGTAGGCGAAAAAAGAATCTTAGCTCCTTTCAATGCCAATATTCTTGCCCCCTCAGGGAAAAAGTTGTCCCAACAAATCTGGATACCAATCGGTGCAAATTTGGTCTTAAAAACAGGAAGCCCGTGGTTTCCGGTAGAAAAGTAATATCTTTCCTCCCAAAGAGGAATTTGAGGGATATGAATCTTCCTGTAACTTCCCAAAATCTCCCCGCCTGCATCGATGACGATCGCTGAATTATAAAAGGAATCCTGCTCGATTTCAAAAATAGGACAGATCAAAACGACGCCATATTTTTTTGCTAACTTTTGCATCGTCTCGACAGTAAAACCATCCGCCCTTTCGGCCAAGGAGAAATAGCGTTTGTTCATTTCTCTCGGGAACCAATGGGTTGTGAACAACTCTTGGAAACAGATGACGTGGGCGCCCTTCTCGATCGCGATTTCTGCGAATCTCACGGCTTTTTCAATATTTCGTCCCTTCTCTTCGGAACACGATACTTGAATACCCGCCAATTTAATCAACCCTTCTCTTCTCCTCTGGGCATAGAAAATTTCGCAAATGCTAACAGACTAAGGATAAACTGTCAAGATCTTGTTGTATTTGCTATTGAATTTTTCCTAATTGTCTTTATAATGATAGCATAATTAGGGAGGGTGGAATATTGGGGAAGCTTATCCCCCAATTTACCATTCCATTATTCCAGCCTGGTGAGGCATCGGGATGAGAATCTTAGTCATCGAAGACGAGAAAAAAGTTGCCAATTTCATTAAGAAGGGACTGGAAGAGGAGCATTATGCGGTGGACAACGCTTATGACGGAGAATCCGGCCTTTACATGGCAGAAGTGAATGAATACGATCTAATCGTTCTTGATCTGATGATCCCCAAGATCGACGGGTTAGAGGTTTTAAGAAGAGTCCGAGGAAATCGGAACAATGTCCCCATATTAGTGCTGACTGCCAAGGACAGCGTCGAAGATATCGTGAGGGGTCTAGATGCCGGTTGTGATGATTATCTAACGAAGCCATTTGAATTCTTGGAATTCTTGGCCAGAGTCCGTGCTCTTTTACGCAGGGAGAAAATAGACAAAGAACCGGTTCTAAAAATTGACGATCTGACTTTATCTCTGGTCACTCATAAAGTGATGCGGGGAGAGAAAGAGATTGAACTCACAGCGAAGGAATATTCGCTCTTAGAGTATTTCATGAGAAACCCGGATAAGATTCTTACTCGAACGATGATTTCTGAACATGTCTGGGACTACCATTTTGATTCGATGACTAATTTAGTCGATGTCTATGTGAACTATCTTCGAAAGAAGATCGATAAGGGATTTGAGCTCAAACTGATCCATACGATTCGAGGGGTCGGATATCTTATGTCGGCCACTCGATAAGAGACGGAGAAAGCCTGAATGCATTTCAGAAGCCTCCGATTCAAACTCACCCTTTGGTATGTTTTAATACTCGGAGTCCTATTGATCTCCTTTAGTACCTTTTTGTATTTTACCCTTTCGAACAGCCTTTATCGGGATGTGGATAATAAATTAAGATCTCTCGCCGAACTCGTCTCCTCGGAGTCCTCGTCTCCTCTATCCAAATTTGGCTTCGGAAACATTGACCAGACTCTTGAAACTTCCATGAACCTAAAACCCATAGGGAAATTCATCCAGGTCTTAGATGAATCGGGTAACATTGGTCGGAAATCTGAGAATTTGAGAAATGTTCAGCTTCCCATCAGCTTAAACGCTCTGAAGAATGCCTCCAGAGGTCTGGTCACATTTGAAACGAATCGTTCCATCGGTAACACGCCCCTGAGAATCATTACTTTCCCGGTTGTTGAAAATAATCATCCCGCACAAATTGTTCAAATTGCTTCGTCGCTCGAAGAGGTTGAGGATGCCCTCAACACGTTGTTCATCATTTTAATCATTACCGTTCCTTTAGCGCTGATGGTCGCTAGCCTGGGGGGACAATTTCTCGCCCACAAGGCATTAAAACCTGTCGATGATATTACCCATACGGCAAGGATGATCACCTCTCAAAATCTGAACCAGAGGATTGTGCCCCCCCGGGTGAAAGATGAAATATCAAGGCTGATTGAAACCTTCAATGGAATGATTTCCCGCCTTGATCAGTCTTTCCGGCAAATCAAACAGTTCAGCTCGGACGCTTCGCATGAATTGAAAACGCCTTTGACCATTCTAAAGGGGGAAGTAGAAGTTATGCTGCGAAAGGAGCGGACCCAGCAAGAATACCAACAAACCCTGAAGAGCAATCTCGAGGAAATTAATCGCATGTCACAAATCGTCGAAGATCTTTTACTCCTCTCAAAAGCCGACACGGGACAGATAAAGTTAAATAGAGGGGATATTAATCTGACGGAGATTCTTATGGAGGTCGTTGCCCAAATGGATATGTTAGCGAGGTCCAAGAGACTCGACCTCTCGGCGGCGAACCACCCTGAAGAAGTTCATGTTTTCGGGGATGCTCTGCGAATTAGAGAACTCTTCATAAACCTAATCGAAAATGGAATTAAATATACCGAAGAGGGAGGTTCTATCCGTATCAGTCTCCAAAAAGATTTTTCTCCCTCACTGGGAAACCAATCTGACCGAATGGACAAAGAGAGAGTAAGGTTTGCAAAAATCATCGTGTCCGATACGGGAATTGGAATTTCCAAAGAGGACCAGGAAAAAATATTTAACCGATTCTTCCGGGTAGATAAGGCTCGGTCAAGAGAGCAAGGCGGGAGCGGCCTTGGCCTCAGTATCTGCAAATGGATCGTCGAAGCTCATCAGGGTGAGATTACAGTTGAAAGTGAGTTGGGAAAAGGAAGTTCCTTCACCGTTAGATTACCCTCTCTTCCCATCGAATGATGGTTTGAAATTGGTTAATTATTACCCGCCTGGACCTTTTTTTTGCACCATTTTGTAAGTCAAACCCGCTCAAGAAAAAAATAAACTTATTAAAATTCAATGGATTAAAGCTAGACAAAAATTGGCACTCATTTTGCTTAACCTATTTTGCTCTTGACAAAAATTTATCTCTTTTAATATTCTAAATTATTCCAAAAAGTTAGGAGGGAACAAGAATTGGCAGAGCGGTTAGGCGAACTTCTCATAAAAAGGAATTATATCACCCAGGAACAGCTCAAGAAGGCTACAGACGAACAGAAGTTAAAGGGGGGGCGTCTGGAATCAAACCTTGTCAGACTGGGGTATATCAAAGAAGACGAATTATTGTCCTTCCTTAGCGCCCAGTACAGGGTCCCTTCGGTAAAGATTTCGAAGATGGAGATCAATCCTAACGTGATCAAATTAATTCCTTCCAGCATCTCAAAGAAATACTTTATCATCCCCATCAACCGGATGGGTCCTAAATTGACTGTGGCGATGGTTGACCCCAGTAATATCGTCGTGATCGACGAAATCAAATTCATGACCGGGTTCAATGTGGAACCTGTAGTAGCCTCGGAGACAGAGATCATCGATGCTGTTAAGAAATATTATGGCGGGGGGGGGAACGTTGCCGGATTGGGGACGATCAACTTCCAGTCGAGCGACTTTGATTTGGATGACGGCAAGACCAATGCCTCCGGCGAGGGCATTATGCTTGACGACGACGTAGTCGATGTGGACGATTTTGACAAGCTCGTCCACGGGGCCGTGGATAATGTGGAAGTCGTCGAAGCTGAGCAGAATTCGGATGAGTCCATCGATATGCAGGGTCCGATCATCAAGATCGTCAACGGGATTCTGATCAAGGCGATAAAATTGGGAGCAAGCGATATTCATTTTGAGCCCTATGAGAAGACATTTCGAGTCAGATACCGGCTTGACGGCGTGTTAAGGCGGGATATGGCTCTCCCTATTCAGATCAAAAATGCAATGACATCTCGCCTAAAAATTATGGCAAAACTGGACATTGCTGAGAAGCGACTTCCCCAGGACGGAAGAATCAAGTTACGGATGGGAAAGGGACGGGAAATGGACTTTCGAGTGTCTAGCATCCCTGTCCTTTATGGTGAAAAGGTCGTCCTCCGCCTCCTGGACAAATCGGCTCTGCAGCTGGACATGACAAAACTCGGATTTGAAGAATCTTCTTTGGCGGATCTTAAGGCGGCGATTCACAAGCCTGTTGGAATGATCCTGGTGACCGGTCCCACGGGAAGTGGAAAGACGACCACCCTCTACTCTGCCTTATCAGAATTGAATAAAGAATCTGAGAATATTATCACGGCTGAAGATCCTATCGAGTATAACTTTATGGGGATCAATCAGGTCCAAATGCATGAAGAGATCGGGCTCACTTTTGCTTCCGCTCTCCGGTCCTTCCTCCGGCAAGACCCTGACATCATCATGGTGGGTGAGATTCGAGATTTTGAGACCGCACAGATCGGGGTCCAGGCAGCTCTTACCGGACACCTGGTCCTCAGCACCGTGCACACCAACGATGCGCCGGGAACGATTTCAAGGCTTATTGACATGGGAATCGAACCCTTCTTAATCTCCTCAGCCATCGTATTAATTCTTGCCCAAAGACTAATCCGTAAGGTCTGTATGGAATGTAGGGAGCCCATCAAAGTCCATCCTCAACTTCTCATCGATTTGGGAATTCCGCCCGATGAGGTCAAATCCTTTCAAGTTTACAAAGGGAAAGGATGCTCCCTTTGCAACAATACGGGATACAAAGGCAGAGTCGGGCTGTATGAAGTGATGCCCATGAAAGAAGAGGTCAAAGAACTTGTCTTGTCCCGCGCTTCCACCTCTGAGATTAAGAAGGAAGCCATTCGCTTAGGAATGAAGACACTCCGGCAAAGCGGAATTGCCAAGATTAAGGAAGGAGTGACGACCATTGAAGAAGTTCTTCGGTCAACGATCGACGATCGATGATTTACTACTATTATAAAGGAGAATTGGAAGGGGAAGAAATATGATTGAATTACAGAAATTACTTGAGACTGTTATCGAGAAAAAAGCCTCCGATTTACACATCACCACAGGGGCGGCTCCGCAATTCCGAATTGATGGAAAGCTGCTCGCCCTAGATAACACCGTCCTGTCGGCAACCGACACAAAAAGACTCTGTTACAGCATTCTAACCGATGCTCAGCGGCACAAGTTTGAGGAGGATTGGGAATTAGACTTCTCCTTTGGAATTAAGGGATTAAGCCGATTCAGGGGGAACATCTTCATGCAACGGGGTGCGGTCGCAGGGGCCTTTCGTGCTATTTCCTTCGATATCCTCGCTTTTTCTGAATTGGGAATTCCGCCTGCGGCGAGTGACTTGCTCAAAAAGCCTAAGGGTCTTGTCTTGGTGACAGGACCGACGGGAACTGGAAAATCAACAACCTTAGCCGCTATGATTGATAAGATCAACAGTGAGAAGAGTGCTCATATTGTCACCATTGAGGACCCGATCGAATATCTTCACCGTCACAAAAGTTGCATCGTCAACCAAAGAGAAGTGAATCAAGATACAAAAGGGTTTTCCGCGGCCCTTCGTCACATCCTCCGCCAAGACCCGGATATCATTCTCATCGGAGAGATGAGGGACCTCGAAACGATAGAGGCCGCGCTTATTTGTGCAGAAACAGGCCATTTGACATTTGCCACCTTACATACGAATTCCTGTGTCGAAACGATCAATCGTATCATCGACGTCTTCCCCGCCCATCAGCAAACCCAAATACGGACACAACTTTCCTTCGTCTTAGAAGGGGTATTAGCCCAACAGCTCATCCCAAGGGCGAGCGGAAAAGGGCGTGCCTTAGTGATGGAGGTGATGATTCCGAACGCGGCAATTCGGAATCTTATTCGAGAAGATAAAATTCAACAGATCTATTCACAGATGCAGGTTGGGCAGGCGAAATTCGGTATGCAAACGATGAATCAGGCCCTTTTATCGCTCGTGGAACGTCATATCATCTCCTTAGAAGATGCCATGGAACGAAGTCACAACCTGGATGAGTTTCGTCAGATGCTTTCGACCGCCAATTCCGTGATGGCCAAGAAGGAAAGACCGGCCAAAACCGCATAAGCGGATCAAGAAAGGAATGAGCAATGCCAATCTATAAATGGGAAGGGAAAACAAGTAAAGGAGCTATCAAAAAGGGCGAGATGGAGGCCCCGAGTGAGGCGGCTATCCGAATTCACCTTCGACAACAAAATATCATCCCGACCAAAATCGCCTCCAACGAAAAAGGCCTAAACATGAATATTTCTCTGCCGTTCCTCAAGAAGAAAGTGGGGGGGAGAGCAATTGCTATTTTTACGCGACAACTGGCCACCATGATCGACGCGGGGCTCCCCTTGGTTCAATCCCTGGAAGCTCTCTCATCCCAACAAGAACATAAGGTTTTTAAGGACATTCTTCGAGGCGTCAGGGAAGATGTAGAGGGAGGCTCTACCTTTGCGGGTGCCCTGAAGAAGCATCCTGTAACCTTCAATGAATTATATACGAACCTCGTCGTCGCTGGCGAGGAGGGAGGCATCTTAGATACCATTTTAAACCGTCTTGCAAGCTACATAGAAAAGGCGGAGGCCTTGAAGAAGAAGGTTAAATCAGCACTCGTTTATCCGGCGACCATCGTAACCGTGGCTTGTGCTGTCATCATGATCTTAGTTATCTTTGTCATCCCTGTGTTTGAAACGATGTTTAAGTCGGCCGGGCAGACATTACCTCTTCCCACGGTCATCGTCGTCGGGATAAGCAAGATGATCAAGAAATATATACTCATTGCCATCCCGGTCTTCATTCTTTTGATATATCTGTTCAAAAAATATTATCAAACAGAAAAGGGAAAGGCCGTTGTTGACCGTCTCTTTTTGAAATTGCCCGTATTTGGACCGTTATTTAGAAAGATTGCTGTGGCCCGGTTCTCACGAACATTGGGAACCCTGGTCAGCAGCGGCGTCCCCATCCTCGACGGATTAGGCATCGTATCAAGAACCGCAGGGAACAAAGCGATTGAAACGGCCATTATGAATGCGAGAGCCAGCATCCGAGAAGGTGAAACCATTGCGGAACCCTTGGGCCGAAGTGGTCATTTTCCCCCCATGGTCATCCAGATGATCGCAGTCGGCGAATCGACGGGAGCCTTGGACACAATGCTGTCCAAAATTGCAGAGTTTTATGAGGATGAAGTCGATATCGCAGTGGCCAATCTGACCTCCCTCCTCGAACCGCTTCTGATGATCTTCTTGGGAGTCGTGATCGGAGGTGTGGTCATTGCCATGTATCTTCCCATCTTCAATATGGCCGGTGCAGTGGGGTAAGTTTTCTCTTGTTCGATACACTCTAAGTTAAATGGTGGAATGGAATGGCTCTAACATCAACTCTTTCACTTGATACGCATCCAAAAGCGCTACGGAACGTGAAGGGGTTGATGTTGGGTCGAGCGATCATCCTCACCCTTCTGCTTACGATCACCCTGATCTTTCAGGTTTCAGAAAAGAAATATTTTTTTATTCCTTTGGCCAACAACTTCTACTATTTCATCGGCCTTTTTTACCTGGTGACAATTGTTTATGCCCTTATTTTACGAAAAATCAAACACCTCTACCGATTTGCATTTTCCCAGATTGTCATCGATCAATTTTTTATCACGGCTCTGATTTACTTTACGGGCGGAAAGGAAAGCTTCTTTCCTATCGCCTATATTTTCTCGATTATAGCCAGCAGCATGATTTTCTACAGGCGGGGCTCCCTTTTTTCAGCCTCCCTCTCATCACTGCTTTTTGGCCTCCTCTTATTGTTCCAACTGTATCGCTGGATCAATCCCCTGGGCCACCCCTCTCTCTACGATGCCACCCAAATCTTCCATACTTTGATCATTTATATGGCAACCTTTTACATCGTCGCGTTCCTGAGCAGTGCCATCTCGGAAGAATTGAGGGAAAAGGGGAAAGAATTGATCCAGAAACAGGTAGACTATAACCAATTGGAGGCATTCAATCGGAATATCATTCAGAGCTTGGACAGTGGTTTGTTGACGGTAGACCTCCGTGGAAAGATCAGATTTCTGAATCGAACGGGTGAAAAAATCATGAACCGGACCGAAGACAATTTGAAGGATACGTCTATTTACAATTTATTTCCAAACATCCACAGCATGATTGAGGAAGCAAAGGAAAAGACCTCGATGCCCTCCACGGACTATCAACGGTATGAGACTCTCCTGTCCAACCCGGAAGGGGCAAAGATCTATCTTGGATTTTCCATCTCTCCCCTGACCGATCCACAGGGCTCATTGATCGGTCATACCCTCATTTTCCAGGACATCACGAAGTTCAAAGAGATGGAAGAAGAAATGAAACGAGTGGATAAGATGGCGGCCGTCGGAGTTTTAGCCGCTGGAATGGCCCATGAAATCAGAAACCCGTTGGCTTCCTTAAGCGGTTCGATCCAAATGTTAAAAAGCGAGCTCACCCTAGATGATGGCCAAGAACATCTTATGCAGATCACCCTCAGGGAATCAGAGAGACTCAATGCGTTGATCACAGACTTTTTGCTTTTCGCACAACCTCCTCCAACCCGGAAGATTACGTCCCCCATGAGGAGGATTCTGGATGAAACGATGGATTTGTTCGTCCACTCGCCTTCCTTTCATGCCGGAATCCATATCCGCCCCCCGAGTAATCAGGAAGAGGTATACGCATCGGTTGATCCTGCTCAAATAAAACAAGTTTTCTGGAACCTTTTAATTAATGCCGCCCAGTCGATGTCCAGCGGAGGAGAAATCCAAGTTCAGCTGGGGAAAGGGAATGGTTGGGGCATCACGAATCTTCCCCTCTCCTCCCAGCTGTGGGGAAAGGAATGGACAAAAATTTCAATTATCGATTCTGGACGCGGGATAGCTCAAGAAGAGAAGGAAAAGATCTTTGAACCCTTTTTTACGACAAAAGAAAATGGGACGGGGTTGGGCCTCTCGATCGTCCACCGAATCGTCGAGAATCACAACGGCTTGATTAGAGTGGAAAGTGAGTTGGGCAAGGGGTCCAGCTTTACCATCTATCTTCCAGCAGATTAGAAGAGGACACCGGAATGATCAAAGACAAAATTTTGGTAGCAGATGATGAGCAAAGCATGAGGGAGTTCCTGGACATCATGCTGAAAAAGGATGGGTATAAGGTTTCGCTTGCTTCAAACGGAGAAGAAGTCGCCAAATTGGTTGAAAACGACCTCTTTGACCTGGTCCTTCTCGATATTCGTATGCCCAAGCTGGATGGAATCTCTGCGTTAAAAAAGATTAAGGCGAACGCTCCGGAAACCATTGTCATCATGATCACGGCTTATGCTTCTGCGGATACGGCTATCAAAGCGATGAAGGAAGGGGCCTATGACTACATCACCAAGCCCTTTAAAGTAGATGAAATAAAACTGATTATCAAGAACGCACTGGAAAAGAAGAATCTTCAAAAAGAGAATGTTCTTTTGAAGCAAGCGGTCAGAGACCGTTTTCATTTTGGAAACATTATCGGCCAAAGCCAAAAAATGGTAGCTTTGTATGACCTCTTGGAGAAAGTTTCTTCCACCAAAACAAATATTCTAATTACCGGGGAAAGCGGAACGGGCAAGGAGCTGGTGGCAAAGGCCATCCACTATAATAGTCCGCGGAAAGATAAGCCTTTCGTAACGCTGAATTGCGGCGCCATACCTGAATCCCTGATCGAAAGTGAACTCTTCGGTCACATGAAAGGGGCATTCACCGATGCCATTGCCACCAAAAAAGGATTGTTCGAAGTGGCAGATGAGGGAACCATCTTTTTGGATGAGATCAGCGAGCTCCCCCTCCTGATGCAGGTAAAATTACTAAGAGTGTTACAGGACAAGGAATTTAAGAGGGTGGGAGGAACAGAAGATATCCGCGTGGATGTCCGAATCATTGCGGCGACGAATAAAGAACTCGAGGAGGCGGTGAAAGAAAAACGTTTTCGAGAGGACTTATTTTACCGTCTCAATGTGATTCAAATTAAGCTTCCGCCGCTCAGGGATCGAAGAGATGACATCCAAACTCTTGCCAACCATTTCTTGAAAAAATATTCCCAGGAGTTGAGCAAAAACATTTCGAAGATCTCTCCCGAGGCACTCCAAATCCTGATGAATTATGACTATCCGGGGAATGTGAGAGAGCTTCAAAATATCATTGAAAGGGCGGTCGCTTTGGAGGGTAGCCAGGACCTCACCCCACACAACCTCAGTTCCTATTTAAGCGAGCAACCTCTTCTAAAGAAAGGTTCGATGGACATCGAAATCCCGAGCGAGGGAATTGACCTTGAAAAGATGGTCGAGGATCTTGAAAGAACGCTCCTCCTGAAAGCGTTGGATAGAACCAAAGGGATAAAAAAGAAGGCAGCAGAACTTCTGCATATCAACTTCCGATCCATGCGTTATCGGTTGGAAAAATATGGATTGAACCACGGATCGGATTCTGAGCTTGCCTGAGGGGCCGGAGTGCAGGAACGTTTGTTGGGCGAAATCGAGGATTTCAATTCGATCCTGTTCATTTCCTTTTAAACTGTTTCCCTAACTCGTCAAGAGGGAGAATAAAGAAAACGGGTCTCCCGTGGGGACAGGTGGTGGAAGGAGGGAAGGGAATAAGATTTTCCACCAACCGATCCATTTCTTCCCTCTTCAACAGGAAATTCGCACGCACAGCGGAATGACAAGCCAAACTGGCCAGAAGTCTATGAATCGCCTCGTCCCCTTTACCCCCTTTTTCCAAGAAAGAGAGTTCGTCCAACATTTCTCCAACGAACTCTTTCGGATCCTTTTGGTTAATAAAGGAGGGGACAGATCGAATGGCAAATAGCTTTTCGCCAATTGGCTCGATTTCAAATCCAATCTCCTTCAGCGCCTCCCCGGCGGATTCAAGGATATACGATTCCTCCGCAGACAACTCCACGAGGATAGGAAGGAGTAACTTTTCTGAGATCAGCGACCTATTTTCATATTCTCTCTTAAATTTCTCAAAAAGAATCCTCTCGTGAGCGGCATGTTGGTCGATAAAGACGAGATCGCCTCCCCCCTCGCAGAGAATGTAGGTTCCCCGGATTTGTCCTAGGACGGTATAAGGCCGTTTCTCCGCTGTTTTCCAAAGGAGTCCTCCTCCCTCACAAACCATGGGGATCCCTTCCTCTTTCCCGTTCATCCAGAAAGAAGGGGCGACGAGAGTTTCATGTCCAGCGATAGAGAGGGGATTACTCCTCTGAAGCACCTGTTCCCTTCCCTTCCCTTCGGCAGCCGTTTTTTCGAATTGGGGAGGACCTTCTTCGAGCACCATTCGGATGGCTCCGAAAACGGCCTGATACACCCTATCCGGGTTCTGAAATTTCACCTCAGCCTTTGTTGGGTGGACATTGACATCAACGGTGGAGGGTGGAAGAGAAATGAAGAGAATGACTACCGGAAATCGATTGTTGGGAAGGACGTTCCGATAGGCATCCATAACAGCTTTGTAGATTACCCGATCTTTAATAAACCGCTGATTGAGATAGAAAAAGATAGACTCCGCATTTCTTTTCGCAAGAGACGGGAGACTGACAAACCCGGATATTCCAATTCCTCCGTCTTCGAATTGTATGGGCAGGAGATGGGGATAGCTTTCCTTTCCAAGAATCGCCTCGATTCGATCCATCGGGGATTTCGTTTTCGGGTATTCATGAAGGGTCCGCCCATCATGAATGAATTGGAATGAAATTTCGGGGTGAGAAAGACTCAGTCGGAGAAAGTGACTTAAAGCCGAGCGAAGCTCTGAACGGATCGACTTCAGGAATTTTCTCTTAACTGGAATATTGTAGAATAGTTGCTCGACCTCCACCTCGGTCCCGATCGGACAGCCTATTTCTGAAAGACTTGTTATTTCACCCCCTTCGCAAATCACTTTTGTTCCACTGATGGAATAAGGGGTTTTGGTCTGGAGGGTCATCTTAGACACCTGACAGATACTGGGAAGAGCCTCTCCTCTGAATCCTAACGTACGGATGGCATACAGATCCTCAGTCTTTTCTATTTTGCTGGTAGCGTATCTCTCGAAGGCCAACGGAACATCCTCCCGATCCATCCCTCCTCCGCTGTCGGCTACCCGAATCAGTTGGAGCCCTCCGGCCTTCAACTCCACAGTGATCTCCGAGCTCCCGGCGTCAACGGCGTTTTCCATCAACTCCTTTACGACGGACCCGGGTCTCTCAATAACCTCCCCTGCGGCGATAACCTGTTGGATGGATTGTGGCAAAACTTGAATCTTCCTCGGCATCGTCTTTTTGACCTATCCTCCGCCGCCATCGATGAAAGTCCCCATCCGCCTAAACTTCTGATATCGGAGGCTTAACAATTCCTCTCCGTCTATTTTTTCCAATTCCTTCAGATGCCGCTCTATGACTTCTTTCAGACGCTTGGCCATCCGGGGTGGGTCTCGATGGGCTCCGCCCAAAGGCTCTTTGATAATCTCGTCGATGACGCCCAATCTGGACAAGTCTGCAGCAGTCAATTTTAATGACTCCGCTGCCTCTACCTTTCCTTTTTCCCCGTCTCTCCAGAGAATCGCCGCGCATCCCTCCGGCGATATGACAGAGTAAATCGAATGCTCTAACATCAGAATCCGGTCTCCCACTCCAATAGCCAGGGCACCTCCACTCCCTCCTTCTCCAATAATGATAACAATAATAGGTGTCCGGAGAGTTGCCATTGTTTCCAAGTTCCTGGCGATGGCTTCAGCCTGTCCTCTCTCTTCCGCACCTATTCCAGGATAGGCACCCTGCGTATCGATCATCGTAATAATAGGCTTTTGGAATACTTCCGCCAGTTTCATGAGCCTCAGGGCCTTGCGATAGCCTTCAGGATGAGGCATCCCAAAATTCCGATGAGCCATCTCTTTTGCATCTGCTCCCTTTTGATGGGCGATGACGGTTACCGACCTGCCATTGAACTTGGCCATTCCGCCAATGATCGCCGGATCGTCCCCGTAGCTACGGTCTCCATGCAGTTCGACGAAGTTCTCGAACATCCATTGGACATAATGAGAGGCCTTGGGTCGATCAATATGTCTGGCCAACTGGGTAATCTGCCAACCCGTTAGGTTGGAGAATATTTCCTGTTGCAGGCGATACAGTTTTTCTTCCAGTCCCTTTAATTGCTCGTTGAAATGGGTCGGCCTCCCCCTGGAGAACCGCTTCAGATCCTCGATCTCTCTCTCAAGTTCAATGAGAGGCTTTTCAAATTCCAAATAATGTTTGACCATCTGGCTCCCCGTCTATTCCAAGGAAATGAGTGCAGATTTAAAAACATTTTGAACATGACTCCGGACATCCTGGGAGGGGTCGACCGTGTATTGATCGGACAGAGCAACCACGACCTCCCGGTTGTTTCCGCTCATAAAGTGAAGAAGGACTTTTGAGGGGCCCCGATGTGCCACGATAATGTCTCTTAAGTCCGTGAGTTGAGAAGGAACTAATGAAGACATCGGTATTTTTACACGGAGGGGTTTGGGCGACGAGGACAGCTTCGGGAGTGAATAAACCTCCGTCCCCTTTATCTTAACGTGGTCTTCGGATAGATCAAGCGTCCCTCTGACGACAAGAGGGTCTCCCCCTCGCAAGCAGGGCAAAGCCGCCTTAAAAACCTCGGGAAAAAGGATGACCTCCACAAATCCCTTCATGTCCTCGAGGGTCAAGAAGGCCATCCGATCCCCTTTCTTGGTAACAATCTCCTTCAACCCGCTGACGAGCCCGCAAATTTTAACCTCGGCTCCGTTTTGAAGCTTTGGAAGAGTGGACGTGTCCAGATCTGTACGCTTTTTAATCTCATCCTCGTAATGCGACAGAGGATGCCTGGAAATGTAGAATCCGATCGTTTCCTTTTCAAAAGCGACCAACTGATTCTCCGGGAATTCCTCCATGTCCGGATACTCTTCCTTGAGCGCTCTCGAATGATCAATGAGCATGCTCAATTGAGGTTCCCCCTTCTTCTTCTGTGTCCACTGGGATTGCTCAAGAAGTTCTCCCAAAACCGTCAGCATTTGAGATCGATAAGCCTTCGAGAAATCAAAGGTTCCGCATTTAATCAGACTTTCGATGACGCGCCGGTTCACTTTTCTCAAATCGACGCGATGACAGAAATCAAACAAAGACTGAAACTTTCCATGATTCTCCCGTTCAGCCAAAATGATGTCAATGGCTGTGTCGCCGACGTTCTTCACCGCCGTCAGACCAAACCGAATCTGATTCCCGATCACCGCAAAATGTTTAAAACTCTCGTTGATATCCGGGGGCAAGATTTCAATTCCCATCTCCCGACATTCAGAAATATATTTGACAATCTTATCCGCATTCTGTGCCTCGCTCGTAAGAAGGGCTGCCATGAACTCGAGGGGGTAATGGGTCTTCAGATAGGCCGTCTGATAAGCCAGGAGGGCATAGGCAGCGCTGTGGGATTTGTTAAAACCATACCGACCAAAAGTCTCCATCTGCTCAAAAATCTTCTCAGCTTTCCGAGAGGGGATCTTGCTTTTTTTGGTCCCTTCTAAAAATTTCTCTTTCTGCCTCTCCATCTCCATGGCATCTTTCTTAGACATCGCCCTCCGGAGATTGTCCGCATCCTCGAGGCTAAAATTCGCGAGCGCGCTGGCAATGCGCATCACCTGCTCCTGATAGACGATCACCCCGTACGTTTCCCTGAGGATCTCTTCCAAAGCGGGTAGTTCATACCGTATGGACTCTTGGCCATGCTTCCGTTTTATAAACTCTCCCACCATTCCGCTATCCAAAGGGCCAGGCCGATACAGAGCCACCAGGGCGATAATGTCTTTGAAACTCTGCGGCTTGAGTTTAGTCAGAAGATCCCGCATCCCGGAACTCTCTAACTGGAAGATACCGAGATTCGAGCCGGCCCCAAGCAGGGCATAAACTTCTGAATCGTCCAATGGGATCTCGGAAAGCTCAACCCGAAGGTTTCGGTTTTTTTCAATCAAATGGATCGTCTGATCCACAACGGTGAGAGTTTTCAGCCCCAAGAAATCAAATTTAACCAAACCGATGGCCTCCACCTGTTTCATGGGGTATTGCGTGATCACTTCGCTGTTCTGGCCTCGCTGGAGTGGAAGATATTCCATCAATGGTTTATTGGCGATGACGACCCCAGCGGCATGGGTCGAGGCATGACGGGCCAAACCTTCCAACGACTCTGCAATCTCAAAGAGCGAAGCGATTCGCGTATCCTTCGCAATCGCCTCTCTCAGCCCTGCTTCTTGCTGTAAGGCTTGGGCAAGGGTGATATCGATTTTATTCGGAATGAGTTTTGCGATCCGGTCTACTTCTGCGTAAGGAATTCCAAGAACGCGGCCCACGTCCCGCACAGCGGCTTTCGCCTGCATCTTCCCGAAGGTGATGATCTGAGCCACATTTTCCTTCCCGTACTTCTCCGAAACATACTGGATCACTTCGTCTCTTCCTTCCATGCAAAAATCTACATCCACATCGGGCATGCTGCTCTTACGGCCAGGATTTAAGAATCGTTCAAAAATCAAATCATATTCCATCGGGTCCAAGTCCGTGATGTTCAAGGCGTAAGCCACCAAACTTCCAGCGGCCGACCCTCTTCCGGGGCCCACAGGAATCTTGTGGTTTTTGGCGTAGTGGATAAAATCATAAACGATCAGAAAGTAACCCGGATAGCCCATCGATTTGATGATTTTGAGCTCGTCTTCGAGTCGCGCCTTATAACGAGCGAAGCGGTCTTTGAAATTTCTCTCTTCCTGATAGCGGGAGAGGCGCCGTTCCAACCCTTCCCTGGCCAGTTTTTCTAAATAACTCTCAGACGTCTCCCCGGCTGGGACAGGGATTCTTGGAATATGTTTTTCATCGAAACGGAGTTCGAGGTTGCATTGCTCTGCGATCTCAGCCGTATGGGCGATGGCTCCCGGTATGTTCCCGAAAAGATCAGCCATTTCTTGAGGTGATTTAAAATAAAACTCGTCGGAGGGAAATCTCATTCGATCACTCTCCTGGAGCGTTTTCCCCGTTTGAATGCAGAGAAGCACCTCGTGAGCCTTCGCATCCTTTCGGTGGAGGTAATGGCAATCGTTTGTCGCAACGGTGGGGAGGGAAAGTTGCTGCCCGATTTCCAGGAGTCGCTCATTCACCTGAGACTGATTATCCACCCCATTGCTTTGAACCTCAATAAAGAACCGACGATCGCTGAAAATCCTTCGATAATCTTCAGCCGATTGGACGGCTTTCTTCATCTCTCCCCGGCTTGCATGGGCGGCGATCTCTCCCTTCACGCACCCGCTCAGAGCGATCAACCCCTCGTTATACTGACTGAGCAGTGCCTTATCGACCCTGGGTTTATAGTAAAACCCTTCAAGATGAGCAAGGCTGACCAATTTCAGAAGGTTGAAATAGCCAGTCTCATTCTTGACCAGGAGAGTGAGATGATAGTTTCCCTCTCCTACTCCGGTTCTCTTCTCAAGTCGGCTTCCCGGAGAAACATAAATTTCACACCCTACGATGGGCTTAATGCCATGCTTGATGGCCATCTGATAAAATTCGGCTGCGCCGAACATGTTTCCGTGATCGGTGAGCGCCAGGGCGTTCATCCGATATTTCTTCGCCAAATCGAAGGCCTCTTCAAATCGGATGGCTCCGTCCAATAAGCTGTATTGACTGTGAACGTGAAGATGGATGAAATCAGAATGTTCCATGGTAAAAATGTTAATGTAAGGTCCCAAATTTCAAATGTCAAACCAAATCCAAACCTCGAAGATGAACGAGTTTCAAGTTTGGATTCGAACATTCATTTGATAGTTGGAACTTGAAAGGTGGATTTCCTCCCTATTTATTCCCACTCGATCGTGCTGGGAGGTTTGGAACTTATATCATAAACGACTCGGTTGACCCCCTTCACTTCGTTAATAATTCGATTGGAGATCCGTTCCAGGATTTTATAGGGGAGTCTGATCCAATCCGCCGTCATACCATCCTGGCTCCCAACCACCCTCAGGGCAACTACATTCTCATAAGTTCTTTCATCCCCCATGACTCCCACTGTCTTCACAGGGAGCAAGACGGCGAAGGATTGCCAAATCCGGTCGAACACTCGGCTTCGGTCTATTTCGCTCATGACGATCTCATCAGCGGCTCTTAACATTTCTAATCTCTCTTTATTCACCTCGCCGATAATCCGGATGGCAAGGCCCGGTCCTGGAAAGGGCTGGCGCTTTATAATTTCCTCAGGGAGTTCCAAAACCTTTCCGAGTTGTCTCACCTCATCTTTGAATAATTCTCGAAGAGGTTCCACTAACTTTAGCTTCATCTTTTCGGGCAGTCCTCCGACGTTGTGATGGCTCTTAATCGTCGCCGAGGGACCCTTGGAGGAGATGCTCTCGATCACATCAGGATAAAGGGTCCCCTGAGCGAGATATTCCACCCCCCCAATCTTTCTCGCCTCCTTTTCAAAGATCGCAATAAATTGCTTTCCAATCCTCTTTCTTTTATCTTCCGGGTCGGTCACTCCTTCCAGCCCTTTTAGGAAGACGCCCCCGGCATTGACAGAGATCAATGGTATTTTAAAATGATAACGAAATAAATTCACTACTTGAGACACCTCATTTTTCCTCAACAGCCCGTTGTTCACAAAGATGCATTGCAGCCGGTCCCCGATGGCCTTATGGAGTAGAAGGGCCACAACAGTGGAATCCACCCCGCCACTCAGCGCGCAGATGACTTTCCCTTTCCCGATCCTTTTCCTGAGGGAACGGCTGGTTTGTTCTAGAAAGGATTCCATGGTCCAAAGGTTGGAACAACCGCATACGCGAAAAAGAAAATTCTTAATGAGATCGAGTCCTCGTTGAGTATGAACCACCTCCGGATGGAACTGGAGGCCATAGATTCTTCGTTGAGGTTCGGTAATCGCTGCGTACGGGGTATTCCGGGAATGAGCCATGACTTGAAATCCCGGTGGCAATGTCTTCACGGAGTCCCCATGACTCATCCAGACTACGAGTCGACTTCCTTTTGCCCCCAAGCCCCTGAATAGTCCCCCCTCCCGGTTTAGAGTCAATCTCGCTTTCCCATACTCCCTTTTTTCTGAACGGTCGACCTCCCCTCCCAACAATTGGGCGATCAATTGCATGCCGTAGCAGATGCCTAAGATAGGAATGCCCATCCGCAAGATCGAAGGATCACATAGGGGCGCTTTCTCCTCGTACACACTTGCCGGCCCTCCAGACAAGATGATCCCCTTAGGAGATAAAGATTTCACCTTTTCAAGAGTAGTATTGTACGGGTGTATTTCACTATAAACCCCGCATTCTCTCACCCTCCTGGTAATAAGCTGCGTATACTGGGAACCGAAATCGAGGATAAGAATATTGTCAAAATGAAGTCGTTTCTTCACTCTTTTGTATCCAGATCAAAAAAGGATTGAAAAGGAGAATGATGAGGACTGATATACTCTCAGTGCTTCAACAGATATTTTCCGTCCTTTAATTCATATTGATAGGAAGCTCCTTTGCGATAAAAGAGGTCGCTCTTCTGAAGAAGTTTTGCTGTAATTAATTCTTCAAGACGAGAAGGATACTGTCCCTTTTCTAAAAGGTATACCTCTAAGGCATTCTTGATTCGATCCAATTGCGTCTTGTGGAGCAAATGCACGGGGACGTCAACATCCACGCGGTCTATCTTTGACTCCCAGAGATGATGTAAAAAACTGGGCCGAACATAAAAAAGAACGAGGAATATAAGAATGAGAAAACCACCATAGGAAGCAAAAGTCAGGCCCCTCCTGAAATTGACCATGCTGACTTTTTTGATGATCCCGGGAGTTCGAACACCGGCCATTTCGATCAGACCCATGCCAGACAAGTCCACCAGGATTTCGCTGGCATTAAATTTTCCCAGAAGACTCCGGTCAATAATGTCCTGAACCGTTCGGGTTCCGTCCACCAAATTATAAATCAATTCCTGCTCAGAGGTTAGCTTCTCCTTTAAATAGCTTTGAGAAGGAAGCCCATCGACCGATTTCTCTTCAAGCTTAAGAATCCTTCGGAATACCAAGTGGGGGGAATAAATCTTTTTTTCAATCTCGGACCACTCGTCGACCATGCGTAGGATGTTCAACAAAACCTGCTCCGTGCTCAGGGCAAACGGGATCTTCTTGTAACTCTCCACCAATTTCAAATCAAAATTAAACTGACCGTCATCCCACCAAAACAGATCATAAATCGTTTCATAGATCTGCGTTGAAATCACCTTAAGCACGTCATCCTTCGTCAGGAGTTGAAGTTCCACGAGGATTTCGCCCAGGTACTTCAGCGACTCTTTTTGGATTTTCAAAACACGGTCCAACTGCTCCTGGCTGATTAACTCAGCTTTCACCAGTATCTCACCGATGAGGTCTTTCTTCCCGCGATAATTAGAGTAGACATGAACGATCATTCCATCGACGAAATGGATCTCTACGAGGTCCTTTCCCCGACGAATTCTCAAAATGCCCGTTTTGAGCTGTTGCCCGATAAGTTGAATGATTTCCGTAATGCTGAAGTCTTTTAAAGTTCCCTGCAGGGCCATGATCTTCCTCTCATCATTTCTGACTCCCGAACAGATAAAAGAATTACTGCGATGCTCGCGGGGGCTCTCGCCAGAGGTTGCGTCGTCTAACGGCTTGCCAATCGATCCTTTTCTGGCTTAAGCGTTGATTTAAGGCGATAGATCTGCCGGACGAGAGTGAAATAAAAAATAAGGAAAAACCCTCCCCAGAGGATCCATCTCCACAGGCTGAATGATAATCGTGGAAACGAAGAAGGGATCGCTCCACCCCAATAGATGAACCTTAAGATGAAAATGAAAAAGATGAATAGGACAAGAAGCCCTTTGAAGACCCGCTCCCTCCACAGATAACCAAACCCGACAAGAAAAAAGGAAAGAAATCTACTAATCAAATCATTCTGCCTCTGGAACTGCTGAACCTGAAAAGATTTTTTTTCGACAATCTTCGTGTGAAGCTTTTCTTTTTGAATAAACATACGATAGCAATTGAAGCAGATAAACTCCTGATCAGAAGTCCCCAGATAAAATCGATAGGTCGGACTCCCACACATGGGGCACCTGGTTAAGAAACGTTTTGTCCCAGAATACTTCGCGATCGCTATGAGAAACGCTAAAAATAGGACGGGCGTCAGAAAGGGAACTCTTGATGGAGTTTTTTCGAACCACGCCTTAAACAGAGGGAATAAAAACCCTTCCTTGCCGACAAGCTGATCAAGAAATCTCTTCCACAACCTTTGGGAGGGTAACGTCTCGTCGATCACCAGCCGGTTGAGGTTGGGGGAATCGATGCTCGAATAATAACTAATGAGCTCTGGGTCGAGTTGGTGCGCTCTCTGTAGCGCTTGATCAATTTTCCCGGAAAGATAGGATTCTTGCGAATAGGCCCGCCAAAGGTTGTAATAGTAGGCTCCTCGATCCGGATTGAGGCCGATGGCCTGTTGATAGGAAGCGATGGCCAGCGTGGTCTGTTTTTGGGCCAAGTAGACATTCCCCAAATTCGAGAGTGCCTCGCTGAATTTCGGATCTTGTTGGATTGCTCTTTGATAAAATTCCGCCGCTTCCGGATAACGTCCTTGTCTCTTTTCCGCTAGCCCTAGGGAAAAAAGAACTTCGGGGTCCTGAGGATGGGCGACCATCCAGGTCCGTAATCTTTCTTCCGTTTCCCTTCCCCAGTCCTCATGATTCATTTGACTTAGTTCCAAAATAACATCCGAAGACGACCCGCCGAGAAACGAGAAAGAGTCTCGGACGAAAAATGGAAGGTAGACCAAAACAATGAGAAAAATAAGTATGAACTGTTTCTCTCTTTTGGATACGTAACCCCATAATAAAACGCACCAAAAGAAGAGAGACCAGAGGATATCCAGCCGCAGGAAGAAAGGGATGAAGAGAAAAAGAATTTTGAGGCTGTTGGTGAGGAGTCTTGAGATCTCCTGGGCCATATTTTTCCGGATATCATACGTATAAAGAGGGACATATCGGATCATGACGACGATGCCAAAGACGATAAATGTCATGAGGATGGCATTTGAAAGAATATAAAATGTATTAAAAAAAAGCCTCACGGAACTGGGGTAATATTGAAACTCAACAACTATTCCTTTAAGCACCTCAGAGAGGATTTTAGGGAGCTGGAAAGGGTTTTGATGCCAGAGGTCTCGACCCAGCTCATAATAGGGCTGGGACAGGTCGGGGGAAAACTTTATTGCGTAGCGGGCCATCTGAATGGCTTGATCATTGTCCCCCTTCTTCCTCGATTGCTCGGACGCCCTTATCAGCAAGAAGGAGAGGACGGGAGTGTTTTGAAACCCTTTATCCAATTTCGATTGGTAGAGTTGATTCAAATCTTTCTGGTTCAGAGAGCCACCCTTTTCGAGATTCCATGGACGGTCGACCAAGGCGGGGCTTTCAACAGAAAAAAATTCCTTAGAAAAAGGGAGCATTTCCTTCTTCGTTAGTACACCCATATAGTAGAGAAGGGATAGAATTAAAACGAATAGGATAAAAATAGCTTTCTTCATAAAATGCACACTCTCGCGAAAATCGGTTTACTCCAAGCGGTAGTTAGGGGCTTCCTTGGTGATGATGACATCATGCACGTGGCTCTCCTTTAATCCGGACGACGTAATTCGGATGAATTTTGCCTTCTGCTGCAATTCTTGGATGGTTTTGGCCCCGACATACCCCATCCCTGCTTTCACTCCACCGATCAGCTGTTGGACGCTGTACGAAAGCCCCCCCCGATAAGGAACCCTGCCCTCAATTCCTTCTGGAACCAACTTCGTCTCGGTTTCCACATCCTCTTGGAAGTATCGATCCTTGCTTCCTTCCTTCATGGCTTCGATAGATCCCATGCCTCGATAAACCTTGTAACTCCTCCCTTGATAGAGCACTATTTCCCCCGGACTTTCATCCGTTCCTGCAAATAAATTCCCTATCATGACCGAACGTGCTCCAGCGGCAATGGCCTTGGTAATATCTCCGGAGAATTTAATTCCACCGTCTGCAACCACCGGAACTTCATACCTTTCCGAAACTTCGGACGTCTCCAAGATGGCGGAGAGTTGTGGAATCCCAATCCCTGCGATGACCCTCGTGGTGCAAATCGACCCGGGCCCCACTCCTACTTTGACCGCATCGACCCCTGCTTTGATGAGATCCAAAGCTCCTTCTCGAGTAGCCACATTACCCCCAATAAGCTGACACTCTGGGAAGTTTTTCTTGGTGTCCCTAATAGCATCCAATACATCCCGGGAATGGCCATGAGCTGTATCCAGGACTAATACGTCTACACCCGCTTTAATCAATGCCTCTGTTCTTGCCTCCCTGTCCTTTCCCGGGCCGATGGCAGCCCCCACGCGAAGTCTGCCGAGAGTATCCTTACACGAATACGGATATTTTCTCATCTTCTCGATGTCTTTTATCGTGATCAATCCCTTCAGATTATTTTGTTCGTCCACGACCAATAATTTTTCGATTCTATTCTTGTGCAAGATCTCCTTCGATGCCTCGAGCGTGGTTCCGACTGGTACCGTAATGAGATGATCTTTTGTCATGACCTCGGAAATTTTTTCGTCAAGCCGCCGCTCAAACCTTAAATCCCTATTCGTCAGGATTCCGACCAATTTTCCACTCTTTGTTATGGGAACCCCAGAAATCCGGTATTTCTTCATGATCTCCAGTGCTTCATAAATTCTCTGCTCGGGGTCCATGGTAATGGGGTTGAGAATCATCCCGCTTTCAGATTTTTTTACTTTGTCTATTTCAGTGCTCTGTTCAGAGACGGACATATTTCGGTGAATGATCCCAATTCCTCCCTCCTGTGCCATACAGATAGCGGTCCTGGATTCGGTCACGGTATCCATGGCCGCACTCACCAGAGGAATATTCAACCGGATCGTCCGGGTCAACGAGGTGCTGATCTCCACCTCCTTAGGCAAGACTTCAGAATAAGCTGGAACGAGTAACACATCATCAAACGTCAGGCGTTCTTCGATCTCGTTCGGGTTATTTCCCATCTTTGCCCCCACTTCTGTTATCCAATTTGATTTGGTATATCAAAGGAATCCTTATTTGTCAACCTCACATTATCCGAGCTGGCCATGGCTCGATTCTCCGGGTTTAGAGTCATGTCGATTTCCCATAATTTCTTATCGACCCCCTGGAAAAACCTCTCGAGACTCTCTCGGCGAAGGGCGGAGATGCAAACCCCACCGTACTTCCGGCAAATGGCTTCTCCTTCTTCGACGCTCAACCTATCTTCCTTATTGAAGACCCGCAATCGAGGGATGTCTTCTAAGTTTAACTCAAACAGAATTCTTTCGACAGACTCGATATGTTCCTGAAAACGAGGAGAGCTGATATCAATCAGATGGATGATGAGAGTTGATTCTCGCAACTCATCAAAGGTTGGCCGGAAAGCTCCCATCAGGTCCTTGGGCAAATCTTTGATCAACCCAACGGTATCCGTGATCACTACTTCTTGGGTCTTAGGATATCTTAACCTCCGGGTCGCCGTATCAAGGGTGGAAAAAAGTCTATTCTCTGCAGGAAACTGACTCTCGGTAAGGAGGTTGAAAAGAGTGGATTTTCCGGCATTCGTGTATCCAACGATCGAAAGGATGGGGATTCCCGTTCTCGCTCTTCTGGACCTTCTCTGCTCCCTTCTCCTGCTCAGTTTCTCTATTTCCTTTTCCAGGAGATGGATTCTTTTCCCAACCCGGCGCCGATCGATCTCCAGTTTCGTTTCCCCTGGCCCGCGCCCTCCAATCCCTCCAGTTAAGCGGGAAAGAGCTAACGTTTTCCTCGCGAGTCGAGGAAGGAGATATTTCAATTGGGCCAGCTCGACTTGAATCTTTCCATCCAGGGTGTGTGCGCGCTGTGCAAAAATATCTAAAATAAGCTGGGTACGATCAAGGATTCTAAGTTCCGTCAAATCAGAAATGGTCGCCATCTGCCCCGGAGATAGATCTTGGTCAAAAATAATCAAGTCCACTCCCGATTGCATACATTTGACCAGCAATTCTTTTAACTTCCCCTCCCCCATCAATGTGGTCGGAGAGACATTTTGAGGCCGCTGGATAATCGAATCCACGACGAACACCCGATTGGACTCTGCCAGTTCCTTCAACTCCTCCATTGAATGTTCTAATTTGTCACGGCTTTCCTTGCTGACACTAATAAGGATAGCTTTCTCTTTTGCCCCTTTGAGAGGAACCGATTTTTGTCCTCTCTGAAATTCATCTTCGAGAGATTGAATCCATTTTAAGAAATCGACGTCCAAATCTTCCGCGGACGACGGGGGCTGAACTTCCAATACCTTTTTGTCTGGATTCTCGGGAAGGAGGTGAGCGGAATGGAAACGTGTGTGAGAACTCTTCCCATCAATAATGAGGGCCATCATCATGTCCAGCCTGAGAAGAGTAAGATCAGTCAAATCCTCTCCTGTCAATGGCTCTCCCTGCAAGTGAGTGTGAATGAGGCGAAGGCCTCTCAGTCTTAGGATCCCAGATCTAAAATGCGACAGATCAGGAATCGTAATCCCCTTCTGGTCTCCCACCATGACAAATTCAATGGCTCCTCTGCGGCCTACGAGGATGCCTATTTGGCGTCTAATTTCGTTTGAAAGTGCGACGAGAAGATGGACGATCTCAGGCGTGACCACCTTCTGGGGAGGGATTTTCCTTCGGTAAACGCGCTCGATTCTCCTGATTTGGTTCGGCTTTAGACCGAAGATATTACCGTAAACTCGGTTAATTTATTCCTCCTTTTTATCCATTCTAATATGCCTGAAAAATCAAGTCAAGCCTTTCTATTTATTGAGAAATTCAACTCTTCCCTCCCTTCCCTTTTCCCCCTCCCTCGAAATGATAACGTCCAAAAAATGCTGTATGACCCACAGATTTGTGAGAAGATGTTCCGTGATTTGCATAGTGGTGATGGATGAATTCCCTTTTGCCAGGGCCATGAAAGGTACAATCTGGTCGGTTAAGTATGGATCAACACAACCCTCCGATTCAAGATAATCTTTCAAAGAATCGACCGCTTCATCAGCCACCCGCTCCGCTGGTTTTCCTTTAACGCCTAAAGATGAAAACCCGGAAATTACCTTCTCGTATTCCGCGAGCAGAAACAGGAAAGAACCTGGCCCGTCTGATTGAACATCGTCCAGGACAGCAATCTCTCCCTCGATCTTCAGCTCTCCTTGAATTCTCTTCAGGGCTTGCTCTTTCTGCCTTTCCGCCACGTGTTTGGGAAGGTTCGAGACGGCGGATAACCCTCTAATCCTCTTGAGTGAACCCCGATCAACGAGCGAAATCGGCTTTAATTCCAGGATGGGATTGATTTTCAGCCGAATCCTGCCACCTCCTTTGGGAAAGAATCCCCATCTCTCAATAGCCACGGTGGCAGAAACTCCCAGCTCTTCCAAAGCAGGCAAGAAAACTTCGGAAAAATAGTGGAAGGAAGGACTCCACTGAACATGGGTGCCGCCGATCAAGGTGATATTGGAGACCCCCCTTGAGAAACAAAGGGGAAGGAAAATCGCCTGAAGGAGAAGGATGGCAGACCCGGCTGTTCTGACCTCAAACTGATAATCTCCCGAATGAACTTTCTGTGGAATGAAAGTAATTTCTTGTGATCCAAATTTAACCCCTTCTATTTGAGCTTCCGTAATCCGGGCCAACGCCTCTACGGCTGCCACATGTTGGGCTTGGAGACCTGGATTCCTTCTTTTGCATCTGATGTGGTAAAGGGTAAACGGTTTTTTGAGGATAGCCGAAAGAGCAAGAGCCGTCCTTAAGATCTGCCCTCCGCCCTCCCCATACGATCCGTCAATTCGAATCATCCCTTGCTGATGTGATTGCATTGGCTAAAGATAATAAGAAGGGAGAGATCATGTCAATATGGCTGTCGACAAACCTCGATATTAATTTGAAAGCTTTCTAGAGCCTGTCCGTTGAATCCCGAAAAGAAGCCCTCCTCCTCTCTGCAGCCCTGGCAGCCAATGTTCGTCCTCGGGACCGTATTCTTTAGCTTGTTCGGGGGATATCCCTTTATCACTGTTGCTAAACGAGGATTTTTTCCCCGAAAGGTCAATTTCTGTCCAAGTGGCAGTCTTTGTCATCTTAATAGGACTCTTTGCAAGCATTCTTCAGAAGTACCACAAATCATTCTCGTATAATTTCAATATGTTGTATCATAACTATCTGAGTCATCTAATTGGCAGAAAAATTGCAAGCGTTATAAATGCCTTTCCTGTCATCAAGCTTCTGGCCATTAATGAAACCTGTTTCTTGATGACGAAAATACCTAATTAAATGGGTTATTTCAAAAAGGAAACGTTCATTTTTCTTCATAAAAGGTTTGACAATTCTGCGGTATTTTGATAAGTTTTGAGTAAGAAGACATCCATAAAGGAGGAACTTGTCATGAAAGGGTTCAAGAAGATACTTCTGTTATCCCTCGTTTTTTCATTGGTCATGGGTAGTCTTTATTCGACGGGGTGGGCGGATGAGTACTTCGGGAAGGATGATCCTGTTGCACAGGGATGGAGTACCATCGATCTACTTGTCGCCAGGCCCCTCGGGTTTGCAGCCGCAGTTGCTGGTAGTTGTGTTTTTGTTGCTGGACTCTTGTTTACCGTGCCCGTCGATATTGTCGCTTCCGCCCAAGGCTCCCCAGCGCACGCGACAAAGGACTCGGCTAAAATGTTTATGCTCAGCCCGTTAAAATTCTCTTTTGTCCGGGAATTCCCGGATGAGAATATTTAATGCACACTAAGGAATAAGGGAAACTCTGTTTTCGGGCGTCTCGGTCCGGCAGGGTCGTTGGAAAAAAAGAGATGGTTCTCGCCTACTTTGAATCATCTCTTTTTTTATCTCTACTTCTTACCAAATTTCCTTTGCCTTGGATTCTTCCTTCAATTTTCGATGACAAAAAGGACAGGCCCTCCCCTCCTGAATAAGGACTTCTTTCATCATCTCAATCAATTCACTGTCGTCGAGAATTTGCTTTACGATGTGTGGGTGGGGCTTTCGATCGTATTTACGATAAGGAAAACTACTTTTCCCGCTCATTTTCTTACTCCTTTAGGAATAGAGACAGTCATCTCAAGAATTGGACTCAACTCTGCCGATACCTCGATTGGATCTCGGCAAAAAAACTCGGCAAAATGCCACTTTGTCATTCCCGGTCATTCTTGTCTGAAGCAAAAGAAAGCTTAAAAAAAACCGCTGACGTGAGGGTTGGTTTTAATCAATCTCTTAACCCCTTCTCAGATGGATCAAAGTCAAGGTAAAGTCTCGCGCAGAAGGTTTCGAAAAGGCACCCGTTACACCAAGGTTGGACAGGAAAGCAGTGCCCGCCTCGTTCTTCGCCATCCCCCACCCACATCATCGGTTTTTCTATTCGCACAGGATTCCGAGGAAAAGCCTTCATCGCAAAAGATTGAATTTTGGTATCGCCCACCAAATTCTTACCATTATAATAATCCATGTGGGGATCCACAATGCCTAAACGAGCGGCCACTCTGTAAAGGCCTCCCCCAATGGCAATGGGAGTACTAGAAAAATCAATTTCTGCGATATCCGGCATTAATTCGCTGATCCACCGGATGGCCATCCGGCTATTCCGAATCCCCATATGAGGAATCACTTGAATCAGTCGTTCTAGGTCAGAAACGTTCCATCTCTTCTTTTCGAGAATAGCCTGTCCGATCTGGTGAACCTTGGGGAGCGCCCGCTGTAGCAGGTTTCTCCAAACATCTCCAGACGCGAAGGATGTTCCCTCAAGAGAAGGGATTTCGTCAAAGGGAAGATTCGGTTGAACAATGAGGTGGAACATTTTTTGGGTATTTTCTAGAGGGTTGCCCGATTGGGTCCCCTGATCGAACCTGGAATGTATCAGTATCGTCAGAATGCTATGAAGTAAGTTTTTAAATTTGCCATTTTTTTTGCATTCCTCAAACCAAATCGAAAAAATATCATGGGGGGTCTGATAGAATGTCTTCACCGCATCTCTAAAAGACTCAATCCAAGATAAAGAAGGGGCTATCTTTTCTTCTGTCTCTCCTGCCTTGGAGTTCTCGGAAATATCCTTAAGTAATTGCGTGGCTTCTTGGAATACCAAGGGGGTCAGCCGCGATTCTTCCGACTGTTTCGCCTTATCAGAAATCAACCCTGACCCGTCCAAGTCTGCGCCGATCTTCCCTCCCAATTCGTTCGACACAGATAAAGCACAATCATCGGACATGTCTTGATCCAAAGCACTCCTCGACCGTTGTTTTCCTAGGGAGTCATCCTTTTTTACCAAAATCAGAGGGAATTCCGTGATTTTCTTGGAAGGCTCGAGGGGGAATAAAATGCACCTTCCTTCGACTCCTTCCACCTCCTCATAATTCTCGCATCTTCCGTCTCCTGAGAGAGGCGCCACCCCCTTTTCCGAGGAAAGGGGGATGTCTCCCGAAATTTCATCTTCCTTATCCGGGATCATTCTTTCCAGAGGTTCGGCGAAATTAGCGCCCTCGGACTTCTCGCCGGGTACGGTTGGCATTTCGCGAGAAGAAAGTGAATGTCCCTCTCCCAGATCGACTTTCACCCATTCCTTCCTTTTCCTTTTATCCGCTGCTGGAACCGCTTGCCCCGAGGCATCCTTAAAACCCACTGAAATTTTCTTAATCGAGAATGTTCCTTCCAAGACCACCTTAAACGGAGATGTTTGCCCAGAAGGGAGAGGGTTGATCGGAAGAGGAGCTTCCTCGAACGCCACGAACTCTTCAAAATCTTCAAAAACCTGGACGAGCACCCAGATATCGCTTAAAGTCTCATCCGATATATTTTTCGCTCTTCCCGTGACGCTCCAGATTCCTGTTTGAGACCTTCGGAAAAAACAGGACTCCAAGCCTAGCCGATGCGGGGCCAACTCCTGAAATTCAAGGGAGATAGGTGGGCCCTCCCTTCTTTCCTCGACAGACAAAGAAGCACCGAAGGACTTTAACGTTTTAGCGAGCAACTCCGCCTTTTTTAAAGAGAGATTTTTTTTGAGGATAACGGGACAACGGTTAACAATCTTTTTAAGCTGAAGAAAGGGAACACTATAATTCTTTGAGATGATATGACAGAAAGAGTCCTTTTCTGCCTCCGTGTTACTTCCGACGCCAATGAGGAGGACTCTATATCTCCCTTCTGGTTGATATAATCTGACCATGATGTTCCTGTCTATGCCGGGCCTCTTTTCGTCAACCCACATGAAGGGAGATCCTGAGTCACCTTTGAGAAGGCGAGAAAATTAAGATCCTCTCCCAGAGACAGACGAATAGGACGTTTTCATCTTTTTCTCCTCATTTGTAAATAATTTTTCAAAATAGTTCAAGACATTTTTTTCTGGCTCAAAGTCGCCCCAAAAAGCGTCCATCCAGTACTATCATCAATTCCCAACCTCTTTCAACAAAGTCGCCAACCGACTGAGGTCTTTCTGATCAATATACTGAAACTGCAATCCATATCGGTGTTCGCCCCAACTTTCTCTAGCCGCCAGATCACACCAAACGACTTTTGCCACAGACTTAATTGTGTCTAATTCCAAACCTCTGACGTAGAAAATTTCAATTTTCAAAAAGGCCCCGATCTCCATCCTTTCAGGAAGGTAGACAAGAAGTCCCCCCTCGCTCGCGTTCGCAACCATTCCCCCAAGGATTTCCTTACCTTCAGCACGGGAATAATTGAGCGGAAGTTCCACACTAAACCTTGGGTACTTCCTCTTTTCAATGGAGAGGACACCCATCCTTGTCTGTGAAGTCGGTTGGTTATCGCGGCTTGGCTTGTCCATTTCCAATAAACCTCTCTAGCTCAAATCGCATAAAAGTGCACTTTTGATGCCATTTTCCCCATTCCATCTTTCAGGTCCGTCTTGATTTTGCATTGCGGTCAATTTCTCACCACATCTGGTTAAAAATCATACGAATACGGCTCAAAGATAAAAACAGTACATTTCGTAAATTTTCACAAAATGTCCGATTATAGCCCTTAGATCAAGATATCGATAGCTAACCGAGGAGAAATTGCCTTTTATAGGTGTAACTTATCGCCTCTTGAACCAACTGTTATTCAATAGCTACTTTTTTCACAGCATTTGAAATATTTTTGCTATTTTATCCATTCTGGCTTTGCCCTGTAAAGTTCAGCTTCTTCTGGAATCTTTTTCTCGATCATACCCCTTGCTTCTTCAATTTGAGAGTTGCATTGGTCTATTTCAGTCTTAACCTGGTCTCTTTCTTTTCGTAGATTCGCCCTTTCAGCCGTACTTCTTGAGTCGTTATACCTTTCTGTTAATCCGTTATATTTTGCCCTTAAAACCCCCAACTTGTCCTGTTGCACTTTTAATTTGTTTCTCCATTCCTCGACAAGACCCCTCCAATAATCCTCCCCCCTTCCCAATCCTTCTTTGCGAGAATCCTCTTTCTTGTTGGGCGTTAATTCCCCCTCAATTTTCTTATCATCTTTATCCGGAGAAACTTCGATGGTCTCCGCTTTAGGCTGGAACTTCTGCGGAACCTGGGTCATGTCGTCCGTAAAGTGTGTTACTCCTTTTTCATCAACCCACCTGTAAACCTGCGCAAAAGATACTTGAAGCAATAGAAATATAGAAAAGACTAGAAATGCAAGCGAAACAAAGGTTTGAATCCTTTTCATGGTGGTCCTTTCGTTTTGTTATCGAAATGTTACAAGCAAATCCTATGCCAGGAACACATTCATCATTGATTTTCCCAATTTAATGTATTATTTTATTAGTAGCTGGTGCACCAAACCGTATCACCTCCTTGTTTCACCCCCAGTTGGTGTACCGGCGGGGATCAGTTATAGCCCTCCTCTAACTGATCCCTTTTAAATTTTTGTTTTAATATTAATATGTTAGGCATTTACAAGAGACTTTCTGTAAATACTGTTACAGACTCTAATTACCGAGCTTCTATATGCCCTGTTTCAGCGCTTTCCTGAGGAGCCCTATAGGAATTAGAAAAGGCCTGAGAATAAATTACAGGATTTTACAGAAAAGAGTCAAGAATTCTTTGAAGTCGTTGGGTTAAAATATTCCCTGATCTTTCCGAGGACAATGTGAGGGATATCTTCTGTCCGCTTCACCGTGTAAATATTGATATTTTTTCTTTTTTCAAATGCCTTTTCAAACCGGGTTGCATAAGGATTGTCTCCAATGTGAACGGCCGTCACCCTGTTTTGAATCTGCCCGAAAAATCCGATCAACGCCTCCAGGTTGGTAATTTTCATGTCTGTGATGATGAAGAGATCTAACTTCTTCTTTCCTTGGATTAAAGGCTTCAAGTCCTCCAACTCCAAAGCCGTCCCGCCACCAAAATACTTACAAAGGACCCGGTAGATCTCCTCTCGTCGGTTTGTATAATTCAAAATATCTTTCCCCCCCATAGGAGCGTCACTAAAGTTATAAACACCAACCCTTGAATTGTTGTGAAGGTAGGCATTGGTGGCGCAGGCCGCTCCCAGGACGGCATAGGAGAGGCTCTTTCGGGGATTGATCATGCTTCCAGACGAATCAATAACGATCAAACAATCTGGAGTCCCTTCAATCTTTCCCCTTCCCTTCCCCTCTCTTTTGGTCCAAAGCTGCGTGAACCCTGGCATGATCTTCCCAAAACTGGTCCATATATCGACGTCTTGAAAGGGCGCCCCGATCTCCCAGGGACAATGAGAATGCGGATGGAGAGATCCCTTCTCTTCCAGAGGCAATCTTTTTATGGGGATAGAATAATTTTCCGCCAATTTCATATAAAAAAGCATATCTGCATCGACGGAATCCCCATGTCCCCTTCCTATTCCTCCTTCCATACCATAACCTGCCCCTCTTAGTTCATCTGAAAAGTCCTCCACAACATCTTTGAACTCGGACAAAGTCATGGTTTGTCTCGCGTAATCCCTTAGCCCCTGATCGATCTCTTCGGACGAATAGTGATTCAGATCGTGTTCCCCTTGAGGATTGGCCTCCCCTTTTCCTCCCTGGGCTCCCTTTTCCTTTTGTTCTTCAAGGAGCAACGGTTTGATGGTGCGCGCAAATTTCTGAATGCTCTCTCCCCAACGCGATCGATCCAAGTAGGGGATTCGTGCAAGCCGCCGGACAATATCTGTCCGTCCTTTGACGCCCAACTTGGACGGCGAAATTCCTAAATCAATTCCCCAAATCCTCTCGTAAAGGGAAGCAATGACTTCGTCGATCATCCCTTTTTTCAAGTTCCGGTGCAGTTCCGGGATCTCTGTAGACCTCTTTTTTACACAATGAGTATCAGCGATAACATCGATGAAGTGATTGGACACCTGCTTGGCCAGCTCTTTATCACCCACCACTTTCTTTGCAGCCGCGTAAAGCCTCAGATGAGTATGAAAGTCCCATGGACAGAAGGTATAGTGGGTAATCCCATGATCGAGAAGGGCCTCGATAACCTTCTCTTGCGGCATCTTGTCTTTCATTTGCAAGACAAAAGCACCATTGATGGTCAATTGCTTCTGCTTCATCTCCAATCCGACGTCTTCGTCCTCCGTCGGCTCGTCTTCTTTTTTTTCAGAGGCTTCTCTAACCCTGGGCATTGGGATCTCAGGGTACAGATGTTTTTTCTTCAGCTTGGGCCAAATCTGCTCAATGATCGACTGAAAATTCTGCTTTTCCATGCTCAATCGCTTCGGTTCACACAGACCATCTCAACCCATTAATAATAGACATTAGGATACCGCACTTTTCCGGGATAAAGTAGCTTTTCCCTCTCATAGACCTTTCCCTCGACGATATTTCCCAAGCCCCTGACTCTTCCTCCCACGTAGATCTCTCCCCCCATCATCCACTCACCCGTATGGAGGCCAATGTTTTTCTTGATCAGGATCTTTCCTCCCCTCATCCCCGCTCCCGTCCAGTTCTTGGCATTCCCGTCGATGACCAATTCCCCTCCCTCAAGGCCAATACCCGTAAAATCACCCGTATCTCCTTCGATCATGAGATGCTTCCCTTTCGGGAGTCGAAATCCAACCAGATTGATTTCCGTCTTCAATTCGGAAAGTTTGAGAACGATCTCTTCCTCGCTCGCATAGTTACACAATGCCGAGATGTAGATGCCGGCCGGGCCGGGGATGAGATACGGAATCCTTTGGGTGTTTTCCAAGGCAAAGCAGAACTCCTCGATATCCTCGGCCGTATAACCTAATTCTCTTACGTACTTTTCCGCCACTTCGTAAGCCTTGATGATCGTATTGTATTGCACCATCCAAACCAGTTCCTTTGCCTCTTCTTCCAAAAGCCTCTCATATCCCCAGCGGATCCGATCCATGACTGCCTCCGTGGAGTGAACAATCTGATCCATGGGAAGGTCAGGAGTGGAAACAGTAAATGTTTTGAATTCTTCGAAAGGATTTTTGGTTATCCAGTTCTCTTTACTCGGTGGGGATGGGGAACTCTTGTCAGGTGGGGTAGAGGCTTTCATTCTCAAGTCGGACCCCTCAATCAGAGACCAGAAAAATGTTCGTGCTAGTTTCTTCGGGCATCAATGTCTTTTTTTACTTCCACATAAATGGGGTGATCGCCCTCCAACGGCTCCAAATCCCCTCCCTGAAAGATCTTCGACCCAGCGGCAAGGGCATCCTTCAGGTGTTCGCTCTGTTCTCGATATCTCTGAATCACAACTTTTACCGCCTCTTTTGCAAGAAAAATGGTTAAAGGATCATCCCTCTTCGATCTTTCTTTCTGGGAAAGGATTTCATCTTTCCACTGAATTCGATGGGCGAGGGCATAAGGAATGACCGCAGAAATATGTTCAATATCGATTTCAGAATCATCAAGCAGCCATGCCAGCCCCTGCGCATATTGCTTAATGGAGGAAGGAAGTCGATTGGAAGCACAGTTTTTGACTTGCCTGCATAGGTATCCTGTATAGTGACATCCCTCCTCACAGTTTTCGACAATCCGTTTCTGCCCATATCGTTCGCAGAAGGATAACTCAGCAAGAAGCATTCGAGTAAAAGCGCTGGCATCGAGGTCTAACTCCAAGCCCTCCATCTCTGTACGAATTTGATCACGGTCCTGCCTCTGAAAGGACTTGACCCCAATTGCCTCATCAAGATATTCCCCGTAGGCATTGCAAATTTCTTCAATTTTGGGCGTCTTCTTCTCGTAGGCGACCTTGGATTTTAAGACATGGTAAAGGTCCCGTTCATACTTGGGATGTCTCAAAATACGATCCTTCCGTCTGTCCTTCCCCACCAAAAAAGAGAGGTTGGCTCCGGGGTGCCTCGATTCGACCACGACATCGAATCGATCGACCAAGGGGGCAATGAGGGTATTGGTTCCCCCATCTTGATAGTTGGCAGTGGCAAAAAGACAATATTCTTCATTCATAATCATTTCATTGAGGTATTCCCAGTTTCCTCGATCCACTCCGTCCAGGATCATACTCTGTTTCGTTTCTGGTAAGCGGTTGATCTCATCGACAATTTTCGTTGGAATTTGCGAAAAGTTGGTCCATACCACATCCTCTTCGCCTCGGTTCAATTTGCCCAGGTCTGGCCTGCCAATAATTTTTTCTTCCGTCTGTTCCGGATGCCCCGAGACCTCACTTCCCCAGATCACACCCAACGGAAACTGATAGATGAGCGAACAAACATATTCTGCGGAGGTCGTCTTTCCCAACCCTGGTTCTCCGATAATCAGTTCTTTCCCCTTCTTCAACCCCGTAAGAAGACTCATGAGAATGGCTGAATTAAAACGCTCTCCTTTAATGACCATATCAGGACGGTTGAAGTAAAGATGTTCACTGATAAATCGGTAGATTTCCATCGCTTGTTTTTGGTATCCGTTCTTTCCCACGCCTACAATTCCTTTCTCATTCCCCGAAGAAGTTTCTTACTACGGAACTAAAATCCCGTGCGTACCGGAGACACCCTCTCATCCATAAAATTACGCTCTGGAAGGATCGCCGCGGTGATCTTGAGGGTCGAGCTTTCTCATCCAAGAGCAACCCGGTTAAATTTTAACATGATCGATCACCTAAGACAAGATTCTTGCTAAGAGGGCAGAGATTTCGCATTCAGGTGTTGGAAGGGGGATGAGAACAGCGATGAGGCGGAGGTTTTAAGTGGGTATCAGGGCAGAAAGGGTG
>Ga0335070_10000629_pt1 | contig 39701 bp, 42 predicted proteins | sample Lox_Sample_13_FD_206722 | JGI IMG/M metagenome (GOLD analysis project Ga0335070, IMG submission 206722) | Soil microbial communities from Loxahatchee National Wildlife Refuge, Florida, United States - Lox_Sample_1.3 | ecosystem: Environmental > Terrestrial > Soil > Wetlands | place: USA... | reverse complement strand
GTCAGTAGCGTGAATCTTTGAACACCGGCTGTGCCCAGAGAGTCCAGAATGCTCACGACGGTGGACATAGAGGGCATGAGCATCGGCCTTAATGTAAAGAACCTTCGCACTCCGTTTGAAGCCCGAAGCCTATCTCCTCTCCAGACTCGCATCCAATGTCAGTTCCGAGCCGACCGTGATCATGATCTCTTTCGTCCACGGTTTGTAGCCAGATTTCTCGACGCGGAAGGTGTGCTTCCCCGGCGCCAGATTGATCTTGGCCGGGGTGTAGCCCATGGAGTCTCCATCGACAAAGACTTCGGAGAGGTACGGAGTCGAGCGCACCGTTACGCTCCCGACGCTCGGAGGGGGTGGTGGTTGTGGTGCGGCCTCGGGCGCGGGGTTCGTAGTACTCGTCGTTTTCGAGTCTTCCGAGAACCCGATCAGCGATCGCGGCGCAGCTTCCATTTCGGCGAGCTGCTTCTTTTCCTCAGCGGTCAGCGGCTGCATGGGGCCGGCATTCTTGCGCTGGGTGATGCGCAGGTGCGCCTCGCCCGTCGGCCCGCGCAGGTACATGGTGTCGCCGACAACCTGCACTTTGACCGCGTAGTTTGCGGTCCACTCCGGGGGCGGGGCGGATTCCTCTCCCTGGAGTTCATAGTTGCCGGCCAGGATCTTGTCGAGCACATGAACAGAAATGGTGTAAGTGATCTGATCCTCGTTGATGGGCGTGTTGACCACCCAAGCCTTGGTTTTGGTGGTGACCGACTTGCGGACGTCCTTGATGCGCCCGTATTGCCAGGTGTCAGCCGCGATGAGCGGGACACTGCTGAGGACCAGCACGACCAAGAGCAGGCGGCGCATTGTGTACTAGTTTACTCGCCTTCAAGGCAGGTGACAGGTGAGGATATACTTGGCACTCTGGAACCCGGGCCTGAATGGAGATGGCTCGCAGGCTGCTACCCTAGCGCGATGAGTCCGCGCAAGGGACCCGCTTGCAACAGTTCTTGGGGAGCGTCATGCGCAAATTCATCCTTGGAGTGATTTTCACGATCCTAGTGCTGCTGATCGGCGGGCTCGGTCTCGCCCTTCTCGGCTTCTTCCCAACCAATGCCAATACGGCTCCGCCGCGTCTGGAGAGCAATCTCGCCATGAGCGCACTGGATGCCTCGGTAGAGCGCCACGCTCCGCACCTCAATAATCCCGTCCCTCCGACGGACGACAGTCTGACCGAAGGCCTGAAAATCTATGCCATGAACTGCGCCGGGTGTCACGGAGGACTGGACCAGAAGCCGGTCGAACTCGGCCATTCCTTCTATCCTCCCGCTCCCAACCTGATTCAGCATCCGCCGGATGATCCGGAGTGGCGCACTTACTACGTGATCCACAACGGCGTGCGCTACACGGGCATGCCGGCGTGGGACAAGGTCCTCTCCGAGCCGGACATGTGGAAAGTCGCGGCGTTCCTGTCGCGAATGGAGAAACTGCCGCCGGCGGTGCAGGACTATTGGAAGAAAACTACGGGCGTGAATCCTCCGAGCGAAGGGGAACACGGGGAGCGACACAAGTAGTTCGGAGCGACGCGGCCGTTCTGTTGGGGGTCAACTCTCGTCAAGCTGGCGGAGCACTGAACGTGATGGTGATCTGAGTCTGAGCTTCCACCGGTTTTCCGTTGACGCTGTAGGGGCGGAAGCGCCATTGCTTGACCGCGGCAATCGCCGCGCGGCCGAGCACGAAGTATCCGCGAACGATCTTCAGGTCTTGTATCGTCCCGTCCCGCCCAATCACCGCCTGCAACACGACCAATCCGTGCAGTTTCTGTGCCAGAGCCTCTGGCGGGTAGACGGGGTCCGCACTTTCCACCAGCAGCGCGCGGGCCGCTTCTTCGCTTAGGTGGGCGGGTTCGCCGACTGGCTCGATAGAAGAGTGGGGGGCGGGTGTGGAAACCGGCATTAGCGCCGGATTCACAGCCACGACAACTGGACGTGTGATGGGAGCGGAGGTGCGAAGGCTTTCCGGGACTGGGGCGTGTCCACTGGGATGGAGCACCTCATCGCGATGTAGCAGCACCGGCGTAGGCAGCGGAAAGTCGAAAGCTCTCGGTGGACGAAGGGGAATGTCTGAGAGACTGACCTCGGCGTCGATCACGCCAATCGGTGTAGGCGTCTTGACTACAGTCCCCGGAGTTCGATTGAAATACGCGTCCTGTTGCAGGTCGACCGAAGACACGGGCGGCGCTCCGCTCCGATAGAAGAGAGCGGCCACCGATTCCCGCAGCACGTGCAGCCTTCCTTCGGATGTGTAGGCCAAATACCGAAACGCGTCACGCGATCTCGACAGGCAGAAGGCCGCTACCATCACGACGGCCACTGCAAACACCGTGCGCAGTTGGGGAAGGACTCTGTGCTTCCTGCGCCTTACCTCTTCATGAACGATCTCGCCGAGAGCCTCCTCTTGCCCGCGTTCGTCAACTTCCTCGGGCGTTGGCACTGGCTGCGCGGAGACTTCGGCGCCGACGGGAACCAGACTCGGGTTCTCCTCCTCGACGGAGGACTTCGCCACGTCGGTTTCCTGAAAAGACGCGCCCAGCTCGGAGATGATCGCGGCCGACTGCAACTCCATCTGCTGACGGGCCTTTGCCAGAACCGACTGCACTTCATCCATGCTGATCGGGCGATAGAAAAGAAAGTCAACACGGTGGTCGCGTTGCTCGTCGGGCGTGGGTTCGCTATCGACCACGGCGATCGCGACGGTGTTGCGGTTGACACCGGATTCGCGGGCGCGTTTCAGCAGAAAACCGGCTTCCGGTTGATCCGCCCAGTCTGCGATGATGCAAGAGAAAGTCTGTTTCGTCCCCTTGGTGATGGCGGTAAAAATGTCGGCCGAGACCTCAACTCGGATGCCACTTTCCCGAAGCAGGTCCGTCAGCAGGTGAGAGGTTTCGGGATTAGTTGTGAACAGCAGGCCGCGGAAAGCCATCGCGGCACCAGCTTAGCGGGATTTCTTTCGCCAGCGTAGGTAACCAGCGTGTGGTGCCCGTTGGGGTGGAATCTGGATGTCCGCCAGGGCAGCGCGAGCGGGGGAACTCTTGGACAACGACTTTGGTAACCAGCCACTACGGTGCGCTCGCGCCGCAAAGAAATTCAGATTTCGGTCCACTCTCGCAAGATTTGGTGGCGTAGCCTCTCGCGCTCGCGCTGCGAGTCCTGCATTTGCTTCTTGAACTCCTCTTGCCAGCGCTGCATTTCGTGCTGGTGCTCTTTCATCTCTTTTTGGAACTTCTCCTGCCCGAGCTGACGCTCCTGTTGCGCTTTCTCGAGAGCCGGCTGAATCAGCGCTAGTTGATCTTTCAGGCCGTGGAGATCGAATGAATCTTCCATCCACATGCCGGAGTCCTTTTTCTCGGGCAGCGTGAGATTCAGGTTCTGCTCTTTCTTGTCGCGAACGACGGTAACGGTGGCCGAGCCGCCCGAGGCAGAGCGCAGGGTGCGTGTGAAATCGGAAGTATCGTGCACGGGCTGGCTATTCACCTTGACGATCACATCGCCGGCGCGGAATCCGGCTTTCTCGGAGCGGCTGCCTTTTTCGACCGAACGGACGAGAACGCCATTGCCGCTCTTCACGCCAAAGAATTCTCCGAGCTGCGGGGTGATGTTCTCCACCATCAAGCCGCTGCGCATCGAAGAATGGGCGATGACGATGGAGACGGGAACATCGAAGTCGGGCATCGGCGGGATGGGCGGGATCTGGATATTGATATCGCCGGGTTTGACGAGATAAGAGGCCTTGTGGCGCTCGGAAAGCTGGACTTTGAGGGTGAGAGGCTGGCCATCGCGGCTGATGCCGAGGGTGACGACCCGCCCGGCCGGCGTCTCCCGGATCATCCGCCGCAACTGGGCGGCGCTCTCTACCGCCGTACCGTTTAAGGTGAGAATGACATCGTGTTCTTTCAGTCCGGCTTTTCCGGCAGGCGCGTCCTGATCCACCATCGTGATTTCTGCGCCGTGCTCTTCCTTGAGCTTCAGCGCTTCCAGCCGCTCCGCCGTGACATCGGTGATGTCCACCCCAAGATAGGAGGAGCCGCCCGTGATTTCCTCTCCACCATAGATTCGTGCCCAGTTCTCGCCCGCTGAGTCATACGGGAGCTGCTCCGCGTAAGCAAACGGTACAAGAGAAAACAGAACCAAGCAGATCAGAATGCGGTGCTTCATGGTCCCCCCCCTAAATTCGGCCGCCGCTACTGACTGGTGCGGCGGAAATTGATGCTGCCCGTGCTCGTCTGCACCTTCAGCACCGGCCCGCCACCGTTGAGATTGCCTTCGGCGGTTACTGTCTTCGGTCCCCAGTTTCCACCTTCGGTAAGGACGCGAATGTCGGGAAAGTCGGTGCGAATGGTATGGCCGTTGGCCATTTCGATCGCTGCGCGAATGGAAATTGCCAGATCGTTCGCCAGATAAACCGTGATATCCCCGGAGCCGGTTTCGAGGAGCGAATCGGTCTGCTGCCCCGTCGATGAAAAGAACTTGGCGACAATCCCCCCGCCGCCGGTCTCGGCGCGGGCGGATGGGACTCCGTTCAGTTCAATGCTGCCGCCGCCGGTCTCAGCTTTGACCGGACCCTTGGCGTAAATCAGCCGGATGTTGCCGCCGCCGGTTTCGATTTCCGCCGGTCCGCCGATCTCGCCGAGATCAATGGTGCCGCCGCCCGTTGTGGCGCGGACGGTGCCCTGACACTTCTCAACGTGGATACCGCCGCCACCGGTTTCCAGAACCGCTCCCTGAAGCCCGGAGACGACAACCAAACTGCCGCCGCCGCTTTCCGCGTTGATCTTTCCCTTGGCGGAGGCGATCTTGATGCCGCCGCCTCCGGTGCGGACATTTACGTTGCCTCCCACATTGCCAATGTCAATCCCGCCCCCTCCGGTTTCAGCCGAGATCGAACCACCGATCTCATCCAGGCGAATGCCGCCGCCGCCGCTCTGGATCTCAGCACGTCCGGTAATTTCGCGGACGTTGACGTCGCCACCTTCCGTCTCGATCTTAGCCAGTTCCAGGTTCCGGGGCACGCTGATGACGAAATCTCCCGCGCACTTGCGGTTCCGGCCGCCCTGCCAGTCGGCCTCAATCCAGGCCGTGTCGCCCTTCACGTAGGCGCTGATTTTGTAGGACTCGAATTCCCGGCGCGCCTGTTCCTCCGAGGAAGTGTAAGCACGCCGACGAATGACATAACTGATTCCCGGTTGCGAGCCACCCTCCACGCGAATCGATCCCACCTCTACCTTGACCCGAAGGTTCTTCGCCGGACCCAGATTTCCGGTGATCTCCTGGGACCAGCCGCCACCGTCGCGATAGACACGCGTCTCCTGGCCAAGGGTGAGGGTGACCAGCACTGCCAGGAACCAGGCCACGCTGGCGAATTTGATAACTCTCTTCAAGTCAACTCCTCCTGCACATCGTTTTTGTCCGTTCGTCGTCAAATCGTCGTCGGTCGGCGGTCGTCGGTCGTCCGCAAAACCATTTGCCGCCGAAGGTCATCTTTCGCGCCCTTGGCCCTCCCAGTCGCCGCGAACGACTAACGACCAACGACTGACGACTGCTAATCCATCTCCGGCATTTGCGCCAGCATGCTGCGCGCCTGCGTGCGGAGCGAAACATTCTGATCGGTCTCGGCCAGTCTCGTTAGCACCGAGCGCACACTACTGTTTGCTTTCAAGGGTTCCACCAGGTGCAGGGCCTGCATCCGCACGCCGAGGTTGTCGTCGCTGATCAACGACTGCAGGACTGCGTTCCGCACCCGCACATCCTGCTGCACAAACGTGCTCAATCCGTCGAGCGCCTTCAGCCGTACGCCCGGATTGGAATCATTCTGCAGGGCATACATCAGCACTTCGCGGACATGCGTGTCGTTGGGCGCCTGGGTCAACAGGTCCACTGAATCCATGCGCACGCCGGAATTAAAGTTGTTGCGGGCCGCGAACAAAAGCAGTTGCTGAATGCGCTGATCGTTGAGCGAACCCTGCGCTTCCTGCGTAGAAATCGTGTCGTACTTAATGTTGACCTGATTTGAACCGGGTTCCTGGGTGACCGAACGAATGCCGGTGATGGTGGCTTCGACAGGAGTGAAAGCGGGAGCGGGGCCAGGGCCCTCCGGACCTTTCGTGCCCACCTGATACATCGTCGCAATCCCTCCGCCGAATCCCACGATGAACAGCACCGCCGCCAGCGCCGGCGACATGCGAATCTGGCGCAGCCAGGTGGCTGGTTCGAAGATGAGCCGCTGCCAAAATCCGCCTTGTTCCGCCGTTTCGAGCGCCTCCTGCAAGCGCATGCGCGCCGCGGTCAGCAGGTTCGGAGTCGGCTCCGCGACCGGCAACTGCGAAAGCGTGGCGTGCAACTTCCGCGCCGCTTTCAGTTCGGCCGCGCACTCCGGACAACGGCCCAGATGCTGCTCCATTTCGTAACGGGCGTCATCTTCCAGCTCGTTGTAAACGTAGAAGATAATGTTTTGTTGTACCCAGTCACACTTCATTGGCGTACTCCCAATCGCTGCGCTCCGAGCTTCGAGTCACGAGCTTCGAACCGGCCAGGATCTGCTTCCTCGTAGCTCGTGACTTGTAGCTCGTGGCTCATAGCTTTCCTACCGCATCTCTGCCAGCGCGCTCCGCAGTTTCTGCGTGGCGCGGAACAACGTGTTCTTTGCCGTTTCTTCTGTCGTATTCAGCATTTCGCCCACGGTGCGCAATTTCAGTCCGTGGTAATGCTTCAGTTCGAAAACCATGCGTTCGCGGGGCGTGAGCCGCGTCAGTGCGGCGGCGATCTTGCCTCCCAGTTCGCGGCGCATCAAGTCCCGCTCGGGGTCGGCTCCGGGGCGTCCGTCGGCCACCTGGTCCAGCAGGCTGTACTCCTGGCCGGAGGGATCGACCGCTACCGGAGCGTCCTCTTTGCGCACATTCTTTTTGCGCAGATGATCGAGGCACAGGTTGGTGACGATCCGGTAAATCCATGTATAGAAGGAGCACTCAAACCGGAAGCTTCCCAGGTGCTTGTAGGCCTTCAGGAAGGCTTCCTGGTAGATATCCTGGGCGTCAGTTTCCGACCCGGTCAGGTGGAGAGCGAGGCGCAGAACCGACTGGTCGTAATGGCGCACGAGGACCTCGAAGGCGCCGCGATTGCCGCGCTGCGCCTCTCGGATCAGACTCGTGTCGTCAATGCGGTGTCCCTGAGCTGCCACGGCGCCCCTCATATCGGGGGTCTGGGTACCGCTTTGCTCCGGAACATCAAAAGCCGACGTTCCGGAGACCTTGCTGCCCTGCTCCACCCGGGCGCCTCGGCTGCCCGGATAAGAAAACTCGCCAACCGGAAATGCTCCTGCGTACGAATCGGCCGGCATTTGCGTCCTATTCCCTTACAAGCTGACCAACCTTGCCTTGCATGGGAATAGACGGGGCAGCCGCCAGATCGTTAGCAAATTATAGAAGGTTGGCCCTTGGCTTGCTTAACAGCCGCTGACAGCGAGAGTCTGAGGCTTCACTCCAACCGAAGCCGCATTTCGTTCGTGGGCGTGAAGCCCATTGATTCGTAGAGATGCCGCCCAGCGTCACTGGCATGGAGAGAAACTGAGCGAAAGCCCTGGCTCCTTAGCCACTCAACCATCACCAACATCAAGTGACGCGCGATGCCTTGCCGGCGAAACTCGAGCTCGGTATAGACATTGAGGATCGTGGCCCGCCGGGCTTGGCAGTTCTTCGGACTGGCGGGCCAGGGTGAGATGATCACTCCACCGCCCGCAATTACTTTTCCGCTGCTCTTCTCTTCCACAAGCCATCCCTGATAGGAACCGTCGACGAGCGCGGCAGCCAGCCAGGGAGAGGTCGTTTCGACCATTTGATCCAGTTCTTCGGAGGCGCCCTCTTCCATGTTGCGGAACATCGACCGGCGGTGGTGCAGGATCACGTCGCAATCCCGCGGGGTGGCCATGCGAACGCTTGTGCCGTCTGGGAGCATTGAGGACCCAATGGAGCCGTCTCGGGGCTCTCCTCAAGAGCGTACAATATTGGGTCAGTTGATCGCAGCGGTCGGGGTGAAGAGGATTCATGTTCGAAGTCACCGTGGAAGACGGCTTTGCCGCTGGGCACTACCTGCGCAACTACAAGGGCAAGTGTGAGAAACCGCACGGGCACAACTATAAGGTCCGGGTAACCCTGGCCGGCGCAGAACTGGATAGAGCCGGTCTGCTGCTCGATTTCAAGGACCTGAAAGATGTCATGAAGCACGTGATTGACCGGCTGGACCACGAGATGATCAACGACCTGGAGCCATTCACCGTGCTGAATCCCTCGGCGGAGAACATGGCCAAATACTTCTACGACGAGATGAACGTGCGGCTGCGCAGCCTGACCGATGGCCGGGTGCGGGTTAAGGACGTCACCATCTTCGAGACGGAGACGACGACGGCCAAGTACAGCGAATGACAGTCGCCGGTTGCCCGTTTCTAGTTTGTCGTTTCTCGCTCTTGTCTTCCGCCTGTCTAGAAACTAGAAACCAGAAACTGGCCACTGGCAACTGCTTTGCATGCAGATCACCGAAATCTACAAGTCGCTGCAGGGGGAATCCACTTACGCGGGGTTGCCCTGTGTCTTCGTACGCCTGACCGGATGCAACCTGCGTTGTTCGTGGTGTGACAGCGAGTTCAGCTTTTACGGCGGAAAGAAGATGACGCTGGAAGAAGTGCTCGGCGAAGTGAACCGCCTGAGCCCAAGCCCCGGCCTCGTCGAGATCACTGGCGGCGAACCCATGCTGCAGGAAGACGAAGCCATTCCCCTGATGGAGCGGCTGATTCAAGCCGGGCACACGGTTCTTTTGGAGACCAGCGGCGAGAGGCCGCTGGCCGCCGTGCCCAGGCAGGTCATCAGGATTGTGGACGTGAAGTGCCCGCACTCAGGAGAGCCGGACACGTTCGCGCCGGAGAACCTGTCGGCACTGCAGCTGCACGATGAGGTCAAGTTTGTGCTGACTGACCGCACCGATTACGAATTCGCTTGCGACTTTGTCCGCAGGCACGGGTTAGCGGCGCGCGTGCATGCCGTGCTGTTTTCGCCGGCGTTTGCCAAAGAAGCGTCGGGCGCGCGCGACACCTCGCACTGCCTGCTTAATCCGCAACAACTCGCCGAGTGGATGATGGCTGACGGGATTCCGGCCCGGCTCTGTCTGCAGATTCACAAGTTGATCTGGGATCCGGCGGCGAAGGGAGTCTGAACTCAGCTCCCTAAAGAACGAAAGGAAATGGTCATGACACGTAAGAGTCTGCTGCCTGTGCTTTGCATATCCTTCCTGCTTTCGCACATTGCGGCGGCCCAGCAAGGGCCGACGGCCACTTCGATGGTGATCCATTCACGGGCCGATCTGACCCAGGCGGTGACCCAGATCCAGGACGACCTCGTTGCGCTCGACAGGAGCCACCAGGCAATGCAGGCCGCTGCGGAGAAGCTGGCGGCTCTCTATTCCAGCCTGGCAAGAAAGGCGGAAGAAGTGGCGAAGGCTGGAGCTGCCGTGAAGGCGGGGAAACCAGACCCCGGAGCTCTGAGCGCTCTGTTGGAAGCCACCCGGCAAATGCAGGAAATGCAAATGAGCTTCAACCTGCAATACCTTCAGCTACAGAGCCAGATGCAGAACGAGAGTCGGCAGTACAGCACGGTCAGCAACATCATGAAGACGAAGCACGACACCATGAAGAACTCCATCAGCAATATCCGCTGACAGCCTCGTGGGGCGCTCTTGTCCGCAGTACATCGTCCGCGGTGCGGCTGGTCTGTGGATGTTTTCGGGTGAAAGACCGCTCCAGATCAGCCCACCAAATGTCTTAAAATCAGAGAGAAGCTGAGAATGCGTTTCGCGGGCCGGTCATGCCATCTAACTTTATAGACGGAAAGACGCGTGCGGTCGTGTTGTTGAGCGGAGGGATGGACTCCTGCGTGTGCGCCGCCCTGGCGGTGCGCGATCACGCTGTGGCGGCGGCGCACGTCAGCTACGGGCAGCGCACGGAGGCTCGCGAACGGCGCTCTTTCGAGGCTATCTGCCACCGGCTACAGATCCGGGATCGCCTGATGGTCCGCAATGATGCGCTGCGCGCGATTGGAGGATCGGCCTTGACCGATGCCAGAATTGCGGTGCCGGAGTCGCACGCCCTCGGGACCGGCATACCGGTCACCTATGTGCCGTTTCGCAACGCGCATTTTCTGGCGGTAGCGGTGAGTTGGGCGGAGGTGCTGGAAGCCGAGAGCGTCTATATCGGCGCCGTTGAGCCCGACAGCTTAGGATACCCGGATTGCCGGCCGGCGTATTATCGAGCGTTCAATGAAGTGATAAAAACCGGAACCAAGGAGGGGAGGATCCAAGTCGTGACGCCGCTGATCGGGATGCGCAAAGCGGAGATTGTGAGGCTTGGCCTTGAACTGGGTGCGCCCTTCGATTTAACGTGGTCCTGCTACCAGCAGGAAGATCGGGCCTGCGGGGTCTGTGACAGCTGCGTACTGCGCCTGCGGGCCTTTCGTGAGGCGGGCGCGGCCGATCCCATCACCTATGCGGGGGCGGTAGCCCGGTCCTCGTAGCGATTCCATTTTTCAATTGCCGATGGCAGAATCGGCCATTGGTGATCGAAAAGCGGAATTCGTAAATCGAAGTTTTCGCGCCGGGAGGCCAAAATACTATGAAGCATCTTTTCATCGTTTCCTTGTTATTCCTGCTGGTGGCTGGTCTGTGTGCTCCGGCTGTGCATGCGCAAAACACGGGCACAGTGAAAGGAGTCTGTACGGACGTAGATGGGAAGCCCATCGGTCAGGCGGAAGTCACTTGGGCTGGAGTCGAGACCGGGCGCAAGTTCACGCTCAAAACCAACAACAAGGGCGAGTATTTCTCGCTCGGTGTTACCCCCGGCAAGTACAACGTCATGCTGAGCAAAGACGGCAAGGAAATCTACCACTACAACAATTTTCAGGTCAGTACGGGTGACGTCGAGCTGAACTTCGATATGAAGAAAGAGCAAGCCGCCCAAGCCAAGGGCCAAGGCCTGACCCCAGAACAGGCGAAACAGCTCCAGGAAGCGAAGGCCAAGCAGGAAAAGGAAAACACCACGGTCAAGTCACTGAACGACAAGCTGAACGCCGCTAAGACGGCCTCCGATGCCGGCGACTTCGACACCGCGATTACCACGCTCACGGAAGCCACCCAGATCGATCCCAATCGCGATCTGATCTGGTTCAAACTCGGTGACTACTACCGGCTGTCGGTGGCCAAGCAGACCGATCCGGCCGAGAAGCAGAAGCGGCTGGAGATGGCGGTAGCGGATTATCAAAAGGCGATTGATCTGCGTGCCAACTCCGAGGCGGCGAAAAAGGAGTCGGACGATGCGGCCAAGACCGCGGCCTACTACAACAATCTGGCGGAGGCCTACGCCAAGGCCAACAAGGTGGATGATGCCGTAGCCGCTTACAACAAGGCGTCTCAACTGGATCCCTCACACGTTGGCCAATACCTGTTCAACACGGGCGCGGTGCTCACCAACGCGGGCAAGGTAGATGACGCGATCGTGGCCTTCGACAAAGTAATCGCCGCCGACCCCACACGCGCTGACGCCTACTACTGGAAGGGTGTGAACCTGGTCGGTAAGGCCACGACTGACAAGACGGGGAAAGTCGTGGCTGTGCCCGGAACTGAGGAGGCGTTCAAGAAGTATCTGGAACTGCAACCCACCGGCAGCCATGCAGAAGAAGCCAAGGCTATGCTGCAGTACATCGGCAGCACCATCGAGACCAGCTTCGGCAACAAGAAGAAGCCACCGGTAAAGAAATAGCAGCCATCGGATGGGAAGGATGAAAACGGGGCGCGGTTCCGGCCGCGCCCTCTTAAGTTCTCCAATCGCTGGGTCCCTTCAGGACATCCAAGTCACAGAGACGGATGGGGTTACGCCCGTTACCTAGGTCTATGGCCTTACTGTCCTTCGTGTCCCTTCACAATCGCGCTACATTGATTTCATAACTTCCCCCAGTTGACCCGTTGCTCCCCTGTGGTGGCGATTCTGTTGCGTGGGAGTGTGTGGAATGGCTGCTCCGGGGAATTCCCCGATTGCGATTGCCTTCGAAGGTGTAAGTGGCTCAGGCACGATCCCGACGCCAGTTCTGCTGGCTGGCATGCTGCGTGCCTCCGAGAAGGTGAGCGATCTGATCTTCTCGCCCGGCCGCTTGCCCCAAGTGGAGATCCATGGCCAGCTCACGGCGGTTGAGATCTCCGGTTCCGGCGTGCTCAGCGCCGACGACACGCGCCGCATCGCGGCGGACTTGATCGGCACCAACAAACAAGCCATCAATACCTTGCGCGAGCAGGGTTCGTGCGATGTTTCCTATGGCCTGCCCGGCATGGCGCGTTTCCGGGTCAATGTCTTCATCCAGCGGGGAAGCTGCGCTATTGTCATGCGCGTGATTCCCACCGAGATTCCGACATTCGCATCCCTTCACCTGCCCGCGCAGTTGGAAGACGTAGCGCAGGTGCGCAACGGAATCGTGCTGGTCACAGGCGGAAGCGGGTCCGGCAAGTCCTCGACCCTGGCGGCGTTACTTGACCGCATCAACAGCCAGCACTGTTATCACATCCTTACGGTCGAGGACCCGATTGAGTTTCTGCACAACCACAAAAAATCCACGGTGCATCAGCGGGAACTGCACAGCGATGCCCCCAGCTTTGCTCTGGCGTTGCGGGCTGCGTTGCGGCAGGCGCCGCGGGTGATCATGGTTGGCGAGATCCGCGACCGGGAGACCCTGGAAATCCTGCTTGAGGCCGCCGAGAATGGCCATCTGGTCCTTTCCAGCATGAATACCGTGGATGCCTCGAAGACCGTGGAGCGGATCGTGGGCACGTTCCCTCCAGCGGAGCAACAGGCGGTGCGCGACCGGTTGGCCAAAACCTTCCGCTACATCATTGCCCAGAGGCTGATTCCGCTCGCCGACGACGGCGGACGCATCGCGGTGGTCGAAATCCTGAAGTCGAATTCGCGGACGCGGGACTGTGTTGAACAAGGCGAGCGCCCAGGGCGCACATTGCTCGACGCCATCAAGGCCAGCGAAAGCGAAGGCATGCAGCACTTTGACGGCGAGATCGCCAAGCTGGTCCGCTCCGGCGTGGTCGATTTGGAAACCGGGCTCTGTTTCGCCAGCAACGCTACCGTGTTGGGCCAGGAACTGGCCAGAAACTAGAGCGGCCAGCCGTCAGCAGTGAGCCATTAGCTGCCAGCCGTGAGCCCATCCGAAGTTCAACGTGTCTCCTCGCGCCAGATTCATTCAGCGACGTATCATGCCTACATGTCCTCGGCACAGCCCGCAGCCGGAGTGGTGAGCTTCGAGGAAGCCCGGCACATCGTCGAGCAACACGCCTGCCGGATTGCCCCTGGCGAGGAAGAAACTGTCGATCTTCTTTCATCGTCGGGCCGCGTACTCGCTGAGCCAATTCTCGCCGATCGCGATTTTCCTCCCTTCCCGCGGGCTGCGCGAGATGGATATGCCGTGCGCGCAACGGATCTAGCTCAGGTTCCGGCCCGGGTTGAGGTCGTGGGAGAGATCAAGGCCGGGGACGTGCCTGGTGCGCGGGGATGCCGCATCGAGGCGGGCCAGGCGGTTTCGATCATGACCGGCGCTCCCTTGCCCTCGGGCGCCGATGCCGTCGTGATGGTGGAATACACCGCGGTGGCGGGCAGTACGGTCGAAATCAAGCGAAGCGCAGCCAGCGGCGAGAACTTTGTACCGCGCGGCACCGAGGCCCGCCAGGGGCAATTGCTCCTGGATCGAGGCACGCGTTTGGACCACGCGGCCATCGCTCCTGCGGCGTCGGTCGGCAGAAGCAGGCTGCGAGTGTTCCGGAAGCCGCGTATCGCCGTGCTCGCGACCGGCGATGAGATCGTCGAGATCGACAGAACTCCCGGCCCGGCCCAGGTACGGAACTCAAATTCGTACTCTTTGGCCGGGCAGATTCAGCAGGCAGGCGCCGAACCGGTGCTTCTCCCCATCGCGCCCGATGAGCCGTTGCGGCTGCGGTCTCTGATTGAAGAAGGTCTTGGAAGCGATCTTCTGCTGCTCACCGGCGGCGTCTCCATGGGTAAGTACGACCTAGTGGAACAAGTCTTGACCGAGATGGGAGCGGATTTCTACTTCACCGGTGCGCGGATTCAGCCGGGGCGGCCGGTGGTGTTCGGATCGTGTGGCGCGGGCTCGTGTGGCGCGGGCGCTCCTGGCTGCGATGAGGGAAGTAAGCTGGAATCGTGTGGCGTAGGCATTCCTGGCCGCGTGTTGGCGCAAAACTCGCCACAAGCGCGGACAGGAGTGTCCGCGCCACACAGGAAATACTTCTTTGGGCTTCCGGGCAACCCCGTCTCGACCATGGTCACTTTCGAGCTTTTTGTGCGGCCCATGCTGCTCGCGTTGGCGGGGGCGAAACCGCAGCCGCTGATTTTCCTGAGAGCGCGCCTGAAATCCGAAATCCGCACCAAGACCGGCCTGAAGCGATTTCTTCCCGCCTTGCTTTCCGGCGAATTTGAGAACGCCGAAGTCCAACTGGCGCGCTGGGAGGGTTCCGGCGACATCGCCGCCCTGTCGCGGGCTAACTGCTATCTGGTGATTCCACCGGACCGCGACACGATCGCCGCTGGGGAGTGGGTCTCTGTCCTGCCGCGATAAAGCAGTTGCCGGTTCTCCGTTCCCGGTTCCCAGTCCCATCTATGCCCCGTGTGCCTACGTGTCCTCCGTGGCTTAGGCTTTTCCGAAGCTACATAATCAGAGCTTCCCTCAGCCCGGGTCCTCAACTTCACCACTGAAAACTGGGAACTGCGAACCAGCCAGATGCGATAAGCTGTTGCCGATGCCCAGGAAGCTTTCCCACTATGACGCTCGCGGCCGCGCTCGCATGGTCGACGTTTCGCCGAAGCCAAAAACGACGCGCGAAGCCGAGGCCAGCGCCTTCGTCCGGATGAAAGCGGCAGTCATGCGCGCGCTGCCCGCCAATCCCAAGGGGGACCCGCTCGAAGTGGCGCGCCTGGCCGGCATCATGGCGGCGAAACGCACGCCGGAACTAATACCGATGTGCCATCCGCTTCCACTTTCGCACATTGCTGTGACCCTGCGCCTATGCGAGAATGGCGTGGCTATTGCCTCAAAAGTAAAGACTACGGCCGAGACCGGCGTGGAAATGGAGGCGCTGGTGGCAGCCGCCGTCGCGGCCCTCACCGTTTACGATATGTGCAAGGCGCTCGACAAGAGCATCGAAATCCGCGAGCTTGCGCTCGAGCGCAAATCTGGAGGCAAGAGCGGAGAATATCGCAGGAGCCGCAAACGGAAGTAGTGTTCTATGGCGAAGAACGTCAAAATCCTGCTGGTCGATGACAATCCCATGGTGCTGGGGATGCTGCGGCAGGCGCTTTCGGCTTTGGCCGAGGTCTCAACCGCCGGCGATGCTGCCGATGCCCTGCTGAAGGCGGTTGAAGACACGCCCGACCTGCTGATCAGCGACTATCGTATGCCCGGCATGGACGGCCGCCAGTTGCTGGAGAAGCTGAAGAGCCGTCCGGCGACGGCCGGCATCGCCGTCATCCTGATGGCCAGCAAGGCGGATGTCAGTGAGCGGATGTCGTCGCAGGATCCGGTCGAGGAGTACATCGAGAAACCTTTTTTCCTGCGGGATGCGATGCGGCGCATCAAGCGCGTGATCGACCGCATTGCGCTGGAAAAGATGGCCAAGGAAGCCTCTTCCGACGGAGTTCTTCGTGGTAGCCTCTCGCAGATGAATGTGATCGACCTGGTGCAGTCGCTCGAGATGGGACGCAAGAGCTGCCGCTTGACGATGACCAACGGCGACGACAAATGCGAGCTGTTCTTCAACCAGGGCCAGGTAGGTCATGCCGCCTACGGCTCCATTACCGGAGACGAGGCCGTGTTCAAAGTTCTGCGCTGGACCGAAGGCAACTTCCAGGTTGACTTCGAAGGCAAAACGACGCAGCAGACCACTACCCTGAATACGCAAGGCCTGCTGATGGAAGGATTGCGCCTGCTCGATGAATCGCGCCGGGATGAAGCGCAGGCGGAAGGCGAAGATGTCCTCCTCGACACCTGAGCCGGTACCGGCGGCGGTTCTGACGGTCAGCGATTCCTGTTCGCGCGGTGAAAAGACGGACCTCTCCGGCCCCGCCGTGGCCGAAGCCCTGGTGCGGCGTAAATTCCGCGTGCTGGTGCGCAGCGTGGTACCTGATGAGCGCACCGCCATTCAGGAAAAACTGATTGAGTTGTGCCGCTCGGCGCGTTTGGTGGCGACCACCGGCGGAACCGGGATCGCCCCGCGAGACGTGACGCCGGAAGCGACGCGCGCCGTTTGCGACCGATTGGTCGAAGGAATTGCCGAGCGAATGCGCTCCTACGGTCTTCGCAAGACGCGCTATGCCGCGCTCAGCCGCGCGGTTTGCGGGATCCGCGGCCAGAGCTTGATTTTGAACCTTCCCGGCAGCCCGGCAGGAGCGGTCGAATCGCTGGAGGCAGTCATCGATCTGCTGCCCCACGCGCTGGAATTGCTGGAAGGGAAAACGGAGCACGAGTAGGAAGACGGTCGTTGGTCGTTCGCCGTTCGCGGGTCGGTTTACAACCTGTTTCGGTCGTCAGTCGTCCGCGAGCTGTGGGCTGGCTGACCGTCGTTTCTCTTTGGCAATTCCGTCCAGACGTAAAAGCTCCCCGGACGACCGACGACTGGTGACGAACGACCGCCCCGGAACGACCGCCGACCAACGACTAACGACAGTTCTCTCGCGTACACTGCTAGTGAAGCCCTTTGGATAAGATCAAACACATCCTGGCCGCGTACGGAAAGTGGATCACGGCGGTCCTCGCCCCTCTGGGCGTGTGGGGTGTGTTCGTCCTCACCTTTGCCGACGCAGCGTTGATGGGATTGCCGCTGGATATTCTGGTTTCCGCCTACATCTACCGTGATCCCTCCCGCTATCTTCTCTACGTTCTGCTCGCTTCGGCGGGTTCGGCGGCGGGCAGCATCGTCTTGTACGTCATCGGATACACCGGCGGCGAAATGGTGCTACGCAAGCGCATGCCGCCCGAGAAGTTTGAGAGGATCAAGGCGTCTTTTGACAAGCACGAATTCTGGGCGTTGATGTTTCCCGCCATGCTGCCGCCACCTACGCCGTTCAAGGCGGTCGTGCTGGCGGCGGCCGTCTTCGAGATGCGGTTCAGCCGTTTTCTGCTGGCGATTTTCGCCGGACGTTTCGTGCGCTTTGCGCTCGAGGGCTACGTGGCCATGAAGTTTGGGCCCCACGTTATCGCCTGGACGGGCCACGTGTTCGCGCACCATTTCCAGGGAGTTTTGATTGTGGTCGCCGCAGGGTTGGCGCTTTGGCTCTGGATGCGCAGAAAACCGGCGGCCGAGAAGTCTACGGCAAAAAAAGAAGACACCGCCGCGATCGACAACCCCGCGCTGCGTTCAGAGAAGAACTCGCCCGCCAACTAACTGGCTTGTCCCTTAGAGAAATCTTAAGATAGAGACGCGGCTTGCCGCGTCTCCTGAGCGCGGTTGGAGCGTTCTATGTTTTTGGTGTAATCGGAGCTCCTCAGCGATGTCATCCTGAGCGAAGCGAGAAGTTCACGCAGTGAACTTCTCGCGGAGTCGAAGGATCCCCACATGCTATGGGCCGCAGGGGCGCCTCAGGGAATTCTCCTCACGTTGGAACAGAAAGATGCCTCTTCCCAGGGGAGAGTATCGGAGGCAGGGGTCCTTCGACTTCGGAGCTGCCTCACCTCCGGCGAGGCAGCTCCTGCACTCAGGAAGACAAGGGTTACACAAAAACCTAAACTGCTCTAAGCCGCGCTGGCGCTCGGAGTCTTCATCCAGCGCAGGATCGCCGCGAAGGCCACCGGCAGACCGAACATTGCCACCGTGAACAGCAAGTCTCCCTCTAGCGCGCGGCGGAAGAACGGCAATCCGGCCGCGTAGCAGGTCATCAGGCCGGAGAGGGTCTTAGGATACATCTGCCAGCAAGCCCATACAGCGAAGTTGCTGACCACAAAGAACGAGACGGAGCCGGTGAGGGCCGCGCCCAGAATCCGCAGCGGGCGCGCGTTCTCCCGCAGGCCTGTGCCCAGCCATAGGATGGCGGCGTACCACGCCCAGGTCACGAAGTGGTCCCAGGAAAAGGGAAAACCGTAAACGAACTTGGTGAGAATTACGTCGGAAGCGGCCAGCAGGGCAAAGGGCAGCCACAGTTGCCGCCGCGCGCCGCGCGCGCCGAAATAAAGCAAAGCCGCGGTCACCGGAGTGAAGGCCAGCGGATGGGGCAGGAACCGCACCGCCACCGCCACAAGCACGAACACGTAAGCCAGCATGATCACCTCGTGAAGAGCAGATATCGATTGTGGCGCGATTCGCTCCCGCTGGTCAAGCGAACTTGAGGTCAATCTCCACGGCATGACCCTGTAGGCACTGGCAAAATACGGGGCGGTTTTCGAGATGAGGGCCGTAGCCGGGCCGGTGCCTACCCGAGCCCTGCGCTACGACTTACGCATATCCGTGATGTGCCATAGAACCCCGGTAGGATCACTCAGATAAAGCACCCTAATTCCCCACGGCTGCATCTCTGGGGGTTTACACATAATGCCAGGATACTTCTTCGTGAACTCCTGGCGCTGGATGTGCTCCCACCAAGCATCCGCATCCTCGACGGCCAGGCTCATCATGAAATTTCCCGCATGCTCGGCGACATAGAAGGTCTGCAGCAGGAACCGAAACTCGCCGATCTGAAGCTCTGCAATCTGATCGTTGCTCCAATTGATGGTGAATCCGAGATCGGTATAAAACCTCTTGGAGAGTTTGGCATCTTTGGTGGGCACGAACGTCTTGAGATCGGTCACGGGACTCGGAAGCATTGGCTTTTCCTAACGCGAAATGTTGCGAGACTCGCTAAATTCTAACGCAGCAGTGAGTAGGCTGTTTACGCCGCCGTTTACCTGGGTCGGCCGAAGAACAAGACGTAGCCGTCAGGGTCCGAAATCTCGAATCCGCGAAGACCGTCGTGGGTATCCTTGAGCGGCATGCTGAATGCTGCTCCACCATCGGCAACTCGATGTTCGAAAACTCGATGTTCGGAAAGGCGCTCGGCAAATTCGGCGGCGAGCGCATCCGGGTCGGGGGCATAGACGAAGGCATCCCACCGCATGTGGGGATGACGCTTTGAGTTCGGCAGCGGCTCTATGTCTTTCTCGGACTTGACGAAGATCTGCGCTCCGTCGCGGCCGATGATGGCGAAAAAAGGGTTTCGACCCGGCTCCTGGAATCTTGTCTCAAAGCCGAGCTGGTCGCGGTAAAAAGCGATGGTTTGATCGACGTTGCTGACGATGAAGAACGGTGAAATTGCCTGCGTCGTTGGTCGTGTCATAAGCGTGGAGCCTCTTACACTGCAATTATACGATCCAGCATACCTGTAACTGTCGCTAACAGGCGTTAGCGCTATCCACACCGCCAATCTCAGGGCCGCGCCAGCTATGGTCGTTCCCGTGTTCTCGTAGTCGTACTTCTCATCCCGAACCGTTCACTCACAACCTGCAGATCCCGGTTCAGGAGCACCATTGCCCCCAATGTGCCGCGAGTGTCGCGTCCGGGATAGGCGTAGCGCAGGTCGCGGAAGCGGACTAAGAAGGCAGCGCGGTCGCTACCCGTGCCGAGGTCTTGAGCCCGTTCGTCTCCCGCGTAACCGCCGTCGAGTTGTTCAGTTTCGGTTACCGGATACTGGGCCCAGTCCAGATACACGCGCCCGACGTAACTCTTCTTGGCGGCCAGGGTCACCGGCGTCTCTTCTGGTTTGTAGCGGATTTCCATTCGGCCCAGCGGATCGACTTCGGGTGTCAGCGAATCCACCTCCGTCGTGGCGAAGAAGGCGGGCGTCTCGACGACTCCGTACCAACGGAAAGGGTTGACCCAGTAGGGATAGGCCGACACGCGGATCGGATCGACGCCTTCGTAAAGGCGGGAGTCGAGCGCGGCGACGGCCCGGCGATGCTCGTAGTCTCGCACTCCCCAAAAGGCGAGGACACCGGCCAGCGCGAGCGTTGCCGCGACGCGTCCCTGCGGCCCCTTGCGCCGGGCGCCGATTTCTTCGTTGATCAGCGCGAACAGGGCGGGCACGATCAGCCCCAGGATCAGGATTACCCATAGCACTGGCTCGACGATGAATACGATGTCCCAGGAATACCAGCGCTCGGAGAACGGCCAGAACGGACGCACGCCGTAGTTATTGGTGAAGTCGAGCAGAATGTGGGTGAGGCCCGCCAGGCACGCGTAGCCATAGAGGAGACCCCACCGTGCAGGTAAATTCGGGTCGCGAGTGCGACGTCCGCGCAGCCGCCAAACGCCATACATGAACGCGACTACCACGGCCGCAACCACCGGCACGCCGAGGAAGGAATGAGTGAATCCACGGTGGTGCTCGAAGCCAAAGGCCGAGCTGCCGAAGAGGCGTCCGAAGACGTCAAGGTCGGCGGCTTCCGCGGCCAGGGTCAGCGTGGCGGTGGCCAGCGCGGTCTTGCGATTGAGACCGGCGCGGCCCATGGCGGCGCCAACGAGAAAATGGGTAATCGGTTCCAAAGGGGCTGATGAGAGTTTATCCGGAGAAGCAGGGAATACAGAAGTCAGAAGTTGGAGGGCGGAACATTCCCGGCTCCGGATTGCCGACAATCCGAAAACTGGCTCGACTACTCCCCACAAGCTCGTTTCCGGGGCATAGGTAAAGCACGAAGAGACACCCGGATTACTTCCGCATTGCCGACCGGAAGCTAGGGCGGCTTCAGTCCATGGACTCGGAAATTCCGTCAACCGCAAGATAACTGCATGGCAGCCTAACAAGAAGGATTCATCGAGGCAGACAGGGGCGTTCACCTCTGCTTGAGGACGACAGTCTTCTCCGGTCTGACGCCCCCGCCTCGCGCGCTGATGAGGTCACTTCTTCGCGGCGAACGCGCATGGCCCTGGGAGTCGGTTCAGCACGTTCCGGCTCAGCTCGATTAGCGCGTCGCTTCGGCTGGCGAGCGGATCCTCATTGCGACCAACAAGGTAGTAGCGCCCTCTGGCGGCCTGTATTTCGGTTGGGGTGACGCTGGCCAGACAACCGCTGGCGAATTCCTTCTCCGCGTTTACGCGCCGGCTACTCTGGTAAACACGCGACGCGGCCGCCGCATCTTTCATTTCGAAGAGCTCTACGGTGAAGCTCTCATTGCCCCGACCGTACTGCCGGACGTAGAGCACGGAGAAGCCTTGCTTCAAGTAGAACTCCGCTCCGCCATCGATGTATGTGTACAGTGTTGCACCCGTGTAGCTCTCCGGTTGTTCGATGTCTGCAAAACCGCCGAGCGTCGCGCCGGATGGCAAGGGATCCGCCCCGCGGCTGCAGGCCCAAAGACCGAGCGCTAGCATGCACGCTGCGGCGCTGCCGATCCGTGTCATGCGTGGATCTCCACGATCTTGACGGCGTCCAGATCCGCTTTGCCCAGACCGAGGGCGGCCGCATGCCTCAGCTGCGGGGCAACCATGTCGAGTGTGAACGTCTCGTCGTGCTGGGCCATCAGGCGAGCGCAATACGAGTCGACCGCCACCATGTCGCCGCTCAGGATGAGCTTGTTGACGCCCCGGACAATCTCGGCGCCTCCGCTCAACCCCGGGCCACTGCGCGCCAGGATCGCGCGGGCGTCCACCACGTTCAGCTGCGGCCTGACCGCATCGGCGAAATGGACCAAGCGCTGCTGCATCAGTCCTGACCGGCCGTCATCGTCCTTCGTGTGAACCAGCATCCGGTCAGCCATGGCAACTGAGCCGAAATGCATCTTGAGAGCGCAGGTGAAGTTCGCGCCGCCTTGATGACGCTTCACGACCGGCAGGCTGACGACGATGGGCGCCTCGTGCAGAAGACGGTGAACAGCCACCGGCTTTGCGATTGGCCAAGCCGGATTCTGGACAAAGACGAACTCGTCCGGATCCGCAAAATCCCGCGCCAGAACCGGCACGCCACCCTGCGTGAGTTTTTCCAGGACGCCCAGCCGCCGCAGGATGTGTTCAGGCGGTATGGACGCGCTCAGTCGAGTCCCATGACTATCAAAAAGGCTGGCCTTGCTCAAGCCGGCGCGCTTCAACTCGGCGGCCACCGCCAGGATGAACTTCGGGTCGGTCGTCACTGGATAGGGCTGCGACGCAACGTAGTTGCCGCGAAAGATCGCCTCGCGACCCAGCTTCGCCAGCGGGTCCAGCCCGCCCAAGGCTTCGATGCCTGCACGCAGCATGGTACCCAAATCTTCGCCTTCCACGACGACGAGCAGGGGTTTGCCAGCAGCGGCAAACGGATTGGGTGGTATCGACTTGCACGCACGCGTTGTGAGGCTACAGCCACACTCGAACCCTGCCGCTGCCGTCGCGAGCACTCCCGCACCCAGGCGAAGAAAGTCCCGGCGATCGAGCAGCCTGGAAACGGACGAAGTGCTCATGACACCCCTCCCGCTCGAGTGGCATCCAGCCAGCGCCCGGCGATCCCGGCGCCAGCCATCAAAAGAAATCCGAAGCCGACTGCGCCGCCGAGCATAATCTGAGCCGACACTCGCGAATCGTTAAGTCCCATCGCGGCTAGCAAGGTGGCCAGCATGCCAGCCAAGAAGCCGACGGAGCCCAACAACGGTGCGCCGACGATGAAGGCGATCCTGGTGCGACGTCGCCGAAACGCGAACGCGCCCACCACGCCGATGACCAAGGCGGCCACCGGCCATGCAAGCAGCGGCGAGAAGAAGGACTCACCAATCCGGACTGCAGCCAGGCTGACGATTGCCGCGCTCACCGCACCCACGAGGGCCGCGCCCGGCTGCCGATTCAACAAGCCCAGGGCGAGCGCAGTGCCTCCAACCGCACAAGCCGTGCGTGGAGCCCACGAGCCCAGGAATCCGCCCGCGATCCAGCCTAGAGCCGAGAAGCCGAGACCCGCAACAACCCAGAGCAGCAGCGGATGGCCTCGATACCGCTGCTGCGTTGCGTCCCCGGAGACTTTAGCAGGAAAGAGGAAAGCCCATATACGTGCCCAAAAAGCACCGCGCACGACTCTATTCATGCCTCCTCCGTCCGGTCGCGCTTACACATCATCAGATAATACGCCCGCCCGTGTGTGAAGTTCCCTCTAAGTCCCGATGGCGGGCAACTTTGAAGTCATTGGCAACGGCAGATTCCCAACCACGCGGGCCAGAAGTCGGCTTGCAGGAAGTTGGAAGCACCATTGGTGCTGGCCCTGGATTGAGAGCGAAACGTCGGGACAACGGGAAGTAATTCGCCGGAGGGGTATACAACCTCGCGGGGCCCTCGCCAATTCTCAGGTCTTCGTCGCGGGCACAACTAGCGACAGGGCGTCGGGAACCATGGTCAGGCGAGCGGGGAGGCGGCCGAGGAGTTCTCCGTCGGCCTCGACGTAGACGCGGTCGGGACGGCGGTCGTCGTGACTGCCGCCGTCATCCTCCGCGCGGGATCGCGCCGCTTCCGGCAACCGGCAGACGATTTCAGCGGAGTTCACCAGATCGATGCCCGCGATCGTCCAGCGCTGTCCCAGGAGCGCTCCGGTCACATACTGCAAGTAGGCGGCGCGGCTATTGGTGCTGCACATAACGGCGCGCAGGTGGGGACAATCGAGGTGGGCTCCCGGCACCAGTTCGCGCAGGATGTTCCCGAAGAAACGGATGCGCACGGCCAGCAACTCGGTCAGCGAGACTCGCTGCGAAGCGCCGCTCCCGTTGCCGTATTCGACCTCAAATCTCCGCATGCGATGCGTTGCCCACAGGTTCCACGCCTTCCAGTAATAAGCGGCCATGCCCGCCTGCTTCTTGAGCTCGCGATCCAGTTTGTAGAAGAGATGGGCGTCAACGCCGATCCCGGCGGCAACCGTGAAGTAACGCCGGGCAGAGTTACCATCAAAATCTTGATACTCGATACAGCCGAGTGGGACACGGCGAACGCGGCCGCTGACCAAAACGCGCGCGGCGTCGCTGGGGCGGAACGGAACGCCTAAGTCATGTGCGAGCGCGTTGGCGGTGCCGAAAGGAAGGATGGCGAGCGCGACCGGCGTGCCGGCCAATCCCTGAATAACGTCGTGAATGGTGCCATCGCCGCCGCAGGCGAACACCGTATCGCTGCCCGCAGCCACGGCAAACCGAGCATGGATGGTGGCCTCCTGGCTGGAGCGGCAGACGGTCAATGTGGTGTGGATCCCGGCAGACTGGATCACAGCAATGGCGCGGTCCAGCTCCTCATCGCGCCGCCGGGGACCGGAGTTCGGATTGAACAGGATGGTCGCTTTCTGCATGCGCCGATCTCAGTCGTTTGTAGCTGGTCGTCCGCCGTTCGCGAGATTCCCTGGGATCGCCTTCGCCAGTCTGCCGACAGCCATCGAGCGACCAAGGACAAATGACTAACGACTAACCACTACTTTAGCGCACACCCCACTCCCACATCCCGAACATCGCTTTTTGCGAGATGGGATGGCCGGCCTGGCGAGCCAGCATCGTGATCTGCCCCCGATGATGGGCGTCGTGCGCGACCAGGTAGGCGAAGAATCCGGCGACATCGGGCCGGAAGCCTTTGATGCGACCATCGGATTCCAGGGCCGACTGGAGGACTTTTCTGAGGGCAGCGCGACCGGCTTCCAAGGCCTTTTTGGCTTGAGCGGGAGTACCTGTGGACTTGTCGAGTTGCTCGGGAACCTCACCCTTGGTTGCCTTCAGCCACATGACGCGAACGTTGTGCATATGCGCGACGATCGCAGCGATGTCACGGCCCTTCTTGCTGGGAGGGTCAGCATGCCAGGCTTCGGCGGGCAGATTCTCGATCAGGTATTGGTTGATGCAGTCGTTGGTGTCGAAGGCCGCAAGCAGAGCCTCCGAAAGCACAAAAGGAGCCGCAGATTTCTTGGGCATGGCACCTCCCCACAGGAGTTGAGACTAGTAGGGAAGGTTAGCAGGAGAGTTGCGTCCGTGGCCAGCTTGGATTAAGCTTGCGCTCCAGTTGGGGTGCGTCCTGAATCCAGGACGAGTGGGTTCTTCGCATTTCATTTCGGAGGAGGTTTTGTATGAAGCTGCTGACCGCAGTGGGCGCGGTTCTGTGCCTGGGCATGGTTGTGGCTGCACAGAATCACACGATGGAAGCTCCCAGGCCGGTGACGCTGGTGGCTGGCCTTGGCGACTTGCATCATCCGGTGTCAACCACGAATAGAGAAGCGCAGCAGTTCTTCGATCAGGGATTGCGCTTCATTTATGCCTTCAATCACGACGAGGCGGCGCGGTCGTTTCAGAGGGCGGCGGAGCTAGATCCGATGCTGGCCACGGCCTATTGGGGGATCGCCGAAGCCGTCGGTCCCAATTACAACGACCCGGCCAGCGAAGATCGCTTCAAGCAGGCGCATGAGGCGATCCAAAAGGCGGTCGACCTGCAGAGCAATGCTTCGCCGAGCGAGCGGGCGTACATCGCGGCATTGGCTAAGCGCTTTCCAGCCGATCCGAAAGCAGACTTGCGGAAGGCGGCCGAAGACTATCGCGACGCCATGCGGCAGGTGGTGAAGGATTATCCGGACGATCTGGATGCCGCCACCCTATTTGCTGAATCTGCGATGAATCTGCACCCGTGGGGACTGTGGCGTCCGGACGGCACGCCGGAAGACGGCACGGAAGAGATCGTTGCCACCCTGGAGTCGGTGCTGAAGCGCGATCCCAACCACATGGGCGCGATCCACTACTACATTCACACCGTAGAAGCCTCGAACACGCCGGAACGGGCGCTGGCCGGGGCAAACCGGCTGGCGGCGCTGGCGCCCGCCGCGGGACACATCGTGCACATGCCGGCGCACATCTATATCCGCACCGGTGACTACGCCTCGGCGGTGAAGACGAACCAAGAAGCGGCAGCGGCGGATGAAGCCTACATCAAGCGCACTGGCATCCAGGGCATCTATCCGATGATGTACTACAGCCATAACCTGCATTTCATCGCGGTCAGCTCGGCCATGATTGGCGACTACGCGGAAGCGAAGAAGGCAGCGGAGAAGCTGGCCGCCCACGTCGCGCCCGGCGTCAAGGAGATGCCGCCGCTGGAGGGCTTCATGACCATCCCCTTGGCCGTCGATGTGAGGTTTCACAAATGGGACGACATCCTGGCCATGAAAGCGCCCGATCCTGAGCTGAAAACAACTACTGTCTTCTGGCATTTTGCCCGCGGCATGGCGTTGGCGGGAAAGGGCAGAATCCGGGAAGCGGAGGCCGAACAGCAGATCGTGGCGGCCGCGGAAAAAGCAACCCCGCCGGACGTGATTTTCGCCATGCCCGTGAACAACAAGACCAAGGACGTTCTGCGCATCGCTGAGAACGTACTGGGGGCGCAGATTGCATTGGCCAGGAGAGACAACGCGGCGGCCGCCGACATGCTGCGCGAGGCGGTGGCGGTGCAGGACACGCTCAAGTACGACGAGCCCCCGGACTGGTTCTATCCGGTGCGCGAATCGCTCGGCGGCGTACTGCTGATGAGCGGCGACGCCAGAGGCGCGGAGCAGGTGTTCCGGGAGGATTTGGCCAAAAATCCGCGCAATCCGCGCTCGCTGTTTGGCCTCCAGCAGGCGCTCAAGACGCAGGATCGTAGCTCCGACGCCTGGTTTGTCGAGAAGCAATTCCACGATTCCTGGAAGGGTGGAGAGGTAAAGGTGGAGGACCTGGTGTGATCGGCCTCTCGTCGTCTCAGCGAATCGACTGCCGATTCACCGAGTAAACGTAGTGTCGCAATCCGCGCCAGTTGACTTCTTTCCAGATCGCCATGCCGTTGCGTTCCGCGACACGACGCGACGGCAGGTTCTCCGGACGGATGAGCGAGATAATCCGCTCCACGCCGAGGTTGGCGAATCCCCAGTCGCGACAGGCGATGGCCGCCTCAGTGGCCAGGCCCTGGCGCCATAGATCGCGCCGCAAGTGATAACCGACTTCGTAAAGGTACTCCCCTTCCACCTGCTGACGAATGATGCCGCAATCGCCGATGACCTCGTTGGTCGTCTTCAGCACCATGGCCCAGAGGCCGACGCCGTCTTCGGAGTAACGCTGCCGGTTGCGGGCGATCCACTCTTCGACCTGGACGCGATCGAGCGGCGCGGGATAGTGCCGCATCGTTTCTGGATCAGAGAGCACCCGGGCGAGAGCCTCGGCGTCTTCGGGGACGAATCCACGCAGCAGCAGGCGAGCAGTCTCGAGAACTGTCTGCACCCGACCAGTCTATATCTCCGTGGCGCGGACACCCCCGTCCGCAAGAGCGCTGGCACGGGGGCTTACACTCAAAGCATGCAGGAACTGGGCCGAGCCCTGATTCTATTCGGCATTGTCCTCATCGTGATCGGCGGCATTGTCCTACTGCTGGGGCGTACCGGTCTGCCCCTGGGGCGCTTGCCCGGCGACATCGTCTACAAGGGTAAGAACACGACCGTCTACTTCCCGTTAGCCACGTGCATCCTGATTAGTGTCGTCCTATCCCTGATTGTCTTTCTCGTGGGACGCCTGAAGCGATAACGAACCCTGGTTGAGTACCCTGTTTCCTGCCCTCTGTGTGCCTCTGTGCCCTCCGCAGTTCACGCTTTTCAGAAGCCCTCCCCTCTAAGAGCTATCCCCGCCGCGCTCGCCAACCGAGTAAACTGAAGCCGCATGGAAACGAGCGACCAGCTCGGATTTCAGTTCCGCCCACCCGAGCGCCGTATCTGGACGGTGTCGGCGCTGGTGGCGGCGGTACGCACGCACATCGAGCGCGAATACTCCGACTGCTGGGTCGAAGGGGAAATCTCGAACCTGCGCTCGCCCGATTCCGGCCATCTCTACTTCACACTGAAAGAGGAAAGCGCGCAGATTCGGGTGGTGATGTTCCGTTCGTCGGCTCGCCTGCTGCGCTTCCGTCCGGAAAATGGGCTCCATGTGACGGTTCGGGGACGAATCACCGTCTACGAAGAGAAGGGTGAACTGCAGATCTCCGCCGAGTTCATGGAGCCCCAGGGTGCCGGGGCGCTGCAACTGGCCTTTGAGCAATTGAAAGCACGTCTGCAGGCCGAGGGACTGTTCGAGGCGTCACGCAAGAAGCCGATCCCGCCGCTGCCGCAGAAGATTGGGATCATTACCTCCGCGCAGGGTGCCGCATTGCGCGACATCCTGAACATTCTCGCCCGCCGCCACCACTCCGCCAACGTGCTGATCTATCCGGCTCAGGTGCAGGGAGAGTCAGCCCCCACCGAGGTCATGGCTGGGCTGCGCCATTTCAACCGGACGCGCGCGGTCCAGGTCGTCATCATTGCCCGTGGCGGCGGCTCGGCGGAGGATCTGGCAGCATTCAACCATGAAGGTCTGGCCCGGGCCATCGCCGAATCGGAGATCCCCGTGATCTCGGCGATCGGGCATGAAACCGACTTCACCATCGTGGATTTTGTGGCCGACCTGCGCGCGCCCACCCCCTCGGCGGCTGCCGAGCTAGTCATCCGGTCGCGCCAGGAGATCGAAGCGCAGGCCGAGGAACTGCTGCGGCGGCTGGAACGCGCCATGCGCTACCGGCTTCTGATGGCTCGCCAGGAGCTGACCGAGAGAGCGCAGCACGGGGCGTTCGGGCGCATGATGGATGCGATCCACCGCCGCCAGCAGAGGCTCGACGACTTGCGCTTCCGGTTGGAGAAGGCACAGCGGCAGGTGATGGAGCGCAGCCTTCGGCGCTGGGAGACTGCCTCAGCCGCCGTTCGTCACTATGACGCACGGCGGCGCCTGCGGGCCGTGCGCCAGAGCCTGGACGCTCAGACTGCGAGCCTGGCGGCCGCCGTTCGTGCGCGGCTGCTGGCCAGCCGCGCGGCTCTGGAGCGGCAGGTTGCCAGCCTGGAGGCGCTCTCTCCGGTTGCCATTCTCAACCGCGGATACGCGCTCGTTTTCGATGCCAAGGGTCAACTGGTGAAAGACGCCGTGCGCCTGAGCCCGGGAGATGAAATCTCTGCCCGGCTGGCTCGGGGGAAAGTCCGGGCGGACGTGCGCTCGGTCGAGCCGGGTGAGGCGGAATCTCCTTCTCAAAAAACGGACACAAGCGGCTAGTACCTCCAACCGGATGGAGTGTTCCACTGTCATCCTGAGCGAGCGTGCAGGAGCGGAGCGACGAAGCGCGAGTCGAAGGACCCCTACCCACTCAAACGCTACTGGGTCGTGTCAGGGGTCCTCCCCGAGAATCAAACTCCTCGCGTCATCTTGGACGACGCCAACCGAATAGGGGCCCTTCGACTCCGCCGGAGCATCGCTCTGCGATGATCCGGCTCCGCTCAGGGTGACACTGGAACAAATCGGGGTCCAATGGCTGGCACAGAATCCGACGACCCTGCATTAGAATGAGGGTCGCCCCAACTTTCAACGTGAGGACTGTGTGACGGCGTCGCTGGCCTGGCCCCACATCTCGATCGTTTCGATCGTGGATATCGCGCTGGTCGCGATCCTCATCTACCAGTTCCTCATGCTGATTCGCGGCACGCGCGCCGCTCCCATGCTGGTCGGGATCGCGGTGCTGGCGCTGGCCTTCTACTTCGCGCGGCTCGGCGAACTGCGCACCCTGAACTGGCTGTTGAGTACGCTGCTGCCCTACATCGTGTTTGCATTGATCGTCGTCTTCCAGTCGGAGATTCGGCACGCGCTCGCCAATGTGGGCAGCCGCATTCTGCTGGCGCGGGGATCGAATTCGGCCGCCGACATTTATGACGACATCGTGCTAGCCGCCAATCTGTTTTCGCAGAATCAGACTGGAGCGCTGATCGTCATCGAACGGGAGATCGGCCTCCGCACCTATATTGAAAGCGGCGTAGCGCTGGACGCGCGGTTGTCCTACGATCTGCTGGCCACACTGTTTCGTCCCAGCGCTCCCCTGCATGACGGCGCGGTGATTATTCAACGGGACCGCGTCGCTGCCGCCGCTTGCTTCCTTCCCTTATCCATGAACCCGGTGCTCTCTACCCAACTGGGGACGCGGCATCGCGCCGGCATCGGGATCACCGAAGAGACCGACGCGGTGGCGGTCATCATCTCCGAGGAAACCGGAGCCATCAGCCTGGCCGTGGCCGGAAATATTGAGCGTGATCTGACGGTCGAGCAGTTGCGTGATCGCCTGAGCAGCCTGGTTCGCCACTATGTGCCGGCTCCGACTCTGCCCACGCCGGTGGAACCGAGCCTTCTCGAAGAGGAGCCGCCCAGTTCTCATTCGGCTCACCCGCGCGATTCGAGCCTGCGTCCCGGAGGCGAAGACTAGCCATGTCGAGCTTCTTCCGGCGCGCTTTCGTCGACCATCTGGGCTACAAGGTGATTTCGCTGTTGCTGGCAGTGGGCTTATGGTTGGCGGTAGCGCGCTCGCCTATCGCGGAAGTGGAGATGAAAGTTCCGATTGAATTTCACAATCTTCCCGAGAATCTTGAGATCGATTCTGCTAACTTCACGGAAGCGCAAATCCGGGTGCGGGGACCGGAGCGCGTCATTCATCGTTTGCAGCCGGGGGACGTGCGCGCGGAGATCGATCTGGCGATGGTTCGCGTGGGCGAACGAACTTTCGATCTGACTTCCCACAACGTGAGCCTGCCGCAGGATCTCCAGGTAGTGCAAATTATTCCCGGCCAGTTCCGGCTCTCCTTTGACATGCGCGCGACGCGCACGGTCGAAGTCCACCCGCGTGTGACTCCAACGGTCGTGGAAGGGCGCCAGGTGGCGGTTAATCCTTCCACCATCATAATCACCGGCCCGCGCCGCCGGGTGGAAGCCGTGCGGGAGGCGATGACCGATGTGGTGGATGCCAGCGGAGTCATGGACCGCGCCACTTTTACCACCCAGGCCTATGTCCCCGATCCGTTGATCCAGGTTGTGCATCCCACTCCCATTCGCGTGACGATTATCATGGAACGCTCGGGAGGGGATAGGAAAGCGCAGTAGACAGCGCAGCCTTTAGCCGTTAGCTCTTAGCCTTTAGCCGACCTTCTTCCCGCTCCAGCTAAGAGCTAACAGCTAGGAGCTAATAGCTGCCTTTCATGACAAAGACTCGGCAACTCTTCGGCACTGATGGAATCCGTGGCGTGGCAGGGGAGTTCCCCCTGACGCGCGAATCAACCTACCTGATTGGCCGCGCCTTGGGCCACGATCTAGTTCGCGCGAATGCCAAAGCGCGCGTAGTGATCGGGCAAGACACGCGGGAATCCAGCCAGTGGATTGCCGACCGCTTCCTGCAAGGGCTGGGGTCGGTGGGCGTCGAGGTGCGCAGCGCCGGCGTCATCACCACGCCTGGCGTTGCCTTCCTGGCCAGATCGCAGGCATTCGATGCTGGCGTCGTGATCTCGGCCTCGCACAATCCCTGGACCGACAACGGGATCAAGATCTTCTCCGGAGATGGCTACAAACTGCCCGATGCGCACGAATTGGCGATCGAAAAGGAGATCTTCGCGCTGCTGCAGGATGTGGAGGCGGCAGGGGTTCCGGACCTCCCGTCCACCGTTTCCAGCCTTCCTGGTGAGGCAGAACTGCGCCGTGCCTACGTTCGCTGGTTGGCGGGCAGTATCTCCGCCGATTTGACGCGGCTTCGCGTTGTCGTGGACTGCGCCAACGGCGCGGCCGCTGCCGAAGCGCCCGAATTATTCCGCAGCCTCAACATCCGGGCGGAGTTCCTGCATTCCTCTCCGGACGGGCACAACATCAACGAGGATTGCGGCGCGCTTCACCCGGAAACGATGGCCCGCTTCGTGCGCGAACACAGAGGCCGGTTCGACCTGGGCGTCACTTTCGACGGCGATGCCGACCGCGCCTTGTTCTCGGATGCCGACGGCCGGGTCGTCAATGGAGACGCCGTTCTGCTGATTGCCGCGCGCGAGATGCAGTCGCGCGGCGCGCTGGCCAACGCCACCGTCGTCGCCACGACCATGTCGAATATGGGATTGGAACTGGCGCTCAAGCGCTCTGGCAGTCGCATGCTGCGCACGAACGTGGGCGATAAGTACGTCCTGGAAGAAATGCAGCGAGTAGGAGCGACGTTGGGCGGCGAACAATCCGGCCATATTCTCTTTCGCGATGGCGAAGCGACCACCGGGGACGGCCTGCTGACGGCATTGCGCGTCATGGAGATAATGGTTCGCTCCGGTCAGCCGCTGGCCGAGCTGGCTGGAGATTTGAAAGTGTTTCCCCAGACCATCCGCAACGTGCGCGTGCGCGAGAAGGTGCCGTTCGCGGAGATCCCCGCCGTAAGAGAAGCTATTGCCGCCGCGGAGCGTGAACTCGATGGCAATGGCCGCGTCGTCGTGCGCTACTCGGGAACCGAAGCGTTGGCGCGCGTCATGATCGAAGCTGAAGAGAAAGACAGGATGGATCGGCTGGCCGACTCTATCGTGGATACGATCCAGACCGCCCTCGGCGTGTAACGCCACCTCGTTCTACCCCATTTTCATTCGCGTTTCAAATGGGGAAAGCACGTCCCTTCGTGCAGCCTGGTGATCTTGCCGAGCGCGCTCGCTCGCCCGAAAATGAAAATCAGCTTACATGCAGCAGGTAAGAAGAGGCTCATGAGAATCCTGATCGTTGAAGACGACACCGCACTGGCCAGTTTTATCCGTAAAGGTTTGGAAGCGGAACACTATGCCGTGGACATTGCCGCCGAGGGCGAGCAGGGCCGCGCCATGGCTCTGGAGTTTGACTACGATCTGGTAATTCTGGATCTGAACCTGCCCGGTTTGGATGGAGTGGCCATCCTGAAGAGTCTGCGGCCGCACAAGCCGAGCGTGCCGATCATGATTCTGACCGCACGCAGCCGGGTCGAAGACCGGGTGCAGTGCTTGGACACCGGAGCCGACGATTTTCTGGTCAAACCGTTTTCGTTCCTCGAGCTGGCGGCGCGCGCCCGGGCGTTGCTGCGGCGCAGCCACTTGCCGTCAGAGTCGGTGCTCAAGGTGCGCGATCTCCGTCTGGACCGCGTGGAGCGCCGGGTCGAACGCTCGGGGCGCCGGATTGACCTGACCACCAAAGAGTTCGCGTTGCTCGAATACCTGATGCGCAACGCGGGCCGGCGGCTCACCCGCGCCATGATTATCGAGCACGTGTGGAATTTGACCTTCGATTCCACTACCAACGTGGTGGATGTGTACATCAACTACCTGCGCCGCAAAGTGGACGATGGTTTCTCTCCGCGTTTGATCCACACCGTGCGCGGAGTGGGTTATCAGCTCAGCGCGGAGGGGGCAGCGGCATGAGCGCCGGCTCTCCCCATCTTGCCGGACTGCCTCAGACTCAAGACGTCCTGGGAGAATTGCTGCACTCGTTAAGCCAGCCGCTTACCAGCCTGCGCTGCTCCCTGGAACTTACCATCGACGAAGTTGCGGAGCGGCAGCACGAGGCGGTTTCCGTGGCGCTGCAGCAAACGGAACGCGTGATCGGCATGATTCAGCTCATGCGCGACTATCTGGAAGCTGAGCACGCCGCATCGGTGGCCCAGCCGGCGGCGCTAGCCCCAGCACTGAGGATAGTAGTGGCAGATCTCTCCTCCATCGCCGCCGCGCGACGAGGCGGGCTGCATGTAAGGGGCACGTGTGAAGCCATGATTCCCGTGCCTGCTCCCCAACTCCGCCTCGCATTGCAGTATCTGATTGGCGTATTCATTGAGGAACAGGAAGCTGGTGCGGAAATTACGCTGTGCCTGGATGAGGGCTCATCAGGCTCCGTCCTGAGGGCGGAGAGCAAGCCCGGGTCCCGCCTCCCTCCGGAGACCTCGTTCGTCACCCAGTCCGGACGTGGGGATCCGGTTGCCACGGCCTTGCGCAAAACCAAGTTTGCGATCGCGAGAAGGATCCTGCAATCCGCCGGCGCATCGCTGGAGGTCGGACCCGGCCAATCGGGCTTCCTTCTGCACTTGCCCCGGCGGCATACCACGCTTGGCACCGCCGGCTGAGACTTCATGCGCCATTTTTCCCGCCGGGCGCGCTCGAAAGGGGTACAATCCAGCCTTCCCTGGAGGTGGCGTCATGCGCTGGCTTGCCCTGGCGAGCATTCTAGGACTCGTTTTCACGGGCTGGGCCCAGACCGAGGGTCCCGTTCTCAAGTCTCCGACGGTCATCCGCGCGGGCGTGCTGATTGACGGCGTCTCGAACACTCCTCGCCGCGATCAAGTCATCGTTGTGCGTGGCAATCTGATTACCGATGTCTCCGATGCAGCGACCGCGCGCGTGCCCTCGGGCGCCATAGTCATTGATCTTTCGCACGCCACGGTGCTTCCGGGGCTGATCGACGCTCACACGCACATATTTCTGCAGGGGGAAGATCCCGCGCAAGGCGGATACGACGTCCAGCTTCTGAAACAGCCGCTGGCCTTCCGCGCCGCCCGGGCGACGGTCTCAGCGCGGCGCGCCCTCGAGCAGGGCTTCACCACGCTCCGCGATATGGAAACCGAAGGCGCGGGCTACGGCGATGTCGGCATTAAACAGGCCATAGAAGGCGGATACATTCCCGGCCCGCGGCTGTTCGTTTCCACGCGCGCCATTTCCACGACCGGCGGCTATGCGCTCGAAGGCTACGCGCCGGAGATCGAAGTGCCCAAGGGCGTTCAGACTATCGACGGTCCCGTGCAGGCGCGGAAGGCGGCGCGCGAGCAGCTCGATCACGGCGCCGACCTGATCAAGGTGTACATGACGCACCGCTCCTGGCTGGGGAAGAACGGGGAACTCGAATCCCAACCGACGTTGACTCTGGAGGAAATCCGCGCCATCGTGGACGAGACGCACGGCTGGGGAAAGAAAGTTGCCTGCCATGCCTATGGCGGTGAAGGCTTGCAGCGCGCGCTCGACGGCGGCTGCGACTCGATCGAGCACGGCCTCGACATCAGCGACGCGCAGATCGTGCAGATGGTGAAGCAGGGAACGTGGCTCTGTCCCACGCTCAGCATTTACTACGATCAATGGGCCTCGGCCGATACCCCGGAGGGGCAGCGGGATCGCAAGCGCGCCTCCGTGCACGAAGAGTCGTTCCGTAAGGCACTAAAAGCGGGCGTGAAGATTGCTTTTGGGACGGACATGGGAGGCATTCCGTGGACTGAGCCGATCGCGCGGGAGTTTCCGCACATGGTGGAACTCGGCATGTCGCCGATGCAGGCCATTCAGAGCGCAACTTCGCGGGCGGCCGAGTTGCTCGACATGAGAGGAAAGCTCGGAGTGATTGCGCCCGGCGCTTATGCGGACGTGGTCGCCGTTTCGGCTGATCCTTTAACCGACATCAAGAGCCTGGCGAACGTCGGTTTTGTCATGAAGGATGGCAAGGTTTTCAAGAACGAACTCGCCCCGAAGAGGTGATCGTCGAGGGAGTGATCCATGAGCCTGCTGGAAATTTGTGATTCGCCCCCTACAAGTGTCCCGCTCGACGCCACCGCTGAGCAGGCCATCCGGGCTATGCTCGATCACCACGTCGGCGCCGTGGCTGTGGTGGATGAAAACCAGCGAGTCGCCGGAGTGTTCACCGAACGGGACGTCTTGCGGCGTCTGGCGTTGAGCGGCCGCGAGCCCGGTCGAACGCCCGTCCGCGAGATCATGACCACCTCGGTCGAAATGGCCACGCTGGCAACCACGCCCGGCGAAGCGCTGGCGACCATGGTCGAGCGTCACTACCGGCACTTGCCGATCGTCGATGAAAACGGCCGCTTGCTGGGAATGCTCTCCATCCGGAACGTGCTGCAGGCAAGGATTGACGCGCTGGCGCGTCAGTTGGACGAGGCGCGGGCGACCCAGGAATCACGTTGACGGCAATCCCGCCACGGAGACACTGAGTCACAGAGAAAAGCGACTGATGGTTGGAGCTTCAGCCATTGAGAATTGGAAAATCAACAACCAATCATTCTCTGTGGCTCCGTGCCTCCGTGGTGGAAGTGCCTTCACTTCTGCAATCTAACTTCTGAATTTCGACTTTACCGGTGCGCGTGCGGGCTCTGGGCGGGGTTCTTGCGCGCCGGCGGCGGCGCTTTGGCGATTCTCACGTTGAAGCTGAGCGGCAGTTCTTTAGCCGGATAGCAGGCGGCGTTGTCGCAAGCCTGATATTTCAGCCTGCCGCGCACCACGTACTTGCCCGACTGGACGGAAAGCAGCGGGCGAACCAGCACACTCACGGCGAAATCGCCCTCGTACACGTTGAGCTTCTCATCGGGAGCAAAAGCGAAGCTCATATCCCGGCCTTCCGGGAACGAGATCCTGCCGATGACGATGTCGGTGGTCGCGTCCATTTTCAGCGTGGTCGGGATGAGGGACTCCGACTTGGGCTTGTTCGAATTGATGTGGTAGCCTCTCGGCACTCGGAACGTCAGCGGAACGGCGCCCGCCTTGCCTTGCACGACCGTGACCAGCGGGGGCGGCAGCATCTTCAAGGTTGGCGCTTTGAGGGCAAGCTCGTCCTGCGCAAATGCGCTTGCGCACAACAGCAGCCCACTCGCCAGGATTCTCTTCATCGAACCCTAGGGTACTCCAGTTGCCTCTCAGGAATCGAGGTTACTTCTGAGCCTGTACCGCCTGGCCTTGGCTGAGGGCCTGTTTGATGTGATCCACGAATATGCTGCGGCTTTGCAGTCCAAACTCGCGGGCGACGATCTTGCCATCCCGGTCAAGGAAGAACGTGGTCGGCAACACGTCGACGCCGCCATAGCTCTCACCCACGGCCTCCTTTCCCAGGAGGATCGGGTAGTTGACGCCCATTTCCTTCACGAACTTGGCGATGTCCTCGGTGCTGGCATCATCCATGGCCACGCCGACCACCTGGAGTCCCTGTGGACCGTATTCCTGCTGCAGTTGGACAAACCAGGGCATCTCGATCTTGCACGGACCGCACCAGGTCGCCCAGAAATTCAACAGAACCGCCTTGCCGCGAAAGTCCGACAGCTTGACGTTCTTGCCGCCGAGCGCCTCCAGCTCGAAATCAGGCGCGAGTTGACCGTGAACTTCGCCGCTGACCGTAGCTCCGGCCTGGCCCCTGCGGGCCGTGTGAATCCCCACGAAGAGCATGGCGGCCGCCACGACGGCGACGAAAATGAGCACCAGTGGGTTCCTTTTCGACGGCTGGTTCGGCCCGACGGCGCCGGCCGCACCTTGATCGCCGCCGTTTCCGGCGCCCGGTTCCGTCGGATTGGCCGAGGGATTAGTCACGGGATCAGTCATCTCTCACACTCCTACAATGCGAAACGGTTCAGAAACGAGAGCCAGCCCGAAATCAGCGTAAACCGGCCCAGTACAAGGAGCACGCCGAGCGCGATCAGCAGCCCTCCGCTGGCGACTTCCATCGCGTGCATGTGGAACTTGAACCGGTTGTAGAACTTGAGAAAGCGCTCGATTCCGAGCGAAGTCAGGAGGAACGGAACGGCTAGCCCAAGCGAGTATACGGCCAGCAGGAGAACGCCTTTGATCAGGGTATCCTGGGCGGCAGCAAATCCCAGCACCACCCCGAGGATCGGCCCGACGCAGGGCGTCCAGCCAAAAGCGAAAGCGAACCCAATCACGAACGCACCCCAGGCGGTGCTGCCGCCTTTGAGGCTGTGCAAGCGCGTGTCGGCAAGGAGTGCTTTGATCTGGAAAATGCCCGTCAGGTGCAGCCCAAAGATGATGATGATCACCCCGGCCACCTGCGCCAGAAGCGACTTGTAGCGCGCCAGCAGTTGTCCAACCTCGGTCGAGATCGCGCCCAGCGTGATGAAAACAATGCTGAAGCCGATGATGAAGGCGGCCGAATTCAACATGACCTTCCGCAGAAGCTGGCCTTGCTGCGTCTTCAAGTCCTCGACGCCTGCGCCGGAAATCAGCGAAACGTAGCCCGGCACCAGCGGGAGCACGCAGGGCGACAAAAACGAGATGAGTCCGGCGACAAAAGCCGCCATCGGCAAAGGCAGGTTATGCATAGTCGTATTGTAGCGATCGCCCCGGTGCTCTACGCCTAATCCATGAAGATGCAAAGACGAGCAGATTTGTCACAAGATTTCCGCCCGTGCGTTACGGCTTCTTCGCTTTCCGCGGCCGCTTCACAGCAGGCTGTTGCGGAGGCGGAGCTGGCGCCTCGACTTCGGGCGGAGCTTCAGTCAAGACTTTACGGACGAATCCCTCGGGAACCACTGCGGTGAGAACGGCGCGATCACCCGACTGCTCGACTTTCAGACTGTCGAAAAAGGCCTTCACATCGACGTCCGGGCCCTGCGCGCCCACACTCGCCTCGGCGCTGTGAAAGATGTTCAGGAAGACGCCCGTCTTCTGCACGATCGCCTGCGCATCGGACTCACTCTGTGTGAAGGCCTCGGCTCGCAAGTGCAGCGCCCGAATGTAGCGGCCCGAGATCACCACCACCGCGGGCTTGGGGAAAAGCATCGACCATCCGCCCAGCCCTCCCAGGGAACTCGTTACCGAAGGATTGACCCTCAGGATCGCCCACGACAGGCTGGCGAAGGGAACCTGCTTGTAGTACCGTCGCAGAAACCAGGGCCCGCCGAACGGTGACGCCAGCTTCCGGGAGCGATCGAGAATCCCCCGAATCACCTGCGCGTTGGGATGGTTCGAGACGGCCACGCTGTCATAGGAGAGGATGGCCACGCGAACCGTGCGCCCCTCGTACGGAATGTTGTAGATCTCAAAACCCCGATAGTCGTCGATCGCAGAGGAGAGCTTTTTCAGGTACGAGGTCAGCTTGCCGGAGTCGATCTTGCCGACGAATATTTCGGAGAAGCGCGGCTCGGGAGCCGATCCCCCGGTTCCATCTCCCCAACTGGCAGGGTAGTGCACGGCGAAGGCGGCCTCGTCGAGATCGCGTTCGAACTGGAAGCCGGTCTCTTCGACGAATTTCTGGTATTCCGGTTCCCGGGAAACCGGGGGAAGCTGGTTGGTGGCGTTGAAGGTCCGGATCCATTTCAGGTTGACGTAGAGGAATCCGTCCGCCCCAGGCAGCAGCCGGGCCGCTTCGGGAGGCGCGTGCTTGCGCAGTTGAACAATGGCAACGACCGCGGCGGCGATCACGAGCACGCCGATGAGAACCGGAAGGGTTCGCTTGATCCGCATGGAAGGCTTACAGGGAGGGAATGATAGCACCCCGGAGGGCTGAATTCCTGACTTCTCCGCGCGACCCGCTAAGTCCGTACCAGGAAGCAACTTATTTGCACGTGTGTGACCCTTGTGGTACCTTAAATAATTGTCCCGGAAAGGACGAAGGAAGTATTGCGTCTGTAGGGCCATACTTCCCAGCGCTGGCGTAGCTCAGCCGGTAGAGCATCTGATTTGTAATCAGAGGGTCAGGGGTTCGAATCCCTTCGCCAGCTCCAGGAAACAGTTCCCGGAAACAACGGGCGGTTTGCGCGGAGACGCGCGCCGGCAGCCACCCATCACGCCAGAAGCGAGCGTGCTGGGGACCCCGACGCGGCGCAACAGTTCGAACGCACTCCATCAGGCATTTTCCGGCGGGCAGTTGGCATCGAGCGGGAGTTCCTGCGTATTCCCTAATTTGTGGTGTTGCGCGGCAGGCGGTTGAGTTTTGGTTTGTGTGTCGGCGAGTTTGATTTGTGCACAGGTGGGTGAGTGGTTAAAGCCGACAGACTGTAAATCTGTTCCTCCTAGCGAGGTACGGAGGTTCGAAT
>Ga0335070_10000628_pt1 | contig 39764 bp, 33 predicted proteins | sample Lox_Sample_13_FD_206722 | JGI IMG/M metagenome (GOLD analysis project Ga0335070, IMG submission 206722) | Soil microbial communities from Loxahatchee National Wildlife Refuge, Florida, United States - Lox_Sample_1.3 | ecosystem: Environmental > Terrestrial > Soil > Wetlands | place: USA... | reverse complement strand
GTGGGCCCTTCGACGCCGCAATTCCAGCTTAGATTGTTGTCTGTTCCGTCGCGGTTATCCTCCCCGTTCTCCTCGTTGTGCTTCCGATTGTAGGAGACCAGGTCGTTGAGCGTCAGGCCATCGTGGCAGGTGATGAAGTTGATGCTCTCTTCCGGCTCCCGTTCCTTGTGCTCATACAGATCGGGGCTCCCAATCAGCCGATAGGCCACGGACCGGGCCACCCCGACATCCCCCTTGAGGAAGGCCCGCACGTCGTCACGAAATCGACCGTTCCATTCTTTCCAGCTATCGCCGACAAACCTGCCGACCTGGTAGAGACCCGCTGCATCCCAGGCTTCTGCAATCAGCTTGACATTGGCCAGAACCGGGTCCGATTCGATGTCCCAGAGGATGGGAGGGTTTTCCAGCGGGTGGCCGAGCTCGTCGCGGGACAGGATCGAGGCGAGGTCGAAGCGAAAACCATCCACATGCATCTCGCTGACCCAGTAGCGGAGGCTGTCGAGGATCAATCGCCGGCATACGGATTCATTGGCGTTCAGCGTGTTGCCACACCCGCTGTAGTTGGCGTAGGAAGACCGGTCCTCCCCCGGGATGTAGTACGTATCGTTCGCCAATCCCCGGAAACACAGCGTCGGACCGGTCTCGTTGCCCTCTGTAGTATGGTTGTACACAACGTCCAGGAGGATCTCAATTCCGGCCCGGTGCAACGCCTTGACCATATCCCGGAATTCATCGAGCGCGCCCAGCGGATCGCGGCGGGAACAGTAGCCGTCATGGGGGGCGAAAAGAGAAAGGGGGGCATACCCCCAGTAATTGCCCAATCCTGCGGGACCATCCTGCTCGTCAAAGGCGAAGACGGGGAGCAATTCGACCGCACTGACTCCGAGGTCCTGGAAGTATGTGGCTTTTTCCGCCAGTGCGGCATAGGTGCCCCGCCGGGGCGCCGCAATGCCGGAGCTAGGATGTCTGGTGAAGCCAGCCACATGCATCTCGTAAAGCACCGTTTTGGCGAACGGCCTCCTTGGGGGGCTGTCGCCTTCCCAGTCGTACATGCTCGGGTCCGCGACGACGCTCTTGATCGCCACGGCGGTGTTGTCTCCGCGATGACACGCGGCTTGGCGGCTGTATCCTGGCGGCCGGGCCACGCACTTCCCGTACGGATCCAGGAGAACCTTATCCTGATCGAATCGAAGCCCGCGCTCCGGAGCGTACGGGCCACGGACTCGATAGGCATAGAGTTGCCCCGTCTTCACCCCCGGCACAAACGTGTGCCAGTAGTGGTAGGTGCGATTCTTCCACGGATCGAGAGCGACCGCGCGAGACGGTTTTGAGTCATCCACGCGCTCGAAGAGGAGCAGGTCCACCGCAGTGCTGTGCTTGGAGAAGATGCTGAAGTTTACGCCATCAGGGCATACGGTGGCGCCGAGCGGAAAGCTCTTGCCCTGATTGTCAATCGTAATTCCAGCCATATGGAGTGCCCCTCTATGTCCTCAACGGTGTAGATCCGGCCTCTCGCGATTCGTCGGCCGCTCGCGCCTCCTGGGCAGCCACTTTGCCCAGGCGCCGCAGGTGCCGCTCCGCCTGGCTGAACTCGGCGGAAAGAAATGTCTGAACGAGGTCCCAGGCGACAGCCGGCCCTACCGTCCGACCGCCCATGCAAAGGATGTTCATGTGATCGTCCTCGACCCCCTGCCGGGCGGAGAAGTGGTCGTGGATTAACGCCGCGCGAATCCCCCGGACCTTATTGGCGCACACCGACGCGCCTACGCCGCTGCCGCAGATGGCCACCCCGCGCTCGACCTTCCCCGCGGCCACGGCCTGCGCGAGCGGGACAACGTAGTCGGGATAGTCATCGCCCTCGTTCAGACGATGAGCGCCGAAATCGACGACCTCATGTCCGGCAGCGCGAAGCTGGCCGAGCAATTCTTCCTTCAGACCAAATCCACCGTGATCGGTTGCAATTCCAACGCGCATAGATCCTCCTCATATCCCCAATCTGCTCATCCCTTATCGGTTGGGGGCCGCAGCTCCGTCAGCGAGAAGAGGTCGTGCCCTGATTCGCGGCTGTTCGAAGACGCTTCATGGCTGCGGCGACGCCTTCCTTCTCACTAAAAATTGCCGATCCCGCGACCAGAACATTGGCTCCCGCATCGACGACGAGGGGTACAGTCGTCGCGTCGATACCCCCATCAACCTCCAGATCGCAGCCGGGCTTATTTTCATCGATCATCAGGCGGACGCGCCGAATCTTGGGCAACATCGTGGGGATGAAATGCTGGTGTCCGAACCCCGGATTGACCGTCATGATTAAAACCTGATCCACGTCCCGGAGGATCTCTTCTAGAACTGCCGCAGGGGTGGCCGGATTGATGACTACGCCGACGCGCCTGTCCAGCGCTTTGACGCGCTGCACGGTGCGATGCAAATTGTTGTTGCCTTCCCAATGCACAAGGAACGAATCGGAGCCGGCCTCCGTAAACTCGTTCAGGAAAAAATCCGGGTCAGAAATCATCAGGTGTGTCTCCAGAGGCAGACGCGTTGCCCGACGAAGCGACTCGACGATCGGCGCCCCCATGGAAAGGTTAGGGACGAAGTGCCCGTCCATCACGTCAATGTGAATCCGATCGGCTCCCGCCCTTTCCGCCTCAGCCACTTGCTGACCCAGATGGACAAAGTCAGCCGAAAGAATCGAAGGGGCAAGTTTAATGATTCCCTTGTCCATATCTTAAATCCCCCGGGTCACAATTCTCGGACCGTTAGCGTGATCCGGCCCCTGTCATCCGATTTTCGAATCATGGGCCTGCGCGTACGGCACTCGGGGAATGTCTCCAGGAGCCAATCGAAAACGGCTGCGTGATAGAGCGTTAAGGCGCCCCCCTGGCAGTGCCCAGCGCCACCGGATGGCCGATCGAAAATCCGTGTGGTCACGCTGCGTGCGTTGACGAGTGCTTTCTCGAAGTCCGCGGTCTGGTGGATCGGAACGAAATGATCCTCCGTACCTGCGAGGATCAATACGTCTTGCCGGATGCGATCGGCGACAGGCGTGAGAGTGTAAGCAGCGCATGCTTCAGTGGTTTCGTCGACGTCCTTGGTACCCATGGTCCACAACGCGTTGCGGTAGGCCCACGAAACGGAAATATTGTTCATCGCGAGAGGATTTTTCGCTGCCGCCATGAGTGGACCCGCTATCGCACCGAAATCGTACATGGTGTCGTACGCCACTACGCCGTCGATGCGTTCTTCGAAGGCGGCGGCGCGCGGCGCGAAATAGCCGCCCATGCTCATGCCGATGAGTACAATCTTCGAAGGCTTGGCGTGAGTATGGAGGAATTCGTCGAGCGCCGCTGTAACTGGCTTCTCCCATTCCGGGGTGTACGTAAGGCCGTACTTGCGCAGCGCCTGGCCCTGGCCTGGTCCTTCGTAAGTCAGCACAGAGTAGCCACGCTTAAGCGCTGCCTCGGCGAAATTTGGATAGTATTCCTCCAGAATCGAGTCGAAGCCGCCGCCGAACATGATTAACGGCTTAGCCTCAGCCCCTTGCGGTCCCGGGTAGTACAACGCCCGCAGGTCCCCCGCGCCGTACGGTACGGTGATGCGTTCGTAGCGGACACCGAGCGTGTCCAGACCCTTAAAGAAATAGCTCCCTGTCTTCTCGAACGATTCCGGACGCTTGGGATCATCGGGCGGAATTAGAAACTCAGCCATGCGCTGGTACGTAGAAGCGCGCATGTAGGCCCCGCCTTTGCTGAGCGAATCTTGTGTTTGCTCGGCCAGCGCGAGCACGCGATCGGCCGTAGCCTGCCATGCGGTGTACCAGCTCTGTACATCGCCTTCGGCGATGACCTTTACCGTCTCCAGAATCTCGCCGAGGTCGGCACAGTTGGACACGATGTATCCCGCATTCCGCAATGTCTCAAAGTGGAATGTCTGGTTGGCGAAGAAACGGCCTCTTGGGCTGACCGCTTGCACGGGCCCCGCTTCTGGAACAGCGCTTGTGTTCGTCATGGGATTCCCTATTATCCGGGTCAGCGTATCCTCCGAGTCAGCACCGATGGTTCTACGATACCGCAGTCATGTCCCGCTTACGGGTGGACGCCTCAAAGATGCTCTGAATGGATTTGTCCAGCCCGGCGTTGAAGTCAGCATCGGATTGCCGGGCCGACAGCCCCTCTACCAGCGCCCGCGAAAAGCTCGCCACGATGCCGTGATTCCTGCACAGGCGGTCGTTGGCCTCTTGCCGCGAATACCCACCCGACAGCGCAACCACCCTCAACACTTTGGGATGTCTGACGAAATCGGCGTAGAAGTCATCTTGTTCCGGCAGTGTTAGCTTGAGCATGACCAACTGGCCGATCGGCAATTTGTCGAGCTGCTTGAGGATGGCCACCTTGAGCAGCTCTTCGGCCCTGGCCTTTTCCGGGCAGTGAATGTCGACTTCCGGCTCGACGATCGGCAGGAGGCCAGCGGCGATGATCTGCCCGGCTACTTCGAACTGCTGGCTCACGATGTTCTTGATGCTCGCTGCATTGGCCTGCTTGATGACTGAGCGCATCTTGGTTCCGAAGATGCCCTTCGCTTTGGCTTTGCCGAGTAGCGCAGGAAGCGCCGGCATGGGCTTCATCAACTGGACCCCGTCCTTTTCCGCTGCCAGGCCCTTATCCACCTTCAGAAAAGGAACAACCTGTTTCACGTTCCAAAGATAGTCCGCGGTCGGCCGCTTCTCGACGTCTCTGTCCATTGTGTTCTCGAAGAGGATGGCGGCAATAATCCGCTCGCCGGTAAAGCTCGGGCTGGTCATAATGCGCGTTCGCATTTGATGCACGATCGCAAACATTTCCTCCTCGTTGGACCACGCATCTTCTTTGATTCCGTAAAGATGCAGCGCCTGGGGCGTGCTGCCGCCGCTTTGATCCAGGGCCGCGATGAAACCGGGATGGGTCTTCATCTTCTGCAGTTGTTGTTCGTTCAAGCCGAGAGATTTCATAACGCCTCCTTCCACTTTCGGTACTGGGAAATCAAGTGATTGGTTGAGCTATCATGGGCGAGCGCAGGTTTCCCCTTGCTCTCGAGTTCCGGGATGATCCGCTGGGCCAATTGCTTGCCCAGTTCGACACCCCACTGGTCGAACGAGTCGATGCTCCAGATCGTGCCCTGGGTAAAGACGCTGTGCTCGTAAAGGGCGACGAGTTTGCCGAGGGTTTCCGGGGTGAGCCGCCGGGCGAGAATCATGTTTGACGGGCGGTTGCCCTCGAAGACCCGGTGGGGGACGAGCCAATCCGGCGTGCCCTCTGTCTTGACTTGCTCGGGGGTCTTGCCGAAGGCCAGCGCCTCGGCCTGGGCGAACACGTTCGCCAGGAGAATGTCGTGGTGAGTGCCGAGCGGGTTAAGCGTCTGGTGGAACGCTATGAAGTCGCAAGGAATGAGCCTCGTTCCTTGATGGATCATCTGGTAAAAAGAGTGCTGGCCGTTTGTTCCCGGTTCTCCCCAGTAGATGGGGGCGGTATCGCAGGAGACTTTGTCACCATCAAGCGTGACGTGCTTACCGTTGCTCTCCATCGTTAGCTGTTGCAGGTAAGCCGGGAACCGTTTCAGGTACTGGTCGTACGGCAACACCGCGACAGTATGGGCGCCGAAGAAGTCATTGTACCAAAGGCCCAAGAGTCCCATAAGCACCGGCAGGTTCCGCTCGAAGGGGGTTGTGCGGAAGTGCTCGTCCATCTGGTGGAAACCGTCCAACATGGCGCGAAAGTGATCCGGGCCGACGGCCACCATCGTAGAAAGGCCGATCGCCGAATCCATGGAATAGCGTCCGCCAACCCAATCCCAGAACCCGAACATGTTGGCGGTATCAATGCCGAACTTCGCCACTTCCGCCGCATTGGTCGACACCGCAACAAAGTGCTTGGCGACCGCCTTTTCGTCGCCTCCGAGACCGGCGAGCGACCAATCGCGGGCGGTGCGCGCATTGGTCATGGTTTCGAGGGTGGTAAAAGTTTTTGAAGAGATGACGAAGAGAGTCTCCGCCGGCTCGAGATCCTGAACAGCCTCGGCAAAGTCGGTGCTGTCAACATTGGAAACAAACCGAAACGTCATGGCTCGCTCGCTGTAATGCTTCAATGCTTCGTAGGCCATCACCGGACCGAGGTCGGAGCCGCCGATGCCAATGTTGATGACGTTGCGAATGCGTTTGCCGGTGTGGCCTTTCCAGGCACCGCTCCGCACACGGTTGGAGAAATCAGCCATCTTGTCGAGGACGGCGTGGACTTGGGGTATGACGTTCTCGCCATCTACGACGACGGATGCCCCTCTCGGCGCACGCAGGGCCACGTGCAAGACCGCGCGGTCTTCCGTGACGTTGATTTTCTCGCCCCGGAACATGGCCTCGATGCGACCGCTGAGTCCGCAGTCTTCTGCCAACTGGAGGAGCAATTTCAGGGTCTCGTCGGTTATACGATTCTTCGAATAATCCAAGTACAGGCCGACCGCTTCGACCGTCATGCGCTCGCCGCGGGTGGGATCATCCGCAAAAAGCTTGCGCAGATGCAGCTCACGGACATGTTGGTAGTGAGCTGCAAGGCGCTTCCATGTTTGGCGTTCAGTGAGTGGGATGCTTTCTTTAGTCATCTTCTTTACTCCTTTTGCGTTTGCGCAGGGATGTAGAGCGAGTCCTAGTGGAAATTGAAGCTCTGCGCCGGTCCGTCTTTTCCCACAGGCGAAACCCGCCACGGAAAGCATTCGCGTTGTCACCCCTGCGGCAACCTTTGGGTAACTTTTTCAGTTTTTTTACATTGCCCCCTCCGATAACCACGTCATCGGGTTCGAGGGCGGCAACCAAGCGGCTCACTACGTCCGCGACATGCCGCCGCCATTTCTTTTTCCCCCGTTGTAAGCCGCGTATGCCTACATAATCCTCGTAGGTCCCTTTCTTGTACGGCAGATGGCCCAGTTCCATGGGTTCCACGATTCCGCCCACAATCATCGTGGAACCGAGGCCGGTCCCCAATCCGAGGAAAAGCATCTTTCCACCCTTGTAGCTTCCGAGGGCTTGCATCGCTGCGTCATTCACGACCTTGACGCGACGCTTGAATGCGGCTCTAAAGTCATATCCCATCCAGCCGCGTCCGAGGTTATGTGGTTCCGCCAGCGGTCGATTTCCGATGACCAGGCCTGGATAGCCGATCGATACCGCGTCATACTTCCAGTCCGAGGCGAGCTTCTTGACGCCGGCGACCATCTGTTTGGCCGTCAACGTGGGCCCGGATGGAAATTCCCGGGATTGTTTTTGTCCGGTGGCGAGGATCTTTACGTGGTTTCCGCCTACATCGACAACCAGCACCTTCATGATGAAAACGCCCTCTCTAACTTGCCTTCGCAAGGGTGGCGCTTTTGGAAGCAATCACGCCCATCAGCTCGTTCCAGGAATTCACGAAAGATTTGGCCCCTTCGTCCTGGAGCCTTGCGGCCAGGTCATCGATATCGATGCCGGCCGCACCGAACTGGTTCAATACCGTTTCGCAATCGCCCCCGTCGACCGACATGATTTCGCTGAGATCCCCGTGATCGGCGAGCGCTTTCAACGTTCCCTCGGGCATCGTGTTTACCGTGAAAGGCGCAGCCAACGCCTTGATATAAAGCACATCGGACGCCTTGGGATCCTTGGTTCCCGTGCTCGCCCACAGCAACCGCTGCGGATGGGCGCCGGCGTTATAGATCCGCTGCCACCGGGGCGAGCCGAGCAGGTCGCGGTACGCCTTGTAACTGCGCTTGGCGATAGCGATACCGAGCCTATTGTTCAGCGCGGCCGGCACTTTGCCGGCGACTGCGGCGTCCCAACGGCTCACGAAAACGGAAGCCACAGAACCGACATCGGGCCTGAGTCCGGCATCGATGCGTCGCTCGACACCGCGCAAAAAAGCCTCGGCCGCGGCGACGTACTGCTCGCGGGAAAACAATAGCGTGACGTTGATAGGCACACCGGCGAAAATCGCCTCTTCGATCGCCGGCAAACCTTCCTTCGTGCCGGGAATCTTGATGAGCAGGTTCGGACGCGCTCCCGCCCGGTCGTGCAGAGTCTTGGCCGCAGCGAGAGTGCTGGCGGTGTTGTAGGCGAGCAGGGGCGAAACCTCCAACGATACCCACCCGTCCACGCCGTTGGTTCGTTCGTAGATGGGCCGGAACAGTTCGGCGGCCCGGGTGAGGTCCTCAAGAGCCAACTCGAAGAACAGTTCCTCGCCTGATTTACTCTCGTTTAGCTTTTTGCGGATCGCGGCGTCGTAAGCCGTGCTGTTTTTAATCGCATGGTCGAAGATCGTCGGATTCGAAGTGAGTCCGGTCACCGACAGCTCTTCGATGTAGCGTTTGAGTGTGCCACTGTCGAGCAAGTCGCGGGTAATATTGTCGAGCCAGAGACTCTGGCCCAGGTTGTGAAGCAGTTGGGTCGCTTTCATCGTGTCACCTCCTCAGAAATCTGAACCCGCTGTGGGGCTCCAAGCAGTGCGGCGAGATCGTAGTCCAGCAGATCACCGATGCGATTTACTGTTAGGTCCGCAGGCGGGCATTCGGCGATCATATTTCGATCCCGGGCATACTGGCCCTGCCGGGGAAATACCGTGGTCACGCGCGAGTTCCAGGCCTTCTTGATGGCGGTCAGGATGCGGAGCTTGTCGTCTACCAGGACGTAGTGCTGAGCCGGGTAACGCCGCTCGACATCCTCCAGCGCTTCCTCTTTATGAATGTAGATGAGCACGTTGCCTTCCACAGCTTCGAAGATGCCCGAACGTTCGATCTTGCGCGGTTGAAAAACCACATCTCCGTCCGAGAGAATGACCGTCGGGCCCCACGAGCGGAAGCGCTCCAGTACGTCGAGCGATGCAGGGTAGAGACGATTGGCGAAAGGGTAATCCACCAGGTAAGACGACATGGACAACAGGTGAATATCCTGCGGATGTTCGACCCGGTAGCGTTGCAGGGCCCCGAGATAATCGCGGTAACCCAGATCCGTGAAGAGCTGTTCGAGAATCGCCCAGTACCGGTCGCGGCAGGCCGCCCCAAACTCACGTTCCAGGTGGCGCCTGAGGTCATTCTGGATACGGTCGTTGTCGATGAGTGTGTTGTCGACGTCGACCAGAAAAACAATAGGGCTCGGGGTCATGACGCGGCCTCCGCCATTTCGCTCGACAACGGAATTTGAAGCCCCATGCGGTTTGAGCTCCTTGTCAGCTCCCGCAGTGAATGGAAGGCCGGAGCCGATAACATCTCATCGGTACTGCGCCAGCTCCAGTTACCTTCCGGACGGCCGGGCACATTCATTCGGGCTTCTGGCCCGAGATTGAGCAGATCTTGCAGGGGAGTGATGGCCAGCGCAGCCACGGATGACCACGCCAGGCGCATCAACTCCCAGGAGACCTGGCTGCTTTCACCTTCCGGAGACTTAAGATAACGCCACAAGTTTTGCCGTTGATACCGCGGCAGCTCTTCATACCATTCACGGCTCGTGGGGTTGTCATGGGTGCCGGTATAAACGACAGTGTTGGAGACGTAGTTGTGAGGGAGGTACGGGTTATCTGAATGGCCGTCGAAAGCAAACTGCAGGACCCGTGTCCCGGGGACGTGAAACTGGTCGCGGAGCGCATAAACGTCCGGCGTAATCAGGCCCAGGTCCTCAGCGATGAAGGGCAGCACGCCTAACTCTCGCTTAACCGCGCTGAAGAAATCAGCGCCCGGACCGGGCACCCACTGGCCGGATTGGGCCGTGGTTGCCCCGGCCGGTACATGCCAGGCGGCCGCGAACCCGCGAAAATGATCCAGACGGATCACATCCACGTGGGCGAGCAGCGAACGGATGCGATCGATGCACCAGCGATAGCCGGTCCGACGCAGGGTGTCCCAGTTGTAGAGGGGGTTGCCCCAGAGCTGTCCCTGAGAGCTAAAATAATCGGGGGGTACGCCAGCGACGAAGAGTGGTCTCCGCTGTTCGTCCAGCAGGAACAGCTCCGGGTTGGACCAAACGTCGCTCGAGTCAGGAGAGACGAAAAAGGGCAGGTCACCAATCAGGCGCACACCCTTAGTCATGGCATGTTTCTTCAGCCGTTCGCCCTGACGGAACAACAAGAATTGAGCAAAGCGAACCTGGTCGATCTGGCTTGCCAGGTCGCGCCGGACTCCGGCCAAAGCGGTCGGCAGGCGCTGGATCAACTCTGCCGGCCATTCGAGGTAGTAGGCGCCTCTATATCGGACCTTCAAGACTCGAAACAGTGCGTACTCTTCCAGCCAGTGGGCCTGGTCGTGGCAGAACTGTTCAAATGCGGTCTTTAACGCAGGACACGAGCTACCGCTGAAGTTCATCCAAGCTCTCTCAAGCAACCGGTGTTTGAACGTGATAACCGTGCCGTAATCGACGGCGGTCTTCGGAAACGAAGGGGGCGCACATTCGGCTGCGGTTAACAACCCGTCCTCGATCAGCCAGTCCGGGCTAGTCAGAAGTCCGTTGCCGGCGAAAGACGACAGCGATTGATACGGAGAGTTGCCGTACCCCGTCGGTCCCAGCGGCAATGCCTGCCACCAGCATTGTCCTGCCTCATGGAGTTGATCGATCCACTTGAGCGCAGGCGGCCCCACATCACCAATGCCGTACGGCGAGGGCAGCGATGAAACATGCAGAAGCAAGCCGGAGGTACGGTATTGCTCTGGGAACGGAGGAAGAACCATTGGCCGCCTGTTGTCGCTCATGAGCCGGCCTCCCGTTGCGGGTGAGCTGAGCCAGAGGACCGTAGTGCAGCGGTCACGATCTCTTGCGCTTCGTTCACGATCGCGGCCAAATGACTCTGACCCTTAAAGCTCTCCGCATAGATCTTGTAGATGTTCTCGGTACCGGAGGGCCGGGCGGCAAACCAGCCGTTCTCGGTCAAAACCTTAAGACCGCCGATCGGCGCGCCGTCACCCGGGGCAGCGGTTAGTTTGGCGGTGATCGGCTCGCCAGCAAGCTCCGCAGTCACAACCGCCTCCGGCGATAATTTTTCCAGCCGCGCCTTCTCCTCCGGCGTCGCTGGCGCATCAATGCGTGTGTAGTGGGGCGTACCGAACTCGGTTGTCAGTTCTTGGTAGTGCTCGCCCGGATCCTTCCCTGTTCGCGCGGTGATTTCCGCAGCCAGCAGGTTGGGTACAAGCCCGTCTTTGTCCGTTGTCCAGACCGTGCCGTCGCGACGCAAAAATGTCGCTCCCGAACTCTCCTCGCCGCCGAACCCGAGGGAGCCGTCGATGAGTCCTTCCACGAACCACTTGAAGCCCACGGGAACTTCTACCAGCCGTCGGCCCAGTTTCTTCACCACGCGATCGATCATGCTGCTGCTGACGAGGGTCTTGCCGACGGCGACCGACTGCGACCATTGCGGCCGCTTGGTGAACAGGTATGAGATGGCAACGGAGAGATAGTGGTTTGGATCGAGCAGTCCATGGCTGTGGCTTACAATTCCGTGCCGATCGGCATCGGTATCGCTGGCAAAGGCTACGTCGAATCGCTCCTTGAGGCCGACCATGCGTGCCATCGCATACACCGAAGAAGGATCCATGCGGATTTGGCCGTCCCAATCGGCCGTCATGAAGCTGAAGGTAGGATCGATGACATGGTTCACGACCTCGAGATTGAGTCCGTAGCGCTCGCCGATGGCAGCCCAGTATGCCACGCTGGCTCCGCCCAACGGATCCACGCCGATGCATACCTTGCTCTCCCGGATCACCTGCAGATCGATCACCGAGGGAAGATCGCGCACATAGGAATCGAGGTACGGATGGGGATGTACCGTAGAGGCGCTCCGAGCGCGTTCAAACGGTACCCTCGCCACCCCCGTAAGGCCGTGCTCAATGAAGGCATTGGCCTGTCGTTCTATCCATTCGGTGACGTGAGTGTCCGCAGGTCCGCCATGGGGGGGATCGTATTTGAAGCCGCCGAATCGCGGTGGGTTATGCGAGGGGGTAATGACGATGCCGTCCGCGAGACCGCGCTTCCGACCGCGGTTATACGTGAGAATCGCGTGGGAGATGACCGGGGTAGGCGTGTAACCGTGGTCAGCATCGACCATCACGTCGACGCCATTTGCTGCGAGCACTTCCAGAGCGCTGGCAAAAGCGGGCTCCGAAAGCGCGTGCGTATCGATGCCAATGTAGAGCGGCCCGTCAATGCTCTGCTGCTTGCGGTAAAGGCAAATCGCCTGCGTGATGGCGAGGATGTGCGCCTCGTTGAACGCGTTATCGAGCGCGGAGCCGCGATGCCCGGAAGTTCCGAAGACGACGCGCTGTGTGGGCACGGATGGATCCGGTTGCCCCGTGTAATACGCGGACACCAGCCGGGGCACGTTGATTAGCAGCGACGGATCGGCAGGCTTACCTGCAAGTTTCGATATTTCCATATGTCTTACCTTTCCTCTGTTCTTTCTTCGACCTTGATCATTCCTCTATAGCACAGGGCATGGTCCAACCTTCCAGATATCGGCTGCGTATTCGGCGATCGTGCGGTCGCTGGAAAACTTTCCGGAGGCCGCCACATTCAAAATTGCCTTGCGCGCCCAGGCGATGGGTTCGGCATACAAGTCGCGCAGCCGCTGATCCGCCTCGAGATAGGACTTGAGGTCCGCCAGATGCATGAAATAGTCGCCGCGTGTCAGCAATGCGTCACGCAAGGGAGTGAACACGCCGGGCTCGGAGCGGCTGAAGTGATCGGAGAAAATCAGGTCAAGCGCGGCCCGGGTCTCGGGCTCGTTGTCATAATGCCAATGGGGGTTGTACCAGCCGCGGGTCGAGGCCACCTGGTCTGCGGTCAAGCCGAAGAGGAAGAAATTCTCCTCGCCCCCTTCTTCAGCCATCTCGATCGTGGCACCGTCGCGTGTGCCGATGGTCAACGCTCCGTTCATCATAAACTTCATGTTGCTCGTGCCGCTGGCCTCGTAGCCGGCTGTGGAGATCTGGTTGGAGACATCGCTGGCGGGGATCAGCCTCTCGGCGAGGGAAACGCAGTATTCGGGCAGGAAGAGCACCTTGAGCCGGCCGCGCATTGCCGGATCGCCGTCGATGGCGCCGGCGAGGTTATTGATGAACTTGATGATGACCTTGGCCAATTGATAGGCGGGTGCCGCCTTACCGGAGAAGAAGAACGTTCGAGGCGTCATGTCGAGCTTCGGGTTGTCCCTCAACCGGTTGTAAATCACCACGATGCGCAGGGCATTGAGCAGTTGCCGCTTGTATTCGTGAATGCGCTTGATCTGACAGTCGAAGATGCTGTCCGGGTCAACCGTCTCGCCGTTGGTCCGTCTTAGCCAATCGGCAAACCGGGATTTCGCTTCGCGCTTGGCCTTGCGAAAGCCTTCCTGCAACCCTTTGTCGTCTGCCAACGGCTGCAATTTCCTTAACTGGCCGAGGTCGGTCCTCCAGCCATCCCCGATGGCCTCGGTGATCGTATCCGCCAGCGCCGGGTTTGCCATGAGCAGCCAGCGGCGCGGAGTGACACCGTTGGTCTTGTTGCTGAAGCGTTCGGGATAGAGTTCCGCCAGGTCTTTGACGGTCACCGTGCGCAAGAGCCGGGAGTGAATTTTGGCAACTCCGTTGGTGCTGTGCGAGCCGACAATCGCCAAGTTCGCCATTCGGACGTGACGGGTCGGACCTTCCTCGATCAGGCTCACCCGCTCGAGCCTGCCCCCGTGGCCACGGAAGCGAGTCCGGACCTCATCGAGCAGCCGCCGGTTGATTTCGTAGATGATTTCCAGGAGCCGTGGCTGCAGGAGTTCAAACCATTCGACCGGCCACTTCTCCAGTGCTTCGGGGAGAAGGGTGTGGTTTGTGTAAGCCAGGGTCCGTCGCGTGATGTCCCACGCCTCGTCCCACCCGAGATGAGCTTCGTCGAGAAGAATGCGCATCAGCTCAGGCACCGCCATTGACGGGTGGGTATCGTTGAGCTGGATCGCCACCTGCTCCGGCAGCCTGCTCCAATCTGCGTTGGTCAGTCGAAAGCGGCGCACAAGATCGGCCAGAGAGCAGGCCACGAGAAAATACTCCTGCACAAAGCGCAATCCCTGCCCCATGCTTGTGTGGTCGTCGGGATACAATACCCGGGTGAGCGATTCGGCCCCGAGCGTCTCCGCCAGGGCTCCCACAAAATCGCCCCCGCTGAATTCCTGAAAGTTGAAGAAATCGTGTGGTGCCGCAGCCCACAACCTGAGCGTATTGATGGTTTTCCCGCCATAGCCCACCACGGGACGGTCGAAGGGGACGCCGATCAGGCCGCCCGGCCGGCCGGCCACCGGACTCAATACCCCCGCGCGGATCTCGACCGAGCTGTTGAGCTTTACTTCGACCGTCTCGTCCGGGCGCGCTACTTCCCAGGGGTCCGGGCACCGGAGCCAATTGTCCGCGAGTTCACGCTGCCAGCCGTCCTGGATCGTCTGTTTGAAGATCCCGTACTCATAGCGCAGGCCATACCCCATGGCCGGGATTTGCATCGTGGCCATGGAGTCGAGAAAGCAAGCCGCCAGGCGGCCCAACCCTCCGTTGCCGAGACCCGCATCGGGTTCCTGCTCCAGGAGCTCGTACCGGTCGACGTTATGTCGATGGACCATGTCGCTCACAACCGGGTCGAGCAGAAGGTTGGTAATGTTGTTGGCCAACGATCGTCCCATGAGAAACTCCATCGAGAGATAGTAGACGCGTTTGCAATTCTGGCGTTGATAGGTCTCCTCCGTACGCAGCCATCGCTGCGAGAGGACGTCGCGCACGGAGCGGGCTGCGGCCTCGAAACGCTCGCGAGCGCCAACGGCAGTCAGTTCCCTGACGTTATCGAAGAGGAGGTGCCGCTCGTACAGCGCATCGGGCGTTCCGGTGAACCGGACAGGGCCGCAACCGTACTGCTCTATGAGCCTGGTCAGATCCACCAATCCTTTGGATCGCCCTGATACGGGCTTCTCCTGCGTGGGTGTCTTCATCCGTTCCTCCTTTCTACGTTCCATATCGCACCATCTAAAACGGCCACTTCCAATCCGTGAGGTCGGGCCGGTCGATGCCGAACTCATGGGCGTGCTGGAGACACGCGATCCGCTCGTTGACCAGCGCCTCGCGAACGTTGGCGCCGGTCACCCGGAAACGGGGCATCCGGTCGATGGCGTCGATGGCCAGGCTGAAACGGTCGGTCTGGTTCCGGATCGCGAGTTCCAGCGGCGTGTTGATGTTGCCCTGCTCCTTGTAGCCGCGTACGTGGATGTTTCGCTGCCCGGGCCTCCGGTAGGTGAGACGGTGGATGAGCCACGGGTAAGCGTGGAAGTTGAAGACCACGGGCTTATCGGGAGTGAAAAGGGCCTCGAACTCGCGGTCTGTCAGACCGTGGGGGTGTTCGGTATTCGGCACCAGTTTAAAGAGGTCGACGACGTTCACGAACCGGACCTTCACATCGGGCAGGCGCTGGCGAAGAAGGGCGGTGGCGGCCACGGATTCCATGGTCGGCACGTCGCCGCAGCTCGCCATGACCACATCGGGTTCGACCCCCTGATCGTTGCTGGCCCAGTTCCAGATTCCGATGCCCTTCGTGCAGTGGGCGATCGCCGCTTCCGTGTCCAGATACTGCGGGTGGACCTTTTTGTCCGCGACGATCACGTTCACATAGTTAATGCTGCGTAGGCAATGGTCCGCCACTGAAAGCAGAGAGTTGGCATCGGGAGGCAGGTAAATACGGACCACTTCGGGACTCTTGTTCGCGACCACATCCAAAAATCCGGGGTCCTGGTGGGTGAAACCATTGTGGTCCTGCCGCCACACCAGGCCGGTGATCAGCAGGTTGAGCGACGAGATCTTGGCGCGCCAGGGCAGCTCGTTGCACTTTTCCAGCCACTTGGCGTGCTGATTGAACATCGAGTCGATCACGTGAATGAACGGCTCATAGCTGTTGATCAGACCGTGTCGGCCGGTCAGGATATAGCCCTCCAGCCACCCTTCAACGGTGTGCTCGCTGAGCATCTCCATGACACGACCGTTCGGGGCCAGCTCCCCGCCGTCGGCGTCTTCCGGGAAGTACTCGCCGAGCCAGACCTTCTTGCCGACTTCGTAGATTGCCTGGAGCATGTTTGACTGGGTCTCGTCCGGCCCGAAGACCCGAAAGTTCTTCATGTTCTGCCGCATGACCTCGCGGAGAAAGTTCCCGAGGATGGGGACGCTGGCGGCCGGGGTCACGCCGGGTTTCTTGACTTCAACGGCGAGGCTGCGGAAATCGGGCATCTCCAGGGGCTTCCGAAGCAAACCGCCGTTGGCGATGGGATTGGCACTCATCCGCCTTACCCCTTTGGGCGCCAGTGCTCGTAACTCCGGAATGAGCCGGCCTTCCTGGTCGAAAAGCTTCTCCGGCTGGTAGCCGCGCATCCAGGTCTCCAGCACCTTAAGGTGATGCGGGTTGTCGGTGATGTCCAGCGGAACCTGGTGTGCCCGCCAGAAACCCTCCAGGTAATGACCATCCACTTCCCGCGGGGCCGTCCAGCCCTTGGGGCTACGAAGAATGATCATGGGCCAGCGGGGCCGGGCCGCCTTGCCGCTGCGCCGCGCCTCCTCCTGGGTCTTGCGGATCTGCAGCACTGCATGTTCCAGCGTAGCGGCCATGGCCTGGTGCATGCTGGCGGGTTCACTCCCTTCCACAAACAAGGGGGTGTACCCGTAGCCGACGAACAGAGCCTCCAGCTCTTCATGGCTGATGCGGGCCAAGAGCGTCGGATTATTGATCTTATAGCCATTGAGGTGCAGGACCGGCAGCACGGCGCCGTCCGTGATGGGGTTGAGGAATTTGTTGCTGTGCCAGCTCGTCGCCAGGGGACCGGTCTCGGACTCGCCGTCCCCCACCATGACCAATGTGATCAGGTCCGGATGATCATAGACGGTCCCGAAGGCGTGCGAGATGCTGTAGCCGAGCTCACCCCCTTCATGGATGCTTCCGGGCGTTTCAGGAGTGGCATGGCTACCGATCCCGCCGGGAAAAGAAAACTGCTTGAAGAAGCGCCGCATCCCCGCTAGGTCTTCACTCTTGTCGGGATAAATCTCGGAATACGTTCCTTCGAGATAGGCCTGGGAGAGGACAGCGGGCGCGCCGTGGCCCGGCCCGGAGATGAAGATCGCATTCAGGTTATATTTGTTGATCAACCGGTTGAAGTGAACATAGGTAAAAGCCTGGCCCGCGTCCGAGCCCCAATGTCCCAGCAGCCGAGCTTTGGTCTGGTCCAGCTTGAGCGGTTCACGCAGCAATGGGTTGTCCTTGAGGTAAAGCATTCCCATACACAGGTAGAGGCTCGCTCGCCAATAGGTGTCGATGTTTTCTAACTCCTTGGCGTTGAGTGGCGCGCCTTTGATCGTCGAGCGGGCCGGGCCGTACGCGGATATTGCTTCGATAGCGCTGATTTCCTTCATTGAAGTTGCCATTATTTTCACCCTCCTTTTGGAAGTAGTGCCCGTTTTGCGGCGGGCCTGAAATTTTAGTCCTGTCATCGAGGGAGTCGCCCCCGTTCGATTCCCAGCGGCGGACCCATCGACGACGCCAGCAAACGCCGTGTCTCGCGCATGATCGCCAGATCCTCGCGTGCGGCGATGACGAGGATACGCGCCGCCGAGGCGGGCACGGCTACATCCGCATCTGCCCGGCAGGTTTCGTTAGCCCTCTGGTCGAGTTCTAACCCGAGGAAATTCAAGCGTTCGCAAACCCGTTTGCGGATCTCTGGCGCGTGCTCGCCAACACCTGCTGTGAACACCAAAACATCGATACCGCCGAGCGTAGCCGCCATGGCGCCGACCGTCTGCCGGATGCGATGGACGTACACGTCGACAGCGAGTCGAGCGTCCGGATTGGATGGAAGCGCCGAGAGAACTCGCCGCATATCGGAAGAGACGCCTGAGACTCCGAGCAAGCCGGATTCATGGTTGAGAGCCTTGTCGAGCGCGTTTACCTCCAGTCCTTTGTGCCGCAACAGATAGACAAGCATGCCCGGGTCGACAGTCCCGCTGCGGGTCCCCATCATCAGGCCCTCGAGGGGCGTAAAACCCATGGAGGTATCAACGCAGATGCCGCCGCGGACCGCAGACATCGAGGCGCCATTACCCAGGTGGGCAATCACGAGCCGCAGATCCTTCCGGCCCACCATCTCTGCCGCCCGGCTGGCGCAGTATGAATGGCTCAATCCGTGGAAGCCGTAGCGCCGGATCCTCCACTCGCGGGTCCACTTCCTCGGCACCGGGTAGGTTCGAGCGGCCTCGGATAGAGTCGCGTGGAAGGCCGTGTCAAAGGCTGCCACCTGGGGAACCCGTGGCAGAGTTTGCTCCGCCACAGTAATGCCATCCAAGCTAGCCGGATTGTGGAGCGGCGCCAGCTCTGCCAGTTCCCCGATCACCCGTTTGACCTCCGGCGTGATGCGCACGGCAGAGGTGTAGCGATCGCCGCCGTGAACGACGCGATGACCGACGGCTTGAATGTCTGCGAGCCCGTGGAGCGGGGCCGAGGGACCAGCCTGCAAATCATCGAGGATGCGGCCGGCGGCGTCGGCGTGTTTCTCCAGCTTCAACTCCTCGCGGATTTGCCGATAGCCGGTGCGCCGGTAAACGAGCTGCGTCGGTTTCGTGGTCCAATCGATGCTGCCCTCGGCCAGCAATAGCTCCCCTTCAGCCTCGAAGAGGCTGAATTTAAAGCTGCTGGAGCCGGCGTTACAAACCAGAATTTTCATTTTTGCCTCGAACATCGGCAATCTCCGGCAAGCAGCCGGTTACATGCCGACATGCCGATTGTCGTCCCACAGCCGGATCACTGGACGGGAAAGGTTATATTCGTAACCTAGCGCGCTCAGGCTCGCGGTAGTCAACATGAAGAATCTCCCGATCGCGACCTCCAGCCCGAGCCAGCGCGCGGCGAATACCCGCAGAAAATGTGCGCTGGAGAAAATCAACACGTCACCTGCGACAGCGCGCACGCGCTTCACCACTCGGTCGGCACGCGCGCCAACCTCGCCCGGCGATTCCCCTCCGGGGCAACCATCAAGAAACACCTGCCAATCAGGGCGCTCCTTGTGGATGTCAGCCGTCAGGCGACCCTCATACTGGCCATAGTTCCATTCGACCAGGTCCCGGTCGATTTCAGCCACAGCTCCGAAGCCGGCCAGCTCGCACGTCCTGACGGCACGCTGCAGCGGGCTGGTAAACACCTTGGCGAAAGTCGATCCCCGCAATCGTTCCGCAAGCCGGCGCGCATTGCGCTCGCCGCGTTCCGTGAGCGGCAGGTCGGTCAGTCCCGTATGTTGACCCGTTATCGTCCAGGCGGTTTCCCCGTGCCTGGCCAGGTAAGCGATTGGAAGCACTTCGCTCATCGGTTCACTCCTTCATTTCTCTCATGGCGATCCTGCCCGTGCGAATTCAGCGCTTTTCCATCCCGGCATTATACCTTTCCCTACGCGCGGCACTATTGCAACTGGCCCGATGAAGAGTCTGCTGCGCTTAGAAAATCTCATAGGCCTGCTTTTCACTCCCAGAGACCGAATCTTTGGCCCATTTTTCTCCCACCTCCGAAACCTTAATCCAAAGGAATTGACATCTTTGCAAAAGCGGATGGAAACGACGTGTTCTTCCTGGTAGATAACCCCTTTAGAAGTTCATCAATAAATCGCGTGTCGATGTTCCCAGGACAACGTAATGAGATAATCTCAACCCATTTCATGCTTCGCCCTCTTTGAATGTTTGTTTTCTTCATAAGCGACTTTGATGCCAAGAATAAATTCACATAAAAATCAATAGCTTGTATGAAATCCCATTTTATGATTTACCGAATATCATAAAGTGTGTTACGATATTTGGTAATGTTTCCGGTATATTGTAAAGCGGCTTGGGAAACGTCAGATATTTAGGATTTTTCGATTACTGTACCGGCTCCCTTCTAGAGGGCTATCGTTGCAAGCCTCTTCACCGCAGCCACAAGCTCCCTGTAAATGGATAGCTCTGTACGGTATTTCTCTTCTGCACGTGCATCTTGAGCTGCCCTGGCGGAAATCGCAGCTTCGACGGCGGCCATGTGCTCATCGATTTCGAGAGGAGCCGGGAGCTCGCGGCCGCGTATCTTATCAGCTACCCTCTCGATGACTGCAGCGATTCCCTCGCCAAGGCGCAGCGTCTCCTTCAAGACCGGGCGGTCGGGAACGGTCAACCTATGGCGTGCGATCGCTAACAGGACAAGGAAAAGAGTTTGGGCGCCACTGAGCAGCCGCTGGGTTGCCTCGGGACTGTCGGCGCCCGGCTCGAACTTGGACGACTCTATGAAGCCTTGGAGGTCCTCCATCTGTTGTGAGATAAGCCGACGCCGTTCCTCCACATCGGTCGCGTCTACGGTTTGTCTCCGCATGGATAGGAGCGCCAAGCCGGCCAGTGACTTGAGCACATCCCCCATACGCTCTCGCATGCGATCCGACGCGCGGACAGGCCAGAGAAAGTGTTCCACCAGCCCAAAGACGGTAAGGCCCAGGGCGACGCCGACCATGCGATCGCGGAAAACGGTAAGGTTGCGGCTCGGACCAAAGTCATGCAGCGTGGTCTTGTAAAAGGCCAGGCCAGTTTGATAGCCGGCGTACGATAGTCGGGGGGTGCCGAAGTTGACCCACGCCGCGAGGGCGGTGCCTGCGCCGAATACCAGCCAGAAACCTCCGATGGTATCCACGTTTGGAAACAGGTAGATCAGGGCCACCATACCCATGAGCCCCCCGACGGCAGCGCCACTGAAGCGAAGAACACCTTTCTGGTTGCTCGAGCCGATCGTCGTCAGGGAGACGACGAAGCACGTAATCACGGAGGTATAAATGCCCCGGTAGTCGAACCCGACCAAAAACAGGTAGCATATGAAGGCGGACAGGGCGCCCTTTATGGCGAAACGGAGATATTCCGGATTGCTGAAAGCATCGGGCGCCAGGAGACGCAGCCTTGCTTCCTTCGGCCGCCCAGGTTCGGTTTTGACACGAGCGACAAGTGCGATTTCTTGAACGATCCGCTCCATATCCGCAAGAAGCGGATTCTTAAGGACCCGGTCGGGCATCGGAACCTTTTCGTCATGCGCGCCCTCGCGGTCTGAAAGCATTCGGCGACACCTTGCGCAGGCATCTGCCACGCGGACCAGTTCCTTTCCGTCGGCCGCCGTCGGCGTCACGGTCTGGAGCGCCCAGGCGTCGGCCACAAGCCGATCGATGAGGGTAATCATCGCAGCCAGTTCGTCGTGGCGCTGTCTTGCCCGCACGTGCGTCAGCGACGCTGTCTTGAGCAGTTCGAGGGGAACGGACATGCCGGCAGTAGCGAGGGAGGCGAGGGACGGCGGGGGCGCCGTTTCACGTCCTTGCGGTTCGCTCCCCGCCATCCGCCGCAGCGTCTCCTCTGCCACGCGGAACCTCGTATCGAGTTGACGATCGAGGAGCATCAGGGGATCGCCCGGCCACAGCAGGAACTGCACACCAAGGTTAACGGCGAGACCGACGAACACGCAATCCCACATCCACAGCACGAAGTCGACCATGAACTTGGGGGAGGCGGTGCCCTTGGTCGTTGTCAATATGTCGGGCAGGACCATTGCGAGGGCCGCGGGAAGGCCAATTGCCGAGCCTAACCCGGGGATCGAGATGATCCTCTTCAGGAACAGCCCCGCGAAAAGAAATGCGGCAAGAAAGCAGAGCCGGAGCCACGCGACGTCCATGGAGATCTCCCAGGCGAGGAGGCCCGCGCCGAGGCCGATGGTAGCGCCCATGAGCCCAAGGATAGATCCAAGGAGCGTGGTCGACGTATCCTCCCGCGTGATCAGATACATCACGATCATGACGACCAGCCCGTGGGGGATATGATGAGTCATGATCGGGATTGTCGCTGCCACGCATGCGAGGGTGAGACGCAAAGCAGCGGCACCCCTCCCGGGCGTCGGTCGCAACTCCCGGCGCAGAAGATCGAAAAGGGCGGAGAGGTTCATCGGACCTCCTCAAAAAGAGTGCCGTTCACCGTGGCGACCGCCGAGGCGCCGATCCGGAAGGCATCGTTCGGGTCTTCGACCTTAATGCGCACGGGAAACCGAGTCGCAAGGCGAATCCACTCGAGCGAGCGCTCGACGTTGGGCAGGCCCATCACGCTTGTCCCTTGGTCCGGCAGCACGGCCCAGCCCAGACCGACGACCGTTCCCCGGAAATGCCGGCCCGGCTGTGACTGGAGGTATATGTCTACCCGAGCACCGGCATGAATGTGGCGCACGTCGACTTCGCGAAAATTCGCCATGACATACCAGGTGCTGGTATCGACCAAGGTGAACACTTCCGCGCCGGCTCTCGCAAAGGCGCCCGGGGAGATATTAAGGTTGACAACCTTGCCGGAAAAAGGCGCATAGACCCGGCAATAGCCCAGGTCCAACTCTGCCGCGTGCATGGCCGCTTCGGCGGCTGCGATCCTGGCATTCATATCCGCAACCTGACCCACGGCATCCACGGCTCGACCTCGCTCGCTTTGTGCCTGCTCAAGGGCAGCTTTGTTGGCGATGTGTTGGGCCCGTGTGGACGCGAGGGCGGCAACGGCTGCCTCTTTACGCGCCCGGGCTTCATCGAGTGCCGCCCGAGCCGCGTCGCGTTGTGTGCGCGCTTCTTCTACCCGGTCTGTTGTCACGAATTGCCGGGGCAGCAGCGGCTCAAGCCGCCTCAGATGCTGCTCGGCATGGTTGAACTTCGCTTCGATCTGAGCAATCTCCGCGTCGGCCGCCACCGGTTCCGTCTCCCGACGGACGACCTCGGCCTCGGATGCATTGAGTTGTGCCTGGGCCCGGGATACGGTAGCGGCAGCAGTTTCAACGCCCTTTGTAAGGCCGTCTACCTCCTTCCTCGTGAGTGCCAACGCGGCCCGGGCGCGGTCAAGCGCAATCCGGTACGGCCGCTCGTCGATCACGAAGAGAAGATCCCCCTTGCGCACCTGTTGGTTGTCGCGCACATGGATCTCCATAATATGGCCGCTCACCTGCGGTGCCATACCCACGAAATTGGCGCGGACTGTGGCATCGTCGGTCTGAGGCCTCGCCTCCCGCTGCAGAAGCGTCACCACGGCGGCAATGGCTGCGGCACCGACAACGACAATCCCAAGTACCCGGCCGATGAGGCGACGCCCCCGGTCAGACGAAACGTTTTCGGCATTCATACGTTACCCCCTGAAATAAGCCACCCATAAAACGAGGGTGATGAGAATGGCAAGGCTCGAATAGAAAAGCACGGGAGGACCCACGTAGGGATGAAGCCGAATCTTGACCAGGAGCCACCGCGCAAGCAGAGCGGCCGCGACTCCGATCGCGGCACAGAGCATCCACGAGGGGAAAAATGATCCGACGATATTGATCCGTGGTCCCATTATGATCCTCTCAATCCGGCGAAGGGCTGCTGAAAGCAAACGCCGCTGAAGCGGTGAGCAACTGGAGTTTGGTGTCAGCTAACCTTCGGGTCTTTCGAGATACCTGCACACCCGAAAGAAAAGACCGCTAAAATCGCCAGTACCGTAAAGAAGCTCACCCATTCCTTCCTACTCATTCACCTTCGTCGTTTTTAGAAAAACCAGACTAAAAAAGACACGCTAGCAATAACGGATATTAAAAATCCGTGTTGATTTTTCCCGTCTTATCGACCGAAGCGCGGCTATAATGCGCCGGTTGGACGGCCAGCACCAAGCTCAATTTGGATGCATTCCAAACCCATTCGGAAGGTCTGCCAGATCGCGGCGGGCCATCAGGGGTCTTCATTGTGACACACAGATAAATTTGAGATGTCCATCCCAGGGCTCCGGAACGGTCTGCGATTCAACACATTTTTGGCCCACGACGTATCCGTATTCTAGTTTCTTCTCCCATCTCTGACAGCTTTCTGATTCATGCGTAGATTCGAGACGTAGCCCACTCACACTAGGTGTAACCTTGACCGACAGTTTTGAAAGGGAAAATTGCACCGTCTCAACGCAGCACTTCGGGACGGATGAAGATGCGGGATCAAATTGGATCGAATCCCCCTGGGAACTTTGTGGGCGCAGGAACCAACCTGTTCCTCTTATCGCTTGTCCCTTCCCGACCATTCCGAAAACCACCCGGGTCACGGCCGCGGAGGGACTTGCTTCCGCATTCTGAACGGAATCACAATCGGCTGACCTGAATTTGTAGGAGAGTGCACTGCAAGCCATTGATTGAAAACACAGTACGATAAGGATAAGAACCGTCACCGGCATTCTACCTCTCCCAGTTCGAAGACTTGAATTCCGCTTGCCGAATCTCCAAAATAGGCTTGGTGTTATGATCATCAGATTACTCCCTTTGCGCTGGATTGTCGCTGAAGTTAATCAAAGCCAGGGCGCCTCGTGGCACCGCTGTCACGGCTGCCTGGGAGACAACAGGAAAGCACCATAAGAAGACGAACAGAAGAATGACGATCGGTTCAAGGTTCCCGATGAGGTTCATGTCACTCGCTCCAGATTTGGCCCTATAGGATCAGCAGGCACATTTTTCCACCTTCCACCGCAGCGACCTCGGATAGGTTACTTGTCAAGATAAGGGAGATACCTGACTCCGCAATATCTGCAAAATTCAGTAAGCGATGAATCGATTGGTTTTTTGCATTCCGGGTTTGGGCAATGTTGGATCAGGAGAGAGCCACATTCATTGCAGTATTTCCCGGAGTACAAATTCTTCAAGAACCTTTTCTTGCATTTAGGACACATCGCGATCGTCTCTTGATCCATGTCTTTTTTCCTTTCTCTTTCGATATTGATCCTTGGTCCCATGTTACGATCCTCTCACTCCGGCCGAGGGCTGCTGAACGCGAGAGCCGCTGAAGCGGTCACCAACTGGAGTTTGGTGTCGAGATCAACGAAGCGTGCCCGGCTCAGCTCGCGGTTGGCAGCCAGGAGATCGATGAGCGTCCCGATGCCGTTCCGATACGACTCAAGCGTCGCCTGGTAAGACTTATCGGAGGCATCGAGCAATGCCGCGGCGACTTCGAGCCTGCGAACCGCCAGCTTCACGTCCGTGTAGGCCTTCCAGACCTGTCTGATGGTTTTGTCGCGCAGGGCGGTCACCTCGTCCTCGGCGGCCCGGCGTTCAGCCTCTGCCGCCTCCACTCTCCGCCGTCTCGCTCCGCCCTCGAAGATGTTCCATTGCAAAACCAGCCCTACCCCATAACCCGGCTCGGCTGCGTGGAACCATTCATTCGGCAAATTTGAATGTGTGATCTGTACCCGGCCGGCGAGCGTGTTGACGTTGGACACAAGGGACAGCGTCGGAAAATAGGCGGCACGGGCCATCCGCACTTCGGCCTCCTTGGCGCGGAGCGCCGCCACCTTGGCGATGAGATCCGGTCGTTTTTCGAGCGCCCGGTCAATCACCTTCTCCACGGAGTCCTCGATCGCTGCGGGCGAGGGCAAGGCGGAGAAGTCCGTAATCTGGATAGGCACCGTAGGGAGGATGCCGATACTCTCCGCCAGCGCCACCTGGGCGTCACGCTCCATGGCGAGAACATCGTGGAGATCGAATTCGGCTTGCGCCTCCTGCTGCCGGGCAAGGGCGACTTCGGGTAGGGTGGCCAACCCGCTCTGCAAGTGATCTTCCGTCGATTCCCGAACAGCGCGGGCCGACTCGACCGAACTCTGAGCTGCTGCGATCTTGCCACGAAGGGTCGCGAGAGCGAAAAATGCCCTCTGGACGTTGAACACGATCTCCTGATGCTTGCGGTTGAAGCCGAGGTTCGCTGCCAACAGCTGTTCCTTGGCCGCGTCCAGCGCACCTTTACGACGGCCGAAGTCGAGGAGCAGCCACGATAGCTTCAGCGCGGGAAGGGCCTGCTCGAAGTTTGCGCGGAAGAAGCCATCAGGAGCAACATTCTTCGGCGCAGGAAAGGCCTCATGCTGGTAGCCCCCGAGTACGGAGAAGACGAGCATGGGAAGGTATTCGCTCTCGACCAGTCCAACACCGGCGGCGGCTCTGCGTGCTTGATTCCAGGCGATTCGCGTTTCCGGGTTGATATGCTGGGCGAGATCAATAAGCTCAATGAGTCCATAGCGCTTCTGAGGATCGATCGGCGAGCCCTCCGTCCGCGTGAGCAGGTTCGTATATCGCGCCAGGTCCGGTGAACGCCATGGAGCAGTGGGTGTCGGCGCTACCTGCCGTGCCAGCCGCTCAGGCAACAGGCGGTCGCTTTGGACCCGGACGACATCGATGCTTCGTTCCTCTGCGGCCACGGAATTCAGCAGCTGGGTCGAAGCGAAGCACACACCTATGACCAACAACAGCGAGATTGCAGTTTTCACTTCCACCCCCTAGGCCTACTTCTCAGGTTCAAGCGACTTCAATAAGACTCTTGCCACGAGGCCAAACCACTTATCCAAGATTTTCTCGAACTCACCGTTCCCTTCATCCTTGTAAGGGTTGCATTGTTAAAGTCGAGCCATTCCTGGTTCCCTTTCGCCCGAGAGGACTCTTATTCTGACTGCCCGGTTCTGATTCTCAGTAGATCTGGATGCTCAGATCGGTTTCCGCCACCGAGTGATGATATATCTCTATCAGGTGCTTTGACGTATCAGTCACCGTATCAGACTCGCTTACCTCAGCGCGAACCCCGGCGAGCCACGTTCACCTCCTGGATCAGATCCGGCGGCGTCTCCTGACTCGCAATTGCGCCAGCGAGCGGATTAATGAAGCGTTGACAGAAGCGACTTCTTGGGCAGAGAGCTTCTCTTTGAGCCGGGCTTCGGCACGTTGCAGCAGACTGGTAAACACCTTCGCGAAGGTCAATCCCCGCAGCCGCTCCGCAAGCCGACGCGCGTTGCGTTCCCCACGTTCCGTGAGCGGCAGGTCGGTCAGGCCCGTGTGTTGACCGGTGATCGTCCAGGCGGTTTCCCCGTGCCTGGCCAGGTAAACGATCGGAAACGCTTCGCTCATCGGTTCACTCCTCTTTTTCTCTCAAAGTGATCCCTATCCATCGCCCCTTTCCCAGGGAAGAGAAAGATCCCGATCAGGTGAGTCCTGAAAATATCCCGGGATATGCTGGATTTGGGCGGAGCCCAGAGCAAAACATGTAGAGCTGAGAATCCAGGATTTAATCTTGATGGTCAACCTCCTTGGCTGAGAGCAGCCGTGATTAAGCCCATAATGCGAGTAACAATTCATACCCGTCTTTCCAACGCGGGAGGCAATCAGAGGTGATCATCGAAGATTCCTGCCTCGGTCAGTTTCTCATGGGCAGCCTTGGCTGCCAATGGTACTTCGAGGGCGGGTTCGACATCATCTAACGCTGACATCACAGGAGCAAGATACTCTTTTAATCCTCCCTCGATCAAATTTCGGACGACATAGTGGGCACCTTCACGCAACTCCGGTGAATCTACTTCAGTCATCAATACGTGAAGCAGGGACTGCAATCCTGCTGTTTTCAGCTTAGTCAGCCCTTCGGAGGCCAGCCAGCGGACGTCAAACTCTTCGTCCCGGAGGGCTGCCACGAGGTCAGGAGCAGCACTCGGATCCCCAATTTCACCAAGGGCCTTTGCCGCCTCCCATCGGACCCAATGGCTCCCGTGTCTGAGAACTCGACTCAAGGACGCCACCGCCGGGCTCCCAATTCTCACTAGCGACTCCCGTGAATGTATCCGGACAGCCTCCTCCTCACTGGATAAACCCATGATCAAATCCCGAAGGGTCGGGTCGATCTCTTTGGATGGCAGCCATCGGCCTTCAACCACTCGGTGGATCACTCTCTTCAGCTTCTCGGACACCTCCGAAGCAACTCTTCTCAGTTCATCATTCTTGATCACTTCCAGGGCAGACATTGGGTTGAACACGGAAACATACACTTTCTTCTCATCGGTCTCGTAGACAATCACATTGGACGGCAGAAGCAACCCCACATCAAGGTCTATCTGAAGCGTCCGGTAGGCATAAGGAGGATTACAGGCCCCAAGGATGACATACCTCCTGAAGTCCACATCCAACTTCTTCTTCAGGGTCGCTTTCACATCGATCTCGGTCAGGACTCCGAAGCCCTCTTCCTTCAGGGCATCTGTGACCTTGGAAACCGCCTCCTCATAGGACATGTCCAAGAGGGCTTCAAATGCATATTCTTTGACCTTTTGTAGAGTAGACATTTTTTATAACCTCCATCTCCATGGACGGCATTTCGAACCCAGGCGAGCCAGGTTCACATCCCGGATCCCAGGCGGCGGCGTCTCCTGACTTGCAATTGCGCCAGCGAGCGGGCTAATGAGGCGTTGACAGTAGCGACTTCTGCGTCAGAGATTTTTTCCCTGAGGCGGGCTTCGGCACGTTGCCGCGCTTCTTCAACCTTGGCTTCGTCGATCCTGTCGGCGGCAATCGCCATGTCAGTAAGAATGGCCACGCGTTTTCCCGTGACTTCAACCAGCCCCTCGCCCACGGCCAGAAATTCATCATGACCGCCTCTGCCCACGATCATTTCTCCCGGTATTAATTGGGTCATTAATCCGACATGTCCGGGAAGAATCCCCAACTCGCCCTCCGCGCTCGGTAAGGTTACCATCTCCACGTCTTCAGAGAAGACGATTGCTTCAGGCGTAACAATTTCCAATTTCAATGTCTCGGCCATGTTTAGCTGCCCCTAAGGTGTGCCTGAGTCAGTTAGAACTGTGCAAGAAATTTATCCATGATCGACGGTCAGTCAAATCCGAAACTCGAAATCCAAAACTCGAAATAATGTCCAACCCCAATTGAGCCATAAGTTTCGGAAAATCCCCTCTAACTCCCCTTTGCTAAAGGGGAGAACCCATCATCATCCCCCTTTGGAAAAGGGGGATTGAGAGGGATTTTAGAATGAGGCTCAAGAAACTCCCTAATGGCCTAACCATAAGGGGAATATTTCATTGAAGGAACTATTTTTCACTCAATTGGGGTCCAAATGACCCAATTTCGAAATGCCAAACAAAAACTCTAGAGATTCCGGATTTTGGATATTAGAATTTGTTTCCTTTTTGAACTTGGTGATTTCGAATTTGCGATTTGTTTCGGATTTCGAAATTCGAATTTCAAGTTTCTAAAATCCTCCTACCCGTTCGCCTATGTCGGATTACTTGATCTCTTCAATGCCGCCCTTCATGTAGAAGTTGCCTTCCGGGACGTCGTCGTGCTTGCCTCCCAGGATCTCCTTGAAGCCGCGAACCGTCTCAGCCACGGGGACCTGCTTGCCTTCGAGGCCGGTGAACACCTGCGCCACGCTAAACGGCTGGCTCAGGAACCGCTGAATCTTGCGCGCACGGAATACCGTCAGCTTGTCCTCCGGGGACAGCTCATCCATGCCGAGGATTGCAATGATATCCTGCAGGTCTTTAAGACGCTGGAGCACCTTCTGTACCCCACGTGCCACTTCGTAGTGCTCCTGGCCCACGATTTCTGGTGTGAGTGCGTGGGAGGTCGAGGCCAGGGGGTCCACCGCAGGATAGATACCCAGTTCGGCAATCGCGCGCTCCAAGACGATGGTTGCGTCCAAATGCGCGAACGTTGTGGCAGGCGCCGGGTCGGTCAGGTCATCCGCCGGCACGTACACGGCTTGAAAGGATGTGATTGAACCCTTTTTGGTTGAAGTGATGCGTTCCTGGAGAGCGCCCATTTCAGCAGCGAGTGTCGGCTGATAACCCACGGCGCTGGCCGTGCGGCCCAGCAACGCTGATACCTCAGAACCAGCCTGTGAAAACCGGAAAATGTTGTCGATGAAGAGCAACACGTCTTGATTCTTCTCGTCGCGGAAGTATTCGGTGATGGCGAGGGCGGACAGGGCCACGCGAAGGCGGGCGCCCGGCGGCTCGTTCATCTGTCCGTAGACCAGGGCGATTTTGGACGCCCCCAGATTGTCCTGCTTGATGACCCCTGCTTCGGACATTTCGTTGTAGAAGTCGTTTCCTTCGCGGGTACGCTCTCCGACACCGGCAAACACCGACACTCCACCGTGAAGTTTGGCGATATTGTTAATCAGCTCCATGATCACGACTGTTTTGCCAACCCCGGCACCTCCGAAGGCACCCACTTTCCCGCCTCGTAAGAAGGGGCAAATCAAGTCAATGACTTTGATGCCGGTAGCAAGCACCTGCGGGGAGGTCGACTGGTCCACGAGGGGTGGCGGCGGGCGGTGGATCGGATAGTATTTGTCCGCCTGAACCGGGCCGCGCTCGTCCACCGTGTCTCCGGTCACATTGAACACCCGTCCCATGACGCCCTCGCCGACCGGCATGGAGATGGGCCCGCCGGTATCCGTGACCTCAAGACCACGTTTGAGACCTTCCGTGCCCGACATGGAAATGGTCCGGACCCACTTGTCCCCGAGGTGCTGCTGCACTTCAAGAATCAGTTTGACGGGCTCGCCGTTCACTTTGTATTCCACGGTCAATGCGTTGTAAATGGTGGGGACTTCTTCCGGAAATTCGACGTCCACCACCGGACCTACGATTTGTACAATCTTGCCTTTATTCATCTTTCCACCTGCTTTCAAGTGTCTGTTAGTGACTACTCTCGTTCACTCGGCCTGGCCGCCGGCGATTTCCAGCAATTCTTGAGTGATATTGTCCTGCCGAAGCTTGTTGTATTCGAGTGTCAAGTGGCTGATCAGGTCCTCAGCATTATCCGTGGCGCTCTTCATCGATACCATGCGGGCACTCTGCTCACTGGCTTTCGCATTCAACAAGACTTGATAGATATAGATGTTGACATACTGGGAGAGCAGATAGCTGAGAAGGGCCTCCGGGCTGGGCTCAAACAGGATCTCGGTTCTCTCCCCGGCAAGTTCGTCTTTGAATTCCGCCCCGGGGATCTGCATCCCTTTGATTTCACCTACGGGAAGGTATTCAAAACGCAAAGGGATCTGGGTCAGGGTGTTGACGAAACGAGTCGCGATAACAAAGACCTGGTCCACTCTTTTTTCTAAGAAGAGAGCGCAGACAAAGGAGGCAATCGCTCTGGCCTCGGGGAAACGCGGCATGTCGGCATAGGGAAACTCGGCAACCAATTGCCGGCGAGAGCTGGCGACAAACTGAGCGGCTTTCCGCCCGGCGGTGATAAAAACCGTTGAGCTGGGGTCGAACTCGGCGGCCAGGCGGAAAAGATTGTTGTTGAGGGGCCCGCACAACCCCTTGTCTGCACCGACCAGGATGACTGCGCGCTTGCGGACTTCGCGCACTTCAAGCAGCGGATGGCTGAACTCTCCCAGGTGAGTCGTCGCTGCCCGCTGGATACGATACAACAGCTCTACAAAGGGACGCGCGGCGAGGGCGGCCTCCTGGATTTTTCTCATCTTCGATGCCGCCACCATCTGCATCGCTCGGGTGATCTGGGCGGTGCTGCTAATGGAGCGAATCCGTCGCCGTATGTCATGTAGGCTCTGCATTATCTACCTCATCGTTCCATTAAGCAGATTCGCCAGCAATGCTTTGGACACCATGGAACGAGAACCAGGGCGCGCCGTCGGCGGTGCCGGCGACGCCCCACTCATTTCCAGGTCTGCTTGAACTGATCGGCTGCAGCCTTCAGCTCGGCGGTCAAGGCTTCGCCAAGCGCTTTTTCCTGAGCGATTTTCCGAAGCAGCTCGGGTTTAAGGGTCGTTAAAAATTCTGTCAGTTTGTTTTGAAAATCTTTCACCCGATCAACCGGCACATCATCCACGTATCCCAGTTGGATTGCCCCGATGAGTGCGATTTGGACTTCTGCGGAAATCGGGCTGTACTGGGACTGTTTGAAAAGTTCGGTGATTCGTTTGCCACGGTCGATCTGCGCCTGCGTCTTGGGGTCCAGTTCCGAGCCGAATTGCGCGAAGGCCGCCAGTTCGCGAAATTGAGCCAGATCTCCTTTGAGCTGTCCCGCCACCTGCTTCATGGCTTTGAGCTGCGCCGCCGAACCGACACGGGAAACCGAGAGGCCGACTGAAATGGCAGGCCGGATCCCCTGGTAAAACAGATCCGTTTCCAGATATATCTGCCCGTCCGTAATCGAGATCACATTGGTCGGGATATAAGCGGAAACATCGCCGGCCTTTGTTTCAATAATGGGCAGCGCGGTGAGCGAACCGTTGCCGTACTTTTCCCCAACGCGCGCCGCCCTCTCAAGAAGTCGGCTATGGAGATAGAAGACGTCACCGGGATAGGCTTCACGACCCGATGGCCGCTTCAGGACCAGGGAGATCTGCCGGTAGGCCACAGCGTGCTTGGACAGATCGTCATAGATAATCAGCGCATCCATGCCATGGTCCATGAACCACTCACCCATTGCCGCACCGGCGAAGGGAGCCAGATACTGGTTGGCAGCCGAATCGGAAGCAGAGGAATCAAGGACGATGGTGTAGGGCATCGCGTCGGCTTTTTCGAGCACGGCGATGATCTGGGCAATATTCGACTGCTTCTGCCCGATCGAAACGTATATACAATATAACGGTCGATACTCTTTGTCTCCGGCAGCCTCGGCTTGTTTGTTGAGGCGCGCCTGACTGATAATGGTGTCGATACAAATGGTCGTCTTTCCCGTTGAGCGGTCGCCGATAATCAATTCGCGTTGGCCGCGGCCAATTGGAATCATGGCATCGATCGCCATAATGCCTGTCTGCACCGGCTGACGGACTGGACTGCGCCGGATGATCCCGGGAGCAATTTTCTCTACCGGATAATCGACATCACTCTTGATGGGCCCCTTGCCGTCCACCGGCTCGCCTAATGTGTTGACGACCCGCCCGAGCAATCCCTTGCCAACGGGTACCTGCAGCAATTTGCCGGTCGCGCGGACCTCGTCCTCTTCATGGAGTTGAGTGTAGTCCCCCAGAATGATCACGCCAACTTCGGTCTCGTCGAGGTTCAATGCCAGACCAGTGACCCCGTGGCCGAGGTCGATCATCTCGTTGAGCATCACATCGGTAAGGCCATCAATTCGAGCGACTCCATCGGCAATCTCTCGGATGATACCTACGTTCTGTTTGGCTGTTGTGGCCTTTGCCCCCGCGATTTTAGCCTCAATTTCCTGTAATAGGTCCCCCATATCTTTTTCACCTCAATTTTATCGCCGTCAGGAACGCATCCTGATGGACAATCCGGACTCCTATTCATTCCGTCCGTGCGGATGGTCAAAACTTCTTTTCCAGTTCGGCTAACCGGGCACGCACGCTGCCGTCGTAAACATCACTCCCCACTTTGATGCGCATTCCGCCGATCAGCTCCGGGTTTTGTACGAACGAGGCGTTGATTCCCGGGCCATGGGTGCGCGCCAGACCGGTTTGGACGCTTAGGCGCAAATCCTCTGGCAAAGGAATGGCGCTCTCGACTTGGGCTCTGTGCCGAGCGGAATCGAGTTTCACCAGACGCTGAAAGTGCGACAGGAGGGCTAACCCACCGCGGCGTTTGGCATCGATGATTCCTTGCACGACCTGTCGCGTACGTGCCTCGTCCAGCAATCCGTTTACGAGACAGAAGCGGAATAATCGCTTGGCTTCGCGCTTGATTTGTTTACTCGTCTTCATCCCGGCTTATTTAAGGATTCTCGTTAAGACTTCAATTCGTTAACTGTCTCTTCGGCCAAGCGCCTTTGATCTTCCGGCGTCAGAACCTTGCCCACCACCTTAGTAGTGGCCTCCACAACTAACCGCCCGACTTCCTTTTTCAGTTCGGCGAGCATGCGAGCATAGTCCTGAGCGGCTGCTTCGCGCGCCTTGGCCACGACCTTTTCGGCAGCAGCGATGGCCTTTTGCGTCTCCTGTTCCTCGAGACGGGAGGCCGTCGCACGGGCTTCCTCGATGAACTTGTTCGCCTCGGCATTGGCTTGCGCCATCACTTCCTGGCGCTGGGCTTCGGTCTTGGCCAACTCGGCCTTTATTTGTTCGGCATTGGCCAGCCCCTGAGCGATCTGCTGACGCCGCACTTCCAGCATCTTGAGCACAGGTCGATAGGCGAACCTGTAAAGGATAAAACAGACGATTAAGAAGCTGGCTACCTGGGCGAGCAGATGAGCCCAGTCCACGCCGAACGCCGTAGCAATCCGTTCGACCTGTCCGCTGCTCGCCGCTTGCGCCGTTTCCGCCGCCAATAAGAGAAGATTCATAACGATCCACTCGCCTTCTGCGGGCACTGGACTGTCTCTGGCTCCTCAGCTCCGCGCCCGCGAATTTCTCCTATCTCACGAGGAACAGGGTGTAGAACACAATTGCCTCAGCGAAGGCAATGGCTAGAATCGATTGGACCAGAATCTTCGTTGCGGCGCCGGGATTGCGTCCCACTGCCACCGAAGCTCCGTAACCGATCCAGCCAATTGCTATGGCTGCGCCAATCGCCGCCAAACCGACATGTAGGCTCCCAGTCATATCATTTCCCTCTCTTTCTCATGAATCTCTATTTCCTTCCAGTTCGCTCCCGCGATTTAGTGTGGTCAATCCACAGGAACATCCTCGTCCGGGGGTCGGGTTTGCTTGCGGCTCGTTCTTCCTCCTGCTGAACCATCAGCAGCGTAAAAACCGCGCACAATAACATGAAAACCAACGCCTGCACCAAACCCACCATCAATTCCATAAAATAAAAGGGAATGGGCAACATCCATCCGAAGACGCGGCTCATCCGGGACATGGTCTCCAGCATGCTTTCCCCGGCAAAGATATTGCCGTAGAGACGGAAACTCAACGAGATGGGCCGGAACAAGATCGAGATAATTTCTATAAAACCGGCTGCGAAGAACACGACCGTCAACAAAATCTTCAAAACTCCAGCGCTCTCCCCCTTGGGGGCAAAAATCTCTCTTAGGACCCCAGCCGGGCCCATTTCCTGCAACGACCAGACGATCCAGCAGGCGAAAAAGACCAAGGCCATGGCGAACGTTAAATTGAGGTCGGCGTTAGCCCCGCGGAAGAAAGGCTGATCGACCACAAAACCGTAGGCGGTCGGATGTCCCCACCCAATCGTGCCGGCCCCGGGAATAAGGCCCACCCAGTTGGCCGAAAGAATGAAAATGAAAACCGTCGCAAAAAACCAGAAGGTCCGTTTGACCACATTGGGACCGATGATGCTCTCGAGAACGTTGTAGAGACCCTCCACAAGCCATTCCAACAGATTCTGCGCTCCGCCGGGAACCTGTTTCATGTCCCGTGTTGCGACCCTGGCCAAAATAATCAACCCTGCCATTACGATCCAGGTAACGACCATCGAATTGGTGATCGGGAAGCCGAAGGGGCGAGCGATCTCGACTGCCTTTTGCGGCAGGCCGTGCTCCTCCGATCCAGCCATCGCCAACGAGACAAATCCAGCTCCATGCAGGATAATCGTTACTGCCCAGACAATGACACCTTTACGAATCGAGTATTTCGCCATGTTCATCGAGCCCATTCACGCTGATTATAATTTCATTCTCTTTCGCCCGGGCTAAAAAGTAAATAAGGCATTCTATGTATCTTCGGTCCCAAAACGCCGTATCTTAAGATGTTGGTCACAGTCAGAGGGCATCTGAACGGGGTCCTGAGTTCATACTGGCCATAGTTCCATTCGACCAAGTCCCCGTCGATTTCAGCCACAGCTCCGAAGCCGGCCAGCTCGCAGGTCCGGGCTGCGCGCTGCAGCGGACTGGTAAACACCTTGAAGTCTCCCGAATTGATGACCGCAACCTTCATGAGCCAGACCTCTTCTCCTGCGCTTGGATCGCCGTGATCGCCACGGTATTCACGATGTCCGTTACAGTTGCGCCCCGGCTCAGGTCGTTGACCGGCCGTTTGAGGCCCTGTATGACCGGCCCGATGGCCACCGCATTGGCGGAACGCTGAACTGCCTTGTAAGTGATATTGCCGTTATTCAGATCCGGGAAGATGAAGACCGTAGCCCGGCCGGCGACCGGGCTATCGGGCAACTTGACGCGAGCTACTGAGGGGTCTATCGCAGCATCGTATTGGATCGGCCCTTCCACGGCAAGATCCGGCCGCATGCTCCGCACCCGCTTGGCCGCCTCCCGCACCTTGTCCACATCCGCTCCTTTCCCTGATTCCCCGGTGGAATAGGACAACATGGCCACGCGCGGCTCGATGCCAAAGGCTCGTGCTGTCTCAGCAGAACTGGTCGCGATGTCTGCCAACTGCTCCGTGGTTGGGTCCGGGTTCACGGCACAGTCGCCAAAGACGAGCACCCGATCGGGAAGGCACATGAAAAAGACGCTCGAGGCAAGAGAGAAACCCGGTTTCAATCCGATGATTTCAAAAGCTGGCCGGAGCGTGTGCGCTGTTGAATGCACCGCCCCGGAGACAAGCCCGTCCGCCTCTGCGCGATGCACCATTAGCGTTCCGAAGTAGGCCCCATCGGCCACAAGATCAAACGCCATCTGCTCGGAAATTCCCTTGTGTTTGCGAAGCTGATAATAGGTGCGGGCATACCCCTCTCTGCGCCCCGGATCAGCCGGGTCCAAGAGGGCGGCTCCTTTGAGAGAAAGACCCAGGGAACTCGCCTTTTGTCGGATCTCCTCTATGTTACCCAGAAGAGTCAAATCTGTCACCCCGCGGAGAAGGAGGATTTCGGCTGCCCGGAGGATGCGCTCTTCCGTTCCCTCGGGCAGGACAATATGTTTCCGGTTCGATTTGGCCTGTTCAACAAGGGTATGCTCAAACATGATCGGCGTTACATGTGCGGGCCGGGATATATCGATCCGTTGGTAGAGTGTTTGAGCATTCATGGACTTCTCCATGTGGCCAAGCGCAACCGCCATCTTGCGGTGGTTTTCCGGTCGGATCCTCCCGCGTACCTTGGAGGCCTGAGTCCCAGCCATAAACGTATCCGTCTCCACGGTCAGCACCGGGACGGGCGACTTGCGTAAACCCTCGATGATGCGTCCCACCTGCGAAGCAGGTTTCAAACCACCCGTCAGAAGGAGTCCTGCGACCCGCGGGTACGTGCTCGAAGCATCAGCTAGAAGGGTTCCCAGAATGATATCGGATCGGTCTCCCGGTGTAATGACGAGGGTCCCCTCAACCAGACGGTCGAGAAAGTGCGGAAGCTCCATAGCTCCGATTTTAATATCCTCCACCTCGCGGGTGAAACCTTCCGGGTCTCCGCTCCATCGGGCAGCACCAAGATCCTCAGCGACCTCTCCCACCGTGGGTTTGGCCAGCACAGGAAGGTCCGGCAGGACAAAGACGGGAACGCTCGTTCTCGCATCAGCAATCAGACCCAAAATCTCCTCAATTCTTTCCGTGGCCACCCGGTTCACGAAGACGGCCAGGATCTCGAATCTCTTGGCCTCCAACAAATTGAGCAGTGCCAAAGATCTATGGATGACGTCCTGCGGTGTTCGACCATATCCTGTAGCCACCGGAGCCGCCAGGGCACCCAGGTTGTTGACTACATCGATATTGAAATCGAGGGCCAGCCCCGGTGGTATATCATGGAAGCCGGTGCCCAGGCATACGACGACATCGCAGCCCGACTCCAGGGGTCCGTATTCTTCAAGGATTCGAGTCAAGACTTCGCCGTATTTTTCTTCAGCCACAAGAGCGCTTGCCTTCTCATAGGTTATCCCGTATTTGATGCGGTTTGGGAAAGGCAGGTGGTAACGATCGGAAATCAAGCGAATGGCGTCATCATTCGTCCCCTCTTGACGGACGAGGGGACGGAAAAAACCCAGTTTCTGTACATGCCGGGAGAGGAGTTCCATAATCCCGAGCAAAACGACCGATTTCCCGGCTTGAGGTTCGGCCCCGAATACATAAATGCTCTTCGCCTTAGTCACACCCCTCCTCCTTTGCTTCATCCCTGTAGCATCAAGAGCGATGTTCCAGCTTTCGCCTGGGCCGCCACCGCCTCCATCACCTTTCTTACCTTTTCGGATCGCCAAGATAATAGTTTCGTATCGGTTTTAGATTGGCCTCTAACTCGTAGACGAGAGGCATCCCCGTAGGAATGTTGACTTCAGGGATAACATCGTCAGGAATGTCCTCTTCATCGTTCTCGGCCCTGGGTGGCATACAATTGCAGTATCCTTCCCGCCCGCAGCACCTTGACAGTGATAGTTTCTCCCGGTTTCATATCGCTGAGCCGTTTCCGAATCTTTTCATAGCAGTCCTCGCTGACCTGAATCCCGACCACCTCCAGGATGATATCTCCTCCAAGAAGCACCTCGTTCGAGCCGATCTGAGACTTAATCCTTCCAGGCTGGAGCCCCAGGCGCGCAGCCGGAGAATTATCAGCAACTTCCTGGACGAGAAATCCCATGGGCTGGGGAACATTAAAGGCCGCAGCGAATTCATCGGCAAGTACGATACCGTCAAGACCAAACCAGAAAGACTGTTCCTCCAGCAATAACCGCCTGGCCGTATTGGAGGTGACAGCAAATCCCAGCCCTTCGAAACCTCCTGACTTGGTAAGAATGAAGCTGGCTATTCCAATGACTTCCCCGGCCACGTTAAACATGGGACCTCCGGAATTACCCTGATTGATAGCGGCATCGGTCTGAAGTATCTCGCCTACCTCGAACCCAGCCGATACCCTATTCAGTTTGTGCCGCGCACTGATATGACCCGCTGTCAGCGTATGGCTTAACCCGTACGGGGCGCCTACGACGAAAACCTCGTCGCCCACCTGCACCTTATCGGAGTCAGCAAGCTTTGCGACGACAACTTCCTTCGGTACGGATTCAAGCTGCAGTAATGAAACATCGGCAAAAGGATCGGATGCGACGACCCGGGCGCCAACGATTTCACCGCTGGATAACTTCACCTTGATCTGATCAGCGGTATGGACCAAGTGAGCCGAGGTGATCACCTTCCCGTTCTCCGAAACGAGGACCCCGGCGCCGACATTAAGGCCCATCGTCTGCTGAAGACCGGCAGGGATTGAAGAAACTTTATGGAGAGCCACAACCACCGTCACCGAACCATCCACCTCTTTAAAAAGGTCAGCCATGCTTCTGGATTCTGATGATCTCCAGGGATATGAGATAAGAATCAACGCGGCCAAAATAATGAATCGGAATTTCATAATGTCTCTCCTTATACCGGGGCTATAAACGCCCCAATAAGCTCGCAGGGATGGGCGGCATGAAGAAGCTTTATCGGTTTTTTATCTTTTGCTCGCGGTGTTGGGAGTACGCATTTCTCACGGCGACATAGGGATCGAGCGCAGCCTTTTTGAAATCCTCGTACTCCCCGATCCTGAAGGAAATATTATTGATCGCCTCCATAGGTTTGGCCCCCGCAACCAAATAATTCAACGGAGCTTTGAACACATAGGTCCGGGGGTCGAGTGCGAGGTCTCCGATGAAGCCGAATGTGTCCCGCAGGTTCGATGGCCCGAGGAGAGGCCAATTGAGGTAAAAAGAAGGGCCCATCCCCCAGACTCCCAGAGTCTGGCCAAAATCCCTGTCTTCTTTGTCAACGTTAAAGTCTCGTTTTGCCAGATCCAAAAAACCAAGTAGGCCAAAGGTAGAGTTCAAAAGAAATCGAAATCCCTCGTTACCAGCGCCCTTAAATTTTGCCTGGAGTAAGCAGTTGACCAGACGAACAGGAGTCGCCAAATTCGAGAAGAAGTTCCGTATCCCGATTCTCCCATCTTCGGGAACGATCGCCTTATATCCAGTGGCTACGGGCTTAAAAAACCAGAAATAGAGCTTGTCGTTAAATTTGAAAAATGCACGATTCATCGGCCCCAGAGGATCAGGGATTTCTTTCACCCCTGTTTCTTCCGCGCCTGTTTCTTCCTCGCCTGTTTCTTCCTCGGCAGGTTCCGAAGGCGCCATC
>Ga0335070_10000627_pt1 | contig 39791 bp, 32 predicted proteins | sample Lox_Sample_13_FD_206722 | JGI IMG/M metagenome (GOLD analysis project Ga0335070, IMG submission 206722) | Soil microbial communities from Loxahatchee National Wildlife Refuge, Florida, United States - Lox_Sample_1.3 | ecosystem: Environmental > Terrestrial > Soil > Wetlands | place: USA... | reverse complement strand
AGGGCTGACTTGGCGGAGCGGCGGCGCCTCGGCTAGAACCTCGGGCGAGAGGAGGCCGGCCGATGTCCCTCCGCATGCTCCCGGCGCTCGTCCTGGCCGCAGTGATCGCGCTCGGAAGCGCTCCCGCTTGGTCGATCGGCAACTCGGGCCTGGGGAGCGGCTCGAGCCTCGGCGGCTCGAGCCTCCGGGACACCTCGCGCTCGAGTCGCTCGCAGGGCTCGGAGCTCTCGAACGAGGGCGGCTCGGGCAGCCGGCGCTCGCACCGCCGCGAGCGCCATCACCGCGAGCGGCATCGCCGCAGCAGCCACCGCTCCAGCTCGCACGAGGCCGGCCTCTCGGGTCAGGGTTCCGGGCGTTCGAGCTTCGGAAGCGGAGGGCAGGGCAGCGGCTCGAGCTTCGGCTCGAGCTTCGGCAAGTCGGGCATCGGACAGGGCTCGATGGGTGGCTCGATGGGCGATTCTTCGAGCGGAAGCGGTCGCTAGCGCCGATGCGCCGACTCCTGTTCGCGTGCCTCGCCGCCGCATTCGCCTGCGCGTCGACGCACCTCACCTCGACCTGGCGAGATCCCGCCCTCGGCTCCATCCAGTTCCGCAAGGTCGCGGGCATCGCCATGAGCCGGGACGCCGCGCTGCGCCGCATCGCCGAGGACGCCTTCGTGAAGGACGTGGGCGCGCAGTACGCGATCCCGGCCTACTCCGTGGTTCCGGACGACGAGCTCGAGGACAAGGAGCGCGTGAAGGCGCGGCTCGAGGCGGCCGGCGTCGACGGCGCCGTACTGTTCCGCCTGGTGAGCGTCGACGAGCGCAAGACCTGGGTGCCGCCGACCGTCTACAGCCGCTTCGGCGGCTACTACGGCTACGCGGCGCCGCTGGTGTACCAGCCCGGCTATCTGGCCACCGACCGGGTCGTGCAAGTCGAAACCACGCTGTATTCGGTTCCCGACGCACGCCTGGTGTGGGCCGCGCGCAGCGAGACGCTCAATCCGAGCTCGGTCGAGGAGACCATCGACGGGGTCGTCGGCTCCACGGTCGCCGCGATGCGAGGAGAGAAGCTGATCCCGTAGTCGCCGACCTCGACGACGAGCGCTCGCGGAGGATCTCTCGCTGACCCATCGCGTCATCCAGTGGGCCACCGGCAACGTCGGCCGCGCCGCCGTGCTCGGCATCCTGGCCCATCCCGAGCTCGAGCTGGTCGGCTGCTGGGTGCACAGCCCGGCGAAGGCCGGGCGCGACGTCGGTGAGCTCTGCGGCATCGAGCCGGTCGGCGTGCGCGCGACCCACGACGCCGAGGCGCTGCTCGCGCTCGCGGCCGACGCGGTGGTCTACAGCCCGCTGCTCGCCGCGCCCGCCGACGTGATCCGCCTGCTCGAGGCGGGCAAGAACGTGGTGACTCCGCTCAACTGGTTCTTCCCCGACCGCGGCTCGGCGGGCGTCGCCGAGCTCGAGGCCGCGGCGCGCCGCGGCGGCGTCACGCTGCACGGCACCGGCATCCACCCCGGCGGCATCACGGAGCGCTTCCCGCTGATGATCTCGGCGCTTTGTCGCGAGGTGCGACACGTGCGCGCCGAGGAGTTCTCGGACATCCGCAGCTACGCCACCGAGGCAGTGGTGCGCGACGTGATGCTGTTCGGCAAGCGCCGCGAAGAGGCGGCGCGCAGCCCGATGCTCAGGATCCTGGGTCACGGCTTCCAGCAGTCGATCGACATGCTGGGCGCGGCGCTCGGCTTCGCGCTCGACGCCGAGCGGCCCACCGTCCACGAGATGGCGGTGGCGACGGCGCCGATCGACACACCGGTGGGTCGCCTCGAGCCGGGCACGGTCGCGGCGCAGCGCTTCACCTGGATGGGGACGGTGCGCGGCGAGCCGGTCGTCACGGTGCGGGTGAACTGGCTGATGGGCGAGGAGCACCTCGACCCGCCGTGGAGCTTCGGCCCGGAGCGCGAGCGCTTCGAGATCGAGATCGCGGCCGACCCGCCGGCGCGCGTGGTCCTCCACGGCCTCCACCCTCCCGACTTCCGCGCCGGCCAGCGGCGCAATCCGGGCATCGCGGCGACGGCGATGCACTGCGTGAACGCGATTCCGTACGTCTGCCAGGCGTCACCCGGCATCGCCACCTACCTGGATCTGCCGCTCGTCTGCGGCCGCGCTGCCGCGGCGCTCGGCCGGCGCTGACGGCGCGGGGCGTCCGGGTTGCGGCCGCAGCTGCGCCGGCCTCGACATGGCGCGCCGGGTCCGCCCGGCCGCCGCGGGGCGAATCGCCCCCGAATTCGGCGCCGTGATCCTCCGTCTCAGACTGGCATGGGGGGGAGCGGGCGACGACGTCGATTTGGTGATTTGCCCGCTTTCCGCTTCGTCGCAAAGTGATAGAGTCCGCCCGCGAGCGAACGCCACCCGGTCCGCCGGTGCGGCCTGGCTTTTTTGCCCGCATCCGAGGGGATCGGATCGGGCGAGAGGAGCCGCCCTTGGCACGGCGCTTGCTCCTCATCGATGAAGAATCCTACTAGGAGGAAGATCCCGCGTATGTCGAAGCGATTCCTGGCTGCGATCGTGCTCGGAGCTTTCGTTGCGGTTGCCGGCGCGCCCGTGTGGGCCGCCGAGCCGGCCGCGGGGACCGAGAAGGCCCCCGCGACCGCGCCTGCGACCAAGCCGGCGCCGCACAAGAAGACGGCCACGCACAAGAAGGCAGCGCCGAAGAAGACCGCGGCGCACAAGGCGCCTGCGCATCCGAAGAAGACGGCGGCGCCGAAGACCACCGAGATGGCTCCGGCTCCGACGACCCCGACCAAGTAGCCACACCCGTGTGGCGGGCGGCCCTCTCGAGCGGAAGGCTCGAGAGGGCCGCTTGTTTCCCGATCGCCGTCATCGGGTAGCATCGGGGCACCGCAAGGGAGCCCCTCATGACCCGCCTCACCCCGCGCTTCGTCGCGCCCCTCGTGCTCGCCTTGCTCGTCGCCGGGGCGTTCGCCTGCTCCCGCGCGAGTCGGCTGCCCGACTTGCCGCACACGCCCGACGCGAGCTCGCTGCGCCATCCGCCCGCCGGCGACGCGATCGGCTTCGTCGGCCGCTACGGCAGCCACGTCTGGCTCGGCCTCCCCTACGCGAAGCCGCCCACCGGCGAGCGGCGCTGGCGCGCGCCCGAGCCCGCGGCTCCCTGGAGCGGGACGCGCGAGGCGCTCCACTTCGGCGCCCACTGCCCGCAGCTCGCGAGCGCCTTCGGCGGCGTCACCGACGTGAGGCGCGGCACACCGACCGGCGACGAGGACTGCCTCTACCTCAACGTCTACGCACCGCGCTTCGCGCCCGAGGCGCTGCCGACCGGCGCCGCGCGCCTGCCGGTGATGGTGTGGATCCACGGCGGCGGCAACACGATCGGTCTCTCCGACTTCTACGACGGCGGCAACCTCGCGGCGCGGCAGAACGTCGTCGTCGTGACGATCAACTACCGGCTCGGGCCCTTCGGCTGGTTCCGCCATGCCTCGCTGCGCGGACCCGACGTGAGCGCGGAAGACCGTTCGGGCAACTACGGCACCCTCGATCTGGTGCGCGCGCTCGAGTGGGTGCGCGACGGCATCGCCGCCTTCGGCGGCGACCCGGGCAACGTCACGATCTTCGGCGAGTCCGCGGGTGGCCACAACGTCTACACGCTGCTGCTGTCGCCGAAGGCGAAGGGACTGTTCCAGCGCGCGATCGTCGAGAGCGGTGGGACCTGGCTGACGCCGCCGGCCGACGCCGAGAGCTTCGCCGACGACGCAACGCCGGGGCACGCGCTCTCCTCGAACGAGGTGATCGTGCGCCTGCTGGTGCGCGACGGCACCGCCGCGAGCCGCGCCGAGGCCAGGGCGAAGCTGGCCGCGATGACGCCGGACGCCGTGGCGCGCTACTTGCGCGGCAAGCCGGCCTTCGAGTTCTTCGCCGTCTACGCCACCGATCCGGACGAGCAGCTGATCGACATGCCGCTCGTGTTCGCGGACGGCGCGGTGCTGCCGGCGGACGACCCGCTCGGGCACCTCGCGCGCGCCGACGGCTGGAACCGCGTGCCGGTGATGGTCGGCACCAATCGCGACGAGAACAAGCTCTTCCTCTCGGTGAATCCGCTCTACGTGAAGCGCTGGTTCGGCGTGGTGCCGCGCGTCAGGAACGAGGCGCTCTACCTCGCGACCGCGGACGCGATGAGCGCGATGTGGAAGGCGAACGGCGCCGACGAGCCCGCCGCTGCGATGCGCAAGACGAGCCCGGACGTCTTCGTCTATCGCTTCGACTGGGACGAGGAGCCGGCGTTGCTCGGCTTCGACGCCGGCCGGTTCGTCGGCGCCGGACACGGCCTCGAGATTCCGTTCGTGTTCGCGCACTGGGACCTCGGGCCCGAAGGGAAGTTCCTGCTGAACGGCGGCAACCGGGCGGGTCGCGAGGCGCTCTCGGCGCAGATCCAATCCTACTGGGCGAACTTCGCAGCGACGGGCGCGCCGGGCCGCGGCCGCGGCGGCGACCTGCCGGAATGGAGCGCGTGGGACCCGGCGTCGGGCGGCCACAAGTACGCGATCCTCGACACACCGGCGGGCGGCGGCGTGCGCATGGGCTCCGAGCCTCTCGACCCGGCCTCGGTGCTGGCCTCGATCGACGCGGATCCGAGGCTGCGGTCGCAGCGCGACCGCTGCTGGGTGTATCACGAGGTGATCCGGCGTTCGCAGTTCTCCAAACAGGACTACGCGAAGGCGGGTCGCGAGGGCTGCGCCGCCTTCCCGTTCGACGAGTTTCCCTGGGCCCGGTGAGGGCGCGCGATGCCGGAGCGCTCCGACGCCCTCGTGATCTTCGGCGCCACTGGCGACCTCGCCTTCAAGAAGATCTACCCCTCGCTCTACGCACTGGCGCGCCGCGGCGTGCTCGACGTCCCGGTGATCGGCGTCGGGCGCGAGTCGCTCGACGTCGGCTGGCTGGTCGAGCGGGCGCGCAAGAGCATCGAGGCGAGCGGCGCGAGCGCCGAAGCGGACGCCTTCGCGGCGCTGGCGCGCAGCTTCCGCTACGTCGGCGGCGACTACGGCGGCAGCGCGCTGTTCGAGGCGCTGCGCAAGGCGCTCGGCGAGGCGGAGCGCCCGCTCCACTACCTGGCGATCCCGCCGAGCGCGTTCCCGAGCACCGTGCGCGGCCTCGCCGCGTCGGGATGTGCGCGCGGGGCGCGCATCGTGGTCGAGAAGCCGTTCGGGCGCGACCTCGCGTCCGCACAGGGTCTGAACCGGACGCTGCACGAGCTCTTCGAGGAGCCGTCGATCTTCCGCGTCGACCACTTCCTCGGCAAGGAGCCGGTGCTGAACCTGATCTACTTCCGCTTCGCGAACTCGTTCCTCGAGCCGATCTGGAACCGCAACCACGTCGAGCACGTGCAGATCACCATGGCCGAGCGCTTCGGCGTCCAGGGGCGCGGGAAGTTCTACGAGGAGGTGGGCGCGATCCGCGACGTGGTGCAGAACCACCTGCTGCAGGTGGTGGCGCTGCTCGCGATGGAGCCGCCGACCAGCGGCCTCGCCGACGCGATGCGCGACGAGAAGGTGAAGGTGTTCAAGGCGATCCACCCGCTCGCCCCGGCGCGCCTGGTGCGCGGGCAGTTCCGCGGCTATCGCGACGAGGCCGGCGTCGCCGCGGGCTCTTCGGTCGAGACCTACGCGGCGCTCGCGCTCGACATCGACTCGTGGCGCTGGGCCGGGGTGCCGTTCCTGATCCGCACCGGCAAGTGCCTGCCGATCACGGCGACCGAGGTGCGCGTCACGCTGCGCCGCCCGCCGCAGCACGTCTTCGCGGGCATCGAGCTCGAGCGCGGAGCTCCGAACTACCTGCGCTTCCGCCTCGGCAGCGAAGCGGAGATCGCGCTCGGCGCCCGCACCCGCAAGCCCGGCGACGACCCGAACGACGGGATCGCGGGCGAGTCGGTCGAGCTGTTCGTGTGCGCGAGCCGCGGAGAAGGCGCCGAGCCCTACGAGCGTCTGCTCGGCGACGCGATGAACGGCGACCCGACGCTGTTCGCCCGCGAGGACGAGGTCGAAGAGGGCTGGCGCATCGTCGACCCGCTGCTGCGCGAGCCGACGCCGCTGCACGACTACGAGCCCGGCGGTTGGGGCCCGCGCGAGGCGGACGCGCTCGCGGCCGGCGTCGGCGGCTGGATCGCACCCGGCCCGCCCCAGCCGTGCATCTGAAGCTCGAGGTGCTTCCCGATGCCGGCGCGGTGGCGCGGCGCGGCGCCGCGCTGATCGCGTCCGACGCCCGCGCCGCCGCCGCGGCGCGCGGCGTCTTCACGCTCGCGGTGAGTGGCGGGCGAACGCCGTGGGCGATGCTCGCCGCGCTCGCCAGCGAGGACGTGCCGTGGGCGCGCGTGCAGCTCTTCCAGGTCGACGAGCGCGTCGCGCCGGCCGGTGATCCCGACCGCAACTGGACGCAGCTCGCGGCGAGCCTGCTCGAGCGCGTCGCGCTCGCGCCCGAGCAGCTCCACCCGATGCCGGTCGAGGAGCCCGAGCTCGCCGCCGCCGCCCGCCGCTACGCGACGACACTTCGGAGCGTCGCCGGCTCGCCCGCGGTCCTCGACCTCGTCCACCTCGGGCTCGGCCCCGACGGCCACACCGCGTCGCTGGTGCCCGGCGACCCGGCGCTCGCGGTGGCGGACGCCGACGTCGCGCTGGCGGGACCCTACCAGGGGCGGCGCCGCATGACGCTGACCTACGCCGCGCTGGACCGCGCGCGTCGCGTGCTCTGGCTCGTGACGGGCGCGGACAAGCGCGAGATGCTGGCGCGGCTGCTGCGCGGCGACCGCTCGATCCCGGCCGGCCGCGTGCGCGCCGACGCGGCGATCGCGATCGCCGATCGCGCCGCAGCCGGGAGTTGACGGACGCCCTCCGCCACGGGCATGCTCGGCACATGCGCGAGCACCGCTACACCCTCGAGCTGCCCCACTCGGCGGCGCGCGTCTGGGCGCTGATGCAGGACTACCCGCGCTGGACCGAGTACGCGCCGATGGTGGTGCGCGTCGACGTGCTGCACCCGGGCGACGCGGCCGGCAACGGCCTGCTGCGGCGCGTGATCTATCGGATGCCCTTCGGGCGCGTCGGCGCGGCGCTCGAGCTGGTGACCGAGGTTCGGCCAGAGCGTGGCTACACCTACACCATGATCAGCCGCGCGCCCGGCAACGATCAGACCGGACGCGTGCGGCTCGAGCCCGTCGCCCCGCAGCAGACGCGCCTGCACTTCGAGGAGCGCTATCACCTGGTCTCGGCGCCGTGGCGCTGGTTCGAAGGCCCGATCTATCGCTTCATCAACCGCCAGAACGAGGCGTCGATGCGGGCGCTCTCCGACTGGCTCTCCGGGCACCCCGAGTATCGGCCCGAGCTCGCCTGAGATGGAGCTCGGCGACGTCGACCTCGTCGACCTCGACCGCTTCGCCGCGGGCTTCCCGCACGACGTCTTCGCCCTCCTCCGCCGACACGCTCCCGTGTGGTGGCACCCGCCGAACCCGAGGGCGCCCGGTGGCGAGGGCTTCTGGGTGGTGTCGAGCCACGCGGCGACGCTCGCCGTGCTGCGCGACCCCGAAACCTTCTCCTCCGAGACGGGCGGTGGGCGTGCCGGCGGCGGCACCACCCTCGACGACATGCCGCGCGGCGTCGGTCCGGGCGTCATGCTCAACATGATGGACCCGCCGCGTCACGACGCGATCCGCCTGCTGGTCAACGGGGGCTTCAAGCCGAGCACGATCGCCCGGCTCGAGATCGAGCTCCGCGAGCGCACGCGCGCGATCCTCGACGCCGTCACCGCGCGCGGCCGCTGCGACTTCCTGCGCGAGGTCGCCGCGGAGCTTCCGCTCCAGGTCACCGCGAGCCTGTTCGGCGTTCCCCAGGCCGACCGCCACCAGATCTTCGAGTGGACCACGGCCTTCGTGGACTACGCGGACCGCGATCTCGGCCAGTCCTCCGAGCGGCTCCGCGACGCCGCGGCCGGCGTCGCGCGCTACGGCCGCGAGCTGATCGCGCGCAAGCGCGCCCGGCCGGGTGACGACATGCTCTCGCTCGTCGTTCACGCCGAGCTCCCGGAGGCCAGCGGCGCCGCGCGCCGCCTCGGCGACGACGAGATCCTGGCGTTCCTGACGCTGCTGCTGGTCGCCGGCACCGAGACCACGCGCAACGCCATCGCCGGGGGGCTGCTGGCGCTGATCGAGCACCCCGAGCAGATGGCGGCGCTGCGCGCCGAGCGCGGGCGGCTGGCGGCCGCCGTCGAGGAGGTGCTGCGCTGGACGTCGCCGACCGCCTACAACCGGCGCACCGCGACGCGCGACGTCGAGCTCGGCGGCCAGAAGCTCCGCGCCGGCGACAAGGTGACCCACTGGTATCCGTCGGCGAACCGCGATGAAGCGGTGTTCGCCGACGCCGGGCGCTTCGACGTGCGCCGCGCCCCGAATCCCCACCTCTCGTTCGGCCACGGCGCCCACCACTGCCTCGGCGCCAGCCTCGCGCGCACCGAGATCGCCGTGGTGCTCGAGGCCGTGCTGGCGCGCTGGAGCGAGGTCGAGCTCGACGGGGCCGTCGAGTGGGCGCGCAGCAACAAGCACACCGGGATCCGCCGGATGGCGGTGCGCTTCCGGGCGGCGCGTTGAGCGGCGCGCGCGTCAGGCCGGCCGATCGCCCTCCACCGTGACGCGCTCCATGCGGCGGTGCGCCTTCACGTTGTCGGCGACGACGCGGTGCTGCGTACAGCGGTTGTCCCAGATCGCCAGCGAGCCCTTCTCCCAGCGGAAGCGGCAGGTGAACTCGGGCGTGGTGATGTGCCGGTACAGGAAGCCCAGCAGCGCCTCGCTCTCGTCGCGGCGCATGCCCTTGATGCGCAGCGTGAAGGCGGGGTTCACGAACAGCGCCTTGCGGCCCGTCTCTGGATGGGTTCGCACGACCGGATGCAGCGCGCTCGGCGCCTGGCCGGCCTCGGGATGGCGCTCGCTCGGGTAGGCATCGCGCGAGAAGGTCTTGCTGGTGTCGTGGACGGCGCTCAGGCCCTCGAGCAGCCGCTGCATGGTGCTCGAGAGCGCCTCGTAGGCGGCGCCGCAGCTCGCCCACATCGTGTCGCCGCCCCAGGCCGGGACCTCGACGCCGCGCAGGATCGAGGCCATCGGCGGGCGCTCCGCGAACGTCACGTCGGTGTGCCAGCCCGCGGCCACGACGGGTCGCTGCTCGTCGCTCTCGAGCACCACGATCTCCGGGTGGCCCTCGGCGGCGCGCGAGTGCAGGAAGGGATGGATCTGCAGCGCGCCGAAGCGGCGGCCGAAGGCCTTGTGCTGGTCGGGCGAGAGGTCCTGGTCGCGGAAGAACAGCACCTGGTGCGCGAGCCAGGCGCTGTGGATCTCCGCGAAGCAGGCGTCGTCGAGCTCGGCGAGATCGACGCCCGCGACTTCGGCGCCGAGCGCGCCGGCGAGCGCCCGGAGCTGGATCCTGCGATACGTCATGGGCGCCTCCCGGCGCCTAGGATATCCCGGCGCCGTTCGTTACACACCGCGCCGTGATCCGCATCGACAGGCTCTCGAAGCGCCACGGCAGCCAGATCCTGTTCCTCGAGGCCTCGGCGGTGGTGAACCGCGGCGAGAAGGTGGGGCTCGTCGGCCCGAACGGAGCGGGCAAGACCACGATCTTCCGGCTCATCACGGGCGAGGAGGAGCCCGACGACGGGCAGATCGCGATCGATCGCGGCGTCACGATCGGATACTTCAGCCAGGACGTCGGCGAGATGAAGGGGCGCAGCGCCGTCGAGGCGACGCTCGACGGGGCGGGTCCCGTCTCCGACGCCGCGCGGGTGCTGCACGAGCTCGAGTCCGCGCTCGCCGACCCGGCGCGCTCGGACCAGATGGACGCGCTGATCGAAGGCTACGGCGAGGCGCAGGCGCGCTTCGAGCAGCTCGGCGGCTACGCGCTCGAGGCGCGGGCGCGCGAGGTGCTGGCGGGCCTCGGCTTCGCGCCGCAGCAGCTGGACGGCGACGTCGGCTCCCTCTCGGGCGGCTGGAAGATGCGCGTCGGCCTGGCGCGCATCCTCGTGATGCAGCCCGACGCGCTGCTGCTCGACGAGCCGAGCAACCACCTCGACCTCGAGTCCATCCTTTGGCTCGAAGGCTGGCTCGGCGCCTTCCCGGGTGCCTTGCTGATGACGTCGCACGACCGCGAGTTCCTGAACCGCAGCGTCTCGAAGATCATCGAAATCGACGGCGGCGAGCTCGTCAGCTACAGCGGCAACTACGACTTCTACGAACGCCAACGCGCACTCGCGGAGCGCGAGCAGGAGGCGCAGTACGCGCGCCAGCAGGCGATGCTCGCCAAGGAGGAGGCCTTCATCGCGCGCTTCAAGGCGCGCGCGAGCCACGCGGCGCAGGTGCAGTCGCGCGTCAAGAAGCTCGAGAAGATCGAGAAGGTCGAGCCGCCGAAGCGGCGGCAGACCGTCGAGTTCGAGTTCCGGCCGGCCCCGCGATCGGGCGAGGACGTGGTGCGCATCGCCGGCCTGCACAAGGCCTACGGCGATCGCGTCGTCTTCGCGGGACTCGATCTCTGGATCCGCCGCCGCGAGCGCTGGTGCGTGATGGGCGCCAATGGCGCCGGCAAGTCGACGTTGCTGAAGCTCGTCGCGGGGGCCGCCGAGCCCGACCGCGGGAGCGTGGCGCTCGGTGCGGCGGTCAAGCTGGGCTACTTCGCGCAGCACTCGATGGAGCTGCTCGATGGCGACGAGACCGTCTTCGAGACGCTCGAGCGCGCCTTTCCGAACGCGTCGGTCGGGTCGCTGCGCGCGCTCGCCGGCTGCTTCGGCTTCTCCGGCGACGAGGTCGAGAAGCGCTGCCGGCTGCTCTCCGGCGGCGAGAAGGTGCGCCTGGTCTTGGCGCGCATGCTCTACGACCCGCCCAACCTGTTGGTGCTCGACGAGCCCACCAACCACCTCGACCTCGCGACCAAGGAGATGCTGATCCGCGCGCTCGCCGGCTTCGAGGGGACGATGCTGCTCGTCTCCCACGACCGGCACTTCCTCGCGGCGCTCACCAACCGCGTGCTCGAGCTCGAGCCCGGCGGGCCGCGCGTCTATGGCGGCGGCTACGTCGACTACGTCGCAGCCAGCGGCCACGAGGCGCCCGGGATGCGTGTCTAGCGCGACGCGCCCGAATCGGCCCGAAAGGCCTCGCGCTACGGGCGCACGGTCGCCTCGAGCAGCTTCCAGAGCCGCTCGCGCTGCGCCTCCGACTCGCGCGTCCACGGCAGCAGATGGGTGCGCCGCGGCTTGCGGTCGAAGCAGAGGCGCCCGGTGTGCGCACGCGCACGCGGGCTCGCGGCGAGCCAGACTGCGGTGTCGGCGCCTTCCGCCGGCGTGCGCAGGCGCGGGCGCATCGCGCGGTAGAAGCCCGGCCGCGACCAGCGCAGCGCCGGCGTGTCGGCCCAGCCGGGGTGCATCGCGTTCACCCGCACCGTCGTGCCGCGCAGCGCATCGGCCCAGAGCTCGGCGAGCACGACCTGCGCGCGCTTGGTCTCGGCGTAGGCGACCGCGCCGTCGTAGCGCTCGCGGGCGGCCCAGTTGGGATCGTCGAGCGACAGGCGCCGCGCGTACATGCCGCCCGACGAGGCCCAGACCACGCGGGCGTCGGCGGACTTCTCGAGGGCCGGGAGCAAAAGCTTGGTGAGCAGGTGCGGCCCGACGACGTGGGTCGCCCAGCTGAGCTCCAGCGCGTCGCGGGTCTCGATGCGCGCGGTGGGCACCACGAGAGCGCCGTGTACGAGCGCGTCGACCGGGCGCTTGCCGAGGCGCCGCGCGGCGGCTCGCACCGAGGCCAGGCTCGAGACGTCGAGCCTCTCGAACCCGACGTTGGGGTTGCCGGTCTGCTCGCGGATGCGTTGGGCGGCTGCTTCGCCGCGCTCGCTGTCGCGAGACAGCAGCGAGACCTCGGCGCCGAGAGCGGCGAGCGCGAGCGCGGTCTCGTAGCCGATCCCCGAGCTGGCTCCGGTGACGAGGCAGCGCTTGTCGCTGAGATCGACCGCCAGATCGCGCGGTGCGAAGGCGAGCGCATGGACGCGGAAGCCGGTGCGGTCGAAGGAGAGCGCGATCGTCGCGTCGAGCAGTCGCGACAGGACGAGCCCGAGCCAGCGCTGCAACCGCGGCGCCCGGTCGCGTTCCCCGAACTCGATCGGTGCGAGGCGAGAAGCGAGGCCCATGCGCGCCGGAGGCTACGCCGTTCTCGCAGCTCGTCCAGCGATCCAGCGCGTTCGCGGCGCGCCGAGCCGCCATCGAGCGGAGTCAATTTCTTGACTCCCGGTCGAAGTCGCTTCTCGACGCAGAGCGCCGGGGTATCGCGGCCACGCGACTCGCGTCACTCGCCCGAGCGCGGCCGCAGCGGCAGCTCGAAGATCGAGTAGGGTCCGACGCGCTCGAGTGGCCGGTAGCGGGCGAAGTAGGCCAGCAGCTCCGGCGTGCTGGTGCGCACCAGCAGATGCGTCACACCGAGCGACGGCAGCAGAGCCTCCGCGGGATCGACGTGGAACTCGATCGAATCGATCGTCGAGCTGAAGCGGCGCCCATCGGCGCGCGACAGCTCCATCAAGACGTGGCCGAAGCGGTTGTAGTCGCTGCGCTCCTTGCCTTCGGGATCGACGCGTCGCCAGAGCTCGAGCTGCGGCACCGGCTCGACGCCGTTGAGGGCGCGGATGCCGAGCACGCGGAACAGGTTGGCGACCTTCGGATCGCCGTAGCTGACCCACACGGTGTGGCCGCCGCTCTGCCGGTCGACGGCCCGGATCGCGCGCGAGACCGGGTTCTCGAACAGGTACGCGGAGCCGCCCATCGCGAGCGGATTGAACCACGCCGTGCCGAGCGCCGTGCCCGCCGCGAGCAGCGCGACGACGGCGCCGGGCCGCCAGCGCCGCAGCAGGCCCAGGACGGCGAGGCCGTTCGCCGCGACCATCAGCACGAGCCAGTCGAAGCTCGCCTCGGGCACGGCTGCGTGCAGCGAGCGCGCCGCGAGCGCCAGTGCGGCGCTCCACGCCAGCGCCAGCGCCGCGTCGAGACCCAGCTCTGCATTCCCGGCTGGCGGCGGCAGCGCGACGGAGGCGACGAGCAGCGTGGTGTCGGCGAAGCCCAGGCCGAGCACCGCGCGCACGGGCGGCACCAGGCTCAGGCCCGTCGCTTGCGCCAGCCACGCCGGCAGGCCCCACTCGCACCAGACCGTGAGCACCGCGCAGTAGAGCGCGAGCGCGAGCCGCAGCGGGTCCCACGCCTCGCGCCGTGTGAGTGCTCGCCATGCGTGCGAGATCGCGAGTGGCGGCCAGACGATCCAGAACGACGCCGAGCTCGAGATGTACGGGCCGAGCGGTCCGAAGTGGGTGACGCGAGCCGGGACCCAGAAGTTCGCATTGAGCAGCTTCCAGAGCGGGAAGTCGCCACCGGCCGCGATGCGCCGGCCTGGGTACTCGGTGTTGCCGAGCGCGCGCAGGGCGTCCTTCGTCTCGGCGTAGAGGCCGGTCGCGGCCGCAGCGACGACGGCGATCGCGAGCGCGACCGCGAGCACGCGCGCAACGGCGTGCAAGCGGAGGTCGAGCTCGCGCCGGCGCTGGAGCAGGAAGCCCGCGAGCAGCACCGTGAAGAGCTGCGCGAGCACGACCTGGTAGGGTGGGTACAGGCTCAGTGCGAAGCACGCACCGCTCCAGCCGAGTCCGAGGCCGCACGCGGCGATGCCGCGCCGCGTGGAGGCCGTCGCGATCCCCACCCCCGCCAGCCAGCTCGCGCCCATCCAGATCGCGAAGGGTGCTGCGTTCAACGAGAAGAACTGCATGAGCGGTGCGAAGCAGAGCAGCAGCGACGCGGCAGCCGAGAGCCCGAGTCGGTTGCGGGAGAGGACGACGAAGACCAGTAGCCAGGCCGTGAAGACCCCGAGCGCCTGCGTCCACCACATCCAGGCCAGCCCCGCGTCGGGCCCTGCGAAGAATCCCCACAGCGTGGGGTGGAACAGGGCGAGGGGATCCCAGACCGGCGTCGCGATCGGGACCCACATGTTCTGGCCGACACCGATGTTCCGGTTGACCAGCGGGAACGGCGGATCGTGGCTGCGCTGCGCGAGGATCATCGGCAGCTGCACCACCCAGTCGTCCCAGCGAGCCCGGCGCGGTTCGCCGAGCAGCACCTCGTGCGGCGGCGAGTCTCCGAGCAGCGCGTGCCAGAAGGCGAGCGAGAAGCCGTGGACGCGGAGCGCCACCAGCGCCGCGAAGGCGATGGCGAGTCCGAGCAGCGAGCGCCGCAGGCCGGGCGTCCACTCGATCACCGCGCGCGAGCTCCGGACGAGCACCGCCTCTCCACCGTTGCGCGCCACCTGGATAGCACTCCGGGCGGCCCGCCGGAGGGCCGCCGTTCACCGGCGCGGGCGCGGCGGGCTATCGTCAGCGGCCATGGGACTCTTCATCGCGATGAACCACTTCACGGTCGATCCCTCGCGCGCCGCCGAGTTCGAAGAGCTCTGGCGCAAGCGCGAGACCTACCTCGCCGAGGTCCCGGGCTTCGTGCGCTTCGCCTTGCTGCGCGGCGACGAGCCGGGGCACTACGCGTCGCAGTCGCTCTGGGAGAGCCGCGCCGCCTTCGAAGCGTGGACGCGCTCCGACGCCTTCAAGAAGGCGCACGCGCAGGCGCGCATGCCCGCCGGGCTGCTCGTCGGCCACCCCAAGCTCGCGACCTGGGAAGCCGTGCTCGAGCAGTAGCTAGATCGCGCGCTCGCGGCCGACCCAGTAGGGATCGCGCAGCACGCGCTTGTAGAGCTTGCCGTTCGGGTCGCGCGGCAGCGCTTGGGCGAAGTCGATCGAGCGCGGGCACTTGTAGCGCGCGAGCTGCTCGGCGCAGTGCGCGAGCAGCTCGCGCTCGAGCTCGGGACCGGCCTCGCTGCCCCGCGCCGGCTCGACGACCGCCTTCACCGACTCGCCCCAGTCGTCGTCGGGAATGCCGAACACCGCCGCGTCTGCGACCCGCGGGTGTGCGAGCAGCGCGGCCTCCACCTCGGCCGGATAGACGTTGACGCCGCCCGAGATGATCATGTCGATCTTGCGGTCACACAGGAACAGGTATCCGTCCGCATCGAGCCAGCCGACGTCGCCGACGCTGAAGAAATCGCCGATCCGGCCGGCGGCCGTCTTGCGCTCGTCGCCCTTGTAGCGGAAGTCCTGGATCAGCTTCATGTAGACCGTCCCGGGTCGGCCGGGCGGGCATTCGCGGCCGTCGTCGTCGATCACGCGGACCGCCGCGCCCTGCCACGGACGGCCGACCGTACCGGGTCGCTCGAGCCATTCGCGCGGCGCCGCGAGCGTGCCGCCGCCCTCGGTCGCGCCGTAGTACTCGTAGAGGACGGGACCCCACCACTCCATCATCCGGCGCTTCACCTCGACCGGACACGGCGCGGCTGCGTGCAGCACGTGGCGCAGCGACGAGACGTCGTAGCGCGCCCGAACCTCCGCCGGCAGCAGCAGCAGGCGGCGGAGCTGCGTCGGCACCATGTGCGTCGTGGTGACGCGGTGGCGCTCGATCAGCGCCAGCGCGCGCTCTGCGTCCCAATGCTCCATCAGCACCACGGGATGCTCGAAATGGAGGGAGAACCAGGTGTAGGCGAGCGGCGCGGTGTGATACATCGGCGACGTGGTGAGGTGCACGTGGTCGCCGCGCGGCTCGATGCCGAAGCGCGCGAGGTGGCCGGCGAGCAACGGCACCATCACGTCGGGGTCGACGCGCGCGAGCTCGCGCGCCACGCCCTTCGGCCGGCCGGTGGTGCCGGAGGTGTACTGCAGGAACTGCCCGGCGACGCGCTCCCCGGGTCGCGCATCCGGCTGACCTCGCTGCAGCTCGTCCCATCCCGTGAAGCCCGGGATCTCCCCGACCGCGATGCGGCCCTGGGGCGGGACGCGCGCCGCCTCGGCGGCTTCCGCGCACCGGGCCGCGTAGGCCGCGTCGGCGACGAACGCCTTCGCCTCCGAGTCGGCCAGGATGTGGGCGATCTCGGGCGCGGCCAGGTTGGTGTTGATCGGCGTCAGGTGCACGCCGATCTGCATCACCGCGGCGAGCAGCTCCACGGTCGGCGCGCCGTTCGGCAACAGCGCGGCCACCACGTCGCCGGTCGCGACGCCGCGCGCGCGCAGCCCGTGGGCGATCCGGTTGCACGCGGCGAGCAGCTCGCCCGCTTCGAGCGCGCGGCCGCCTGGATCGACGAGCGCGACGCGGCGCGGCTCCGCTTCGGCGCTGCGCCAGAAGCCCGGGATGGGGTGCCGCGCCTGCGCCGCACCCGCGCTCACCGCCTCGCCTTCTTCACCAGCGGGATCCCGTACAGGCGCTGCCAGTTGTCGCCGACGATCTTGCGCTTCGAGGCGTCCGAGAGCGGCAGCTTCTCGAACGTTTCGACGGCGTGCGGATATTGCGCGTCGCCGTGCGGGAAGTCGGTCGAGAAGACCAGGTTGTCGTCGCCGAACCAGTCGACGTAGTGCCGCACCGTCTCCTCGTCGGCGTCGACCGACGCGAAGCAGTTGCGGCGGAAGTACTCCGAGGGCTTGTGCGACAGGTCGCGCGCCTCGTACCAGCCGACCCATTCGTAGTGCTCGTCGAGCCGGTGCAGCAGCCACGGCGCCCACGAGCAGTTGCCCTCCAGCAGCGCGACCTTGAGGCCCGGAAAGCGCTCGAGGACACCTCCCCCGCACAGCGACACACACGCCGTCATCACCCCGAGCGGCTGGTTGAAGGTGTGCCACATCATCAGCCGGTCGGCGAAGATCTGCAGCGAGAAGTCGGGCGTCAGGTGGGTGCGGCCGCCGCCGTGGAAGGCGACCGGGACGCCGAGGCGCTCGCACTCCGCCCAGAGCGGGTCGTAGGCGGGGTGGTGCCAGGGCCGGCGGTTCACCGCGCCGGGCGCCAGGAAGATCGCCTTGAATCCGTACTCGGTGACACAGCGGCGCGTCTCCTCGACGGCGTGGGGCACGGAATGGGGCGCCACCATCGCCGCGCCGAACAGGCGGTCCGGGGCGGCGGCGGCGAAGTCGTGCAGCCAGTCGTTGTAGGCGCGCGCGATGGCGGCGGCGAACTCCGGCTCGAGGCCGTCGGGCCCGATCTGCTCGACCGAGTCGAGCCCGAGCGCGAACAGCCCCCGCGACGGGAACAGCACGGCGAGGTCGACGCCCTCGCGATCCATCGCCTCGAGCTGCGCCACGGCGTCCCAGCCGCGCGCTTCGGCCGAGGCGTAGGCGTCTTCCTGGTCCGGGCGCCAGCCGATGCCGCTGCCGCGGCCCTCCTTGAGCGGGCGCACCGGGCCGGTGCGCAGCATGATGTGCGACTTCACGCGCACGCGCAGATCGCGCCGCAGATCGGTCATGCCGACGGGAGCGGCGTGGCGGAACTCGGGCGCGATGTAGCGCTGCCACAGGTCGGGCGGCTCGAGCACGTGCATGTCGCTGTCGGCGACGACGCCGTCAAGGACGGACATGGGACGACCTCCTCAGTCGCGGCGCAGCAGGTTGACGCAGCAGACGCTCCCGCCTCCGACGAGGTGGGCGAGCCCGACGCGCGCCCCGGGAACCTGACGCCGCCCCGCCTCGCCGCGCAGCTGCAGCGCGAGCTCGTGGATCTGCGCGAGGCCGGTCGGCCCGCCGGGGTGCCCGCGCGCGATGAGTCCGCCGTCGGGATTCATCGGCAGCCGGCCGCCCAGCTCGGCGGCGCCCTCTTCGACCCACTTCTCGGCGTCGCCCTCCGCGCAGAAGCCGAGCAGCTCGTAGTATTCGAGTTCCTCGTTCGCGAAGGCGTCGTGGCACAGCGCTACGCTCACCTCGCCGGGGCCGACGCCGGCGTGCTCGTAGGCCTCGCGCGCCGTGTCGCGCGTCATGCTGGCGGGACCGACCACGGGGCCGAGAAAGGTGTGCCCCGGCGTGTAGCGCTCGCTCTGCAGCGCCGAGGAGAGCGCGCTGACGAGCGGGCGCCCGGGCTGGACGCGGCGCGCCAGATCCGCGCGCGCCACGATCGCGCAGGCGGCGCCGTCGGAGACCGGGCAGGTCATCATCGCGGTGAGCGGCTCGGACACCATCGGCGACGCGAGCACCTCGTCGACCGTGATGCGGCGCTCCGGCTGCCGGTGCGAGAACGGGTTCAGCGCGCCGTGGTTCCAGTTCTTCGCGGCGACGCGCGCGAAGTGCTCGGGCCGGGTGCCGCGCTCGTGCATGCGTCGCGTGGCCCATAGCGCGAAATAGGAGGCGGGCAGGATCACCGAGTCGATCTGGTCGCGCCCGACGCCGCGGCCAAGCGCTGCCCCCGCCATCAGGCCGGTCATCTTCTCGAAGCCGAGCGCCATCGCGACGTCGCAGCGCCCCGCGCTCACCGCGGCGGCCGCCTCGCGGAAGGCGACCAGCCCGGTCGCCGACGCGCTCTGCACGTGCGTCACCGCGAGCCCCGTCAGCCCGAACTCCTTCATGATCTGGACGCCGGTCATCGGCGCCACCTGCATGGCGCCCACGAAGGCCTCGCCCACGTCGCGGAACGAGATGCCGGCGTCGGCGAGCGCAGCCAGGCCCGCCTCGCGCGCGAGCTCGGCGAGCGAGCGGCCCTTGTGCGCCGCGAAGCGCGTCATCCCGACGCCGAGCACCGCGACCCCGTGGAGCTTCACGCGCGCGCCCGTCCCGATCGATCCGGCCCGGCAGGCCGGAAGCGGAAGATCACGATCTCGGCGCCGTCCTTGGTCTCGCCGAGCACCTCGAGATCGAGCTGCATCGGCATGCCGATCGCGAACTCCTCGCGCGCGCCGGCGAGCACCGCTTGCACGCGCGGGCCTTCGGGCAGGTCGATCTGGCCGACGCCGTAGCCGCCCGCGTCGGTGCGGCGCGAGCCGAACAGCGGCAGGTGCGTCCACGTCCAGGTGTAGAGCGTGCCGCGGGGGCCGAGCTCGACGTCGTCGCTGCCGAGCGCGAGGCACTTCGCGCAGACGGGCCGGCGCGGGAAGAAGACCTCGCCGCAGGCGCGACAGCGCGAGCCGAGCAACCGCGGCGCCTCACCTTCGTCCGGGATCGTGAAGAACCCGGGCTCGATCGGCACGCGCGGCTTCGCTGCGACGGCGCTCACGGGGCCGTTCTACTCGCGATTTGACGGGGCGTCAAGTTTCGGCCGTCGCTCCGCTGCGCCTACGCCGTGACGCCGACTCGCGCGCGCAGCAACCCCGAGGCGATCAGCGCCGACGCCGCTTCGAGGCCGAGCGCCATCGCGGTATAGGAGGAGAAGCCGCCGTCGAGCGCCACGCCCACGAGGCGCCCCGCGGCGAGTCCCGCCGTCAGGAAGCCGATCGCGACCAGCGCGGGCCGCACCAGGCTCGAACGCCGCAGCGCGAGGGCGGCGAGGACGCCGAGCGCGGCCTCGAGGCCGCCGTACATCGCCCGCAGCTCGGTGCTGCCGGTGGCGGACTGGAAGGCGACGCCGGCGGCAGCGGCGAGCGACGCGGGCCGGAGCAGGCAGTAGAGGCCGTAGGGCAGCCACAGCAACGTCGAGAGCGCGAGGAAGATCCGGGTCGCCATCGTCACCTCGGGTCGCTGGGCCCATCGGTCGCGGCCGCGAGCATCGCTTCGAGCCCGCGCTTGACCGCTGTCCACTCGGAGTCGATCACGCTGAAGTAGACGCTATCGCGCAGCCGGCCGCCGGCGCACACCATGTGGTTGCGGAACGTGCCCTCTTCGGTCGCGCCGATCCGCAGCAGCGCCGCACGCGAACGCGCGTTCAGGGCGTCGGTCTTGAACTCGACGCGCACGCAGCCGAGCTCCTCGAAGCAGTGACGCAGCTGCAGGTACTTCGCTTCGGTGTTGCAGGCGGTGCGCTGCCAGGGCACGCCGAGCCAGGTGGCGCCGATCTCGAGGCGGCGGTTGGCGCGGTCGATGGCGAGGAAGCTGGTCGAGCCGACCACCTCGCCCGTCGCCCGGAGGACCGTCACGAAGGGCACGGCGACACCCGCGCGCATGCCGGCCAACGCGGCCGCGACGTGGCTCGCCATGTCTTCCCGCGTCGCGACGGCGAAGGGGAACCAGCGGAAGATGTCGTGGCCGACGCCGATCTCGACCAGGCGCTCCAGGTGCAGCTCGCGCATCGGCTCGAGCCGGACGCAGCGGCCTGCGAGCGTCACCGGAAGCGGGTCGATGCCAGGCTTCGTCATGGCCCCCCACCCCTACCAGACGCCGGGGATCAGCCGCCAGCGCACGCGCGCGGCGTACTCGCGATAGCCCGCCAGCTCCTCGTGCAGGACGCGATCCTCGCGGGCCGTGCGCGCGACGAAGAAGCCGATGCCGACGCTCGCCGGCAGCAGGCCCCACAGCGAGCCGAGCGCGAGCGGCGCCACCCACAGCGCGAGCAGCCCGCCGGCATAGCCGGGATGACGCATGAATGCGTAAGGTCCGTCCGTCACGACGCGATGCCCGCGCTCGGTCTGGATCCGGACGAACGACGAGAAGAAGCGATTGGTCCGCGCCGCCCACAGCGCGAACGCATTGCCGAGCGCGAATACGCCGAGCGCCCCCAGCTCGAGCGCCCGCGGCAGCGGCGGCGACCAGCCGAAGCGGCCGGCGTCGAGGCCCGCGACGAGGAGCGCGAGCGGGGACAAGCAGAGGTAGCCCGAGGACGCGAGCCAGCGGTCCCAGCGCCGGGTCGCCCCGCCCGGCAGCGCGCGCTCGCGAATCAGCTCCGGATCCAGGACCAGGAAGCCCAGCGCGGCGAACGCCAGGTTCGCGGCGAGGTAGAGCCAGGCCATCGGCCAGTCGAAGCGCCCGGCGCCGCCGAACAGCGCGGCGCCCAGCAGCAGGAAGGAGAGCAGCGTCTCGACGAGGGCTGTGCGCATGGGACCCGGGGAGGTGTGTAGCGCGACCAGCCGAGACACGAATCGGGCGTCTGGGGTAGAATCCGCTGGGGTGGCGGAGGAGCGATGAAGGTCGGTGTCGGCACGGCTTTCGCCGGCCTGGCGGTGCTCTGCGCGGTCGCCGGCGCCGCCCTCTGGATCGCCGGCCATCCGGGCTCCGTGGCCGCGCTCGGGCTCGGCGAGGCCGCCGCCCAGGAGCCGCCGGGGGTCTCGAGTGCGCCGCCGCATCCCGATCGCGTCTCGGCGCTCGGCCGCCTCGAGCCCGAGGACGGCGTGATCCGCGTGGCCGGGCCCTCGTCGCCCTCGGTGGTGATCGCGAAGCTCTTCGTCGACGACGGCGACCGCGTGAAGAAGGGACAGCTGCTCGCGACGCTCGACACCGCCGGGATGCTCGAAGCCGCCGTGCGCCGCCTGCAGGCGGAGCTCGACAACGCCCGCCGGGAGCTCGCACGCCACCAGGAGCTCCACCGCGACAAGGTGGTCTCGGACTCGCAGCGCGAAGCCTTCGAGCTGCGGGTGCGCGTGGCGGAAGCGGAGCTCGCGCGCGCCCGCGCCGAGCTCGATCTCGCCCACGTGCGCTCCCCGCTCGACGGCCAGGTGCTCAAGGTGCACGCGCGCGAGGGCGAGCGGGTCGGGCCGGACGGCATCGTCGAGCTCGGCAAGACGGACCACATGTTCGCGATCGCCGAGGTCTACGAAGAGGACGTGCGCAACGTCCGGGTCGGCGCGCACGCCGTGGTGACGAGCCCGGCGCTCTCCGTCCCGCTCGAGGGCAACGTCGACTGGGTCAACCTGCGCGTCGCCAAGCAGGACGCGATCGGGAACGATCCCGCCGCGCGCAAGGACGCGCGCGTGGTCGAGGTGAAGATCCGGCTCGCCGACAGTCGACCCGCCGCGGGGCTCACCAACCTGCAGGTCGAGGTGGCGATCGAGCCCTGACGAGAGAGTGCGCTCGCGATGTCGATCCCGCTGGGTTGGTTGCAGCTGAAGCACCGCAAGCTTCGCCTCGCGGTGGCGCTCGTCGGCATCGCCTTTGCGGTCGTGCTGATCCTGATGCAGCTCGGCTTCCAGGCCTCGCTCTTCGGCAGCGCCGTCCGCTATCACGAGCGGCTGCGCTACGACATCGCGCTGATCGGCAAGGACACCTCGTTCCTGGTGCAGCCGACGCCGTTCTCGAGTCGCCGCCTCTACCAGGCGCTCGGCGTGGACGGGGTCGCCTCGGTGACCCCGGTCTACGCCGGCGTCGCGATCTGGAAGAACCCCTGGAGCCACGACTCGCGCCGGATCTTCACGCTGGGGATCGATCCCGCGGACGACTCGCTCGCGGCGCCGGGCGTTCGCGAGAACACCGAGCAGATCCGCCGCCGCGACGTCGCGCTCTTCGACGCCGCCTCGCGCCCGGAGTTCGGCCCCATCCCGGAGCACGTGCGCCGCGGCGAGCGGCCGATCGTCGAGGTCAACGGCCGCGAGATCGAGATCGGCGGGCTCTTCGAGATCGGCACCTCGTTCGGAATCGACGCCAGCCTGCTCACCAGCGACACGAACTTCCTGCGGCTGTTCCCCGACCGGGCCCGCACGCAGATCGACATCGGGCTGGTGCGGCTGCGGCCGGGCGCCGACGCGGCGGCGGTGCGCGACCGGCTCCGGGCGCTGCTGCCGCCGGACGTGCACGTCCTGACCAAGGCCGAATACATCGACAAGGAGATCGCCTACTGGTCGGCCACGACGCCGATCGGGTACGTGTTCTCGTTCGGATGCGTGATCGGGTTCGCGGTGGGCTGCATCATCGTCTACCAGATCCTGTTCGCGGACGTGTCCGACCACCTGGCCGAGTACGCCACGCTGAAGGCGATGGGCTACTCGAACCGCTGGCTCGCGGGCGTCGTGCTGCAGCAGGCGCTGATCCTGGCGCTGCTCGGCTACGTCCCGGGAGTGCTCGTGACGCTGTGGCTGTACCGCACGGCAGGCGCCGCCACGCGGCTGCCGCTGGAGCTCACGCTGCCGCGCGCGGTCGCGGTGCTGGCCCTCACCGCGGCGATGTGCGCCGTCTCCGGCTTCCTCGCCCTGCGCAAGGTGCGCGCCCTCGATCCCGCCGAGATCTTCTGATGGACGCCTCCCCGATCGTCGCCCGCGCGCTCAACCACCACTACGGCTCCGGCGAGCTGCGCAAGCAGATCCTCTACGACATCGACGTGGAGATGCGCGAGGGCGAGATCGTGATCGTCACCGGGCCCTCCGGCTCGGGGAAGAGCACGCTGCTCACGTTGATCGGCGCGCTGCGCTCCGCCCAGGAGGGCAGCCTGTGCGTGCTCGGGCAGGAGCTGCGCGGGGCGAGCACCGCGGAGCTGCAGTCCGTGCGCCGCCAGATCGGATACATCTTCCAGCACCACAACCTGATCGAGGCGCTCACCGCGCGCCAGAACGTGGAGATGTCGCTCCAGCTCCACCGGCGGCGCGGCGCGCGCGAGCTGCGCCAGCGAGCGCGCGACATGCTCGAGGCGGTCGGCCTCGGCGATCGCGCCGACCAGCACCCGAGCCATCTGTCCGGCGGCCAGCGCCAGCGCGTCGCCATCGCGCGGGCGCTCGTGGCGCAGCCGCGCATCATCCTCGCCGACGAGCCGACCGCATCGCTCGACAAGAAGTCCGGGCGCGACGTGGTGGACCGCATGTACGCGCTCGCGCGCGAACAGCGCGTCACCGTGCTGCTCGTGACGCACGACAACCGGATCCTCGACGTCGCGGACCGCATCATCCACCTCGAGGACGGGCGGCTCTCCTCGTTCACCGAGGCGGTCGTCGCCAACACCCAGCACCTGATGAAGATGCTCGCCGACAGCAACCGCAAGGGGGAGCTTCGCCGCCTGGTGGCGGGCATGACGCGCGAGCAGTTCCAGCGCAGCCTCGAGCAGCTCACGGCGGAGTCGCGGCGCTTCCTCGAAGCCACGGCGCTCGCCAACGACGAGGCGTTCCAGAGCATGCTGGAGCAGGCGCTGTTCGCCTTCACCTTCAAGATGGGCGATCTGCTCGACGCCGAGCGTGCCTCGCTGTTCCTGGTGGACGAAGAGCGCGGCGAGCTGTGGCTGCGGGTGGCGCAGGACGAAGCGGGCAAGCCGGTCGAGTTCCGCATGCCGCTCGGCGTGGGCGTCGCCGGCGTCGTGGCCCAGACCGGCGAAGGCTGCCGCATCGACGACGCCTACACCGATCCGCGTTTCCATCGCGCAGTCGACGAGGAGACCGGCTTCCACACCCGCTCCATCCTGTGCCAGCCGCTGCGGAGCGCGGCCGGCGGGCGCGTGTTCGCCGTCGCGCAGCTGCTGAACCCCCGCGCCGGCGGCTCGTTCGATGCCGACGACGAGGCGCGCTTCAGCGCCTTCCTCGGCTCGATCAGCGTGATCCTCGAGACCTGGTGGTCGCTGGCGCGCCGGCGGCGGGAGGCCTGAGTGGGGACGCCCCGCTCGGCCGAGTACAATCCCGCGGGATGGGTGAGGCCGACTTCGATCCCGGGCACGTGATCGCCGCAGCCGCGGAGCTCGCGGCGCCCTCGTCTCGAGACTTGCTCGACGCGTTCGGCCGCGCCTTCCTGCGCGGCATCGATCGCCACCAGGCCGGCGGCGAGCGCGCGCTCGCTGCCCGCCTCGCCGAGGGCTTCGCGTTCGCGCTCCGGCGCGCGCCGGGCGAGATCCGCGCGCGCGTCGCCAACCCGGCCGACCGCCCGGGCCGCACGAGCATCCAGCTGATCCAAGACGACCGGCCCTTCATCGTCGACACCGTCCGGCTGCTGCTGCGCCGGCGCGAGCTGGCCGAGCGGCTGTTCCTGCATCCGATCCTGGGAGCGCGGCGCAGCCCGCAGGGGGAGCTGCTCGCCATCGGCCCCGAGTTCGAGCGCGAGTCGCAGCTCTACGTCGAGGTCTCGCCGCGCGTCGAGGACGCCGAACGGCTGCGCGAGTTCGAGACATCGCTGTGCGACGCGATGGCCAAGGTGCGCGACGTCACCGACGACTTCGCGCGCCTGGTCGGCGCCACGCGCGAGCTGATCGGCGAGGTGGAGCTGGCGGGCCGCGTGCTTCCCGACGGCGCCGAGCGCGGGGCGCGCGTGCGCCACTTCCTCGGCTGGCTGATCGACGGGCATTTCATCTTCATGGGCTTTCGCCGCTACCGGCTGCGGAGGCTCGAAGGCGAAGGCGCCGGCTTCGAGGTGCAGCTGGTGCCCGGTTCGGGACTCGGCTTGTTCCGCGACGACGCCTCGAGTCGCCTGCGCCAGCCGCGCCGCGGCGACGACGTGCCCGAGGAGCTGCGCGACATCCTCGAAGACCCGCGCATCCTCGTGATCGGCAAGTCGCGCGTCGAATCGCCGATCCACCGCGCCGGCCGCCTGGACCGCATCGCGGTCACCGACTACGACGAGCGCGGTCGACCGCGCGGTCTCGCCATCGTCTTCGGGCTGTTCACCTCGCAGGCGCTGCGCACGCCCGGCTCGCAGGTGCCGCTGCTCTCCGCGCGTCTCGAGCAGATCCTGCGGGCAGAAGGCATCGAGCGCCGCTCGCACCGCCAGCGCGCGATCTTCGACGCCTTCGACTCGGCGCCGATCGAGGTGCTGCTCGGCACCGACGTCGAAGGCGTGGCGGCGCTGATCCGCGAGATCGTCGATTCGGAGGGCTCGAAGTCGGCTCGCCTGGTGTTCCGCGCCGATCGCCACCGGCGCTCGTTCTACGCCGCCGTGCTGCTACCGCGCGAGCGCTACGGAGAGGAGCTGCGCGCGCGCATCCGCTGCCTGCTCGAGGCCGAGACCGGCGCGACCTACATCGACGACCGCACCTCGTTCATCGAGGAGGGCACCGCCGTCCTGCACTACTTCTGCACCTCGGCGGCCGGCTCGCTCGCGCTGCCCGATCCCGCCGCGCTCGAGGCCGAGGTGCGGCAGCTGTGCGCGAGCTGGGACGACCGCTTCCACGAGGCGCTCGCGGCGCGCTTCGACGAGGGCGAGGCGGCGGCCCTGGCGGCGCGCTACGAGGGGGCCTTTCCCGAGGCGCTGCGCGTGCTCACACATCCGCTCGACGCGGTGCGCGACGCGGTCGCCCTCGAGGCACTGTACGCGGCCGGCGAGCCGCAGTTCGCGATCTACTTCGACTACGGCGATCCGCAGCGCGAGGTCACGACGCTGCGCATCTACCTGGCCGAGGCGCGCCTGCTCTCGGACCTGCTGCCCGTCGTCGACGCCTTCGGGATCCGCGTGGTCGACGCGCAGCAGGCGGAGGTCCAGCCCGCCGGCCGCCGCGCCGCGGTGATCGAGACGCTGCGGGTGCTGCCGCTCGGCGCCGAGCAGGCCGACCTCGACGCGATCGCCGCGCGCCTCTCGGACGCGATCGGTGCCGTGCTCTCGGGCGCCATGCCGAGCGACTCGCTGAATGCGCTCGTGCTCGGCGCCGGCCTCGACTGGCACGAGGTGGACTGCGTGCGCGCCTACCTCGAGTACTTCGTCCAGATCCAGAGCACGCTGCCGCGCACGTTCCTGCGCAGCGTCCTGCTCGAGAACCCGCTCGCGGTGCGGCTGCTGGTGCAGCTGCACGAGGCGCGCTTCGATCCCGGCGTCGGCGCGGCCGAGCGCACCGCGCAGGAGCAGTGGCTGCGGCGCGCGTTCGAGGGCTACCGCGACCGCATCTCCTCGTTGAACGAGGACCGCGCGCTCTCGGGCCTCTACGCGCTGGTCGAGGCGACGCTGCGCACCAACTTCTTCGCGGCGCCCGGCCGGCCACACCGGGTCGTCTTCAAGATCGATCCGGCGCTGGTGCCCGAGATCGCGCCGCCGCGCCCGTACCGCGAGATCTTCGTGCACTCCAGCGAGCTGGTCGGCATCCACCTGCGCGGCGGGCCGGTCGCGCGCGGCGGCGTGCGCTGGAGCGACCGGCTCGATGACCTGCGCGTCGAGGTGCTCGGGCTGATGCGCACCCAGCAGCTGAAGAACGGCCTGATCGTGCCGGTCGGAGCCAAAGGGGGATTTGCGCTGAAGCGCGCCGGGCTGTCGCCCAGCCAGGCGCGCCGGCTCGCCGACGAGCAATACCGCGTGTTCGTCGCGAGCCTGCTCGATCTGACCGACGGTCTCGACGCCGAGGGCCGGGTCGTGTCGCCGCCCGGCGTGCTGCGCCGCGACGGCGACGATCCCTACCTGGTCGTCGCGGCCGACAAGGGCACCGCGCACCTCTCGGACGCCGCCAACGAGATCGCGCTGGCGCGCGACTTCTGGCTCGGCGACGCCTTCGCGTCGGGCGGGTCGGAGGGCTACGACCACAAGAAGTACGGGATCACCGCGCGCGGCGCGTGGGAGTGCGTGAAACACCACTTCGCCGAGCTCGGCATCGACGTCGAACGCGACGCCGTGACCGTGGTCGGGATCGGCGACATGTCGGGCGACGTGTTCGGCAACGGGCTGCTGCTGGCGCGGCGCGCGAGGCTGATCGCCGCCTTCGACCATCGCCACGTCTTCCTGGACCCCGAGCCGGATCCCGAGCGGGCGTGGGCGGAACGCAAGCGCCTGTTCGAGCTGCCGACCTCGAGCTGGGCGGACTACGACGCCGCGAAGATCTCGGAGGGCGGCGGCGTCTTCCCACGCGCGGCGAAGCAGATCGACCTGGCGCCCGCCGTGCGCGAACGGCTCGGCCTCGGGCCCGGGCGAGTCTCGGGATACGACCTGGTGCGGGCGATCCTCGCGCTCGACGTCGACCTGCTCTGGAACGGCGGCATCGGGACCTACGTGAAGGCATCCTCCGAGTCCCACGCGGACGCGGGCGATCGCGCCAACGACCCGGTGCGCATCGACGCGGCCCGGCTTCGCGCGCGCGTCGTCGCCGAGGGCGGCAACCTCGGCTTCACGCAGGCAGCGCGCATCGAGGCCGCGCTCGCCGGCGTGAAGCTCAACACCGACTCGGTCGACAACTCGGCCGGGGTCGACCTCTCGGACCACGAAGTCAACTACAAGGTGCTGCTCGCGCCGCTGGTGCGCTCGGGGCGTCTCGCGCCCGCCGAGCGGCATGCCGCGCTGGCAGCGGCGGCGGCGGACGCCTGCGCGAGCGTGCTCTCGCACAACCGCAGCCAGGCGCTCGCGCTCTCGCTGGACGAGCGCCGCTCGCGGAGCGAGCCCTCGTCGTACCTGCGCGCCATCGAGTTCCTGTGCGACGAGGCGGAGCTCGATCCCGCGTCGCTGCTGCTCCCGAACGCGAAGACGCTGGGCGAACGAGCGGCGCGCGGCGTCGGCATGACGCGCCCGGAGCTCGCCGTGCTGCTCGGCGTCGCGAAGCTCGTCTCGCGGCGTGCGCTGGCGCAGAGCCCCTACGCGGCTTCCGAGTACGTCGACCCGCTGTTGCGCAGCTACTTCCCGCCCGCTTTCCGCAGCGCGTGGCCCGAGGCGCTGCGCGAGCACCGCCTGCGCCGCGAGATCGCGGCGCTGGTCGCGACCAACCGATTGATCGACGCCGGCGGCGTCACGCTGCTGCCCGCGCTCGCGGGCGAGCTCGGCATCGAGATCCCCGACGCGGCCGCGGCGGCGCTGCTCGCGCAGGACGTGCTCGAGATGCCCGGCCGGCGCGAGCGGCTGCTCTCGCTCGGCGCCGCGGTCCCGCGCGCCTCGGTCTACGAGGCGCTCTTCGAGCTCGACCGGGCGGTGCGCGCCGTGGCGCGCTTCCTGGTGAAGAGCGGCAGTCGAGAGCTCGACGGCGGACGCGCCACGCGCCTGCGCACCGGCCTCGCCGAGCTGCGCGCCCACACGGGCGAGTTCCTGACCGAGCACGAGACCGCCCAGGTCGAGGCACGCCAGCGGGCGCTGCGGCGCGAAGGGCTGCCCGAGGACCTCGCGGCCGACGTCGCGGCGCTGCCGCTCGCCGACCGCGGCCTCAACGTGCTGCGCGTCTGCGAGCGGGTTCCCGTGCGGCCGGTCGACGCCGCTCGCGTGTATAGCCGGCTGGGCGAAGCCACCGGCATCCACTGGGTCTACCAGCGCCTGCGCGAGATCGAGGCGTCGACCACCGTGCCGGAGGTGGCGGCGGCGGAAGCCGCGGGGGGCACGCCCGCGGCGACCGCCGCGTCCGCGGTCTCGAGCTGGGATCGCATGGCGCTGGTCGATCTGCGCTGGGAGCTGCTCGACCTGCAGCGCGAGCTCGCCGAGGGCGTGCTCGCCGAGAAGCCCGACGACCCGCTGGCTGCCGCCGAGGCCTTCCTGGCGAGCCGCGCTGCCGAGCTCGCGCAGCTGCGCGAGCTCGAGCAGCAGGCCGCCTCGAGCTCGAGCGCCAGCGCGCTGGTGGTGGTGACCAACCGGCTGCGGGCGCTGCGGACCTAGCTTCCCCCGGGCGCTACGGCGCGTCCTCGTCAGGCGGGCACGCGGGCAGATCCTTCGGGAAGGCGGTGTCGTAGACGTTGTCCGACCAGCAGTTGTCGTTCCCGCTCCCATCCCAGACCAGGTCCTTGGCGAGCAGCGCCGGAATCGACGGGTCGGGCGATCCGCCGTTGTGCTGCGAGACGTTGTGCACGATGCGGTTCCCGTCCGGATTCGGCTCGACGTCGAGGCTGTCGCAGGTCGCGGGGTTGAGCAGGCACTGGCTGATCGTCCCGATCCCGAACGAGCCGTTGCCCTGCACGTTGTTGTGATCCACCAGGTTGCGGTCGGTGGCGAGCATCAGGATGCCGGTTCCCGGCGGGACCTGGCAGACGTCGTCGCTCGGGTCCAGGCAGGTGTTGGGCTTGTTGTTGTTGCGGATGTCGTTGTGATCCACGCGGTTGTCGGCATTGACCTTCACGTCGAGGCCGGGGTTCGCGAACGTCAGCAGGCCGGCGGTGTTGTCGTGCGAGACGTTGTGGTCCATCCGCGTGTGCGTGCTGTTCTCGAGCTCGAATCCGCTCACGTTGCCCGACGCCAGGTTGTGGTCGATGCGCACGTCGCTCGACTGGCCGATGTAGATGCCGGTGTCATTGGCGCCGGTGGCGATGCTGGCGGTCACGCGGCCGACGCCGGTGTGCGACGGGAAGATCCCGTACTCGAGATTGTCGTGGGTGGCGCACCGGCGCACCTCCCAGTCGTCGGCGCACAGGATGAAGATGCCGTCCTCCTGGAACCCGTCGACCTCGAGATTGCTCAGCCGCACGCCATGGATGCGCTGCGTGGGGTCGTCGAGGCAGCTTGCGCCCGAGGCGCCCGGCAGCGCGGCCTCGATGCCGCGGTCCTGCGACCCTTGCGCCTGGATCACCACCCGGTGGGGAGCCTTGTCGCCGTTGCCCATGCCCATGGCCGCCATGGCGATGCTCAGGCCCCGTTCGCCACCGAAGCCCTCGAGCCAGCGCAGGAACCACGGCACGCCGCGCAGGCCCATCAGGCGGATCCCGTCGCTCGTGATGACGATCGCGCAGGTCTTGCTGGGATCGCTGGGGCAGGGTCGGCCCTCCTCCTGGTACGTCCCGGGCCACACGGCGACGACGTCGCCGGGCTGTGCCTGGTCGATCGCAGCCTGGATCGATTCGCCCGGGTGGACGACGAACCGCTTCGGGTGTCCGTGATCGCCCCAGGCAGATGCAGAGCCCGCGCAAAACAGCAGACCGGCGCCCAGAACCAGCGTGACCAGTGAGCGCATCGTTCCTCCTTCAGGCCCCCGCTGGGGCATAGTGATACTCCCACACCCCGAGGCGGGTCAAGGGCGCCGAGCGGGCTGCTATGCTGCGATTCCCTCCCGCTTCAGCCCACGCCCCTGCCTGACGAAGGGTCGCCGTGCCCCAGCCCGTCCCGACAGCGGACGCCGCCTTCGATCGCAGCCGGCTCACGGTGCTCGAGCGCTGCCTCCGGCTCTTCACCGACGTGAGGCCCGGGGAGGGGCGTACGGCGCTCCTGATGTTCGTGAACGTGCTCCTGATCCTGTGCGCCTACTACCTGCTCAAGCCGCTGCGCGAGGGCTGGCTCGCGATCTCGGACGTGCACGGCCTCACCAAGCTGGAGATCAAAGCCTATACGAGCTTCGCGCAGAGCGCGCTGCTGACGATCGGCGCGACGGCCTACGCTCGCCGCGTGGGGCGCTGGCCGCGGGGCGTGCTGATCTCGCGCACGACGCTCTTCTGCATGGCGAACATCGCGATCTTTTGGCTGCTGCAGCCGGACTTCTTGATTCGCAGCGTGCCGGGCATCGGCGTCGCGTTCTATCTCTGGGTCGGCATGTTCGGGGTGTTCGTGGTCGCCCAGTTCTGGGCGTTCGCCGCCGACCTCTACGATCAGGAGCGCGGCAGCCGACTGCTGCCGATGATCGCGGTGGGCGCGACGGGCGGCGCCATGCTCGGCTCGGGCCTGGAGAGCGAGCTGGTGGCGCGCCACTGGCTCGACGCCAAGTACCTCCTGCTCGCTGCGTTGCCTCTCCTCGCGCTGGCGATGTGGCTGACGCGCGTCGTGGACCGGGCGGAAGGCGGTACGAGCAAGGCGGAGCAGCTCGGCTTCGAGTCGCCGGTCCGCGACGGGCGCGGCGCCTTGTCGCTCATCTTCGGCCATCGCTTCCTGCTGGCGGTCGCGGCGGTCACGCTGCTCTTCAACTGGGTGAAGACGAACGGGGACAACCAGCTCTTCGCGGCCATCCAGGAAGTCCTCGGACGTCAGGTCGCCGCATTGGGATTGAGCGGCGATCAGGCGGTCCACTCCTTCGTTCACGGGGGCACGACGGCCTTCTTCGGCAACTTCTTCTTCTGGCAAAATGCCGTCGCCCTGCTGCTCCAGGCGCTCGTCGCGTCGCGCCTGCTCAAGCACGGCGGCTTCGGAGCGATCTTCCTGCTGCTGCCGACCATCGCGATGGTCTCGAACGCAGCGATGACGTTCCTGCCGGTCCTTTGGGTGATCAAGAGCATGAAGGTCGCGGAGAACGCCACCGACTATTCCATCAATAACACCGCCCGGCACGTGCTCTGGTTGCCGATGTCCGAGGAGGTGACGTTCAAGGCGAAGCCCAGCATCGACTCGATCTTCTTCCGCGCGGGCGACGGATTCGCCGCCCTTACGGCGATGCTCGGCGTTCAGGTATTATCCTGGGGCGTCCGATCGTACTTCCTGCTGAACGTCGTTCTCGCGGCGGTGTGGCTGGCGCTGGGGCTCTGGGTGGTTCGGGAGTACGCGAGGCTCTCGGGGAGCACGGGAACGACGGACGCGGGGGCCGCGGTCTTGAGGTCGGAGCTCGGGTGACGGGGATCACCGCTCCGGCGCCGTGGATCGGGGGGAACGGAATGAGCGCGCGAGGGCTGCGACGGAAGGGGCGGCTCGGGCTGATTCTCTCGGTGGGGCTCGCCGCCGCCTGGGGGTTCGCGCCGGCCGCGCGAGCCGGCGATCTGCACGGCGCCGGATCGGCCGGCCTGCTGTCGGAGTTCGTGAAGCCGATGCCGGGCGACGTCTGGACCGCCCGCGGCTGGGATCCCGCGCCGCTCTGGAGCTGGCTCGACCCGGACCTCGACGACGGGCTCGCCGACGCGGTGCGCTCGCTCGGGTTGCAGCCCGCGGTGGATCAGAAGAAGTTCGCGGCGGCGCTGGTCGACATCACCGACGTGCGCCGGCCGCGCGTCGCCGCGGTGAACGGCGACACCATGTTGTACGCCGCGAGCCTGCCGAAGATCGCGGTGCTGCTCGCCGTCTTCCAGCGCGCCGAAGAGGGAAAGCTGCAGATCGACGACGAGACCCAGCGCGAGCTGCTGCGCATGGTGCGGCGCTCGTCGAACCAGGACGCCACCGCGCTGATGCAGCGGGTCGGCGAGGACTACATCGCGCGCGTGCTGCTCTCGCCGCGCTACCGCCTCTACGATCCGCTGCACAACGGGGGGCTGTGGGCCGGCAAGGAGTACGCGCCCGTAGGCGCCTGGCGGCGCGACCCGATGTACAACCTCTCGCACGGCGCCACCCCGATGCAGGTGGCCCGCTTCTTCTACCTGCTCGAGACCGGCCGGCTGGTGAGCCCGGAGGCGAGCCGCCAGATGAAGGAGATCCTCGGCCACTCGGCGATCGATCACAAGTTCGTGCGCGGCATCCGCGCGATCCACCCGGAAGCGGTCGTCTACCGCAAGTCCGGGACCTGGGGCATCAGCCACGCCGACGGCGCGCTGATCGAGCGGCGCGACGGCGCGCGCTACATCGCGGTCGGGCTCGCCGAGAGCGAGGACGGCGGCGAGTGGCTGAAGCAGCTGATCGTCCAGATGGACCGACTGATCGACGCCGACTGGTCGGCACCGCGCCTGCACCGCGCCCGCGAGCCGATCGGGCAGCCGCAGTCGGTGAGCGCGGGGGGCTGAGCCCGCGGGTCCGCCGATCGGCTGATCCGCTACGGGTGCTTCTCGGGTACCGCCACGTCGAGGCCGCCCTTCTGCTCGTAGACGGGCTGGACCTCCCCGCTCGCGGAGCGCTGCGCGAGACCGTGGCGCAGCTCGATCAGCCGGTGGATGCGCCGCGCCAGCGCTTGATGCTCCTCGGCCGAGTCCTTGCGCAGCACGTTCGAGAGCACCGCCACCAGGTAGTGGAGCGAGTGGCCCTGCTCCTCGCTCTCGACCATGGCGATCGAGTTCATCAGGTTCTTGACGTTGCCCTTGTATTTCTCGCAGGCGAAGTGCGGCTCGGGCCGGCACGCGTACAGCGAGCCCGACTTGAAGTAGACCGCCGAGTCGTCGAGCGCGGGCTGCGAGGCGTAGCGGATGCGGATGTCGGTCAGATACAGCAGGCGCTTGATCTGCAGGCTCGACCACTCGTCGACCAGCCGCCCCTGCTCCATCAACACCAGATAGTGCAAGAGCTCGCGCGGGGTGGAGGTGCTGCCGCCGGCGCCGGGGATGCGCGCCTTGCCCTCCTTCGTGAACAGACTGCCCTGCGAGAGCTGCGCCGGGTCGAGGCCGTTGCGCCGGATCGGCCGGAACATCGCCTCGCCGAGCAGCGCCTGCAGCGTTCCCTTCGGCGCGCTCGCGAGCCACGCCTGGGCCTGGGCCTCGGGGACGGGGTAGGCGCGCCCGTAGTGCTTGAGGAGCACGAGCTGCGACATCACGGTGCTGCCGGCGGCGTTCGAGGAGGCCGAGATCATCCAGTCCATCCAGGTCCACAGGTTGGCTTGGTCGCCGTCGACGAGCTCGCGGCGTTGCAGCTTCGGATCGCCCGGGTGCCAGACCGGAACCACGTGGTCGTCGGGATGGATGAACGCGTTCGCCGTCACGATCGTGTCGCGCAACACGCGGTTGCGCGCCGCATAGTCGTTCGGATACAGATCGGCGAGCGCCTGGAACCAGGCGAGCAGCACCATGATCTTGCCGACGCTGCCCGGGAGCTGCGCGCGCGAGGCGTTCTGCTCGGCGTAGAGCGGCGCCTCCGGGTCGCTCAGGTCGAGCACCGCGATCCCGTAGGCGGGGGCGTCGGCGCCGAGCAGCTGGCGCAGCTCCGCAGAGAAGGCGGCGTCCGGGCGCGGCAGGGCGAAGCCCTTCTCGCCGCGCAGCTGGAGCCGTACCTCGTCCATCCTGCGCAGCGAGCCGGGCTTGATCGTGCCGCGCTTGAGCAGGCCTTCGCGCGCCAGGTCGAAGGCGAGCAGTCGATTGATCTGCGTCTGCGGGTAGCCGTCGACCGGGTAGGCGCCCGCCGTCGCGGCGGCGAACGCGGTGAGCAGCAGGGCGGCGACCGCTCGCCTCATCGCGCGTCCCCTCGCGCCGCCGGGGCGGGTGCGGTCGCCGTCGCCGCGGGTGCGGCCGCGGGCGCCTCAGCGGCCGGCACCGGCGTCTCGGCCGGGTGCAGCGGCGCTGGGCGGCCGCCGATCCAGATCTGCGCATCCGCGTTCGCCGCGAACGGCGCGTCGAGCTGCGCCAGGAACACGCTGCGCTGGGCGCGCTTGTTCTCGTTCAACGGGCGGATCTGGAGCAGCGCAAGGCGGCCGTCCTTGAAGGCCAGCTCGATGTCGGCCGGGATCGCCTCGCCGTTCGGCGTGCGCATCGAGGGCAGCCGCGCCGGTACCTCGCGCGCGAGCACCACGAGCTGGCGGATCTCGTCGGCCGTGAGCACCACCTCGCTGCCGCTCGCAGGGACCTTCGCGACGCCGCCGCCGCGGGCGAGGACGTTCTTGAGCGGGGTCGTGGCCGGCGCGAGCAGCTTCGCCTCGCCGCTGCGGGCGTCGATGCGCAGCGCTTCGGCGGGCTGGCCGTCGACGGCGCCGCTCACGCCCTCGTTCATGGCGACGCTGAGGAAGTGCCGGTCGCCGGTCTCGATGTCGCCCGTCACCAGCACGCCCGACTTCTCCGAGGGGAAGGCGCGCTGCACCACCACGGCGGGGAAGACGTTCTCCGGGTCGGCCATGCGCGACTGCCGCCAGCCGTAGGCGCGCTCGGTGAACGGCGACGCCCACACCTCGCGAATCGCCTGCAGGATGCGGTCGTAGCCGACCACGTTCGGGATGGTCTGGTTCAGGCCGGCTCCCGTGAAGCCCTTCAGGTCCTCGACGTTGGTGTCGCTCCGCACGAAGACGCCGTAACTGCCGTCCTCGGCGCCGAAGCGCTCCTTCAGGTTCCAGCGCAGCTGGGCCTCGAAGGCGGGGCCGACGTCGGCCGCGAGCAGCCAGGTGCGCAGCCGCGCGAGGAACTGCGCCGCCATCTGCTGCTGGCGCGCGGGATCCGCCGCGGCTGCCTGGATCTCGTCGTAGCTGCGTTTCATCCACTCGAAGACGGGCGGCCCGCCCGGCTCGAGCGGCTGGTCGAGCACGCGGCGGAAGGCGCCGAAGGGGATCACGAAGCCGTCGGGCACCGGCGGGCTGCCGAAGGCGTAGCGGAGCTCGCCGAGGTTCGCGCCCTTGGGCCCGCAGATGCGGCCCTGGTCCCAGGCGCGCACCTCGGAGAGCGGAACGAACTCCGTGACCGTGAGGTCGAGCTTCTGCATGTCGGGACGGATCATCGCGTCCGTGTCCGGATCGGCCGCGCCGAACACCGCGTCCCACTGCGGGCCGTCGGCGGCGAGCCGCACCACGCCGCCGGGGCTCACCGCCAACACGGCGCGCCCGTCGAAGCGCGGCTGGAGCCGCGGCAGCACCGCGTCGCCCACGACCACGTTCGGGACGCCGAGGTTGCGCGCGAGCAGCGACATGTGCGAGAGCGAGCTGCCCTCCCCGCGCGTCAGGATGCCCGCGACCGGCGGCAAGTCCGAGGTCGTCTCGGGCAGCAGGTAGATGCCGTCGGGCTGCGCGCGCGCCGGATCCGCGCCGTCGCGCAGGACGCCGCGTGCGATTCCGGGGTTGAGCGCGCGCATGCCGAGCCCGACCGGCTCGCCGAACACCTGCTGGTCGATGCCCGCGAGCTGGTTGGTGTCGAGCACCATGCCGTCGAGCACGCCGCTGTAGAACAACAGCGGGCTGCCGCGAAGCCGATCGGCCGAGTGCTGGGCCACGAGCGGCTCGATCGCCTGCCAGCGCTGGACCTCGTCGCCGAACTGGAACGCCAGATGGCGGCCGCTCCACTCGGGGACGCGCTGCAGGTAGCGCACCACGTCCCGGTACTCGCGCAGCGTCGGGTTGCGCGACTCGACCTGCCCGACGGTCGACTCCACCTCGCGGAGCTCTCGCGCGCCGATGAAGCCCGCGCCGTAGAGCGCCTCGGCGCCGTAGGCGAGCAGCCAGAGCCGGTTGCGGCGGTTCACGCTGTCGAGCTTCGGCAGCACCTCGGTGCTGGCGGTGTACACCTCGCGCTCGAGCGCCAGGCTGGTGAGCAGCGCGACCAGTGCGACGTGGGGATCCTGGATCTTCGGGAACGCGTCGCGCACCAGCCGCATCAGGCGCGCCGCGGCGGCGAGCCGGCGACCCGGGTTCACCTCGGCCTTGAACTCGGCGCTCTTGTCGCGGAGCTGCTGCGCGAGATCGGTGTCGCCGATCAGGGGCGCCAGCTCGAGCACCGCCGCCATCGCGCCGCTGGGCGCGTAGAGCGCTTCGATCGATCGGGCGAGCGAATCGTAGCTGGCGCCGAGCCCCGGGCGCGCGCGGCGCTTCGCGAAGTCGCGCACGCGCTCGGCATCGCCGGCGTCGGGAAAGCTGTGGATCTTGGCGCGCAGCGAGGCGAAGCCCGGGTCGCGCGCCGCGAGGTTCATCGCATCGGCGCGCACCTGCGCGGCGCTCGCCACGTCGATCGCGAGTGGCAGCACGCGCACGCTCTCGCGCAGCAGCAGGAAGCGGCCGGGCTCGCGCCAACGCGGGTCGGCGAGCATCGCGAGGGTCAGGCTGCGCGCCGCCGCCTCCTCGTCCTCGATCTGCATCGCGCCGCGATAGCCCCAGGCGCCCTTGTAGATCCAGCCCTCGTCGACGCCGATCAGGAAGCGCTCGAGCAGGATCTGGCGCCAGGCGTCGAGATCGGCGTGGGGACCCGTGAACTGCTCGGGCCGCAGTGCGACCAGGACGTTCGCGACCGCGTAGCCGCCGTCGCGCAGCGCGCGCGCCTGCGCGTTCCAGTCGCCGTGCTGGACGCCGTCGCCGTGGCCGCGGCAGCCGGCGCGCGCCGGGCGGATCGAGCCGTCGTTGCAGAACCAGCGGATCACCTCGAAAGGACCGCGGTCGGATTGCTTGAACCCCTCGACCCAGCCGCGCAGCGTCGGCGCGTCGGGCAGCGCCGAGGCCGGCGCGGACGCGAGCACGGCGAGTGCGATCGCGAGCGATCGGATGCTGCCGGGGCCCAGCATGGGCCGCAGGATAGCGGGGCGTCTTCGCGCCGGTGCCCCGATCCTAGTGACCCGCGAGCGCGGAGGCGGCGTCCGGGACGTGCTCGGCGGCCAGGAACTGCGCGTTCTCGTTGAAGACCTTGGTGGGCGTCCAGCCGGGCAGCTCCGAGAAGTGCCGCATCGAGAACGTCATCGCGCCCGTGGCGTCGAGCACCCAGGGATCCTCGGGCGTCTCGAACCACAGCGTCACCATGTGGTTCGCGTTGTCGCGGTTGCGCCGCACGATGGCCCGGTAGACGTGATCGGCGGGGAAGCCGAACTCGCGCAGCAGCTGGTAGGCGATCAGGTCGACGCCGTCGCAGTCGTCGCCGTTGTTGACCAGCAGCTCGCCGACCGTCGGCCAGTGGTCGAAGACCGGATCGGTGGAGGGGTCGAACTTGTAGTGCTTGCGCGCTTGGTGCTGGGTCCAGTCGATGATGCGCGTCGCCAGTGCGCGGCGCTCCTGCTCGCGCCAGGCGCCCATTTCGAGCCGCAGCCAGCCGGTGTTCTCGGCATTGGTGAGGCTGCGCCGCGTGTAGAGCATCGGCTCCGGCTTGTCCTCGCGCATGCGCCCCTGCCACTCGGCGACCTTCGGGTACCAGGGATCGACGTCGTCGTTGTTGGCGACGGCGGGGCGGAAGAAGTCGAAGCGCTTGCCGCCGCCGTGCGGAGCGCTCGCGCAGCCGAGTGCGAGGACGACGGCGAGGCCGGGAAGGGTGCGGATCCAGAGGCTGCGACGCATGGGCCGAGCGAGTATAACGAGCGCCGCGATGGCGGTCCGATGACGCGAAACGACGAAGGTCCCCGAGCGGAGCGCTGCCCCGCTCGGGGACCTTCCGGAGACGCGATCGCGCTACTGCAGCGCGACCGTGAAGCCTTCTGCGCCGAGCGTCACGTCGACGCCCTCCAGCTCCGACTGGAGGCTGATCACGACGCCGTGCTCGTTCCGCATGGTGAGGGCGCCTGCGCCCTTGCCCGCGGTGAGACCGGCCTCGACGGCCACGTAGTGGCCCGCGAAGTCGGACAGGTGCTCGAGGTTCTGGACCTCGCCCTCGGCGACCATCTTCGCCGCGCCGACGTCGCCGACGCGCAGGCCCTTCACGCTGAAGGCGCGCTGCTGGCCCTCGTAGTAGACCGTCCCGCCGCCCCAGCTGAAGCCGATGCCGGCCGCAACCGAGTGGCGCTGGATCTCGACGAACGGCGGCGGCGGCGCCGTCACCGGCACCTCCTTCGTCACGACCACCGGCTCCGGCGTCTGGGCGCTCGAGCGGGGCGGAACCACGATCTCCTCTTCCCCACCGACCTGATCCGCCTTCACGACCGAGAACGGCGTGAGCGACAACAGGGCCAGGCCGGCGCCCATCGCGAACACTCTTCCAAAGACGCGCGTCACGTACGACTCCTTTCGATCCTTGCCAGCTGGCAGCGCGCCCGAGTTTCGATCTGCCCGGGCTTCGGACGCGGCTGCCAAGGTCAACGATTCAATCTCAACGGCTCAATCGCCGCAACGGGCTCGCAACTGGATCCGCCAACTGCCCGTGCCGCTGCAGACGAATAGCGAGATTCGCGCGCGATGGCGAGCCTTTCGCGCCGGCCAGCGCGCTCGGGTGGGCCTCGGCCAGTACGTGTTCGAGCCACCCCACCAGGCGCAGCCGCCAGAGCGGGCTCGCGAAGGCGGCGATGTGAGAAGCCCCCGGCGCGATCCACAGCTCGGAGCGGCCGCCGGCCGCCGCCTGGAGGCGCCGGCTGTGCGCGGGTGGCACCACCTGGTCGGCGTCGCCGGACACGAAGAGCAGCGGGAGGTCGCCGAGGGCCGCCGCGGCATGCAGGGGGTTCGGCTCGCTCGGCACCATCAGCGAGAGCGGCCACTGGAACGGCCAGGTGAGCCACCAGCGCGCCAGCGACTGCCGGGCGATCAAGCGCCAGTCCGACACGGCGCTGTCGGCGACCACGGCGAGAACGGGGACCTGGCTGCGCGTGCTGGCCACCGCGGAGAGCGCGATCGAGGCGCCGAGGCTCTGCCCGAAGACGACGAGCCGCTCCGGGTCGCGGGAGCGCATCGCCCGCAGCGCGGCCTCGGCGTCGCGCTGGACGCCGGCCAGATCGGGCGACCCGTCCGAGAGTCCGAAGCCCCGGTAATCGAAGAGGAACACGTCGAACCCGGCGCCGCACAGCCACAGCACGTTGCCGAGATGGGTGCTCACGTTCTCGGCGTTGCCGTGGAAGAAGA
>Ga0335070_10000626_pt1 | contig 39819 bp, 41 predicted proteins | sample Lox_Sample_13_FD_206722 | JGI IMG/M metagenome (GOLD analysis project Ga0335070, IMG submission 206722) | Soil microbial communities from Loxahatchee National Wildlife Refuge, Florida, United States - Lox_Sample_1.3 | ecosystem: Environmental > Terrestrial > Soil > Wetlands | place: USA... | reverse complement strand
TTCACCTTCTCCGGCAGCTCGGTCGCCAGGGGCGCCAGGATCAGGGCGAGGACGAGGGCGTCGACGCCGACGTCGCTGGCGATTTCGAGCAGCTGTTCGACGAAGAGATGGGCGCCGCCGACCATCGCCCCGAGGCCGACCAGGAGCTGCAGGACGCAGAAGACGAGCGCCGGGTCCCCGCTGCGCTCGACCCGGCGCTCGAAGAGCAGCGGGTTGAGCGTCTCCTCTCCCTGCACCTCCCCCGCCCCGCGCAGGGTGCGGGTGACGTAGACGAGGTAGGCGACGAGGAAGGCGACTCCGCAGGGGATGCGGACAGCGGCGGGCGGGCCCCAGGCGAGCAGCCCGGCAATCAGAAAGAAGGCGAGGAAGAAGAGGAGGTCACGCTCGAGCGTCGGGCCGTGGGCCTCGAGGTGGATGCCCTGGGTGCGGCGCTCGCGGTAGAGGTAGGCGAAGAGACCGACGAGGCCCATCGCCAACGTCGCCAGCAGGAAGGGAGCGCCGACGATCGCCCCGATCGCGACGTCTTCGGAGCCCTCGTTGGCGCTGAGCAGGGCGACGATCGCGATCAGCGTCTCCGGCATCGCCGTCCCGACCGCGGCCAGGATCGAGCCCACCGCCCCCTCCCCCAGGTCGAGCTTGTGCCCGATCCACTCGACCGCGTTGGTGAACAGCAGCGCCCCGGTGAGGACGACGGCGAAGCTCACCAGCAGGAGGACGAAATCCACACTCCCAGGCTATTGGTCGCGTCTACGCGAAGTAGAAGGCCAAGCCGAAGACGAAGTACACGGCCAGTAGCTGCACTCCCTCGAACCAGGTCGACTCGCCGTCCTGGGTTACGAACTGGGCGATCAGGATCGCGATCAGGATCGCGCCCAGCTCGAAGCCGTTGAAGACGAGGGCCAGCGGGTAGGGGCCGATGAAGAAGGAGGCGAGGACGAGCACCGGGGCGACGAAGAGCGCGACCTGGGCGCTGGAGCCGATCGCGATGTTGACCGCGAGGTCCATCTTGTCCTTCATCGCGACGAGGACCGCGACCCAGTGCTCGGCGGCGTTACCGACGATGGCGACGACGATGACGCCGATGAAGAACTCGGAGAGGCCGATCGAGTGCGAGGCCTCAGTGATCGAGCCGACCAGGACCTCGGACATGATGCCGACGAGGACGCCGGCGATCGCCAGCGCGATCACCGAGGTGCGGACCGACCAGCCCCAGCTGTCCTCGTCCTCGTACTCGGGGTTGAAGAGGTCGCGGTGGGTCTTGAGCGAGAAGAAGAGGCCGATCACGTAAGTGGCGATGAGGACGATCGCGACCGCCAGCGAGAGGCGCTCGACGGTGCCGCCGTAGTGGACGGCCTCGGCGGTGGGGGCTGGCAGCCCCTGCCCCTCGACCAGCTCGAAGATCGCCGGCATCAGCAGCGCCGCGGCGGCGAGCATCAGCATCGAGGTCTGGACCGAGGCGCCGGTGCGGCTGAAGGTCTGTTTCTCGCGACCGATCCCGCCGGCCAGCATCGCGGCGCCGAGGACGAGCAGGATGTTGCCGATGATCGAGCCGACGATCGAGGCCTTGACCACCTCCTGCAGCCCCTTGCCGAGGGCGAAGAGGGCGATGATCAGCTCCGGCGCGTTGCCGAAGGTGACGTTGAGCAGGCCGCCGATGCCCGGCCCGGAGCGCGCCGCCAGCTCCTCGGTCGCCCGCCCCATCAGCGCCGCGGTCGGGATGATTCCCAGCGCCGAGGCGGCGAAGACTACGGTCGCGGCGACGCCGGCGAGGTCGAGCACGACCGCGATCGGGATCAGCGGCGCCAGCAGGTACGGGTAGCCCTGCGGCGAGCGCAGAAAGGCCGCGTCGAAGCGCGGCCCCCGCGAGCTTCCTACTGGATCAGGCTCGCGCACTTCTGCAGGTCAGCGGCGGTTGGGTTGGGCGACGTCGCCACTTCCCGGAGGCATTCGGCGTATTCCTGCTGGTTGCCGCCGCCGGCCGAGGACGATCCGCCCCCGATCCCGCCGATCCCGCCGCCGCCGGCGAGGCCTTCGATCAGGCCGCCGATGCCGCCGGAGCCGCCGCCTTCGAGCAGTTCGAGCGGATTGACGCCGAGTTCCTGGAAGAGCTCTTCAAGCGGCCTGGCACCCGAGGGGGCGTTGATTTCTTGTTCTTCGTTGACTTCCGAGAGGGTCGCTTCGACGTCGAACTCGACGCTGCCTTCCGCCGGCTCCGGTTCGACCGTCAATTCGGCGGCGACCTTGCGGATGATGTTGTCGTCGCCGACGTAGACGCCGACGTGCGCTTTCTTGATCGAGGTTTCCAGTTCGCCCTTGGCCTGTTCCAATTGGCTCAGCGAGAACTGCCCAGTCGCTTCGAGCTGGGCGCTGCAGCCGGGGTCTTCGGCCAGCTGGGTGATGGCGTCGATCGCGCCGGCGGAGTTGAGGTCGCCGCTGACCTTGGTCGTCGAGGTGCCGTCGACATCGGCGCTGCCTTCGTTCTTCAGGTTCTCGACGAAATCGGCGAGGTCGAGCCCGGTCGCCGCTTCCTGGCAGGCGGTGACGTCGCCGGCGCTTTCGCCTTCCTTCTGCTGTGCCTGTTCGAAGCTCGACTTGAGGAAGCCGAAGGTGGTCGGGTCGACTTCGTACTCGGTGCCCTTGTAGTCGACGAAGGCGCGGTCGGAGAGGACGGTGAGGCCGCCTTCGAAGTCGACGTCCTTGCCGCCGGCCTTGCCTTTGGCGGTGACTTCGAGCGCGAACTGCGGCAGGCTGCCGTTTTCACCGGCCTGGAACGGGCCAGAGAGCCGCAGTTCGACGTTGCCGCCCTGCTGGCCCTTGGAGACGATCGAGACCTTGCTTTCGAGCTTGCCGCTTTCGATCCCCGCGAAGCTGGCGTTTTCGATCACCGCCTGCGGTTCTTCGCTGCCACCGCCGCCGCAGGCCGAGAGCACCAGCGCGCCAAGCGCCGCAATCGTCGCGAGCAGTGCGATGGTGCGAATCCGACTCAAGATCTGGGGCCTCCTGGCGCTCCGGGAACGGGTCGAGCCCTGATCGTAGAGACTCATTCGCCGGAATCGCCGCGCGATTCCTCGATCGCCGGCGGCCGGTCTGAGGTCGTCAGGTTGGCGGCCAGGGGTAGCAGCAGGGCGCCGAGCGCGATCAGGACGACCCCGGCGCCGACCAGCCAGCGGGTCTTGGTCAGGTGGCCGAGGATCCCGATCGCGAACCCGGCCAGCATCAGCGCGATGTAGGGGCCGGGACTGTGCGCGAGCAGCGCGGCGGGCGGCGGGCCGAGGTCGAGCACGGGAGCCTGATTATCATCGCGAGCATGTCGAATGGCTCTGTGACCGATGTGAAGGAGGCGCTGGCGGGGGTCGGCTACCTCGCCGACGAGCCCGCGGCGCTGGTCTCCTACCTCGCCCAGGAACTGGGTAAGCCGATCCTGGTCGAGGGCCCGGCGGGGGTCGGCAAGACCGAGCTGGCGAAGGCGCTCTCGCGGGCGACCGGCCGCGAGCTGGTGCGCCTGCAGTGCTACGAGGGCCTCGACGAGTCGAAGGCGATGTACGAGTGGAACTACCGCAAGCAGCTGCTGCGGATCCAGGCCGGCGGCGAGGCTGGCTGGGAGGACGTCCAGGACGACATCTTCAGCTCCGACTTCTTGCTGACGCGGCCGCTGATGCAGGCGATCTCCAGCCCCGAGCCGGTCGTGCTGCTGATCGACGAGATCGACAAGACCGACCAGGAGTTCGAGGCGATGCTGCTCGAGCTGCTCTCCGACTTCCAGATCACGATCCCCGAGCTGGGGCAGGTCTCGGCGACCTCGATGCCGATCGTCGTCCTCACCTCGAACGACTCGCGCGAGCTGACCGAGGCGCTGAAGCGGCGCTGCCTCTACCTCTGGCTCGACTACCCGGGGATCGAGCGCGAGATGGAGATCGTCCGCCTGCACGTGCCCGACCTCTCGGAGACGCTGGCGCGGCGGCTGGTCGAGGTGATCGAGATGGTGCGGGCGCTCGACCTGAAGAAGCCGCCCTCGATCGCCGAGTCGATCGACTGGGCGCGGACGCTGCTGCTGATGGGGGCCGAGGACATCGACCGCGAGACCTTCACCCAGACGATGTCGATCATCGTCAAGCACCGCACCGACATCGCCCTCGTCGCCGAGCGGGTCGGGATGAAACTCGCCGAGCCGGCCGAGCCGGCGGCGGGCTAGCCGAGTGCTGGCAAGCTACGGCAGCGGCGCGATCGGGCGCAGCGCCGGCAGGTTGCCGAATTCGCTGCTCGCGTAGAGCGGCGAGGAGATCGCCGCCGCGAACGCTTCCTGCGCCGCGGGCGAGCTCTCGATCTGCCAGTTGTGCAGGCCGGCGGAATCGACGATGTTCCAGTTGAACCAGACCAGTGCCTTGATCTGGGGGAAGTCCTGCGGCAATTCGGCGAGGGCGTCGCGGATCCATTCCGCCTTCGAACCGCCGTCTTCGCCGGAGCCGGTCTCGCCGATCATGATCGGCTTCTGCGGCGCGAGGGCAAGCAGTTCGGCGTAGCTGTCGCCGAAGATCTGGCCGAAGGAACGCCAGTCGCTGGCGCCGGCGCCACCCCCGGTGCCGGCGTTGTAGCCGTCGAGGCAGGTCCAGTCGACGTAGGCGTCGCCCGGGTAGAGCCCGGCGAGCGACGTGCTGCCCTTGAACGAGGTGTTCGGGCACCAGACCCAGGTGACGTTGGTGGCGCCCTGCGCGGTGACGACGTCGTGGAAGTGCCTCCAGGCCGCGACGTAGACCGAGGGGTCCGCCGCCGCTTCGGCGCCCCACTTGAACCAGGTCCCGTTCATCTCCCAGGCCCAGCGGAAGAAGAAGGGCTTGCCGTATTCCCTGGCGGCCCGCGCCCAGGCAGTCAGCTGCGTGTCGTAGGCGCCGCTCGCGATGTCGCTCAGCGTGGCGCCGTCGGGGTCCATGTCGAGCAGCCCGAGGGCGCCGCGGCTGCGTGCCGTCGCGAGCGGGCCGGGAGCGAAAGGCTGCTGCCATGGCGCCGGCTGGCCGAAGTGGACGATCGAGACCCGCTTGCCGGCGTCGGCCTCGAAGTCGTCCCAGGTGGTCGCGTCCCAGGGCGCGTCGCCGCTGCGTCCGTAGACGTCGCCGTCGATCCAGGCACCCCAATAGATCGACGGGGTCTGGGAAGTCGGTTCCGTTGGCAGCACCGGTTCGGGTTCCGGCGTCGGGCCGGGCAACGGAGCCGGTTCGGGTTCGGGCTGCGGTTCGGGGGCCGGTTCCGGTTGCGGCTGCGGTTCGGGGGCCGGTTCCGGTTCGGGCACGGGGTTCGACGGCGGTTCCGGTCCAGGTTCAGGTTTGGGCCGCGGCGGCGGTTCGGGCGCGGGGTTCGCTTCGGCCGGTTCCGGCAGATCCGGAACGCCGCTGCGGACCGGCCCGCCGCTGCCCGAACCGGGCGGGGTCGCCGGCTTCGCCGGGGCTGGGGCGCCAGCCGCGCCGGTAGCTGCAGCGGTCGAGCCAGGGAGGAAGCTGCGGCCGCGGTGGACCCGATGGCGGCCCCAACCGGTGCGCCAGCCCGGACGGTGGGTGGCGTCGTGCCGGGCGACTGCCTGAGCGACGCCGATCGGCGTCTCCAGTGGCCGCGCGTGCTTCACCCCGACTCCAGATGAGAGGGCGAGAGCGACGAGCCAGAGCGCGACCATCGCTCCAGGGTAACCGCCAAGCTAGCCGCCCCGTTACCAAGGTGAGAATGGCGATCGGAATCGCCGATTACAGACAATCGTGTTCACAAATCGCTCTGCGCCGAGACCTCCTCGCCGCCGGCGAAGAACTCGGCGAGCGCCTGCTCGTCGGGGAGCCCGTCGTAGGCGAGCCGGCCGTCGCGAATCGCGACGCAGCGGCTGGCGGCGGCGATCACGTCGGGACGGTGGGTGGAGACGATCACCGCGGCGCCGCCGGCACGGGCCTCGGCGATCAGCTCGAAGAGCACCGCGCGGCTGGGCGGGTCGAGGCCGTCGAAGGGCTCGTCTGCGAGCAAAACCGAGCACGGCCGCACCAGGGCGAGCGCGATCGAGGCCTTCTGCTTCATCCCGTGGCTGAGCTCGGCGGCGAGGCCGTCGCGCCATTCGGCGAGCCCGAGGCGCGCGAGCAGCGAGTCGATCCGCGGCCCAGGCTCGGCGACCCCATGCAGCGCCGCCAGGTATTCGAGGTGCTCGCCGATGCTGAGGTCTTCGTAGAAGACCGGCGTGTCGGGCAGGTAGGAGAGCGCCCGGCGGGCCTCGATCGAACCGGCGGCGTGGCCGTCGATCTGGACCTCGCCCGAGGTCGGCTCGAGCAACCCGGCGGCGAGGGTGAGGAAGGTCGTCTTGCCGGCGCCGTTGGGGCCGACGAGGGCGAGCAGCTCGCCCGGGGCGACGGTGAGCTCAAAGGAGCCGAGCGCGATGTAGCCGTCGTACTTGCGCCCGAGGCCGCGGGCGACCAGAACCGGATCGCTCATGCCGGCACCGAGTCGCGTTTGGCGAACCGCTCGCCGAGCAGCGGGATCGCGGCAGCGGCCAACAGGGCCACGAACACGGCCCCTCCGGCGGCAATCGGAATCGGCGCGTGGTCGTGGCGTTCGCTCAAGCTGGCCCCGATCAGCGGCAGCCCGACAAGCATCGAGGCCGCACCGACCGGCGCATAGGTGACCACGTTGGCGACCTGCGGCGAGAGCAGGTACTCGTAGGGATCGTTGCTGGCGCTGAAGGCCGCGCAGCAGGCGAGCGCGAGGCCGAGCGGCGCGCAGAGAAGGATCCCCGTCACGAGCGCGGTGCGGCCGCCGCCGGCGAGCGCCGCGACGACGGTGGCAACCAGGACGACGATGGCCAGGCCAGCCGCCGGGGCGGCAACGTGGCGGCCGATCAGCACTCGCGGCTCGAGCGGCAGCAGCTGGCGCCGGGTCGGGTGGTCGGACTCCTGGGCGAGCGGCTCGACCAGGTCGAGGGCGGCAACGAAGAGCAGCAGTCCCGGCAGGAAGAGGGCCAGCGGCGCAGCGCGCCAGGCAGCGGTCGCGAGGGCGCCAGCGAGCACGCCGATCAGGGCGACGCGGGCGATCCGCGCCGGCGGCCAGCGCAGGAAGCTCTGCCAGCCACGGCGCCAGACCGGATGGGCCGCGCCCCAGGTGGCCGGCAGCCGCAGCCAGGGACGACGGCGGGGACGCTCGGAGGCGAGCTGGCGACGCAACAGGATCACCGTGCGCAGGTCTTTGACCGAGGCCGAGAAGCGCAGCTCGGCGGCGAGCGCGGCACGGCGGCGGGCAGCCTCGAGCAGCACGCCGCCGACCCCGCTGAGCGCAAGCGCCAGAAGGACGACGGCGAGCGCAGCGCCGAGGGCTGCGAAACCAGCGTCGGCACCGTGCTGGACCGGCAGCGTCGCCAGCGCGCCGAGCATCGTCGCCGGAGAGGTGGTCGTGCCGAGGGCGGCGTCGGCGGCCGACCAAGCGACGAAGAGGAGGCCAATCGCTCCCGCGGCAAGCTGCGGGATGCGCCGCCCGCTGGCGAATAGGGCGGCGCCGAGGACGCAGGCGGGAACGAGGGCACCGAACAGCGCCAGGCAACCGATCCACTCGACGGGCGATCCCGGCAGCCGGCGGAAGACGAAGTTGCCGAGGATCGCGCCGAGGACGGCGCCGACCAGGGCGCCGACCCGCAGCTGGCGCAGGGCCAGCGGGCGCAGGGCCGCACCGCGGTCGAGCGGCGCCAGCAGCACGTACTGGACCTCGGCCGCCTCGATCGCCAGCGGGCCGCCGTGGGAACCGCTGCGCAGCCCGGCGAGCAAGCCGAGGGCGACGGCGGCGCCGATCAGGGCTGGACCGTGGTGGCGCAGCCACTCGATCGCCGCGGGCGTGGCGGGCGCTTCGTGGATCGCGCCGGCGAGAACTCCGAGCGCGATAGCGCCGAAGATGACGACGACGTAGACGCGGTAGAGCACCTCCATCAGGTCGAGCTGCTCCACGTAGTGGCGCCGCCGCGCTCGCCGCATCTCGCGCAGCGCCACGATCGACCCGCCCCCGACGCTGCCCTGCATCGCGTTCATCGCTCCTATTATCGAAGCGATGAACGCAAGAACGCCTTACGGTCCGGTGGCCGACCCGGGGCCACCGGGGCTGGCGGCGAAGCTGCTCGGCTTCTGCGAGGAGCTGCGCGGCGAGGGCGTCGCGGTCGGGACCTCGGAGATCCTCGACGCCTTCGCCGCCCTGGAACACGTCGAGTGGACCGCCCACGCCGACTTCCGCGAGGCGCTGGCGGCGACGATCGCCAAGTCACAGGACGACCGCGGCGTCTTCGAGCTGCTCTTCGACCGCTACTTCTTCCGCGCGGCCGAGGCGGCCGCGGTCGCCCAGGGGATCGGCGAGGGCGAGGGGACCGGCGAGTCCGGAGCCGTCGAGGGCGAGGGGATCGAGGGCGAGGGTGGCGACGCCGACGACGGCGGCCGAATCGACATCGAGGAGCTGCGCGAGCAGATCCGCCAGGCGATGATGGACGGGGACGAGGACCGGATGCGCGATCTGGCACGGCTCGCGATCGCTGCCTTCGGCCGCGGCGAGGGCTCGGGCGTGGTCGGCGTCGACGTGCAGCGAATCCGGCGCACGCTGGGCCTCAGCGCCGGCCAGCAGCCGCCCGACGAAGCCGGTGCCGAGCGGCCGCCGATCGACCGCTCGCAGCTGAACCGCTTCGAGCGCCACCTGCGGCGCGAGCTCGAACGCGACCTGATCGAGCGCACCCAGACCCTCCCCCCCAGCCGGCCGCTGGCCGAGCTCGACCGGGCGCTGCCGACCAGCCCGACCCAGGACCTGGCCGCCGTCCACCGCGCCGTCTCGCAGATGAAGCGGCGCCTGGCGACGCTGGGCCAGGAGCAGCGCGGGCGCAGCAAGGGCCAGCTGGTCGACGTGCGGCGGACGATGCGCGCCTCGTTGGAGACCGGCGGCGTGCCGCTGCGCTTGCGCTACAAGCCGAAGCGGCCACGGCGGCCGGAGATCTACGTCCTCTGCGACGTCTCGACCTCGGTTACCTCGGCCTCGGTCTTCTTCCTCTCGGTCCTGCACGCGCTGCACGACTCGTTCCGCAAACTGCGCAGCTTCGTCTTCATCGAGCGGATCTCGGAGGTGACCGACGTCTTCGAGCACGAGCGCGACTTCGCCGTCGTCGCCCAGCGGATCTCGAGCGAGGGCGGCGTCGCCGACGTCTCCGGCTACACCGACTACGGCCGCGTCTGGCTCGAGTTCCTGACCGAGATCTCCGACGAGCTCGACCCGCGCTCGACCGTGATCGTCCTCGGCGACGCCCGCACCAACGGCCGACCCCCGCACGCCGAGGTCTTCGCCCAGATCTCCGAGCGCGCCGGCCGCCTCTTCTGGCTCAACCCCGAGCCGAAGCTCTACTGGAACTACGGCGACTCGGTGATGGCCGCCTACGAGCGTTACTGCGACGGGGCCTTCGAGTGCTGGACGACCAAGCACCTGGAGAACTTCGTCAACGTGGTCGCCGGCGGCGTCCCCACCCCGGCCGATTCCTGAGGACGCAGTTGGTCCCGCTATGCGGGAGGAAGCGCGTTCTCAGCGACCAGGAGGGGCTCGTTGGGGGAGATCTGGGTCTGCTCGTTGAGCAGGGCGCCCTCGGGCGGCGCGACTGGGCCGGCGAGGAGCGGGTCGTCGGTCTCGCGCATCCAGCGCTCGAGCTTGCCGCGCATCTCGCCGAGCTGCCCCTCGAAGCCGGGGTCCGCGGCCAGGTTGTTGCCCTCGGCGGGGTCGAGGACAAGGTCGTAGAGCTGCTCCCGGGCAACGGGGCGCTGACCCCAGCCGGCGGCGACGAGGAGGTCCTTGCTGTCGCTGTCGTCGCAGTTGGCGAGCACCGGGTAGGCGTAATCGTCGAAGCGGCGCACGTACTTCCAGCGCTCGCCGCGGACGGCGCGCTGGGGCTCGTAGGCGGCGTGGAAGGTGACCTCGGCGTAGATCTCCTCGTGCAGGCGCTCGACCTCACCGCGGACGAGCGGAGTCAGCGACCTCCCCTGCAGCCATGGCGGCGGCTCTACCGCCGCCAGCTCGCACAGCGTCGGGTAGACGTCGAGGTGGCTGACCGGGGCGTCGAGGACCTTGCCGCCGGCGAAGCCGCCGGGACCGCGCATGATCATCATCACGCCGATGCCGCGGTCCGAGAGCGTCGCCTTGGCGCCGGGGAAGGCGACGCCGTGGTCGGTGGTGCAGATGACGAGCGTGTCCTCGAAGAGGCCGAGGTCGTGCAGGCCGTGGAGGACGGCGCCAATCCCTTGGTCGAGGGCGCGGGCGCTGGCCTTGAAGGCGGCGACGTCGCGGCGGGTCGCGGCGACGTCGGGCAGGTTGGACGGCGGCAACGAGTAGAGCGTGTCCCGAACCGAGGTCGGGGCGAAGAAGTCGCGGTGGGTCTCGAAGAAGCCGACCGACATGAACCACGGCCCCTCCCCCGCCCGGCGCAGCGCCTCGATCGTCAGCGGCGCGACGTCGGCGGCACTGCTCGAGCGCAGCTCGACCACCTCGTCGTAGCCGATCGCGCCGGGATCCTCGGAGATGTGCTGTTCGCCGATCAGGATGGAGCGATAGCCGCCGCGGCGCAGGGCGTGGACCCAGTGCTGGCCGTAGTCGTTGAGCCGCCAGCCGCGGTGGGCGAGGCCGAGCATGCCGTTGTTGTGGCAGTAGAGGCCGGTCAGGAGGCTTGCCCGGCTGCCCGAGCAGGTCGGCGCCGCGCAGAACGCCTCGCGGAAGAGCACCCCTTGGTCGGCCAGCATCTGGATGTTCGGGGTCGGAACCTGGAACCCGTAGGGCTGGACGAAGCGGCCGGTGTCGTGCGAGTGGATGTAGAGGATGTTGGGGGGCATCGCTCCCAGGGTAGGTAAACGACGTCGAGAAAAACAGCTTTTGCCGGTTTTGTTGATTAACTTAGTCGGCAAGGATGGCAAAGTGACGCCCGACCGCTCCTATCTCGTCTGCGCGACGCCGCGAAGCGGCAGCACCCTGGTCTGCCACGCACTCGCCGAAACCGGCGTCGCCGGCCGGCCCGAGGAGTACTTCGAGGCGCTCCGGCATTCCGGCCGGCCGCGACGGCCGGAGGAGTACTTCGGCGGCATCGAGGACCCCTCGATCGGCGACCACCTGGGAGAGCGCGGAATCGGCTCCGAGCCGCCGCCCCGCTCACCGCTGTGGAGTCGCGCCGCCTACGACCGCTACCTGGAGTGGACGTTCGAGGTCGGGACCACCCCGAACGGCGTCTTCGGCGCGAAGCTGATGTGGGGTTACTTCGGCGACTTCGTAAGCCTCCTGCGCAACGTCCCCGCCTACCGCGACGTGCCGCTCGCCGAGCTCCTCCCCAGCGTCTTCCCCGAGCTGACCTTCGTTCGTGTCGTCCGCGCCAACAAGGTGCGCCAGGCGGTCTCGCTGTGGAAGGCGGTGCAGACCGCGACCTGGCGGGAGGATCAGGCGAGCGCATCGGCCGGCTCGGTCGAGGAGGACGGCTCGCCGCCCTACCGCACCTTCATCGAGGAGCACCGGCCGCAGCTGCGCTTCCACTACCGCGCGATCGACCACCTGCTCCAGCAGTTGCTGATCGAGGAGGCCTCCTGGGACGCCTTCTTCGAGCACTCGGGAATCAAGCCGATCCTCGTCCTCTACGAGAATTTCGCCGCCGACTACGAGACCAGCACCCTCAACCTCCTCTCCCGCCTCGACCTCGCCCCACCGGAGGGCTTCGAGTTCGAGCCGCGGATGAAGCGCCAGTCCGACCGCGTCAACGACGACTGGACGCGGCGCTACAGCGAGCTGCGCCTGGGGACGGCGTTCGACCTGGTCCCGGTCAAGGCTTGATTCCAGGGTTTGCGAGGGAGGGTTGGGGCACCCCCTCTCCAACGAGCGACCCCAACTGGGGCCGCTCTTGAGTGTTGGCGAGGGGGTACCCCAACCCTCCCCCACGAATCGCAAGCTCTGACCCGAAACCGCTCCAGGGCGGAGTAGACCGCCGTCCCTCGGAAGCTGAAAAGCCGCAGGACCGGCCGTGTTCTTCGAGCTTCCGGGGCTCGGGACCGTGCCGCCTCTCGCTGACACTTGCCTCATGGAAGCTCCCGACCACGAAAGCTGCCATGACCCTGGGCTTTGCCGCGCTTCCGGGAGGAGGGGTTGGGTGACCCTCTGAACGTTTTGTGCCGCTAGCCGGGCGCACGACCTCGGAAGGCCGTAGCCGTCACAGCTAGGTAGGCAAGTGAAGAGGGTCACCCAACCCCTCCACGCAACGCCCGTCCCTAGCCCTGGCTCATTTCCTTGGTCGAGGTGCTCGCCTGCCAGGCCCCCGGCTGGGAGGTCATCTCGTCGACGATCGGGGGGAGTTCGTTCTTGACCAGGTCGGCGAGGGTGACCACCTCGAGGACGGAGCGGAGGCTGGCGCGGACCGCTACCCAGACGTCACGCAGGGGCTCGGCGTTGCCGCTGTATTCGATCGCCTCGGGGGGCGTCGACTGGACGTCGGCGATCGGGCCCTCGACGGCGCGGACGACGTCGGCGATCGTCACCTCGTCGGCGGGGCGGGCGAGCCAGTAGCCGCCTTTGGCGCCCCGGCGGGCGCGGACGATGCCGCTGTGCTTGAGCTCGAGCAGGATGTGCTCGAGGAACTGCAGCGGGATCTTCTGCGCTTCGGCGAGGCGCTCGCCCTTGACCGGGCCCTCGTCGGCAGCGGCAAGCTCGACCGCCGCTCGCACCGCATAGTCGGCTTTGGCGGAGACACGCATGGGGCCCTTTAGTTAATCAGTCCACCGGCAGGGTGCCGCCGAGGCTGGACGCACGGGCGGCCTCTTGCTCGCGGATCCGGTGACGGCGCTTGTTGAGGTGATGGGGCGCGTAGAGGACGGCGCCGAGCAGGACGGCGGCGACGGCAGCGGCGATCGGCCAGACGTTGGGGTCGCCCTTCTGGATCGTGACGATGCCCGAGCCGATCAGGACGACGCCGAGCGCGGTGCGGATGAAGCCCTGCGGGGCCTTGTCGGAAAGCGAGGCGCCGATCAGGACGCCGGGGATCGAGCCGACGAGGATGTTGCCGGCGAGGCCGAAGTCGATGTTGCCGCCGACCCAGTGGGCGACGGCGGCGGCGCTGAGCAGGATCGCTGCGTGGACGATGTCGGTGCCGACCACCTTCTTCGGCGAGAGCCGGTAGACGGCGATCAGGAGGATCGCGATGATCGTGCCCGAGCCGGCCGAGGTGATCCCGATCACGAAGCCGGTGGTGGCGCCGATCACGACCGCCGCGACCTTGTGCCGGGTCTCGACCTCGAAGCGGTCGCGCTCGTCGATCAGGTTGCGCAGGATCAGGGCGCGGGTGAGGGTGACGATCCCGACCATCAGCAGGGTGCCGCCGAGGACCGCGTAGACGAGCGAGTTGAGGTTTTCCTCGCTGATGTGCTGCTCGAGCACCGAGATCAGGGCGACGCCGGCGACCGCGGCCGGAACGCTGCCGAACGAGAGCCACTTGACCAGCTCCATGTTCACCGTGCCCAGCTTCAGGTGGCGCCAGGAGCCGAACATCTTCGTGATCGCCGAGTAGAAGATGTCGGTGCCGATCGCGGTCGTCGGCTGGGTGTTGAAGATCAGGATCAGCAGCGGGGTCATCAGCGACCCCCCGCCCATGCCGGTCATGCCGACCAGCAGGCCGATGCCCAATCCGAAGAGGACGATTGCCGGGTCCATGGAGTTTGAAAGGGCCGGCGCCTCGACGCACCGGCGAAATCGACTATCTCGACCTCCTGACTTTCCTGACTGCCTTGGTCGGGAGTGCCGAGTGCGCCAGGATACCACGGTGCCTGCGAGTCGACTAGCCAAAACCCCCCCTGATGCCACACCAGACGCCGTACCGGGAGCGGCGCCCGGTGACCTCGGGGCCGGGATCGCGATTTCCGGCCTCGAGCACTCCTACGGCGACCTGCGCACCCTCGACCGACTCGACCTCGAGCTGGCGCCAGGCGGCGTCCTCGGCCTGGTCGGGCCCTCGGGCTGCGGTAAGTCGACGCTGCTGGAGCTGATCTGCGGGCTGCAAGAGCCAAGCGTGGGGAGCGTCGCCGTCGGCGGCGCCAAGGCCGCGGCCGAGCGCCTTGCCCGCTGCGCCTTCATGCCCCAGCGCGACCTCCTCCTCCCCTGGTACTCGGCGCTCGACAACGCGGCGCTGGCGCCGCGCAACCAGGGCGAGGGCAAGGCGGCGGCGCGGCGTCATGCGGCCGCCCTGTTCGAGCGCTTCGGGCTCGGCGGCTTCGAGGCGAGCGCCCCGGCCGAGCTCTCCGGCGGCATGCGCCAGCGGGTCGCCTTCCTCCGCACCCTGCTCGCCGGCAAGCCGGTGCTGGCGCTCGACGAGCCGTTCGCGGCGCTCGACGCGATCACCCGCGCCGAGATGCAGGAGTGGCTGGCGCAGACGCTGGCGGCCGAGGCCCGCACCGTCGTCCTCGTCAGCCACGACGTCGAGGAGGCCCTCTACCTCTGCGACCGGGTCGCGGTGCTCTCGGCGCGGCCGGGGCGGATCGTCACCGAGCTGACAGCCCCCTCCCCCCGCGCCAGCGACCGCGACGCCGCCGTCACCGACCCCGAGTTCGTCGCCGCCCGCGAGCGCGCCCTCCGCGCCCTCCACGAAGGGTCGCGATGAAGCGCTGGCTCTACCCGGTGCTGCTCTTGGCGATCCTCCTCGCCGCCTGGCAGATTGCGGCTGACAGCGGCCTGCTGGCGGAACTCTTCAGCCTCGAAAACTATCTAGTGCCCTCGCCCTCGGAAGTGGCTAGCGCGCTCTGGGACAACCGCGCGCTGATCCTCGAAAACACCTGGGTGACGCTGAAGGAGGTCCTGATCGGCTTCGGGCTCGGGCTCCTTGCCGGCGTCGCGTTCGCTTTCGCCTGCCACCTTTCGGAAACGGTGCGGCGCGCGACCTACCCGCTGCTGATCGCCTCACAGGCGATCCCGATCATCGCCATCGCGCCGATCCTCGTCGTCCTCTTCGGCTTCGGGATCTGGCCAAAGCTGGTGATCGTGGCGCTGATCTGCTTCTTCCCGGTGACCGTCAACACGCTCGACGGCCTGCGCTCGGTCGACCCGGCAACGATCAAGCTGATGCGGACGCTGGACGGCTCCCGCTGGCAGATCATGCGACGGGTCGAGGCGCCGACTGCGCTTCCGTACACCTTCAGTGGGGCCAAGATCGGCGTCGCCGTGGCGGTGATCGGCGCTGTCTTTGCCGAGTGGTCGGCGGCGACCGTGGGCCACGGCGGGCTGGGCTGGTTGGTCCACGAAGACAGCAGCCTGCTGGAAACCGCGCGGCTGTTCGCCGACATCCTGGTCCTCGCCCTGATGTCGGTCGCGCTCTTCGGTCTCCTGGCCCTCGTAGAGCGGCGCGTCGTCACTTGGCGATAGAACACAGGGGATGAAGCCGCCCAGACTCGCCGCCCTGGCCCTCGCAGTCGCCCTGCTCGCCGCCGTCTTCGGCCTCGTCGCCTGCGGCGAGAAGTCCGAGGACACGACCGGAGAACGGCAGGCGCTCTCGCTGACGCTCGACTTCTATCCCAACCCCGACCACGCCGGCATCTACATGGCGCAGGAACTGGGCTACTTCGAAGAAGCCGGGCTCGACGTCTCGATCAATGCGCCGTCTGACCCCTCGGCGCCGCTGCAGCTCCTCGCCGCCGGCAAGACCGACCTGGCGATCTCCTACGAGCCGGAGGTCGTGCTCGCCCACGAACAGGGGCTGCCGGTGGTCGCCGTCGCGGCGATCGTCAACCGGCCGCTGACCTCGATGATCTGGCTGAAGAAGTCCGGGATCAAAGGCGTCGCCGACCTCAAGGGGAAGACGATCGCCGACGCCGGCATCCCCTACCAGGAAGCCTTCCTGAAGACGATCCTGGCGCGGGCGCAGCTCTCGCTCTCCGACGTCAAGGCGGTCAACGTCGGCTTCGGGCTGCTGCCGGCGTTGGTCAGCGGCTCGGCCCAGGCGATGCTCGGCGGCTACAGCAACGTCGAGGGCGTCGACCTGCGCGAACGCGGCAAACAGCCGGTCATCCTTCCCGTCGACAAGCTCGGCGTCCCGACCTACGACGAGCTCGTCCTCGTCGCCAACCGCAAGCAGCTCGAAGAAGAACCGGAAACGGTGCGGCTGTTCATCGCCGCCCTCGCCCGCGGCACGGTCGCCGCCAGCGAAGACCCGCCGAAAACGACCCAGGCGATCCTCGCCGCCAACCCCGCGCTCGAACCGAAGCTGACCAAAGCCGAGGTCGAAGCGACGCTGCCCCTGCTCAACCCGAGCGTCCCCCCCGGCCAGCCCTTCGGGTTCATGGACCCGAAGCAGTGGGACACCTTCGCCGGCTGGATGCGCGACAACGAACTGATCGAAGCGCTGCCGACCGCGCCCGAACTGCTGACCAACGCCTACTTGCCGGGCGAAATCCCCGAATAGCGCAGCTCGCCGGCGGCGAGCAGGCGGCTGACCTCGGCCTCGGGCATCGCCGCGTGGAAGAGGTGGCCCTGGGCGAAGTCGCAGCCGAGGCGGCGCAGCTCGGCGACCTGGACTTCGTTCTCGACCCCCTCGGCGATCACGTCGAGCGAGAGCGCCCGGGCCATGCCGATGATCGCCTCGACGATCGCGGTCCGCTCCTGTTCGATGCCGAGCGCGTCGACGAAGGAGCGGTCGATCTTCAGCGCGTGGAAGGGGAAGCGGTTGAGGTAGGCGAGCGAGGAGTAGCCGGTGCCGAAGTCGTCGAGGACGAGGCGAACGCCGATCTCGTTCAGCGCCTCGAGCGAGGCGATCGCGGTCGCCGACTCGTCGACGAGGACGCTCTCGGTGATCTCCAGCCGCAGGTGGACCGGGTCGAGGCCGGTGCGGGCGATGATCTCGGCGACGGTGGCGGGCAGGTCGCGATGGGCGACCTGGCGGGCGGAGAGGTTGACGGCGACGTCGAGCGGGCGCGCGTCGGGGCGCATCTCCTGCCAGGCGAGCGCCTGGTGGCAGGCTCGCTCCTGGACCCAGCGCCCGATCGGCTCGATCAGGCCGCTGTCCTCGGCGATCGAGACGAATTCGGCCGGGTCGAGCAGGCCGCGCTTGGGGTGCTGCCAGCGGACCAGGGCCTCGAGCCCGGTGACCTCGCCGCTGCGCAGGTTGACCACCGGCTGGTAGTGGAGGGCGAGCTCGTCGCGGTCGAGCGCGTGGCGCAACTCGCGTTCGACCTCGAGCCGCAGCATCGCGCCGGCCCGCATCTCGGCGTCGAAGAGGACGCAGCGGGAGCGGCCGCTCTCCTTCGCCCGGTACATCGCCGCGTCGGCGTCGCGGATCAGCAGTTCGGCGTTGACCGCGCGCTGGTCGGAGGCGCGGGCGACGGCGACGCCGATGCTGGCGCTGACGAAGTGCTCGACCCCCTCCATCTGGAAGGGCTGGGCGAAGGCGGCGGAGACGCGGTCGGCGATCGCGATCGCCTCGTCCTCGTCGGCGAGGCGATCGATCAGGATCCCGAACTCGTCGCCGCCGAAGCGGGCGACGACGTCGCCGGGACGCAGGTGGGCGCGCAGCCGCGGCGCCACCGCTCGCAGCAGGGCGTCGCCGGCGTGGTGGCCGAGGCTGTCGTTGATCAGCTTGAAATGGTCGAGGTCGAGGAAGAGGATCCCGACCGGCGAGCCGGAGACGGCGGCGCGGCGCAGCGCGTCGCCGAGCGCGTCGACGAAGCTGAGCCGGTTCGGCAGCCCGGTGAGGGCGTCGTGGAGGACGCGGTGGCGCAGCGCCTGGTCGGCGGCATGGCGCTCGAAGGCGTCGGCGAGGACGTTGGCGGCGGCCTGCAGGAAGGGCACGTCCTTGGGCGAGAACAGTTCCGGCTTGGTGGCGTGGACGTCGAGGACGCCGAAGGGATGGTCCTTGCCGTCGATCATCACCGCGAGGCTGCTGGCGGCGCCGAACGTGCGCAGGACCGGCGGCATCGTGAAGCGCTCCTCGCGGTTCCAATCGGGGACGATCGTCGCCGCGCCGGAGTCGAGGGCGGCGCCGGCGTGGGAGTCGCGGGCGGCGGAGACGCGGCGGCCGGCACCGACCGCCTGGTCGTCGAGCCCAGCCCGCAGGTTGAGGCGGCGGCCGTCGCGGCCGACCTCCCAGATGCAGGCGCTGGCGACGCCGTCGATCTCGCCGATCAGCGAGACGGCGGCGGTCATCAGCGACTCGGGATCGCCGTTCTGCAGCGCCAGCTCGCCGAGCTTGGCGACGACGGCCTGCTGGGAGAGCGCCCGCTGCAGGCCCTCCTCGGCGTTCTTGCGCTCGCTGATGTCGTAGAGGACGCCGTGCCAGACCGGGACGCCGTCGGCGTCGGCCTCGAGCACAGCCTCGTCGATCATCCAGATGTACTCGCCGGCACGGGTGCGGAGCCGGTATTCGACCGGGCTCGTGTTGCGGTTGCCGAGGAAGTCCTTGCTTTCGATCTCGAGCGCGCGGAGACGGTCGTCGGGGTGCAGGAGGCGCGCCCACAGCGCCGGGTCGGCCTTGAACTCCTCCGCCGAGTAACCGAGGATCTCCTCGACCTGGGGACTGACGTAGCGCCAGCGGCCGTGCTCGCCGAGCTCGGAGGCGTAGACGATCACCGGCAGGCGCTCGACCAGGCGCCGGTAGTCCTGTCCACCGGCGGCGATCTGGTCGAGGAATTCGTCCACCTCGTGCTCGGGCCAGTTCCTCTCGTCACGCATCGGGGTCACTATCGACGGTCGGCGCCGCACGCTTGAACAACGCCTGGGCGGGAACGAACTCCTGCACCTCCTGGCTGCCCATTGGCAGATCGCCTAAACCCGCGGAGATTGCGGCCGATGACCGGGGGCGCAGACCCGATGAGCGTCCTCGACTCCACCCAGCTGATCCTGCAACGGGCGATCTCCGGCGCGACCCTGCGCGGCACGGTCCTGGCCGACAACCTCGCCAACGCGGACACGCCCGGCTTCCAGCCCTCGGACGTCGACTTCCACGCGGCCCTGCAGGGCGCGATCGACGGCGGCCCCGGGGCGATCGGCCGGGTCTCCTTCAGCCCCGAACAGGGCCCGCCGCTGGCGCTGCGCGCCGACGGCAACGGGGTCGACCCGGAAGCCGAATCGGCGAAGCTGGCCGAGAACGGGCTCGAACTGAACGCACTGGTCGAGGTGGCCGGGGCCCGGGTACAGATCATGCGCACGGCGATGGGAGTCTCCTGATGGGGATGTTCGACGCGATCGACGTCTCCGCCAGCGGGATGACCGCGGAGCGGCTGCGGATGGACGTCACGGCCGAGAACCTGGCCAACGCGCAGACTACGCGCACCCCCGGCGGCGGTCCCTACCGTCGCCAGGAGGTAGTCCTGCAACAGGCGGGGGGCGACTTCGCCGGCCAGCTCGCCAGCGCGGTCGGGGGCGGGGCCTCCGAACCGGCCGGGGTCGAAGCGGTCGCGATCGTCAACGACGACTCGCCGCTGCGCCGCGTCTACGACCCCGGGCACCCGGACGCCGACGCGCAGGGCTACGTGACGATGCCGAACGTCAACCCGGTGACCGAGATGGTCGACCTGATCGACTCCTCGCGCGCCTACCAGGCGAACCTGACCGCGATGCAGACGGCGAAGACCGCGTTCACGAAAACGATCGAACTGCTGCGATGACGGTGCCGGTCTCAGCTCTCAGCTCCACCCTCGGTCAGTGGGCGACCGGCCCCAGGCAGGCGGGCGCAACCGACCCCAGCGGTGGTTTCGGCTCGATGCTGAGCGACGCGATCGGCGGCCTCGAGCACACCCAGGACGTAGCGGCGCAGCAGGCGCGGGCGCTGGCCACGGGCCAGACCCAGGACGTCTCCTCGGTCGTCGCCGCCGTGCAGGAAGCGAGCCTCTCGATGCAGCTCGCCGCGCAGGTGCGCAACAAGGCCGTCGAAGCCTATACCGAGATCTTCCACACCCAGATCTGATCCGTGCAATCGGTCCGCTCAGTCCTGGCCAGACTCTCGCCGCGGGGACGGATCGCCCTGGCGGGGGCGGCGCTGGCCCTCGTCGTCCTCGTCTTCGTCCTCTTCCAGCTGGCGACCAAGCAGAGCCAGTCGACGCTCGCCTCGGGGATCGACCCGGCCGAAACCGGCGACATCACCAAGGTGCTCGAAGGTCAGGGCATCGCTTACAGCGTCGGCGACGGCGGCACCTCGGTCTCGGTTCCCAGCTCCGACGTCTCCAAGGCGCGGATCGCGCTCGCCGAAAGCGACGTCGTCGGCGGCAACAAGCCCGGCTTCGAGCTCTTCGACAAGCAGCAGTTCGGCGCCAGCGACTTCCAGCAGAAGGTCACCTACCAGCGGGCGCTGGAGGGCGAACTGCAGCGCACGATCTCCGAGGTCGACGGCGTCTCCGCGGCGACCGTGCAGCTGACCCTGCCCGAAGACCAGCTGTTCGAAGCCGAAGCGGTGAAACCGACCGCCGCGGTCCTGATCAGCAGCGACTCGGGCGGGCTCGGCGCCGGCTCGGTGCGCGGCATCGCGCAGCTCGTCTCCTCCAGCGTCGAAGGGCTCGACGCCAAGGACGTGACGATCACCGACGCCACCGGCACCCTGCTGTGGCCGACCGGGCAGGGCGGTGCGGCCGGGGCCGGCGGCGCCTCCAAGCAGCAGGTCGAGGCGCGCTATGAGACCGGCCTTGAAGCGAAACTCGACGCGCTGCTGGCGCGCACGGTCGGCCCCGAAAAGGGCCGGGTCCAGGTCCAGGCCGACGTCGACGCCAACCGCACCTCCGAAAGCAAGCTCGAATACGCGAAGAAGGGAACGCCGCTGGACCGCAACAGCGAAACCGAGTCGCTGAACGGCTCGGGCACGGCTGCCGCCGGGGGCGCGGCCGGGGCGGCCAGCAACATCCCCAGCTACGCGGCCGCGGGCGGCAGCGGCAGCGGCAACTCGAAATACAACCGCAACACCGAACAGACCCGCTTCGGCGTCGACAAGACCGTCAGCCACACCCAGGTGGCGCCGGGCGGGGTCAACCGCCAGGACGTCTCGCTGGTGCTCGACAAATCGGTGCCGCCGGCCGAAGCGGCCGAAGTCAAGAACGCGATCGCGGCGGCGGCGGGGATCGAACCGAAACGCGGCGACACGATCACGATGAGCCGGATCGCCTTCGCCAAACCGCCGGCGCCGCCGGCGCCGAGCCCGGTCGGCGGCGTCCTCGACGTCGTCAAGTACGTCGTCCTCGGGCTCGCCGGGCTCGGCTTCCTGATCTTCGCCGGGCGCCACCTGCGCCGCCGCGAGGAGGACGTGCTCGACGCCGAACCGGTCTGGCTACGGGAACTGAACGCGCCGACCTCGCTCGCCGAGCTGGAGCTTGGGGACCCAGACCGCGAACGCGACTGGGGCGAAGGCGACCGGCGCAGCGAGGACGTTGCGTCGATGGAGCCCGACCGGGTCGCGCAGCAGCTGCGGGCCTGGATCAAGGAGGGCTAGCGTGAGCCCCGGAGGCCGCTCGTGAACGCGGCGCCGAACGAGCTGGTCGCGGTCGAGAGCGGGCTGCCGGCCTCGCCGGCGAAGCTGCGCGGCCGGCGCAAGGCCGCGGTGCTGCTGGTGACGCTGGGGCCGAAGCGAGCGGCGGACGTCTTCGCCCACCTCAGCGAGGCCGAGATCGAGGAGCTCTCGCTGGAGATGGCGAAGACCGGCGAGATCCCGGCCGACCAGGTCGACGCGGTGTTGCAGGAGGTGGCGGAGAACTCGCTCGCCTTCAGCTCGATCGCCGAGGGCGGCGTCGCCTATGCGCGCGAGGTGCTGGAGCGGGCGCTCGGCGCCGAGAAGGCGGCCGAGATCACGGGCCGGCTCTCGGCCGTGATCGAGATGCGGCCGTTCGAGTTCCTGCACCGGACGCCGCCGGAGCAGATCAACGCCTTCCTCCGCAACGAGGCGCCGCAGACCAAGGCGCTGGTGATCTCCAGCCTGCACACGACGCTGGCCGCGGAAGTGCTCTCGCTGCTCGACGAGGAGCAGCAGGCCGACGTCTCGCTGCGGATCGCGCGGATGAGCGAGACCAGCCCGGCGGTGATCCGCGAGGTCGAGAGCGTGATGCGCCAGAAGCTCTCCAACGTGCTCTCTGAGGAGTACGCCGCCTCGGGCGGGGTCAAGTCCCTGGCCGACATCCTCAACCACGCCGACCGGCCGACCGAGCGCAACGTGCTCGACACCCTGGCCGAGTCCGACGAGGAGCTGGCGGAAGAGATCCGGGCGCTGCTCTTCGTCTTCGAGGACGTCGTCAAGCTCGAAGACCGCGCGGTCCAGACCGTGCTCAAGGACGTCGACGACGCCGACCTGGCGCTGGCGCTGCGCGGCGTCGCCGAGGAGGTCAGAGAGAAGGTGCTCGACAACATGTCCGAGCGGCGGGCGGAAATGCTGGTCGAGGAGATCGAGTACCAGCCGCCGCAGCGAAAGAGCGTGGTCGAGGACGCGCAGGGGCGGATCGTCGCCCAGATCCGGCGGCTCGAGGACTCCGGCGAGATCACGATGAGCCGGCGCGGGAACGGCGATGAGCTCGTCGTTTGAGTTCCCCGAGCTGGAGGCGCCGCCGGCGCCGGCGCAGTTGCTGGCGGCGGCCGAGAGCGAGCGGCGCGAGGCCGAGGAGGCGGAGCGGCTGGCGGCGGTGCGCGAGGAGGCGTTCGCCGCGGGGCTGGCGGCCGGGCGCGAGGAGCTCGGGCCCGCCGTCGCGGCGTTGGGCTCGGCGGCACGCGAGCTGCGCGAAGAGGCGGCTGCGGCTGCAGAGCGGGCCGAGAGGGCGGCGGCGGAGCTGGCGCTGCGAATTGCCGACAAGGTCCTGGGGGCGGCGCTCGAGGTGCGTCCGGAGCTGGTCCTCGAGGTGACGCGCGGGGCGCTGCGGCGGCTGGTCGAGCCGCGCGAGGCGACGCTGCTGGTCAGCCCCGAGGACGCCGAGACGGTGCGCGACGCGGTCGAGGAGCTCGGCGGGGAGCATGGGGCGCCGTTGGCAGTGCGGGCTGAGCGACGGGTGCCGCGCGGCGGCTGCATCGTCCGCACCGAGGCGGGCGAGATCGACGCCCAGATCGCCGGCCAGCTGGAGCGAGCCGCTACCGTCGTCGCCGCGGAGCTGAGCGAGTGAAGCAGCCGCTGGCGGGCGCGGCGGAGGCACTGCGGCGGGCCGACCTGATCGAGCGCCGCGGGCGCGTGCGCGACGTGATCGGGCTGGTCGTCGAGGCGACCGGGCTCGAGGCCGAGGTCGGCGAGGTCTGCCTGATCGAGACGGGGCGCGACGGCGCGGCGGTGCCGGCCGAGGTGGTCGGCTTCCGCGACTCCGGGACGCTGCTGATGCCGCTCGGCGAGATGCACGGCATCGGCCCCGGCAAGCCGGTCTCGGCGACCGGAGAGACCTTCCGCGTGCCGGTCGGCGAGGCGTTGCTGGGGCGCGTCGTCGACGCCTTCGGCCGTCCTCTCGACGGCGCCGAGCTGGGGCTGAGGGGGCGGCGACCAGCGCTGGGGCCGCCGCCGGAGCCGCTGGGGCGGCCGCGGATCGAGCGGCGGCTGGCGCTCGGGGTGCGGGCGCTCGACGCCTTCGTCCCCTGCGGGGTCGGCCAGCGGCTGGGAATCTTCGCCGGCTCGGGCGTCGGCAAGTCCTCGCTGCTGGGGATGATCGCGCGGGCGACCTCGGCCGACGTCAACGTGATCGCCCTGGTCGGCGAGCGCGGTCGCGAGGTGCGCGAGTTCGTCGAGCGCGACCTCGGCGACGCGCTCGGGCGCAGCGTCGTCGTCGTCGCCACCTCCGACCAGCCGGCGCTGGTCCGGATCAAGGCCGCCTTCGCCGCGACCGCGGTCGCCGAGCACTTCCGCGACCAGGGCGCAGACGTGCTGCTGATGATGGACTCGGTGACGCGCTTCGCGATGGCCCAGCGCGAGGTCGGCCTGGCGATCGGCGAGCCGCCGGCGACCCGCGGCTACACGCCCAGCGTCTTCGCCCTGCTGCCGCGCCTCCTGGAGCGCGCCGGGACGAGCCCGGCGGGCAGCATCACCGGCCTCTACACGGTCCTCGTCGACGGCGACGACATGAACGAGCCGGTTGCCGACGCGGTCCGCTCGATCCTCGACGGCCACGCGGTGCTGACCCGCGACCTCGCCCACGCCGGCCACTACCCGGCGGTCGACGTGCTGCAGAGCATCTCGCGACTGGCGACCGAGATCGCGCCGCCGCAGAGTCAGGCCGCCGCCTCCGAGGTCCGCCGCCTGATCGCCGCCCACCGCGACAAGGAGGACCTGATCGCGATCGGCGCCTACCAGGCCGGCGCCGACCCGACCGTCGACACCGCGATCGCCCTGCGCGGCCCGACCGACGCCTTCCTGCGCCAGACCGCGGACGAGCGCAGCGACCTGGAGGACGCCGACGCGGGCCTGCAGGCGCTCGCCGAAGCCGCCGCGGGCGCGCCGGCCGAAGCCGACCAAGAGGCCGGCGCCGGCGCTGACCTCACTGCTTTCGCCCCTGCCGCGGCCGCCGCCGAACCGAGCGCGATCCCGCCGCTCCACCTCAGCGTCTGAACGGCGCGGCCCTAGCCTTCGTCTTCGACCGGGTGGAAGGTCCAGTTGGTGCCGGTGACTACGCCGGTGACGCGACTCGGTTCCCGGTAACGGCGCTGGGTCCCGGGCGCGGTCGGCGGCGAGGCCGAGTTGCAGTAGTAGCTGAGGATGCAGTGACGGTCGCCCCAGGTGCCGTCGTAGGCGTTCCAGAGGGCGGGCCTGCGGCCGCGATCATGGGTGGGCAGAAGCTGCAGGCAGCTGGCGTGGCCGCAGGCCGCGGTGAAGTCGCCGACCCAGGCGAGCTTGCCGTCGTGGGCTTCCTCGCGCAGGTCAGAGTTTTCGACCTGCTGGCAGTCGCCTGTGCAGGCGGTGGGATAGGTCGCATGGGTGCCGGCAGCGCTGAAGGCGATCGGGCGCGTCGCCGCATCGGCGATCCCCGCGGTCAGCTTGGCGAGGTAGGGGCTGGAGTCCCAGCGCCTGCGCAGGAGGCCCCAGCCGTAGCGGACGACGCCGGCGTGCTGGGCGTATTGAACGGCGACGACCCGCGGCACGCGGCCGCCGAGACCGACGACGACGGTCATCCCCTCCCAGTCGGATTCGTGGCTGGGGCAGGTGACGTCGGCGATCACCAGCCCGGCGCCGCAGAGGGCGCCGCCGCCGAGCTTGACCGGGTTGTCCGGCAGGTACCACCAGTAGTCGAGATAGAGCCGGCGGCCAACTTCGACCGGGTTGACGTAGATCGCGCTGCCGGCGCCGACCGGCGGCAGCGGAGTCGCTTCCGGCACGGCGCTGGGCGCCGGGGTGCCTTCCGGCACGGCGCGGGCGAGCGGTGCCTGGGCCGCTTCGAGTTCGCCCTCCTCGCGCAGCAGTTCTTCCCTGGCGTGCCGCCGCAGCGCCGCCGAGCTGGGACGGACGAGCTGCAGGTGGGTGCCGCCGCTTTCCAGTTCCCGCGGTCGTTCGACCTTCTTGCATTCGCTGGTCAGCGCGCCCTGGTCATGGCAGAGGCTGACGTCGCCGGCGGCGAACAGCCCCGAGACCGAGAGCGGCCAGGGCACCGGCTCGTCTTTGTCGAAGAGCAGGATCGGGCGGTAGGCCATCGCCAGGGCGAAGTCCGCCTGGGAGTTCGGCGCGCTGACCTCGAGCCGGGCGCCGGCGTCGGTCGCGGTCTGGCTCGCCAGCGCCTGCTCCGGGACGGCTTCGCCGTTGCGAACGAAACCATTCCAGGCTTCGATCCGCCCCCGGTCCGAGGTCTGCAGGAGCGCGTAGGTCCCCGTCCCCCCGCCGCCGGCGCTGCGCGCGATCCGGCGCCAGCGCGCCACCTCGCCGGGCTGCGCTGGCCGGTCCGGCAGCGCGGCCGGGTCTTCGACGACCGGCGGCGTGCCGTCGACCAAGAGGAGCAGGACGTGGTCCGCGTCGGGGCGCTCGGCCGGTGCCGAGGGGGCCGTCGGGGCGCCACTGCCGGCGGCGATCGCCCGCAGCGCCTGCTCCTGGTCTGAGCCGTCGACCAGCGTCCAGTGGACGCGGTCGCCGGCCGCGTAGCCGACCGAGTAGGTAACGTCGAATTCGTCCAGCAGCGGCGTCTGCGGCAGTTCCGGCGGCGCCGGCAGGGGCTGGCCGTCACCGACGATCCGCAGGTCGAGCTTCGACGCGACCGGCGTCGTCGCCGAGGGCACCCGGCTGCTGCTGGTCGAGGCGAGGCCGTAGACCAGCGGCACGACGAGAATGCAGACGACCGCGATCGCGACCGCGAGACCGAGGCGCAGCGGCAGCTGGTGGCCGCGGATCTTCACCGTCGAGGGAACCTCGGCCAGGTACCAGAGGCTGACCAGACCGAAGGCGATCAGCGCCACGATCAGCCCGATCCAGATCTCGATCCGGGCGTCGAAGACGAAGTTGACGATCACGTCGAGGCCGGTGAGAGCGAGCAGGGAGACGTAGGCGGCGGCGAGCACGCGGACGATCTGGGCGGGAAGCGAGCGCCAGTGGCTGAACCGGAGTGCAAGTAGCCCGATTGCAGCGATCCCCGCCAGGATCGTGATCAGAGTGTCGGTGACTTCGGCGACGCCATAGACGCCGAGCCCGACGAGGGCGAGCACGACCAGAGAGGCTGCCGGGGGCCCGACGCGCCTCCACGCTCTCTTCAGCCGCTGCCGTTTTGCTGCCTCCACGAGCGCGATCACTCTACGGGCATCGAAGTACTCGGGTGGCGCGCCGAGATCGCCGTCCTCCTAAAGACGGGCAAGGCGCGGGCGATTACCGGGGGCGTGAAGGACCCTGGCTTCCGATTTCGACTCGAGCGGGTGCACTGGCTGCGGCAGCAGAGCGAGCGCAGCGCGCAGGAAGCGTTGGCCGCTTCGCTGCGGCGGCGGCTCGACAGCGAGCGCTCCCTGAGCGAGCTCGACGCGCGGATCGAGGACGCGCACGTCGCCGAGCGCGAAGCCGCCGCCAGCGGCGGCCGAGTGCTGCGCAGCGGCGAGGAGCTGGTCGCGATCGAGGTCTACCTGGGACGACTGAGGGGATCGCGCGCCGCGGCTGCGCGGACGCTGCACGAACGCGAGGGCGAGGTCGAGGTCGAGCGCCGCCGGCTGCTCGCCGCCGCCAGCGCCCGCCACGCGCTGGATCGCCTGCGCGGCCGGCGACTCGGCGAGCACCGGCGCGAGGCGGCACGGCGCGAAGGCGCCCAGATCGACGAGCTCGCGCTTGCCGCCCACCGGCGCGGGAGGGCGGCATGAGCGCGGCAGCTGCGATCGGCGGGATCGGCGCGGACAAGAGCGCCGTCGGCAGCGACGGGCTGGCGCGGGCCAGCGCCGCAGCCGCACGCGTTGCCGAACTACGGCAGCTGATCTCCGAAGTCGAAACCGGCGCGGCGCCGACCCGGGGCGGGTTCGCCGCCCAGCTCTCGGCGGCGAGCGGCGAAGGCGCCGCGGTCGGACAGGCGACCGCGACGACGCCGACCGCTCCCGCCGCGGCTGGCGCCGCAGGCGGCGGCAGCCTCAATCCCAGCGTCCCCTTCGCCGCCGAAATCGAAGCCGCGGCGGCCAAATACCGGCTCGACCCGGACTTGCTGGCGGGGCTGATCAAAGCCGAGTCCAACTTCGACCCGACCGTCGGCAGCGGTGCCGGCGCCCAGGGGCTGACCGAGCTGATGCCGTCGACGGCGGCGAGCGTCGGCGTCAAGGACCCCCACGACCCGGCCGAATCGATCGACGGCGGCGCCCACGTCCTGCGCGAAATGCTCGACAAGTTCGGCGGCGACACCGAACTGGCGCTGGCCGCCTACAACGCCGGCCCCGGCGCGGTCGAACAGTACGGCGGCATCCCGCCCTACTCCGAAACGCAGGCCTACGTGCCGCGCGTGCTCGGCTTCGCCGAAGACTTTCGCAACGGGGCGACGAGGTAGCGATGGCCTACCAACACCCACGCATGGGCCCGCTGCCGCTGCCGCCCTGGCCGCCGGAGGCGTGGCCCGGGGGGCCACCGCCGCCCTCAGAAACGACGGGACCGCCGTTCGCGGCGCTCCTGCCCCCCACTCCCAGCGCCCGGACCGCACCTGCGGAAGGCGACCAGAAAGGCCCCGGCACGATCGCTGCCGAGGCCAGGGAGATGACCCGGCCGGCGGAACCCGCTGCGGCGGAAGACGGCTCGGCAGCGGTCGCGGCCCGAGCGAGCGCCGCCGCCAGCGCGGCCCAGCTGGCCCGCGCCGCCGAGGCCCCCACTCCGCCTCCGGCATCCGAGGGCCCCATCCAAGACGGCGCGCCCCCCGAGAGCAAGCCCGCGAGCGCCACCCCTCCCGCCCCACCCCCAAGCGATCCCACGGTTCCTTTGGGACCACTGGCGTCCGAAACGAACCACGTGACGGGCAGCGCGAATCCCGCGGTTCCTTTTGGAGGCCCGACCTCCGAAAGGAACCGCGGGATGGGGGAGCCGCTGGTGCGGCTGCACGATCCAGCGGTGCCCGATGCCGCGCCCGGGCTGGAAGCCGCGGCGCAGCTGGACGCCGCCGTCGCCCCGAGCTCGGCGGCGGTGTCCGAGGCCGTGGCCGGCGCGACGGAGAGCCCCGCCACCGCAAGCGGCCCTGCACCACTCGCCACCCCGGATCCCGCGGTTCCTTTTGGACCGCACGCGTCCGAAACGAACCACGCAATCGCTGCCCCCGATCCCGTGGTTCCTTTCGGACCGGATGCGGCCGAAAGGAACCACGGGATTGGGGGCGCTGTGGTTGACCCCGAAGGCTCCACCGAGGACGCGGTTGGTCCCGCTATGCGGGAGGAAGTGCGTTCTCAGCCGGGAGGAGCGCCTTCGGCGGTTGCCGCGGCCCGAACCCTTGCCGACGCTCCTCTCGCTGCCCCGGGCGCGATTCAGGTGCCGATCCCTCTTGCCGCGAGCGGCGCCGCACCCAGCGCCGGCGGCGTCGCGCCCGGCCCATCCGCCCCTCCCCCCTCCCCCGCCGCAGCGCTCGAGGCGACGATCCGGCTCGGGGCGGAGCAGGGCTTCTCGCGGGCGCGGCTGACGCTGCGACCGCCCGAACTGGGCGCCGTCGACGTCGTCCTCAAAGCGGTCGGCGGTGGGGTCAGCGCAACGGTCCTCGCCCACACCCCCGAGGCGGCGCGGCTGCTCGAAGCCTCCGGCAGCGAGCTGCGGGCGCGGCTCGAGGCCCAGGGGGTGCAGCTGCAGGCGCTGACGGTCGCGGTCGCCGGCGACGCCGCCGCCGGAGCCGGCCGCGAAGCGCCCGGCGAGGCGAGCGCCTCACGCGGCGCCGACACCTCCGCCGCTGCGAACCAGTCCCCCGAACCGCTTCCCACCACGACCCGCCAGATCGAGCTCGGCGGCGGCGTCCTCGTCGACGTCCTCGCCTGAGCGGAAGGAGAGAGATGACCACCCCGATCCAAACCTCCGGCAGCCAGGCCGCCGGCGCCACCGCGCCGACCCAGACGGGCTCGCCGAACGGGCTCGGCAAGGACGACTTCCTCAAGCTGCTCGTCGGCCAGCTCCAGAACCAGGACCCGATGAACCCGGTCGGCGACCAGGAATTCATGAGCCAGATGGCGGCCTTCTCGACGCTCGAGCAGATCACCAACCTGGCGGGCACGACCGAACAGATGAACACCACGGTTGCCGCCAACCAGTCGCTGGCGCTGATCGGGCACGAAGTGACCTACACCAAGGCCGACGGCAGCAGCGGCGAAGGCAAGGTAGAAAAGGTCAACTTCGACGGCGAAGGCTTCACCCTGACGATCGGCGGCGAAGCGGGGATCGCGCCGGGGCTGGTGACGGAGGTCCGATGAGCCCCGGACCGACCGGGAACGTCGGCGGCCTGCCGGCACTGCCGCCGGCGGCAACCCAGCCGCCGGCGCAGCGCGGCCCCAGCGGGGCGGGCGGCGTCACCGCGCCCAGCTTCGCCGAACAGCTGCGCCAGAAGCAGGCGAGCGCGGGCAGCGGCGGCGTCGAGTTCTCCAAGCACGCGATCGAACGGATGCAGCGGCGCGGGATTCCCACCGACCCGACGACGATCGCCCGCCTGGGCAACGGCGTCGACCTCGCCGCCGGCAAGAACGCGCGCGACGCGGTGGTGATGGTCGACGACAACGCCTTCGTCGTCTCGGTCGCGAACCGGACCGTGATCACCGCGATCGACCGCGCCCACATGCGCCAACACGTCTTCACCAACATCGACAGCGCCGTGGTCGCATGAGCGGCGCTGCCGACAGCAGGGGCGCCAAAGTCGCCCATACGACCCACGGCCGGACCTCAGCGAGGGGGCCGCGAAAGGAAGTGACGCAACCATGATGCGAGCGATGTTCGCCGCGATCAGCGGCCTCAAATCGCACCAGACGATGCTCGACGTGACGGCGAACAACATCGCCAACGTCAACACCGTCGGCTACAAGGCGAGCCGGGCGACGTTCAAGGACTCACTCAGCCAGCTGCAGATCGGGGCCGCGGCGCCGGGCGGCGGCCAGGGCGGGCGCAACGCGGCCCAGGTCGGGCTCGGGGTCCAGATCAACTCGATCGACAACCTGATGGGCTCCGGCACGCTGCAGGCGACCGGCAACGTCACCGACCTGGCAATCCAGGGGCCGGGGATGTTCGTGATTGGCGCCGGGGGCACGCCGCCGGCGCTGCCGGCGAACTTCGAATACACCCGGGCCGGCAACTTCACCTTCGACTCCGAAGGTTTCCTCACGACCCAGAACGGCGACTTCGTCCTCGGCCGCACCGCGGCCGGCGCCGGCGCCCCCAACAGCTACATCCAGGTGCCCGAAGGTGCGACCGACGTCGCGATCGGCCAGGACGGCGCCGTCAGCTACGTCCCCGCCGGCGGCGGCGCCCGCGAAGTCGCCGGCTACCTCTCGATCGCGACCTTCACCAACGAAGCCGGGCTGCAGCGCACCTCCGGCAACCGCTGGATCGAAAGCGCCGCCTCCGGCGAAGCGATCGACGGCACCCCGGGCGGCGAATTCGGGCTGACGATCTCCGGCACGCTGGAGATGTCGAACGTCGACCTCGCCACCGAATTCACCGACATGATCGCCGCCCAGCGCGGCTTCCAGGCGAACTCGCGGGTGATCTCGACCGCTGACGAAATGCTCCAGGACCTGGTCAACCTGAAGCGATGATCCGCCTGCACCGCCTCGGAGGCGAGAGCCATGAGTTCGACCTCAACCCCGACCTCGTGCTCACGGTCGAGTCGACGCCGGACACCGTCGTCACCCTGACCACCGGCTCGAAGCTGGTCGTCGCCGAGTCCCCGGACGCGGTGACGGCCGCCGTCCGCGAGTGGCGGGTCGGGGTCCTCGAGCGCGCCCTGAAGCGGACGCGAATGGCTGAAGCGCCCCTCCACGCCGTCGATTACCTGACGGAGAACTAGTGGCCCCGCCGACCCTCGACAAGGAACCCGCACGATGAAGGCCTCGACCGCGATCGGGATAGCCGCTGCCGTGTTCGGCCTGCTGCTGGGCGCGATGATGGAGGGCAGCGCGGTCGGGGCGTTCATCAACATCCCGGCGGCGCTGATCGTCCTCGGCGGCACCTTCGGCGCCACCCTCGCCTCCACCTCGTGGGAAGCGATGAAGCGGATACCGGCCCTCTACAAGGAGGCCTTCTCCAGCGAGAAGCCGGACCTGAGCGGCCGGGTCGACCTGCTCGTCGGGCTCGCCGACCGCGCCCGCCGCGACGGCCTGCTGGCGCTCGAGGGCGAGATCGAGCAGCTCGACGACGACTTCACCCGCAAGGGCCTGCAGCTGGTGGTCGACGGCACCGAACCGGAGCTGATCCTGCAGGTGATGGAGAACGAGATCGACGGCACCAGCGCCCGCCACGCGGTCGGCCGCTCGGTCTTCGAGAAAGCCGGCGGCTTCGCCCCGACGATGGGGATCATCGGCACCGTGATGGGGCTCGTGCACGTTCTCGAGAACCTCGACGCGCCCGAGACCCTCGGGCCGGCGATCTCCGGCGCCTTCATCGCCACCCTCTACGGGGTCGCCTCGGCCAACGTCATCTTCCTCCCGGTCGGCAGCAGGCTCAAGCACATCTCCGAAGCCGAGCTGGCGCTGCGCGAACTGACGATCGAGGGGGTGCTGGCGATCCAGGCCGGCGACAACCCGCGGATCGTCGCCGACAAGCTGATGGCCTTCGTGCCGCCGCAGGAGCGGCTGGCCGCGGCGCCCGCCAAGGGCGGCGAGGAGCGCGCCCCTCGCGTCGCCGAGCAGCCCGACCCGGTCAGGGCCGCCGCATGAGCGAGGTCCGCGCAGCCCGCTCCCGGCGCCGCAGCCGCAAACGGCGGCGCGGCCACGGCGACGACGAGAGCCACGCCGACAACGAGCGCTGGCTGCTCACCTACGCCGACATGATCACCCTGCTGATGGCGCTGTTCATGGTCCTCTTCTCGATCTCCTCGGTCAACGTCTCCAAGTTCAAGACGCTGAAGGAGGTGCTGCAGAACGCGTTCACGCCGAAGGTGCTGAGCGGCGGCGGATCGATCGTCCCCGACGGCGGCGCGACGAAGAGCCAGCAAGCGGCGAGCGCCAGCCCGGTGCCGGCGACGGTCTCCAGCGCCGCCACCAACCCGGCGATCGAAGAAGACGAGTTCGAGAAGCTGAAGCGAGAGCTCGACTCCTACGCCCGCCGTCACGGCTTCTCGGCTGCGATCGAGACGATGATCACCGCCCGCGGCCTCGTCATCCGCCTGCTCACCGACAAGGTCCTCTTCGATTCCGGCAGCGCCGCGATCAAGGGCGAGGCCGACCCCCTGCTGGGCGAGATCGCCGACCTCGTCGACGTCGACCCCGATCACCCGATCTCGGTCGAGGGCAACACCGACAGCGTGCCGATCTCGACCAGCCGCTACCCGAGCAACTGGGAGCTCTCGACCGCCCGTGCGGCCGCCGTCGTCCGCTTCCTCAACGCCGAAGGCGTCGCCGCCGGCCGGCTCGAAGCAAGCGGCGTCGCCGGCCAGCGACCGATCGCCCCGAACACGACCGCGGCAGGCCGCTCCCGCAACAGGCGCGTCGAAATCGCGCTGTTGCGGGGCACCGTGCCGCAAGGAGGAGCGCCGACCCGATGAAGGGCAAGCTGAAACTGATCGTCCCGATCCTGGTCCTACTGGCCGCGGTCGGCGTCTACAAATTCGTCCTCGCGGCGCCGGAAGAGTCGAAGGCCAAGGTCAAGGGCCAGGTCTACGTGCTGCCGAAGGAATTCATCGTCAACCTGGCGGGCGGCAGCTACGCGAAACTGACCGTGGCGCTGGTCCTCGCCGCCGGCCAGTCGACCGCCGGCGCGACGGCACCGCCGGAAGGGTTCGGCACGCTCGAGCAGGAGCCGCTGGTGCGGGAGATCGTCACCGACACGCTGACCGGGGCCTCGCCGCAGGCGCTGACCTCGCGCCAGGGCCGCCACGGCTACGAGGAACGGATCAAGCGCGCGATCGACCGCGAAACCGACGTCGAAACGACTGCCGTCGCCTTCACGGATTTGGTGGTGCAGTGATGACGGGCGCGAGCGAGGTCCGCTACGAGGAGCTGGACGCCGCGGTCGAGGGCAGCGGCGAGGGCGCCGACCTAGGCCGGCTGCAGAACGTGCCGGTCGAGCTGGCAGTCGAGATCGGCCGCACCCGGATGACGATCGGCGAGGCGCTGGCGCTCGGCCCCGGCAGCGTCGTCACCGTCGGCCGGCTCGCCGGCGACCCGGTCGACCTGCTGGTCAACGGCCGCGTCATCGCCCGCGGCGAGGTGGTCGCAATCGACGAGGAGCTGGGGCTGCGGATCACCGAGATCGCGGCGGGGGTGGTGCCCGACGGCGGCGCGACGGAGGCGGGCGAGCCGGCTGCGGCCGCCTCGGTTGACGCCGATCCACCACGCAACGCGGGCACCAACGGGGCGGGATCGGGGGTCGCTCCCTAAAGCTGAGCAAGGGACGGGCGATTAACGGGGGCGATCCGAGCCGGATCCGCCCTCGATGAACCTGCTGATTCCACCGGTCCTGGCCGACGCGGCCGCCAACGGCGAAAACGCCCCGCTCGACCTGAGCGGCCACGCCGCCAGCGCCCACGCGGCCAGCGGCGGCTCGCTGGTGCGGACGATCGTCGGCCTCGCCGTCGTGCTCGCCGTGATCTTCGGCCTGCGTTGGGTGCTGAAGCAGGTCAAGGCGAGCCGCGAGGAGAAGGCGCAGGGCAACGGCCTCTCCTCGATGGCGACGCTGCCGCTCGGCTCCAACCGCTCGCTGCACGTCGTCCGCGCCGGCAAGGAGGTGCTGGTCGTCGGCTCCGGCGAGCACGGCGTCACCCCGGTGCGCAGCTACGACGAAGCGCAGGCACGGGCACTCGGGATCATCGAGGACGAGCCCGAACCGGAGGCACTGAAGCCGCTGGCTCCGCTGCCTGAGCCCGGCGAAGCCGGCAGGCCGCGCAACCCGCTCGAGACCCTGCGTGCCTGGACGGTGCGGGGGTGAACCTCGACGGCGGCAACGCGGTCCAGCTGCTGCTGCTGCTGGCCGGGCTGACCCTGGTCCCGGCGCTGATCTTCTGCACCACCGGCTTCACCCGGATCCTGATCGTCCTCGGCTTCGTCCGCACCGGGCTCGGCACCCCGACGGCGCCCCCCAACCAGGTGATGATCGGGATCGCCTTCTTCCTCACCCTGTTCGTGATGGCGCCGACTCTGAAGGAAATGAAGAGCGAGGCGCTCGACCCGCTGACCGCGCACAAGATCAGCGACAAGGTCGCGCTCGAACGGGCCGAGGAACCGCTGCGCGAGTTCATGTTCAAGCAGACCGACGACGGCGACCTGGCGATGTTCGTCAACCTCGCCAACCTCAACCGGCCCCAGACCCGCGAAGACGTCCCCACCTGGGTCCTGATCCCGGCCTTCATCACCAGCGAGCTGAAGACCGCCTTTCAGATCGGCTTCCTGATCTTCCTGCCCTTCCTGGTGATCGACCTGGTGGTCAGCTCGACCCTGATGAGCATGGGGATGATCATGCTGCCGCCGGCCTTCATCTCGCTCCCGTTCAAGGTGCTCCTCTTCGTCCTCGTCGACGGCTGGAGCCTGGTCATGCAGTCGACCGTCGAAAGCTTCTCGTGAACGAGGACCAGGTAGTCAAGCTGGCGATGGACGCGCTGATGCTGGCGCTGAAGGTGGGGATGCCGCTGCTCCTCGCCGGGCTGATCGTCGGCCTCGTCGTCAGCGTCTTCCAGGCGGTCACCCAGATCCAGGAGATGACGCTCTCGTTCATCCCCAAGATCCTCGCCGTGGCGCTGGTGCTGGTGATCGCCGGGCCCTGGATGCTCGACCAGATAGTCAGCTACACCGCCGACCTCTACCACTCGATCCCGGGTCAGGTGAAACAGCATTGAGCGCGGCGATCGACCAGCTCGGGCAGAACCAGCTCGCCGGCTTCGTCCTCGTCCTCTCGCGGGTCGGGCCGCTGTTCATGCTGGCGCCGCCCTTCAACTCGAAGATGGTCCCGGTCCGGGCGCGGGCGATCGTCGCCGTCGGCTTCGCGGTCGGCCTGGCGCCGATCGCCCTGCACGGACAGACCGTCCCCGGCGACGCCCTGCAGATCGCCGGCCTGGCGCTGAAGGAGGTGCTGGTGGGTCTCGGCTTCGCCTTTGCCCTCGCCTGCCTGTTCGCCGCCTTCGCCACCGCCGGCACCATCCTCGACACCTCGATGGGATTCAGCTTCGGCTCCCTGATCGACCCTGTCACCAACGTCCAGTCGGGCCAGATGGTCCAGGTCTACTCGATGGTCGCGATCGCCGTCTTCATCGCAATCGGCGGCGACGCCTGGGTGATCGAGGGGCTCGCCAGGAGCTACGAAGTCGTGCCGGTGCTGGAGATGCCGTCGCTGACCGCGCTGGTCGCCGGCGCCGCCGGCGAGTTCGCCGCGATCCTCGGCGCCGCGCTCGAGGTCGCCGCACCGGTGCTGCTGGCGCTGATCCTCACCGACGTCGCCTTCGGCGTCGTCTCCCGCGTCGTCCCCCAGCTCAACGTCTTCGCCGTCGGCTTCCCGATCAAGATCGGCGTCGGCCTGCTCGTCGTCGGCGTCTCACTGCCCTTCGTCGGCGGCTGGCTCTCAGGCCAGCTCCAGCTCAGCGTCGAATCGGCCCTCGGCTCCCTGAGGCTCGGCTGATGGCGGGCCACGACAAAACCGAGAAGGCGACGCCGAAACGGCGCGCCGAGGCGCGCCGCAAAGGCCAGGTCGCGCGCAGCTCCGACCTCAACGGCTCGATCGTGCTGCTCGCCGCGCTGGGGGCGCTGGCCGCCTTCGGCCCCGGGATCGTCGACGGCCTCGGCGACTCGATGCGCGAATCGCTGCTGCGCATCTCCCATCCCGGCCAGGTCAGCGCCAACGGGCTCGGGCCGCTGCTGGCGGCAGCGGGGATGGCGATCGTCGCGGCAACTGCGCCGGTCGCCCTCGCCTGCCTCTTCGCCGGCCTCGCCACCAACGTCGCCCAGCTCGGGCTGCGCTTCTCACCCGAGGGCCTGCGGCCAGACCCGAAACGGCTCAACCCGATCAACGGGGCGAAGAACATCTTCGGCCCCAACGCCCTGGTCGAGGCGCTGAAGAGCAGCGGCAAGGTGCTGATCGTCGGCGCGATCGCGGCGCTGGCCCTGCTGCCGAACCTGACCAGCCTTGCCTCGATGGTCGGTATCCAGCCGCCCGCCCTGGGCGAGGAGATCGCCAGCCGCGCCGCCCAGATCGCCTGGATGGCGGCGGCCGCATACCTGCTGATCGCCTTCGCCGACGTCTTCTGGCAACGCCACCGGCTCGACAAGCAGCTGCGGATGGACAAGGAGGAGATCAAGCGCGAGCAGAAGGAGGAGTCGATCTCCCCCGAGCTGCGCGGGGCCCTGCGCCGCCGCCAGCAGCAGATGTCGCGGGGCCGGATGATGGCGGCGGTGCTCGGCGCCGACGTCGTCGTCGCCAACCCCACCCACTTCGCCGCGGCGCTCAGCTACGACGGCACCCGGGCGGCGCCGGTCCTGGTCGCCAAGGGCCAGGACCTGATCGCGCTCGAGATCCGCCGCGTCGCCGAGGAGAACGGGGTGCCGGTGGTCGAGAACCCGCCACTGGCCCGCTCCCTGTTCGAGACGGTCGCGCTCGACGCCGAAATCCCGGAGGAGCTGTACAGGGCGATCGCCGAGCTGCTCGCCTTCGTCTACCGCACCGCCCGCCGCCGGGCGCCGATCGCGAGGGCGGCATGAGCCAGGGAATCGAGCGCCTGCTCAAGCACGCCGACCTGGTCGCGGCGTTCGCAGTCGTGCTCGTGGTCGTGATGATGATCGTGCCGCTGCCGCCGATCATCATCGACCTCTTCATCACCCTCAACATCTCGGCGGCGATCGCGATCGTCGTCGCCACCCTCTACGTGCCGCGGGCGCTCGACTTCGCCGCGTTCCCCTCGCTGCTGCTGCTGACGACGATGTTCCGGCTCGGGATCAACGTCTCGGTGACGCGTCAGATCCTGCTCCACGGCGACGGCGGCGAGGTGGTCGAAGCGTTCGGCAACTTCGTCGTCGGCGGCAACGTCGTCGTCGGCCTCGTCGTCTTCTTCATCCTCGTGATCATCCAGTTCGTCGTCGTCACCAACGGCGCCGGCCGGGTCGCCGAGGTCGGCGCCCGCTTCACCCTCGACGCGATGCCGGGCAAGCAGATGGCGATCGACGCCGACCTCAACGCCGGCCAGATCACCGACGAGCAGGCACACCAGCGGCGCGAAGACATCTCCCGCGAGGCCGACTTCTACGGGGCGATGGACGGCGCCTCGAAGTTCGTCAAAGGCGACGCGATCGCCGGCATCCTGATCGTCCTGATCAACCTGATCGGCGGCATCGTGATCGGGGTCATGCAGCAGGGGATGTCGTTTCCCGAAGCGACCCAGCACTACTCGCTGCTGACCGTCGGCGACGGGCTCGCGGCGCAGATCCCGGCGCTGCTGATCTCGGTCGCGGCGGGGATCATCGTCACCCGCGCCGCCAGCTCGCGCGACCTCGGCAACGACATCGCCGACCAGATCTTCGCCCAGCGCAAGGCGCCGATGGTGGCCGCCGCGGTGATCTGCGCCTTCGCCCTCGTCCCCGGGCTGCCGAAACTGCCGTTTCTGTTGATCGGCGGCGCGCTGGCCTGCGTCGCCTACGCGATCCGCGACGGGCTCCCGTCGGAGAAGGAGAAGCAGCAGGCGCTGCTCGAGGAAGGCGCGCCGCAGCTGCCGGCCGGGCCCGAGCAGGCGAACCCGGCGGCGGCGGTCGACCCGCTCGAGCTGGCGATCGGCTTCGGCCTGGTGCCGCTGGTCGAAGGCGGCTCCGGCGCCGGGCTGATGGCGCGCGTCACCGGCATCCGCCGCCAGCTCGCGGCCGAGCTGGGGACGGTGATCCCGCCGGTCCGGATCCACGACGAGCTCGGCCTCGACTCGCACGAGTACGTGCTGCGGGTGCGCGGGACCGAGGTCGCGCGCGGGCGGCTGATGCCGGGGCACCAGCTGGCGATGGACTCCGGCGAGGCCGCGGGGCAGGTCTCCGGCGTCGCCACCACCGAGCCGGCCTTCGGCCTGCCGGCGACCTGGATCGCCGACGCCTCCCGGCCCGAAGCCGAGGCGCTCGGTTTCACGGTCGTCGACGGCGAATCGGTCCTCGCCACCCACCTGACCGAGACGATCCGCAGCCACGCGGCCGAGCTGCTGACCCGCCAGGAGACGCGCAAGCTGCTCGACGGGCTGAAGGAGACCAACGCCGCCGCGGTCGAGGAGGTCGTCCCCGACCTGCTCTCGCTGGGCGAGGTGCAGAGGGTGCTGCAGGCGCTGCTGCGCGAGGGGGTGCCGATCAAGGACCTGGGCGCGATCGTCGAGGCGATCGGCGACAAGTCGCGGGTCACCCGCGACACCGCCGTCCTCGCCGAGTACGCGCGGGCCGAGCTGGGCCGGACGATCACCGCGCCGCACCTCGACGAGTCGATGAAGCTGCGCGCGATCTCGCTCGACCCCGCGGTCGAGCAGGAGATCGGCGAAGCGATCGCGCAGACGCCCGACGGCGAGCTGCTGGCGATGGAGCCCTCGCGGGCGCAGGCGCTGCTCGCCTCGCTGCGCGCCCAGCTCGACGCGGCGCTGGCCCAGGGCGGGCGCCCGGTGCTGCTCTGCTCGGGCCGCGCCCGCCGCCATCTTCGACATCTCTGCGAGCAGTCGCTGCCGCAGCTGACGGTTTGTTCCTACAACGAGATCGTGCCCGGGGTCCGGGTCGAGAACATGGGGGTGGTCCAGGTATGAGCGAGGCGACGATGGCCGTCGAGGACGGCGTCAGGACCTTCAGGGGCAGCACGCTGGAGGCGCTACTGCCGCAGATCCGCGAGCAGCTCGGGCAGGACGCGGTGATCGTGCGGCAGCGCGAGGGCCTGGTCGGCGGCGTCGGCGGCTTCTTCCAGAAGAAATGCGTCGAGGTCGAGGCGCGGGCCGGCGGGTCCAGGATCGACGTTTACGACGAGGACGAAGGAGCGTGGGACGAAGCTGACGGCGAGCGGGTCCTGAGCGCGGAAGCTGCTGTCGTTCGGAACGACGCGGCTACCAGGGAGGGGCTGGCCACGCCTGCCGTTCAAGAGCTGGTCGCCCAGGCCCGGCCGTTTGCCGAAATGCTGGAAGAGCTGGGGCCGGCGCCGGAGATCGAGGCGCCGCCGAAGGCTCGGGCGCTGGTCGAGGGGATGACCAGGGCCGGCTTGGGCGAGGACATCGCTCGCGAGATCGTCGAGGCGGTGCTGGCCAGCTCGATGCCCTTCACCACTCCCGGGCGATTGCGGACCGTGGTCCGCAATGAGCTCGCGGTGCGGATTCCGATCGCCCCGGCCGCCGC
>Ga0335070_10000625_pt1 | contig 39837 bp, 33 predicted proteins | sample Lox_Sample_13_FD_206722 | JGI IMG/M metagenome (GOLD analysis project Ga0335070, IMG submission 206722) | Soil microbial communities from Loxahatchee National Wildlife Refuge, Florida, United States - Lox_Sample_1.3 | ecosystem: Environmental > Terrestrial > Soil > Wetlands | place: USA... | reverse complement strand
CGATTTTCTCGTCCTTTGTCTCTCTATTTGGCTATTCGGTTGTCAAAGTGCTGTAAAAATTTTGTCACTGCAAAAGTCGAGTTAATTCTCCAATATTCCAACTGAAAGGAGAGCCTCTATTCAGAGAGCCCTCTTTTCAGCGTTCTGTCTGTTCCTGGAATAAGAAATAATCGGTATAGAATGAAACAGCCAGGGACAGGCCTTTTTATGGATTGATGTAAGCCAGGTAGACGATCACCATGTGATAAGATACGCCGGGTGGTGGTTTCGGATCGGTATAGTGCAATATCTGACTGAAGACCAGATCGATCGTTTGCCCTTCCGGTCCGCTACCTTCGCCGGTAGCCAGCACCGCACTGGTCCCTTCGCTCACCGCGATGGATTGGGCCGGATTGGCAATGACCAGAGGGTCTTCGAGGCGCCTGTCCAGATAGTTGCTCCCATCCCACTCCGTCATATGCCAGCCTGTTGGTCCACTGTCAAAGACCGCAACGGCATAGCGCGTGTTCGAGAAAACGGTCATTTGAGTCTTGACGGTGTTCTGGCCAATGACCATTGCCAGGTTGACCAGCTCCGGTGGGAAGATGCGAATCGATGGAGCTATATCGATCGGGACATCGAGTGAGATGCTGTTGTCATACGGGTTGAGCTCGGGTCCGTGAACCCCGTCGTCTTTAATCCGGGCCCGGCTCTGCAAAAGGGATTGACCGGCCGGTAAATCCCCGCCCACGATCACCGCCAGTTGCAGCGTTCGGATGGCTCCTAATCCCAGGTTTCCAACCAAAAACTGAATCACTTTGCCATCCCCGGTTGCTTGCCAGCCAGGATCGCTGTTACCCGGATCGAAGCTCGTATGTTCCGGCAAATCAACACTGACCGTCACGCCTGTGCTTGTCTGTGGGCCGCTATTCCGGATGGTTATTTTATACAGGATCGTGTTGTCCGAAGGGATCGCCGTCATCTGGACCGCCAGATCAACTCCGGTAGCCTGGCTTGGGTCGAAATTTAGATAAATGATCGGAAAATAAATACAATAGGGTTGCGTGCAAACCGGCTGGCTCATTTGCCATGCAATCTTCTCACCATGCAGAATAAGAAAGGCGGGAGCTCCTTCGACCTGAAGCATGGTCAGAAGGAGTCCCACCTGGAAGATCCAGCTTACCCATCCCCCTGGATAACGATGCATTTTCCCATCCTCGGCATCTTAACGTGAGAAATCTGGGCTGCCACCAGGTACAATGCAATCCCAATGGCGAACAGTAGGACAACCTTGTCCGATAATTTGACCTTGATCCTGAACGCCACTTCGATCCCAGTGCGATTGTGCAGTAGGACCTCCGATCATAAGAGGTCCTACTCTTTTCAGGCGCCGGATCGTTCCCCAAAAAAATGGATCATCGAGCCCGGGGTCCGCGTCCTGGCGCCGAATCATTGCTCGCTCACCTCCGCTGTCTCTTCCACCAGATTGATATACAGAAAGCGCCGGCTGACCGGCAGCCGACTGAGCACATCCAGGTGGTTGAGGTAAATAAAAGCCAGCAGGCTGGAGCGCGAGGTCAGGCCCACCTTTTCCAGGATGTTGGTGACGTGTTTTTCGACCGTATTTTCCGCCAGGGATAATGACTCGGCGATCAGCTTGTTCTTATGCCCCATCGCCAGGAGCCACAAAATCTCCCATTCGCGCGGGCTCAGCTTTTTCAACCGGTCGCCGACGGTTTTTTTCCACGTCTTGATCCGGTGAATTTGCCCTGGGGTATAAATTGGACCCAGGTAAGCGCTGTTAATCTGTCGGAAGAGAACTTCGAGCGGGGTGCTGCGGATCAACAGCCCGACGGCGCCTGCCACCTGAGCGGCGACCAGGTAGACGTCCCAATCCCAGTGGCTGAGCAGCAGCACCGTCGTATGGGGGTACTTATCCCTCAACCAGTGCATCACCTCGATCCCGCTGCGGTCGCGCAGGTCCACGTCGACGATGCAGATATCCGCGTTCAGCGATTCTTCTTGAGCAAAAACCTGATCGGCCAGCTCAAGCTGGCCGACGAGCTCAAATTCTTTATGATCGCGTAAAGCCGACGCCAGACCCTCTCGAAAGGCCTGGCTGGAATCCACAATCATCAGGCCAATGGGCCCCCCAACGACCACTCTCCCAGGCGCGGCTGCTCTTGGGTCCGGAGTTTTTTTGTGGTTACGGCTTCGATTGGCCAGTTCCTTGCCCGGATTACCGGTAGATACCGCTTTCTTTTCAGACCTCACCATGTTAAACCCATCCCCGGAATTGCAAGTTTTCCGGTATTAGTGTACTCAGAATAGATTAAGCTTTTTTTTCCGAATCGTTAAGAACGAGAGGGGAATGTAAACAATTCCGAATAAACATCGGGGTTGAGTCGTATAAAAAATAAAAGAAAATGCCCCCGAGGTGAACTTTGACAAACCAAACCATTTCTTCCCGACAAACCCCGATCTTTGAGCGCGCGTTGGACCGTACGAATGGGTCCTCGTTCTTCACCATGGCCGCGGTCGCGGGCGCGCTCCAGCTCCTCTGCGTCCTGGGCTATATCCCGGTGATGAGCCTGGGGCCCAAACCCGAAACGGCCCAGGCCTATTTCCAGATCTTCCAGACCGGCTGGCTGGCCGGCCTGCTGCGCGGAGATATGCTCAGCACGATCCTGGTCGCCCTCTACCTGGGGATCGCTCCCGGCCTCTTCCTCGCCCTGCGCGGCGTCCATCCCGGCGCGGCCTTTATGGCAGCCATGCTGACTGTGATCGCGGCGATCAACTGCATCACGACCGATTCCGCGCTCTCGTTGTTCTACCTCAGCAAACAGTACGCCGCGGCGGCGGATCCGGGCCGCCAGGTGCAGCTCCTCGCCGCCGGAGAGGCCATTATCGCCGGGGATATGTGGCACTCCACGGCCTCTTTCTTGATGGGGATTTTTCTACAGGGGTCCGGAGTGATCTTCTCGATCTTGATGCTCCGCGGCAGCCAGTTCAGCAAGGCGACGGCCCTGTTTGGCCTGGCGGCCAACGGGCTCGATCTGCTCCAGCATCTCCTGCACATCGCCTTTCCGGAAGTCTCGGCAGCCATTTTGACGGTCGCCGGCGTCCTTTACCTGCCCTGGTTCCCGCTCCTGGTTCGCGATTTTCTCCGCCTGAGGGCCGGCGCCCGATGATCGACCGCTTTGGCTCCACCCGCCTGGGTGTCTGGACGATCAAGCATCTGGCTGCGCCGTTCCAGCGTTGGATGCTTCGCCTGCAACGCCAACCCCGGCTTCGAACGAACCAACCCCTGGGTGCTCAACCTGCGCACCAACCCAATCACAAAACTTCAAATCGGCTCAGAGGTGCTGGTGTTCCGGGCGCGAGAAGCGACCGAAGACGAAATGACCCGCTACTGGCCCGAGCTGATAGCAGAGAACGGAGAACAGTCCCGAAAAGACTGTTCTCCGTTCTCTGCTTTCTGTTCTCTTTTTTTCTTTCCAATACTTTTACACCACCAGGCTGGACTTCTGGAATTTCTCCTTGAGGAACTGGCCCTGCACCATCAGCTTTTGGGTATCGTTTTTGTACACCGCCTCGACGACCCCTTTCATCTCCTCGTCCAGCAGGGTGAGCTGTTCCAGGACGAGCTGGCGCGGGGTCTTGCCGTCTTTCCCGCTATGCAGGTTGGCATAGGCTGGAGGCAGGTTGAGATAGTATTCCAGCGAGGCGGGCAGGTAATCCAGGGCGGTCTGCTTGATCAAATAGACGTTATAGTCGCTGGAGCTTAGATCGACCATCTGCGGAAGCACCTGCAAGATCGAGCTCTGGATGCTCTCCACCTTCTCCATGATCTCCTTGGGGAGTTTGCCGTGCACTTTACGCACCAGCTCCTCCAGCTCGCCGCGGATATCCTCCGCGGTGAGCTGGTTTTGCAGGCTCAAATCGTAACTGGCGCTGCGCGGAGCGGCCAGCGCTCCGATGGCGTATAACCCGACGACGATCAGGAACCAGTAGCTCTGGATGATCCCCAGGAAATAGAGCGCCAGCCCCAGGAGCCCGAGCAGGCTCCCGGTGATGTTGGCGTTGCTATAAAGGTACAGTAAGATTTTCTGACGGTTCATGGCTTATTGGTACCCGCGGATCTCTTTGAAGACCAGGTTGAGGGAATCCTTTCCCGCGTCGAACATGCGCCCGTGGGTCAGATCGGCGATGGATTGCATGGTCTTGGCGTCGGCCTCGCCGAAGAGAATGGTAAAGGTACGAATGTCCTCCAGGCCGCGGGTGGATTGGTAATAAGATTTAAATTCCTCCGGCGAGATTCCCGCGTTGTTCTCGCCGTCGCTCATCAGCACGATCGAATAGATCCGGTCGGGCTCCTGCTGGCGGTCCTGCCTGGCGCGGTCGTACGCCGCCTGCAGGGCCGAGTAGATCGCCGTGCTCCCATCGGTTTGCAGGCCGTGGACGTAATCGCTGATCTGCTTCAGGCTGTCCGGCTGGCTGGCGTCCACCATAAAATCGGCGACGCCTGAGACGTCCGAGCTAAACGGGATGAGGGTGACCTTCTCGCGGTTGCGGAAGCGGGCGAACTGGCCGGTCAGGCTGGTGTCCGCGCCGGTCAGGTTATCCATCGCCTGCACCAGGCTCTTCAGGCGGTCTCCTTCCATCGAGCCGCTGACATCCAGTACGTAGTAGGTGTGGGACGGCTTGACCTGTTCGTTCAGGTAGCTGAACAGGAGCGCGTCGACCACCTCGCGGCTGTTGGGGAACGGCACCTCCACCAGCAACTGCGTGGGGAAGTCGCTGCTCAGCGGCACCTGGCTACCGATCGCCGGGCGGCGCAGGGTTTTGGTCATCAGCTCCTTTTGAAAATCCGGCGAGCGCAGGTAGGCCACCAGCTTGTCATATTCGGCGCGCTTATCCGCGTTGAGCAGCAGCAGCGGGTAATCGGCGGTGATGATCCCTTCTTTCGGATAGACCAGGTAGAGCTTCTCGTGCAGCTTGCCGCTCTTGTTTTGGGCCAAAAGCACCGATTCATAGTTGATCATCCCGTCCAGGCTGTCCTGGCTGAGGATGTACTGGTCGGCCAGCCAGCCGGAGCTTCCCGCGGTCAGCGCCTGGCCTTTGAAAAAGCCCTGCAGCTCGCCGCTGATGGCGGTCACGTCCTCCTTTTGGAGGGCATCCCCCTTGCCCGCCAGGGCTGAGGCGACCCCCACCAGGGCCGAGAAACCCGAGTTGGAGGATGCCGGGTTGGTCATGGCAAAGCGCAGTTCGCCACTTTTCGCCTTGGCGACCACGTCGCTCCAGGTCACGTTGGGATTATTCACCCAGCCCCACTGCTGCGCCTTGCTCTCCTTGACCCCTAGCACCACCGGGGAGAGCATGATTTTCTCCTGGGCGAGCACCTTGCTCTTCGAGCCTTCGATCAGGTTCAGGTACTTGACGTGTGAAAACCAGGCCAGGTCGACCTTCGTTCCGGAGAGGATCTGCTCAGCCCCATCCAGCGTACCGATGTATTGGAACTGCAAACGCACCCCGGTGTGCTGCTGGATCTCGCCCAGCATGGGCTCCAGGTCCTTCAGCTCGGACCCGGCCAGGACGCTGATCGTGTTCTTGTCGGACTGCTGCGCGGAGAGGCCGCAGCCCAGGGCGGGCAGCACGAAAAGCGCCACGAGAACGATCAAACCAAACGATTTGCGGAGGTTCATACCCTGCCTGTGCTTTCTATCCCCTTAGAGCTTGATCTCGTTGTCCGGGCCGAGCAGATCCGCCTCGCCGGCCGCCCGGGCGGCTTCTTCGCGGCGCACCCGGTCCAGGTAGGTGTTGGCTTTCTCGATCTCGGTCGAGAGGGTATTGACCGTCTGCTGCATCGTCGTCAGGGCCTGGACCTTGTAGTTGGAGATCTCGTCCATCGATTCGTAAATGTTGTTGAACGCGCGCTGCAGCGATTCGATGTTCAACGTCGCGCTGGAAGCCTGCTCGTGGATGTCCACCGTTTGCTTGCGCAGGAGCTGCGAGGTCGATTCGATCAGGCTGCTGGTGGTCGTGTTCAGGGCGCTGATCTGGTCGAGGACCAGCTTCTGGTTCGCCAGCGCCTGGGCGACGATCACCGCCGTGCGCAACGCGGAGACCGTCGTCGTGGTGGCCCGGTCGACGCCCTTGATCAGCTCAAGGTTGTTACGCCGCACCATGTCCAGGGCCAGGTAGCCCTGGATGTTGACCGCCTGCTGGGTCAGCAGGTCCTGGACTTTCTGGCGCACGTAGAAGAGCATCTCCTCTTTGACGATGCGCGCCTTTTCCGGGTCGGTAGCCTCGATCGAAGCCACCCGGTCTTCCAGGGCCGCGTCGATCTTTTTACCCACGTAGACGTATTGCTGGAGCTGGCCCATCAACTCCCACAGGTTGACCTTCTCCTGCTCGATGGCGGCGTTATCCTTGCGCAGCTCGTCCTGGCCTTTGTACAGCGCGTTGATGATGGCGTTGATGTGGCTCTGCGAAGACTGGTAGCGCAGGAAGTAATCGCGCAGCTTGTTCCCAAAGGGGATGATGCCCATCAGGCGCTGGGGGGAGAACAGATCTCCCTGGTGCGATGGATCCAGGTCTTCGACGGTCTTGCGCAGATCGACGAGGGAGCGCGAGATGGGGGTCGTGTCGTTAAACAGACCGCCTTCCATCGAGCGCACCGGTTTATCCAGCATCCGGTTGGAGACGCTGGCCGAAGCGCGGATCTCCTTCGAGCCCAGGTTGTGGATCGCGTTGACCCGCTCTTTGAACGGATCGCTCTGCACATCGGATTGGATGACAGTCTCGGTGAACTCCTTGACTTTCTCATCCAGTTTGGTCATGGTGACAGGCTCGATCTTGACCATCTGCCCGGCCTGGTCCTGAGAGACCGGTTTGACCGGCTGGGGTGGGGTCAGCTCTGTGCTGGGTGGAACCAATTCGTTGGTCATGTTTTCTCCTTATTGGTATTTGCTTTCAATCTGCTGGATCATTTTTTCAAGCATTTCATAGCTGGGTGGGTCGACCACGTCGACCAGGTTATCGGGAAGGCTCAGGTTGCGGTCTTTCTTCACCTGCTGGAAGATGTCCATATGGGTATTGCGGAAGCCGTGCTCGACCGCCAGGCGCTGCAGGTCCGGGTCGTTGAGGAGCAGATCGCCGAGCTTTTCACCGCCGGCGGTCAGGGCGATCAGGGTGTGCTTGCTGTAGATGGTCGGCTGTGGGTAGATCAGGACCATATCGCTGCTCAGCCCGTTGGGCACCGCGGCGCGGGAGATGAACTGGGATTCGTAAATGATCACCATCGGCGACTTGCCCATCCCCATACTGAGATAATCTTCGAAAGGCACCTCGGAGGAGTACTCCGAAAAGCCCTGTTTCAAGAAGAGGCTCTCCACGACCGGTAATACGGTCTGGATGTCCTGGTCGCTCTGGACGACGTTGTTCCCATTGGCGACGAAGCTGGCCAGCGATAGGTACATAGCGGCCGAATTGGATTTCCGCACGTCGGTGGAGATCATGAGAATGCTTTTGTTCACGTTGTACTGGCTGTTCTGGCTCAGATCGCTCCAGCGCTTGTTGGTCTGCACCGCTTCAAGGTATTTCTGCATGTCGAGGGTGTAATACCCATTCTGCTTCGTCGCCATCCCATTCGCTACGAGGATATCCGCGATTGGCTTCCAGGAAGCCACCGCGATGGGGGTGAAGAAAGTATCGTAGGCTTTGGCCGATTTGTGGTCCTGGCGGATTTTCGCCGCTGCCGGGACGCCGGAGGGGAAGACAAAGTCATATTTAGCCAGGTCGGGCGTCGTCGCGATGGTTCGCGAGCCGGCCTTATCGACCTGGACTTCCAGCCCACCCTTGCGCAGGGCCGCGATCACTTTTGGATCCAGGAAGAATTCTTCCTTTTCCGAGCCGATCAGCCCGTGGATGGTCGTCACCTGGCGCAGAGCAATCTGCTGGTTGGCCGAAAAATAAATTGCCGCGCCCACTCCGATGATCAGCAGGATCAGGAGCAGGGGTCCCAAAACCCTTTTCATGGTTTCACTCCAGTGGTTTTCCTTGATTGTGGCAGGTAGTTTTTTCCTACGATAGAGTATATCTCGTTATTGTTAACATCTGAGCAAGCGCCAGTTAAAGCCCGGTCAATGCTTGTTCTCGATTCTTTTCTCAATAAGATCATAATCGACAATAGAAAATAATACTACCGATAGAATCCCGGTATTTGCTCCCAAGAATTCATCCCAGGGCGCACACAAACGTGCCCACGCAGAGCGTAGACACGAGCCTTGCTTCATCCTAGAGCACCCTGGCGCGCTCCAGCCCCGGGGGCAGGGGAGTGGTCAGCCAGCGGCGCCCAAAAATTGAAGAGGAGGACCTCTTTTTCAGAGGTCCTCCTTCGAAAAGCGCCGGTTCATCCCCTACTTATAGACAGTCGTCATTACCAATGATTAGCGACGGTGTCCCGGCACTGAATTATCGTTCCCTTACCCGCACTCCTCCCCGTCGGCAGCCGGGTTCACGTACAGGTACCGGCGCTGGTCCGGCAGGCGAATGAGTGCATCCAGGTGGTTCAGGTAAATAAACGCCAGCAGGCTAGAGCGCGAGGTCAGGCGCACTTTTTCCAGCAGCCTGGTCACATACTTTTCGACCGTATTCTCGGACAGCGAGAGGTATTCGGCGATCTGCCTGTTCTTGTACCCTCCGGCTGCCAGCCAGAGAATTTCCCACTCGCGCGCGTTGACCTTCTTCAGCCGGTCGCCGACGTCTTTCTTCCACAGCCGGATGCGGTGAAGCTGGTCCGGGGAGTAAATCGGACCCGCAGCCGCGCCGCAGATCTGGTTGATCAGCTCTTCCGAGGGCGTGCTGCGCACCAGCATTCCGGCCGCGCAGGCGACCCGTGCCGCCACCAGGTATACGTCCCAGTCCCAGTGGCTGAGGAGCAGCACGGCCAGCCCGGGATGCTTTTCTTTCAACCAGTGCGCCACTTCGATCCCGCTGCGATCGCGCAGATCGACGTCGATCAGGCAAACGTGCACGCCAGAGAAATCTTCGCGGGTAAAAACCTGCTCGGCGAGGTCCAACTGCCCGGCCAGCCGAAGGTCGGAATGGTTTTGAATGGCGGCGACCAGTCCCTCGCGAAACGTCTGGCTCGAATCGACCAACGCCACATTGACCGGTTCCCCTTCGCTCCTTCGACTGGGCCTGCTCAGGTCAATATCCTGATTTTTTGGATCGAGTTCAGGATTTTCTTGAACCGGTTGAAGGGCCGTTTTCGCTCTTTTTTCAGATTTGCTCATGCTCGACCCATCCCTGTTTCGCTGCATGCAATCCCTCTGTAGTGTATCGCGGTGAGATTAAGCTTTTTTTACAGATTTGTTAAGAAAAGTCCGGCAATGTAAAAACTTTCCCATCCCGGCTTTTCTTGTCCGTCCCGCGCAGAGCGCCCGCCTTTTTTGTAGCGAATGTTATAATCATGCCTATGACCCTCACAATCTCCGCAGTGGAACACATCGCCGAGCTGGCCCGCCTGGAGCTCTCGGAGGATGAAAAAGCGCGCTTCCGCGTGCAACTCTCCGCCATCCTGGACTACGCCGCCCGCCTGCAGGAGCTGGACACCTCCGCGATTCCGCCCACCTCCACCGTCCTCCTCGAGCAGGCGCCACTCCGCGCCGACGAGGCCGGGCCGTGCCTTTCCCCGCAAGAGCTGCTGGAAAACGCCCCCGCCGTGGAACAGAACCAGTTCCGCGTTCCACCGGTCCTGGAATGAGCATGGCAAGCCTGACGGATCTCACCGTACTGGAGGCTCTCCAGGCGCTGCGCGAAGGCCAGGTTTCCAGCCGCGAGCTGACCCGGGCCTGCCTGGAACAGATCGACCGTCTGGAACCGCTCCTGCGCGCCTTCATCACCCTCACCCCCGACCTGGCCCTGCGCCAGGCCGCCGAGGCCGACCGCCGCCTGGCGGAGTGGCACCGCTCCCCGGATGCTCCCCTCCCTGCCCTGCTTGGCCTGCCCATGGCGGTCAAGGATGTGCTCTGCCTGGCCGGGGTGCGCTGCACCTGCGGCTCCCGCGTCCTGGAAAACTTCGTCCCGCCCTACTCGGCCACCTCCGTCGAGCGCCTGCTCCAGGCTGGGATCACCGTGGTCGGCAAGACCAACACCGACGAGTTCGCCATGGGCTCCTCCACCGAGAATTCGGCCTGCCAGACCACCCACAATCCCTGGGATCTGGACCGCGTGCCCGGCGGGTCGAGCGGCGGCAGCGCCGCGGCCGTCGCAGCGCGCATGGTTCCCGCCGCGCTGGGCACGGATACCGGCGGCAGCGTGCGCCAGCCGGCCTCCTTCTGCGGGGTGACCGGCATCAAGCCCACTTACGGGCGGGTCTCGCGTTACGGCCTGGTCGCTTACGGTTCTTCACTGGACTCGGTCGGGGTCCTGGCGCGCAGCGCCGCCGACGTCGCCGAGATCTTCAAGATCATCGCCGGCCACGATCCCCTCGACTCGACCAGCGCCGACCGGCCTGTCCCGGCCTTCGACCTGAGCGCGGATGGGGCGAGCGTTGCCAGGGAGCTGCGTGTGGGCGTTCCCGAGGAATACTTTATCGAAGGCATCCAGCCCGCGGTCGAAAGCGCCGTCCGCCGGGCGATCGCCGTGCTCGAATCCCTCGGCGCGCGTGCGGTTCCCATCCACCTGCCGCACACCCGGTACGCCCTGCCGGTCTATTACCTGATCGCTCCCGCCGAGGCCTCAGCCAACCTGGCCCGTTACGATGGCGTGCGCTACGGCCTGCGTGAGCCCGCCGACAACCTGGGGGCCATGTTCCGCCAGACCCGCGAGAAGGGCCTCGGCCCGGAAGTCAAGCGGCGGATCATGCTCGGCACCTATGCCCTCTCCGCCGGCTACTACGACGCCTATTACGGCCAGGCGCAGAAGGTGCGCACCCTGATCAAGCGCGATTTCGAGAGCGCCTTCCAGAGCGTCGACGTGATCGCCGCCCCGGTCGCCCCCTCTACTGCCTTTCGCATCGGCCAGCATGGCGATGACCCCCTGGCCATGTACCTGGAAGACGTCTTTACCCTGCCGGCCAACCTGGCGGGCGTCCCCGGGCTGGCCTTCCCGGTCGGCTTCGACGCGGACGGCCTGCCGGTCGGCATGCAGCTCATGGGACCCCATTTCGGCGAGGAGACCCTCTTCCGTGCGGCTCACGCCTACCAGCAAGTCACCGACTGGCATATGCGCAGCCAGTAAGACTAACCGATCTCTGTTTTCCACTCTCTATTGTCTTTTTTCACCAGGGAGGATATATGTCTGAATCACTAAAAATCGTCATCCCGATGGCTGGCCTGGGCACCCGTCTGCGCCCGCACACCTGGAGCAAGCCCAAACCCCTCATCCGCATCGCCGGCAAGCCCGTCCTGTCCTACATCCTCGACCTCTTCCAAACCCTGCCCGACCCGGACAACGTCGAGCTGATCTTCATCATCGGCCACCTCGGCGACCAGGTCCGCGGCTTCATGAAGGAGGTCTATCCCAACATCAAAACCCATTACGTGATCCAGGAGGAGATGCGCGGCCAGTCCGACGCAATCTACCTGGCCAAGGATCTCCTCAAGGGCCCGATGATTATCGCCTACGCGGATACCATCCTCGAAACCAGCTTTGCCTTCCTCGCCCAGGAAAAGTGCGACGCGGTCGCCTGGGTCAAGCCCGTCCCCGACCCGCGCCGTTTCGGTGTGGTCGAGCTCAACGATGCCGGGCTGGTGACCGGCCTGGTCGAAAAACCCGAGGAACCCAAAACCAACCTGGCCGTGGTCGGCTTCTATTATTTCTGCGACGCCGAGCAGGTGATCTCCGCGATCGAAGAGCAGATGCGCCTGGGGATCACCCTCAAAGGCGAATATTTCCTCACCGACGCGATCAACATCCTCCTCAAGCGCGGGATCAGCATGCGCACTGAGTCGGTCGAGGTCTGGCTGGACGCGGGTACGCCCGAAGCCCTGCTCGATACCAATCGCTACCTGCTCGAACACGGGCGGGCCACCGACCCCTCCGAATTCAGCGCCGAGGGCGTGGCGGTCATTCCACCCGTGTACATCGACTTCGGCGTCGACGTGCATGCCTCGGTGATCGGCCCCTACGTTTCGCTGGGCGCGGATTGCCACATCCAGGACAGCATCATCCGCAACTCGATCATCGGCGAGGACGTCCATCTCACCGACACCCTTCTCGAAGGGTCGATCCTGGGCAGCCACGTGGTGGTCAACGGCCAGCCGACCAGCCTCAACCTGGGAGATTCTTCTTGGGCGATGATGAAATAGGAAAAGATCTGGTAGAATGTCATTCAGGCTACGAGTACGCCGAGCGCCCCACCGCTCTGCAATGGGAGGGCCGCCGCCTGGAGGTTGAGGCGGTCGAGGCTCAGTGGCGCGCCCCCGGCGGTCGTGGTTTCCGTGTGCGCACCAGCGAAGGCCTGAAATTTGAACTCTTCTACGCAGAGCTCTACGATGAGTGGCGAATCCATCCCATCTGAACCACCTCGGAGTTCATTTCAAGGAGAATCTATGCGTCCATCATACCTTTCCAGCCGGGTAGCCGGGCTGCGCCCCTCTGGGATCCGCAAGTTCTTCGATATCGCAGCCACCATGCAGGACGTCATCTCGCTCGGGATCGGTGAGCCCGATTTCACCACCCCGCAGCCTATCCTGCAGGCCGGCATCCGCTCGCTGCAGCAGGGCGAAACCCACTATACTTCCAATTCAGGTGTGATGGAGCTGCGCCAGGCGACCGCGGAGCAGATCGAGCGGCTGTACGGCGTGCGCTACGACCCGGCCACGGAGATCATCATCACCGTGGGTGTCTCCGAAGCGCTCTACCTGGCCATGACCGCCCTCCTCGACCCCGGCGACGAGGTCATTGTCCCCACCCCCTGCTTCGTCGCCTATCAGGCCGAAGTCATCCTGGCCGGGGGCGTGCCGGTCGAGCTGCCCAGCAGGCTGGAGAACAATTTCGCCCTCGACCCGGCCGAGGTGCGCAAAGCGATCACCCCGCGTACCAAGGCAATCCTGATCGGTTACCCGAACAACCCCACCGGCGCGGTCGCTCCGCGCGAGACCCTCCTCGAGATTGCCCGCCTGGCCGAGGAGCACGACCTGATCGTCCTCTCCGACGAGATCTACGACCGGCTGGTCTACGGCGCCCGGCATGTTTGTTTCCCCGCTCTGCCCGGGATGCAGCAGCGCACCGTCCTGCTCGGCGGCTTCTCCAAGGATTACGCCATGACCGGCTGGCGCATTGGCTACGCGGCCGCCCCCGCCGAATTGATCAAGGGTCTCGTCCGCGTCCACCAGTACACCGTGATGTCCGCCCCGACCACCGCCCAGGCCGCCGCCCTGGAGGCCTACCGCTGCGGCGAGCCTTACGTCGAAGAGATGGTCGCCGAGTACGACCGCCGCCGCCGGCTGATCGTCGACGGGCTCAACGCTCTCGGCCTGACCACCTTCGAGCCCAGGGGCGCCTTCTACGCCTTCCCCAGGGTCTCGGTGACCGGCATGGACGACGAGGCCTTCGCCAACGCGCTGCTTTTGGAAGAGCGCGTCGCCGTAGTCCCCGGCTCGGCCTTTGGCGCCGGCGGCGAGGGCTTCGTGCGCTGCTGCTACGCCACCGCCTACGAAAAGATCGAAGAGGCCCTCCACCGCATGGGCAATTTCATGCGCCGGCAAGGATAAAAAAATATTAACCTATCGCGGGTATGAAGCCGTAATCGGACTCGAAGTCCACGCTGAGCTGCAGACGCAGTCGAAGATGTTCTGCGCCTGCCAGGTGGTCGATTCCACCCAATCGCCGCCCAACGTGGCCGTCTGCCCGGTCTGCGCGGGGATGCCCGGCGTGCTGCCGGTGATCAACCGCCTGGCGGTCGAATACGGCATCCGCGTCGGCCTCGCCCTGGAGTGCGAGATTTCTCCGGCGAGCATCTTCGCCCGCAAGAACTACTTCTACCCCGACCTGCCCAAGGGTTACCAGATCTCCCAGTACGAATACCCGCTGGCCTGCAAGGGCAGGCTGGCCATCCAGGTGAACGGCGAGGAGCGCATCGTCCGCATCCGCCGCGCCCATCTCGAGGAAGATACCGGCAAGCTGACCCACGTCCGCCAGGACGGCGATTCTTATTCCCTGGTCGACCTCAACCGCGCCGGCGTGCCCCTCCTCGAGATCGTCTCCGAGCCGGATATGCACACCGTCGAGGAAGTCCGCGCCTACGCCCACGGGCTGCGCTCGCTGCTGCGCTACCTGAAGGTCAACTCCGGAGACATGGAAAAAGGGGTGATCCGCTTCGAGGCCAACGTCTCGGTCCGCCCGCAGGGCTCGGACGAGCTCAACACCCGAGTCGAGATCAAGAACCTCAACAGCTTCCGCTCCCTGGAGCGCTCGATCTCCTACGAGATCCAGCGCCAAGTCAGCGTGGTCCGCGGCGGGGGGATCATCCGCCAGGAGACCCTCGGCTGGGACGACGCCCGCGGAGTGACCGTCTCGCAGCGCGGCAAGGAAGAAGCCCACGATTACCGCTACTTCCCTGAGCCGGACCTGCCTCCCCTGGTGGTCGAGAAGGAATGGGTCAAACGGGTCTGGGCCGACCTGCCCGAGCTGCCCCAGGCGAAGCTGCGCCGGTTCACGTTCCAATACGGCCTGAGCGCCTACGACGCCGACCTGCTCGTCGCCGAGCCGGAGGTCGCCGAGTATTTCGACCAGGCGGTAGAAGCCGGGAGCGGGATTGCCCCCAAAACCATCGCCAACTGGATCACCGGCGAGCTGTTCGGCCTGGCCAACCAGCACAACGCCGCCATCGACCGCGTCAGCCCCAGGGCGCTGGTCGAGCTGCTGCGCAGCGTCGCGCAGGGGGAGATCAACCAGATCACCGCCAAGGCCGTCCTGGCCGAGATGTTCGCCAGCGGCAAGGGCAGCGCCGAGATCATCCGCGAGCGCGGTTTGAGCCAGCTTTCTGATTCAGTTCAGATCGCCGCCCTCATCGCGAAGGTGCTCGCCGAGAACCCCAACGAGGTCGCCAGCTTCAGGGCCGGCAAGGAGAGCGTGAGCACCTGGCTCTTCGGCCAGGTGATGCGCGCCGCCCGCGGCCAGGCTAACCCGCAGGTCGTGCGGGCCGAGCTGGAGAAGCAGTTAAAGGCGTAAGAATCCGGTTTCCCCTTATGCCGAAGTTCCCAATGCCGGCTCGTTTGGCCGGCGATCAGCCTCATCCCAAATGTAGCGCACTTCGGACACACGCCCTTCTTCCACGATCGCTCGCACCAGGTACTGCCCGCGGGCGGCGCTTTGCTGGTAGCGATACTGGTCGTCCTCGGCGATCCCCAGGCCGATCAGGAAGCCGAGCAGTCCGCCCACCATTGCCCCCGTTGCGATCACCGCCAGGGTCACCAGCAGCCAGGTCAATGGGCCCGAGGTGATCCCGAACAGGTCCGGCATCCCCATCTGGACGGTCATGAAGCTGGCCAGGATGCCGATGAGGATCCCCCAGAAGGCGCCGCCCACCGCGCCGGAGAGCGTGGTTTCGAAAGTCGTCGCCCCCCTGCCAGCGTACAGGTCGGTGTCCTTGTTGAATGGGGTCTTCTCCTCATCCTGTGTGGGAATACCATTTTGGTCCAGCGCTTCGATCGCCCGGTCGGCGATGGTCTCGCTGTTGAACAGGCGCACGATCATGCGCTTTCCCTCCTGCCCCACCAGTTGCTTCACCTGCCCGGCGACCCGCGCGATCTGGTTGGCCTGCTGCTCGACCAGCTCACGCACATCGAGAGGCAGATCTTTTTCGAGCGCACGCCTGTAGGCGTTGATCGCCGCCCGCTCGCCCACCTCGGCTTCCTTCAAAATGATCCGCTCCCGTTGCTCGATCTGGATGGTCATCGCCGCGAAGATCGCCACCCGCCCGCGGTGGACCATCCCCGGGATGCTGCTCGTCGGCTGGTAGTTCGCATCGATTTTGTGGATTTCTGCGAGAAGCTCTTCTTGAAAAACAGACCGCTGTCGGGCGAAAGATTTCAGCAGCAGCTTCAGCCCCTGGTCGGGGATGTTCACCGCCGCGGTGGCATAGCCCTTCTCTCCGGCCTCGGCAATGGCATACAACCGGCTCAACTCGCTTTTCAATTCTTGATTCGTCATTACGGCCCTACCTCTGTCTAAAAAAACCGGAACGTCGATCATTGCTTCGAGAGGAACGGTTTCTTCATTGATACGCAAAAACATGTATGGAAGATCTTTTTTATCCTTTTATTAGCCGGTTTTGGCTGCTTCGATTATTCCCCCTGCCCAGGGCTGTTCTCTGCTCTCTGTTCTCTCTTTTTCAATAGCGATGGAATGCACGCGATTTGTGGATAATCATCATCTTGACTCATTCGCGAATCTCCATTATTTTTAAGGCGACCGTAGCGGGAGGCGGTTTCCATGCATTACCGGCAGGGGTTGATCCAACCTCCAAATTGATCATCGGGCGGGCACACACCGTTGTGCCCGCTTATATTTTCTACCGGTTTGGAAGCCCTTACCTTTCAGACAATATCTGGTAAACCAACGAGTTCCTCAGCACAGGAGAAAAAAGATGGCTGTATCGACCAATGCGTTTGAAATGGCGCAGCAACAGTTTGACCATGTCGCCGCACAGCTCAAACTCGACCTGCAGGTTTGCGAGCTGCTGCGCTGGCCCATGCGCGAATACCACATGCGCATCCCCGTGCGCATGGATGACGGCACCATCCGCGTGTTCAATGGCTATCGCGTCCAGCATAACGACGCCCGCGGCCCGAACAAGGGCGGCATCCGCTTCCACCCCTCCGAGACCATCGACACCATCCGCGCCCTGGCGACCTGGATGACCTGGAAATGCGCCGTGGCCGATATCCCCCTCGGCGGCGGCAAGGGCGGCGTCGTGGTCGATCCGGCAACCCTGTCCGTTTCTGAAAAAGAGCGCCTCTGCCGCGCGTTTGTCCAGGCGATCTGGAAGAACATCGGTCCGCGCCAGGACGTCCCTGCTCCCGACGTCGGCACCACCCCCCAGATGATGGGCTGGATGATGGACGAGTACTCGCGCCTCTCCGGCCAGTACACCCCCGGCGTGATCACCGGCAAGCCCCTGGGCGGCGGCGGCTCGCTGGGCCGCACCGAGGCCACCGGTTTCGGCGTGATCTACACCGTCCGCGAGGCGATGAAGTACCTCGCCATGGACCCTACGGCCTGCGTCGCCGCCCTGCAGGGCTTCGGCAACGTCTCCCAGTATGCCGCCATCGGCTTCCGCGAGATCCTTGGCGGCAAGGTCGCCTGCGTCTCCTACTGGGACCGCGACGACCGCACCTCTTACACCGTCAGCCACCCGGACGGGATCGATCCGCGCTTCCTGATGACCATCACCGACCAGTACGGCTCGATCCATAAGGAAAAGGCCCGCGCCGCCGGGTACGTGATAGAAGACGGCGACGCCTGGATCGCCAAGGAAGCCGACGTGCTCATTCCCGCTGCCCTGGAAGGCCAGATCACCGCTGAGACGGTCGGCCGCGTCCACCCGCGCGTCAAGCTGGTCGCCGAGGGTGCCAACGGCCCCACCACCCCCGAGGCCGACGAGGTCTTCAAAAAGCGCGGCGTCTTCATGGTCCCCGACTTCCTCTGCAACGCCGGCGGCGTGACCGTCTCCTACTTCGAGAGCGTCCAGAACGACATGAACTTCTACTGGACCAAGGAAGAGGTCCTCAGCCGGCTGGACACCAAGATGACCCAGGCCTTCAGCAGCGTCAACGAGATGGCCGACGCCGAGAAGGTCTACATGCGCGACGCGGCCTACATGGTCGCCATCGGACGCGTGGTCAAGGCCATGGAGCTGCGCGGCTGGCTCTAAGCCTATCCCTCTGAAGAACCAGACCCTCATCAACAACCAGACCCTGAGGGTTTTGAAAACCCTCAGGGTCTGGTTGTTGTAGGCCTGGCGTCTCGCCCGGCCTGGTTGAGCGTGTTACTGATCAGATGAATATTCGATCACCAGCCCCACTGCGGCGACCACCGTGTCCAGATCATCCGGCGAGAGCCTGCCGAGCTTGCGCACGAACCTGGTAGTAGAGGCCGAACGGATCTGAAACGCATCTGCTGCGGAAGTTTTCGAGAGCCCGTTATCTTTATCTGGAGAGATCTGCACCATCCAGGCAGCTTGCTCGTAGCGGTCTTTCCAATCCGTCAGAGGAACGATGACCCGCAACGGGAGCACGCCAACGGCGTCGCTGCTCACGATCACCGCGGGCCGGGTTTTTTGAATCTCTGCCCCGACCGTTGGATCCAGGGAGATGGACCAAATCTCCCCTCTACGCATTCAAAAAATCCTCCGAGTCCAGGGCGGTCCATTCCGTCAATTCGGTTCCGGGTCCATAATCCCCGCGCAACTGTTCCGCCGCCGCGCACATCTGGGCGTACGTGCGCCTGCGGATTTCGCTGTCAAGGTACTCGCGTATCAATTGAGAGAAGGGTTTTCCTTCTTTCCTGGCGATTTCATTCAGCTGCTTGCGCTGCTTTTTCTCGAGCAGCACCTGTGTTCGGACTAGGTCGCTCATAAAATCTCCTTACTTGAATACATACCATTATATCATACACAATAATCTTTATCATATTACCGGCTCTGTAAAACCTTATACTTCCCTATTGAATTTGTACATCTCCCATGCTAATATATCAATAGATGATATATCCGCTCGTGATACTAAAAACATTCTCATGACCCCTTCCGACCTGCCGCTCAGCGAGCAAACCTTTTTCATCCTGCTCAGCCTGGCCTCGGCCCCGCGCCACGGTTACGCCATCCTCAAAGACGTCCAGCAGCTCAGCGATGGGCGCATCACCATCAGCGTCAGCACCCTCTACACCTCGCTCAAGCGCCTGCTCGAACAGGGCTGGATCGAGCGAGTGGAACGGGACACGCCCGACGAAAGCGGCCGACCGCGCAAGGAATACCGCCTGACTCGCGCCGGGCACAGGATCCTTTCTTCCGAGACTACCCGCCTGCAGGGCCTACTGCAGGCCGCCCGGCAGCGCCTGCCCCAGGAGCCCTAATGAACCACGTCACCCTGCTCACCCGCGGCTTTTCCACCCTGGTCAGTCTCTATCCGCTCCACTTCCGCGAGGAATTCGGCGAGGAGATGGAAGCCGTCTTCTCGGCTCAGGTCGACGATCAGGACGACTACGGACCGCTTCCCATCGTCGCGATCTGCCTGCACGAGATCCCGGACCTGTTGATCAACCTGCTCCGCGAGCACCTGTCAGAATTCGCGCGCAGGTCCGGCTTGGGGAATATCTTTCAGGGGAAACCAGTTCCCAACCTGCTCTGGTGGGGCGCGCTGGTTTTTGGCCTCGGCTCGGGAATAGGCAAAACCATTGGACTGTTGACTGGCCTCAGCACGCTGAAGTTTGGCGATTATACCTTCTGGGCCGTCTTGGCCTCTTTTCTGTCGGCGCTGCTGTTTACCGGGGCTCAAACCTGGCTCTTCTGGCAGGGCAGCAGCCAGCGCGAAAACAAATGGGGCTTCCTCGTGCCCGTGGTCGGGGCCACACTGACCAGCCTGCTGACCCTGCTCCTTTCGATCCGCTACATGCCCATGGGGCCGCTCTACGATCGAGGGGAATGGTGGTTCTGGGCCATCGACTGGCCGCTGCTCTCCACCATGCTGTGGGGCCTGGTCTTCGGCGCCCTTTTTGGCTGGGTCTACCAGGGTCGCCAGGCGATCTTCCGCTTTGCCGCCATTGGGGCTATGGGCCGCGCGCTGGCCTTCATCCTCTGGCAGGGCAGCATGGCGATCACCTACCGGGTTTTCCACATCACGGACGAGCTGCCCCATTTCGTGGCCGTGAATGTCTGGTTCTTGCTTTGGAACCTGGTCCTGGTCATCCTGGGTGGGATGGCTTTCGGCGCCCTTATCGGCTGGCAGGCCTCACGCGAAGAAAAACACAGCCCGATGGATGGGGTCGCCGTCTGATTCACCGTTTTCCACAGGGAGAATATGAGCGCTGCTGTTCAGACTGTCGAAATGCAGGCCAGCGCTGTCCGCACCCGGGTCGATCTGGCTTTTCTCCTCGCGCTGCTTGCGCTGCGGGTGAGCCTGATCACCGGAGTCGAGACAGTCACCGGCGCACTCCCCGACTGGGCCAACGTGACCTATCAGGTTGCCACCTACCTGCTGACCGTTGGGTTTATCCTCTTTGAAAGGGACCGCCTCGCGGATTTTCACATCGACGCGCTGGCCATCTGGATCATCCTCTTCTTCAAGCCGCTGGAAACGATCATTTACCGGTTACTGTATTATGACACCACCCACTCGCCGCTGGCCTTCCCCGAGGCGCCGGCTCTGCTCATCTGGGGCGCGGCCTTTTTCCTGATCGCCGCCCTTCGGATCAGCGGTTTCCTCTGGCCAAAGATCGAAAAGAGGAATTTCCTCTGGCTCCTGTGGGGAGCGGCGGCAGGTATCGGCCTGGCGATCCTTCTGGCTTATCCCATGTCTTTCCGCTACACCGCCGTGGAACGGACCCTGATCCCCTCCGTGTGGAGGGATGGCCTGGTTAACATCCCCTACCAGGTGGGCTACGCCGCGGTGAGCGAAGAGCCGCTCTTCCGCGGCATCCTCTGGGGGTACCTGCGCCATGCAGGTTGGAAAAACCTTTGGATCTGGCTGGTTCAGGCCGGTCTGTTCGCCCTCAGCCACCTCTACTACCTCTCCGACCGGCCCTTCTTTTTCTGGGTCAGCGTCCCGCTGGGAGGGCTGGTCCTCGGCCTGCTGGCCTGGCGCTCGCGCTCGATCGCGACCAGTATGGCCGCCCACGGCTTCGTCAACGGCCTGGGTTGGACCTTTGCCTACCTCGCCGCCATCCTCCGCAGTTTTTGAAGCCTCAATACACCCCGGCAGGTCTTCCACGGCAACCGCCGACAGTACTCCTCCCAGGTCACGCCGGAATTTCCCCGCGCATCCTCCAGGGACCAGACCCTTAGGGTTTTAGAAACCCTCAGGGTCTTCCTCTGCCCTGATCTATTCCGGATTATCACTCTACATAAATAATCCTATCTCGAACCAGGGTGGTACAATGGTCGAAACGTTTCCGTTCTCGTGAATACTCATAGTCCAGGAACCAAACACAAGCCAGACTCGTCTCTATAATAGATCCCAACCGCCTGCCCGCGGAGCGTATATGTCCAGACTCTTCACAATGGGGGTGGCATTCTTCCTTTGCCTGCTGACCGTGTCCTGCCAGGTGCATGGAGCCACGCCCATCGCCCCATCCTCGGTACCTTCCCCGGCCCCACACTCCGCCAGCTCTGCCGGGTCCACACCATCCCCTATCCCGACCATCCCCACTTCTTCTCAATCAGCAATCCACAATCCGCAATCAATAATTACTCCTCCCCACTCAGCAATCGACAATCAGCAATCGACGATTACTTCCACGCCCTTTTCCATCCCAACCTCCACCCCCTCCGACGAGGAGATCAATGCTGCCATCGCCCAGAAGCTCGTTGAGCTCGAAAAGCCCAAAACCCTCCAATCTATGCCCTCTCCCAATGGCCGCTTCCGCGCCGTGGTCCTGCGCTACGAGTGCCTTACCCTCCCCGGCGCGGACTCGGGCCAGCAGAACGCCTACGAGCTGCTCAAGCTGGTCCGCCTCGCGGATAGGTCTGAAACGGTGCTCGAGACCCAGTTGCAATACTGCCAGGGCCTGGGCGCCGCTGGCCTGAAGGTCCTCTCCTGGGCGCGCAACAGCCGTTACCTCTATTACTCCGACGCCGCGGAAGGCATGCCCGACGGCGGCTGCGGCCTTTGGCGAAGGCCCCTCACCGCCTACGAGCTCGCCAGCGGCGCGAAGACCGCGCTGGCTCAGGAGCCCGTCTCCCCGGATGGGCGCACCTTCGCCCTCCAGTCCGGCGGCGAGATGCTCCTCTGGGATTACGCCAATGGCGGCGTGCTGGGCCAGGTCCCCCTCGTCGAGCCGGGCTGGACCGTCGCCGCCATCGTCTGGGCCCCGGGCAGCCGCTCCCTGGCCTACCTGCAAACAGAGCCGGAATTCTGCGGATTAACCGGCCGCACGCTCCTGGCGCGCGTCGACCTGCCCGGTCTGAAGCAAACCCGCTTAATCACCCGAACCGCCCAGTCCTTCATCACCGTCCAGTGGAAACAGGCCGGCCAGATCCAGCTCACCGACCGGCAGGGCAGGCGCTGGCGTCTCGAGCTGGAGCCCCCGCGCCTAGTCGCGCTCTCTCCGCCGGATATTATTTACTTCACCGGCTCGACCTTGTTCCGGAAAGCGCCGGACAGGGACCCGGTCCAGGTCTATGTCTTCACCGGCCTGGGCGCCATCCGCGACTCCATGCGCGTCGGCGAGCAGATCTTCGTCCTCGGCGAGCGCACCCTCCAACGCTACGACCTGGTCACCCAGGAATGGCAGAACCTGCGCACGTTCGACCGGCCGGTCCAGTTCGGTCGCCTCTCCGCCGATGAAACCGCCGGCCAGGTCGTCTACCAGGCCACCTTCGACGATCCCCAGGCGGATTTAGGTTGGGGCGCTCTGCTCGGCCTCTACGATCTGGCCCAGAAAACCCTGCGCGAGCTGCCGACCTTCCACCGCAGCCTGAGCTTTTTGGGCTTCACAGCCGACCGGAACGGTCTCCTCATCCTGTGGATGGGCGATGACCCCGAGTTCGGCGGCATCTCCGTCCTCGACCCGCAGACCGGCCAGGAGCTCAAACAAATTCCGCTCTACGGCTCTCTCTTTGCCGTCCTCTCCCCCGACCGGAGGACTCTTGCCACCCGCTGGTACCCGCCCCCCGGCGACCCGCCCAAATTGGTCCCCAAGGTCTATCTCTACGACCTGGCCGCTCCGGACCGGCCGCGCCCCTTCGCGCTCCCCATCCCGGGCAGCAACTTCATCACCCTCGCCTGGTCCGCGGACGGAGCGAAGCTCTACTTCCACCTGGTCAGCAGCGCGAACTTCGACTACAACACCCGCACCTACGGCGTCTGGGCCCTGGACGTTGCCTCGGGGCGCGTGAGCCAGGCCGCCCCGCTGGCCAATGCCAACGCCGCCTGGATCAACCTCGACCCGCAGTGGGTCCTGCTCCAGTCCTACACCTTCGACCGCCCGCTCCTCCTCGTCGACCTGGCCACCGGCAAGCAGCTCTCCCTCTCCCTCCCCGCCGACGCCCAGGTCGTCCACGGCTCGGATTTCGAGTTCTGACCCGGCGTTGGTTCCACCGCTAAGGAGTCATCATGTCGAAACATGGTTTTGCGTGCTCCTTGTTCTTCCTGGCCCTCCTCGCCTCCTGCGGGCCGGTGCAGCCTGCCCCGGGAGTCACTCCCGGCCCATTCCCTTCGGCAACCCCCACAAGCGCCATCGCGTCTCAGGCGCCTTCCCCCGCTCGAACCAGCTCGCCTGAGATGAGCCCCACGGTCCAAACGGCGCAGGCCTACTGCGACCAGCTGGCCCAGCGCTACCAGCCGCCCGCCGGCTTCACGACCTTTTGCGACGACCAGTTTTCCTTCGCCTTCGATGTCCCCGCGGACTGGCAGTCGATCGTGCTCGCTTCCGCCCCCGACCGGACCGCTCCGCTCAACAAGGTCCGTATGGCGCGGCGTTTTTACAACCAGGACAGCTCCAACTCCGTCCGCTTCGACACCTACCGCCTGCCACCCGGTGACGCGACCCTGGCCGGCATGGCGGAAGGCTTCTTTTCCTACCCGGAGCGCGAAAACCCCGGCCGCGAGTACCCCGCGCTGCGCATCGGCGGCCAGCCGGCCTATGCCATCCTCAACCGCTGGCACCAGGATATCAGCGCCGTATACCTGTTCTTCCGGCACGGCGAGTATTACACCGTGATGGAGATCAAAGCGCCCGACCTTCCCGGGCTGGAGTTGAACTGGAACATCGCCCGCTCGCTCCAGGTTCCCGGCGCCTCTCCCGGCGACAACCGCATCCCCGATGAGCTGATCGCCGACAGCCGCAAGCTGGTTGAACCTGCCCCTCCTGCCCCGGCCGCCACACCTCTCCCTCCGGCTGGCCTGGTCCCGCCCGGAGCGCGGGCCCGCCTGGGCAAGGGCGGGATGCGCCACCTCGCCCTCACAATGGACGGGAAGCAGGTCGCTATCGCCAGTGAGGGGATCGTCTGCCTCTACCATCTGGAACCTTTTCAAGAAGCCTGGTGCAGTCTGACAGGTTCTTCTCCCATGAGCATCCTGCAAACCATTTCCTTTGATCCACAAGGCACCCGGATCGCGGCCGGGCTGCTCAATGGTAGCATTGTCCTTTGGGATACTGCCACCGGCCAGCGGGATGTGGTTCGCTTCACTCATCTCGAAGTCGTGTATAGCCTGGCCTGGTCCCCTGACGGGTCTCGGATCGCCTTTTCTGCCAATGACGATCTGATCCGGATTTGGGACCCGCTTTCCGGGAAACAGCTTCAGATCCTCCGTGGTAGCGGCCCGGCAGTGTTGAGCCTTGCCTGGTCTCCTGACGGCAGCCGCATCGCCGCCGGCGACTATTGGGGGGATGTGTCCGTTTTCGATGTGGGATCCGGCGAACACCTATACACCTGGAAGGGCGACCAGGGGTATACCATCTACAGCGTGAGCTGGTCGCCCGATTCGACCCGGGTCATAGCAGGCAGCGGCTATGTATCCTGCGCCGAAAACTGCACGCCCACCTTTGATGGCCTGGTCACAATCCTCGATGGTCAGACAGGAAAGAAGCTAGTTCAGGTAGGAGCCGGCAATCAGGTCTCTTCTCTTTCCGTCAGCCCCGATGGGTCCCTGGTTGCTGTGGGTCTGGACGACAATACCTTGCGGCTGTACCGCCTTACAAATGGCGCCCTCCTCCAGAAAATAATCAGCGCCGGGAAGGCAGGCGTTTTCTGGTTGCCGGGCGGCCAGCACCTGCTCGCCACAGATGGAAACAACCACCTGCTGATCCTGGACGCCGCAACCGGAGCCCATTCTGAGATCCTCGTTGAAGGCTTTGACCAGCTCTTGGCCCCGGTCTGGTCACCGGATGGCTCGAAATTGGCAGCCAGCACAGAGAATGGCGCAATCTTCATTTGGGATGCAGCTACCGCCACCCTGGCAAATATAATAGCAGATGCTCGAAGCGAGCGCAGACTGGCCTGGTCACCCGACGCGAAGCAAATCGCCTCCATCCGGGACCGTGAGGTCCGGTTTTGGGATACATCCTCAGATAAGCGTCTGAGGACGCTGCCAACAGCCGGCGTTACTCTGATGGACCTGGGTTGGTCCCCCGATGGTCACCAGTTCGCTGCCCTCGATTACCGGGGACTGGTCACGCTGTGGGATGCCCAGAGCTGGACGCAATTGAAAACCGTTCAAACCATCGCCAACCCCTATACGGATGAGATGGTTTGGTCACGGGATAGCAAAACTCTGGCTACCTCTGGCAACGGCATCTTCCTCTGGGATCCCGCAACTGGCCAGCAGACCGGCAAGCTGGGCGATGAGACCGAAACTCACACCATCGCCTGGTCCGCGGATGGCTCCAAGTTTGTCGCCGCGAATGGGAACCGGGCGATGATCTGGAACGCTGCCACACTCGTTCCACTGCTCCAACCTGGGGATGATCCAACCTGGGCTGCGGGAAGCGCCGCGCTCAGTCCGGATGGGAAAATCCTGGCAACTGGCGCGAGCCTGGTGACCTTACGAGACGCCTCTACGGGTGGAACCATCCTGACCCTGGATGGCCATTCGCAGGGTGTCTACTGGCTGGACTTCAGCCCGGATGGAAAGACCCTTGCCTCGTGGTCTACAGATGGCACAGTTGTGCTGTGGAATGTGCCTGCCTTTCGAGCCGTACCAGTGGCTCCTACTCCAACTCCAGATCCGATTTGGAATACATACCTGAGCACGTATTTCCAGATCTCCTTGAAATTTCCCAAAGCCTGGCAGGAAGACCCTTCCGGCAATGGGATCTTCCGCGGGCCGGACGGCTACTTCCAGATCGCCGCCAGCGGGTCGGCGCCTCCCGACCCCATGAAAGCCTGCGAATTGGAGCTGCGGGACAACGCCCGCGAACAGCGCTACGGGATGGCCCCCACCCTCGAAGCGCTGACCATCGACCACCAGCCCGCCTGCCTGATCCTCCCCTCCGCCGACCAGCCGGAGAGCCACAAAGGGATCGCCCTGCTGGTGATTCTGTACCCCGACCCCCGCGAGAATCGCGTCCTGCTCCAGCTCTGGGCCGACAAAGCCCACATCCGCGAGCTGGCCGGTTGTTTGAAGTTCCTGCGTTGAGAGAACACCTGAAGAAGGTCGCGTGAATCGCTGTAGAGCACCCAGCCGTCCGTGGGCCAGCCCAGGCTCCAGAACATGATCCCCAGCGAGTACAGCAGCCCGAACAGGGCGAACCTCGCGGCCGCGAAGCTGCCCGGGGTCCACCGCCGATCGCTCGTGGAGCGGTCCTGCGCCCCGTTCATGCTATCGTTTCCCGGCCCGGGCCGTTTCCGACCTCTCCCGGCGCCAGAACCGCCATCCCAACCCCAGCCCGTAGACCGCGTGGGCCAGGGCAAAGACCGGCGGGGCAAAATCCGCCACCCGCGGCCCGGCCCCCGTCGCCGTCGCCAGCACCGCCAGCAGGTACAGCCCCGCCGCGTAGGCCAGCGCCAGCAGCCAGACCGGCACCCGGCGACGCAGCGCCCCGGAAAGGACGCCGAAAATGACCCCGTAGGTTGCCGAAACCGCCAGGTGCACAAAGGCGCCCTGCAGCGGGTTGGCCTGCTCGAAGCGGCCCGCGGCCGCCCCATTCCCATCTCGGACGGCTTCGTCCTCGCCCTGCGCAGCGACCAGTTCGCCAACGACGCCCGCGTCGAGCAGTCCTGGCGCGAGTTCGACCTGCGAGACGGCTCCCTGCGCTACTCCCACAAGATGCAGACCGCCGACGTCCCCGCCCTCACCCACCACGTCGAAGCCGGGCTGCGCCGCTCCCCCGTATTGTAGGTTGGGCGTCCCGCCCGACTGTCGCCTGGAAGACCGCAAGCGAGCCCTCATACGGGGAGTCTCGAGGACGCGTGCGCTACATGTGGAACATGTCTCCCGGCTTGTTCTTAGCCGGTCTACCCGAGCGCAAGCGATGAAATGTGGAACATGCCTCCCGGCTTGTTCTTAGCCGGACCGGAAGAGCGCAAGCCAGTAGGCATGCGCTACATTCTTGTTCCTGGCCAGCCAGGAAGAGCGCAAGCCAGTAGGCATGCGCTACAACATCCTTGCCATTGACATTCTTTTCGACCGCAGGTCAGTTCTCGGCCAAAGGTCGGTTCTCGCTCTCTTTTCTGTTCTCCTCATTGCTTTTCCCCCCATTTGCCTTTACAATCTCTCCAGAAGGACTCCATCTTTGAGACAGGATCGCTTCCTCACCGCCATCCTGGCCGGCATCGGCCTCCTGGCTGTGGCCGCCGTCGCCCTCTTCTTCCTGCGCCCGGCCGGCCAGGAATACACCTCCGACACCTCCCCGGCGGGCGTGATCCAGAATTACGCCACCGCCCTGCAGAAAGGCGACTACCAGCGCGCTTACACGTATCTTGCCGCCGGGCCCGGCCGGCCCGAGTTCACCGCCTTCCGGCGCGAGATGGCCGGCCAGCGCTCCCAGCTCGCCGGCGCCGCCCTCGAGGCCGATTCCACAGAGCAGGCCGGCTCCGACGCCACCGTCCTGCTGGTCGTGCTGCACAGCAGCGGCGGCCTCTTCGACGACGCGACCCGCGAGCCGCAGAGCGCCTTCCTCCACAACAACGGCTCCGGCTGGAAGGTGGTCTGGGCTCCCTACCCTTACTGGAGCTACGCCTGGCCCCAGGCCGGCTCCGGTTATACCCCCACTCCCACGGCCCGGCCCCTCCCCACCCCGTAACCCCATGCGCACCGTCCGCCGCGTCTATCTCTACGCCATCGCCTTCATCAGCCTCGAAATGACCGTCTGGGGCGTCATCTGGCTGGGGCGCACTATCTTCTCCGCCGGGCTGGCCGGCAGCTCCGCCAGCCTGCTCGCCGGCAGCCTCTCGCTGACCCTGGTCGGCCTGCCCGTCTTCCTCCTGCACTGGCTGCTCGCCCAGGGCGATGCCGCCCGCAACCCGGAGGACCGTACCAGCCGCGTCCGCGCCGTTTTCCTCTACGCCGCCCTCCTCGCCCACTTCATCCCCGCCGTCCACAACGGGCTGGCCCTCGCCAACCGCCTCTTCCTGGCCCTCTTCCGCCTCGACGACAGCCTGGCCCTCATCGGCGCCGGGCAGACCTGGGGCGGCGACGCGGTCGCCATCCTGGCCAACCTGGCCGCCGGGGCCTATTTCCTCACCGTCATCCGCGCCCCTGGTCAAAACACCAGGGACTTCGCCCCTGGTCAAAACACCAGGGACTTCGCCCCTGGTCAAAACACCAGGGACTTCGCCCCTGGTCAAAACACCAGGGACTTCGCCCCTGGTCAAAACACCAGGGACTTCGCCGACCGGCGCGCCCTGCCCGGCAACGCGAACCTGGCCGGCGCGCGCCGCCTGCAACGCTACATCTGGCTGGGCTACTCGCTCGGGCTGGTCGTCCTCGGCGTCCAGCAGCTCCTCAGCTTCATCCTCTACGTCCCCGGCGCGGCCGGGCCGCGCTTCGGCGGGCTGATGGCCGCCGGCCTGGCCCTCCTCCTCGTCGGCGTCCCGCTCTGGGTGTGGAGCTCGCTGCGCGTCGAGGACCTGCTCCACGAGCCGGAAGAGCAGGCCAGCCTGCTGCGCCTGGTCGTCCTCTACCTGCTCGTCCTGCTCGGCGCCGGCGCGGCTCTCGGCGCCGCGGGGATGGCGCTGGCGGCGCTCTTCCGCCAGGCCTTTGGCGCGGCCTCCTCCCCCGGCGAGCTGGTCAACCAGCTCAGCGCGCCGCTCTCCATCGGCGTTCCCCTGGGGGTGGTCTGGGCCTATTACGGCAGTCGCCTCACCCGCGACCTGGCCAACCTGCCCGATACGCCCCAGCTTGCCGCCCTGCGCCGCCTCTATCTCACCATCCTTTCCGCGCTCGGCCTCCTCGCCGCCGTGATCGGCCTGCGCTCTCTCCTCCTCTACCTTCTCAGCCTCCCCTTCCCCACCCCCCTCCAGGGGGGATCTACCGCTCCCGGCGCCGGCCCCCTCCGCGACCAGCTCGCCGCGGCCCTGGCGGTGGTCCTCACCGGCCTGCCGCTGTGGATCTTCTCCTGGCGTCCCCTGCAGCAGGAAGCCGCCCGGCCCGGCCCCGCCCCTGGTCAGAACACCAGCCTGTCCTGGCGGACAGTCCAGGGGGACTTCGCCGGCGACCAGGCCCGCCACTCTGTCATCCGCAAGGCCTATCTCTACCTGCTTCTCTTCGCCGGCGTCCTCGCCATGATGGTCTCCACCGGCGAAGCCCTCTACCCGCTCCTGCGCAGCCTGCTCGGCAGCCGCCCCCCCGACCTGCTGAGCAACAGCCTGGGCTGGCTGCTCACCCTGCTCCTCTTCACCGCCCTGACCGCCTACCACTTCACCGTCCTGCGCGGCGACGCCCGCCTGGCCGGCCAGGCCCTCGCCGCCCGCCAGCGCCAGTTCCCCGTCATCGTCCTCGACCCCGCCGGGCTTCCCGGCCCCGAGGAAGAAGCCCCCGACCGCGAGGCCGCCAGCGGGTTCGCGGCTGACTTCCTCGACGCGCTACACGCCCAGGCGCCCGACATCCCCGTCGCCCTGGTCCGCCTCGCCCAGGGCATCCCCACCGAGGGTCTGGCCGGCGCCCGCGCCGTGGTCCTCCCCGCCGCCCTGGCCACCCAGCCGCCCGAAGCCCTGCGCATCTGGCTCGACGGCTTCCAGGGCCAGAAGCTGGTCATCCCCCTCCCCGAGCCGGGCTGGGAGTGGCTCGGCCCCGCCGCCCGCAGCGACCGCCGCGACCACGGCGAGGGCCTGTCCACGCAGCGCGACCTGGCCGAGATGGCCGCCCTGGCCGTCCGCCAGATGGCCGAGGGCCAGCCCGTGCGGCTCCCGCTCCCCTCCAGTCCCTGGACCAGCGTCGCCTACGTCCTCGCCGCCCTCTTCGCCCTCGAGCTGCTGCTCCTCGCCCTCGGGCTCCTCGCCTCGCGCTTTTAGCATCCAACAAGCCCAGGCTCCAGCATCGGATCACCGGGACGCAGAGCGTCCCCCAGGGGGTTCCCATCCCGCAAACGCAGCGGGACTTCCTCCGGTCGCGCAAGCGTGGGAACCAGCAGACCAGCAAACTGGCCCCCTTTGCCTTCGGCCTCCATTCATGTCGTTGCGAGACCCAGGGCGTTCTTCCCGGGGTCGTGGCAACCTCCAACCCCAGCAGGCAAAAAGGCATTGGCCACCAATGACCTTGATCCATGGAGCCTATGCCTGGTGGATTTGGAGATTGCCTGTCCTTGGTGTTCTAACCAAGGGCTTCGTCACACAGGACGCTCCTCGCAATGACATGAAGCGAGGTACGTGGCAAAGCCAGGACAGGCAACGACTGGGTGCGCCAATTTCCCCGGCGCTCAGCCTGCCCGAACGCTACGCCCCTACAAGAACCCGTTCTCTGCTCCCTGTTCTCTCTCTTTTTCTCCGCGACCTCTGTGGCCTCTGTGGTAAATTCTTCGCTTCCAGTGTATACTAACGGTAACCCGGCAGGGGTGATTCACATCTTCGACATCCGTATAGAGGGCTCATGAAAGTAACCGTCTCACAACCAAGTCTGGCTCATGGGTTAGGCATCGTCTCCCGCGCCGTCTCCCCGCGCAGCACCCTTCCCGTCCTCTCCAACATCCTCGTCGCCACCGACGAAGGCCGCCTGCGCCTTTCCGCCACCAACCTCGAGCTCGGCATCACCAACTGGATCGGCGCCCGCATCGAGGAAGAAGGCTCAATCACCGTCCCCGCCCGCACCTTCGCCGACCTGATCAACGCCCTCCCCGCCGACCAGGTGAGCCTGGCCCTCAATACTCGCACCCAGACCCTCACCGTGCGCTGCGGCACCTCGGTGACCGACATCAAGGGCATCGACGCCCAGGAGTTCCCGCCCCTACCCGTCTCCGACCCGGCCGAGGGCTTCCAGGTCAACGTCGCCGATTTCAAAGAGATGATCCAGCAGGTGGTCTTCTCCGCCTCCACCGACGAGGCCCGCCCGGTGCTGATGGGCGTGCTGGTCACCATCAACGGCTCCCAGGTGACCATGGCCGCCGCCGACGGCTTCCGCATCTCTGAGCGCAAGGCCGACCTCTCGGAGCCCGCCGCCCAGCCGGTCAGCGCCATCATCCCCGCCCGCGCCCTCGCCGAGCTGGCCCGCATCGCCACCGACGGCGAGCAGCACATCGCCATGATCTTCCCCCAGGGCCGCGGCCAGGTGGTCTTCAACCTCAAAGACGTCGAGTTGGTCTCCCAGCTCATCGACGGCAACTACCCGCCCTACCAGCAGGTCATCCCCAAGAGCTTCAAGACCCGCACCGTCGTCTCGACCAACTCCTTCCTCAAGGCCTGCAAACAGGCCGAGATCATCGCCCGCGAAGGCTCCAACGTCGCCCGGCTCAACATCACCCCGGTCGGCGAGCTCAAGCCCGGCACCCTCGAGATCTCCGCCCAGTCCGAAGAGACCGGCTCGAGCGAGATCGTCATCGACGCCACCATCGAGGGCAGCCCGCTGCTGATCGCCTTCAACGTCAAGTTCCTGCGTGAGGTGCTCGAGAACATCCACACCCCCAACGTCTCTCTCGAGACGGGCGTCAGCAACTCTCCGGGGCTCATCCGCCCCGTCGGCGACGAACTGTACCTGCACGTGATCATGCCGATGCATTTGGGGTAGAATTTTCGATTTTCGTATGGAAGAACCTGACACCCATCCTGAAAAGGAAAGGGGAACTTTTTGTTTTTCCTCAGGGGATTGGTTTGAACTCGCTCTATCCGGCGCCATTCGAGTAAGCGATGGAGCAGGCGCAGAGCGGTGGGTTCAAAGAGCGAACCCACCCTACCTGGCTGAACCCACATCAAATGGCGGGTCAATATAGATCAAGTCAATCTTGCCGCGAAATCCCTCAAGCAAAGCTACCATCGCTAATTTATTGTCTCCCCAGACAAGCATGTTACGAAAATCAGCACGATTGGCTTTTTGGTGAAAAACTATCTCATCAAAAATCGTATTTGCCTTCCCACACCAGTTCAGTTTTTATTTTGGAAAGTGGATGGGGATTGTCCGGGCCCCAGTTTATCTGCTGATTGTTTCTATTTGCCATGATTTCTTTCCTTTACTATATTGCCGGGAATGATAAAACCATCGCCTAGTAAGGGCGTGAAGCCTGTGAAGGATTTCGTATGATCTACAAAGCAGATTAATGAGATTCTAATAAGATTTACTAATTTGAAGTAGACTTAACCCATGACCCTCCCCCCCACCGCCATGGACCGCTTGCTGCGGATCACCCTTTCGCTGGGGCAGTACCCCATCCTGGGCAACCGCATCCGCGCGCGGATGCGGCGGGAGCTGTTCGAGCGCGGTGTGGTCGACCCGCACGTCTTCGACGCCGAGGTGCGCCAGCGCGCCATCCTCTCTCAGAAGCGCGAGGGGCTCTACAACCCCCTGGTCGAAGAGGCCGCCGAGACCTGGGAGCTGCGTCACAACCTCATCCGCGAGCAGCTCACCGATTTCTACTTCAGCCAGAACCTGCCCTTCTCCCTCTTCGAGAAGATCGTCCGCGATGTGCTCGGCGAGCGCGGGGTGACCGGCGAAGACTTTTCCCTCTCGATCAACCCCGAGCTGGCCCCGCTCGACCTGCTCTTCGACCAGGCCCGCGCCATCGAGAGCTTCCCCGCCGCCGAGCGCGCCCGCCTCGAGCCGCGCCTGCGCGAGACCAAAGTGGTCCTCATCCGCTCGCTGATCAGCGACCAGCTCGGCTACATCAACATCGCCAAGGAGTGGTTCACCATCGCCGACCTGGAGGAGATCCGCCGGCGCAAGATCGGCGCGGGGCGCATCGGCGGCAAGGCGGCGGGCATGCTCCTCGCCGCGCGTATCCTCAACCAGGCCGGCGGCGAGGCGCTCCGCGCGCGCATCACCCTGCCCGATTCGTACTTCCTCGGCTCGGACCTGCTCTACACCTTTATGTCGATGAACAACCTGGTCCACTGGAACGACCAGAAGTACAAGCCCGAGGAGCAGATGCGCGCCGAATACCCCGACATCCAGCGGGATTTCGAGGCCGGCGAGTTCCCCATCGACGTGCTGGATAAGCTACGCGCGCTGCTGGAGGCAGCCGGCCAGAAGCCGCTGATCGTGCGCTCCTCCAGCCTCCTGGAAGACAACTTCGGCACCTCGTTCGCCGGCAAGTACGAGAGCTTCTTCTGCCCCAACCAGGGCACGCCGGAGGAGAACCTCCAGGCCCTCACCCTGGCCATCGCCCGCATCTACGCCACCATCCTCAACCCCAACGCCCTGCTCTACCGGCGCTCCAAAAGTCTCCAGGACTACGACGAGCGCATGGCGGTGCTCATCCAGACCGTGCAGGGCGAGCGCTTCGGCCGCTACTATCTGCCCACCGCCGCCGGCGTGGCCTTCAGCCGCAACCTCTACCGCTGGTCGCCGCAGATCCGCCAGGACCAGGGCTTCGTGCGCCTGGTCTGGGGGATGGGCACTCGCGCCGTCGACCGCGTGGGCAACGACTACCCCTGCCTGGTGGCCCTCAGCCACCCGCTGCTGCGCCCCAACTCCACCCCCAAGCTCATCCGCCGCTACTCCCAGCACTACGTCGACCTGATCGACCTGGAGTGCAACGAGTTTCGCACCCTGCCTGTCCACGAGGTCTTCACCTCGCGCTACCCCCCGCTGCGCTACGTCACCCAGCTCGAGCAGGACGGCTACTTCAGCTCGCTGCGCAGCTCCATGCTGGGGGGCGAACCCAGCCACCTGGTGGTCACCTTCGAGGAGTTCCTCCGCCGCACCCCCTTCGCCGAGACCATGCGGGACATGCTCCAGATCCTGGAGAAGAACTACAACTGCCCGGTCGACATGGAGTTCACCGCCGAGGTGGTCGAGACGCCCTCCCCCCGCCCCGAGATCTGCATCTCGATCATCCAGTGCCGCCCGCAGAGCCACCTGCGCGACGCGCCCCAGGCCCGCCTGCCGGTCAACCTCAACCCCGAGGCGGTGGTGCTGGCCACCGGGTTCATGGTCCCCCAGGGCTACGTGCCCGGCATCCGCAAGGTGCTCTTCGTCGAGCCCGAGGGCTACTTCGCCCTGCCCACCCCCGAGGCGCGCGCCAAGCTCGGCCGGCTGGTCGGCCAGGTCAACGCCCGGCTGGAGGGGGTCGCCTTCGTCTGCGTCGGCCCCGGGCGCTGGGGGACCTCCAACCCCGACCTCGGCGTGACCATCGGCTACGCCGACATCTACAACTCCCGCGCCCTGATCGAGCTCACCGGCCAGGGTATCGGCCTCGCCCCGGACCCCTCCTTCGGCACCCACTTCTTCCAGGACCTGATGGAGGCCCAGATCTACCCCCTGGCGGTCTACCTCGACGACCCGGGCTCGGTCTTCAACCGCGAGTTCTTCTACCGCACCCCCAACCACCTGGCCGGGTGGCTGCCCAACCCCGCCGACGCAGTCGACTGCCTGCGCCTGATCGACGTTGGAGATTTTCGCCCCAACCATCACCTCGAGCTGGTAATGGACAACGACCTGGGCCGGGCCGTGGCCTACCTGGCCCCCGACCTGGGCGCGCCCCCCTCCGCCCTGGAGCCGGATTTCTCCAACATCCTCAACCTCGGCCCCGAACCGGAAGCGTTCGACCACGGCGGGTAAGATTAGGCCAGCCCTGCAAGGCCACCAGGCAAGGCGCGAGCGGACCGGGCCACTTTCAGGCATAACTTTCCCTTCCCTGGTGAATACACCAGGGACATTGCCGGGTCGGATGGTGAAGGCTCCTTCCCCTGGATGGTTGCCATTCCGACCGCACCCGCCTCGGAGGTTGTCTCGCCCTATGGGAGGGTCCGCCCGGGTCCTTGTCACAACCCGGATCTTTCGGTAGGGGCGAAGCCTTCGGAAATACAGGCCTCTTCTCAAAGACCCGTCCCCATCCGAAGGCTTCGCCCTGGCGCTGCTCAACCCAACCCTCCTGTCTTCCGTAGGGGTCGACCTATGTGTCGACCCGCCCTGCGGCCAACCGGTTCAGAACCCTATCGTAGGGCACAGCCGGTCTTTGACCGCGCCAACCAGGATTAATGCTCGGCTACTCGGAGGTTGTTTCGCCCAAATGTAGGGGCGCAGGGGATTCGTAAAAAAATTGGCTTCCTTGAACGTGCCCCCTGCGCCCCTACGGCAATCTGAAGGCCGCTCCGGTTCGGGATGGTGCGGCCTGGGAAACGACCGCATCCTACAGGGTGGTTGGTTCGGGATGGGGAAAGCCTCGGTGTAGGGGCGGTCGGTTTTTGACCGCACCAACCAGCCGGATACCGGCACCTGGACCGAACTCAAGGCTGAGGCCCCGTAGGAGGGGTCAGGTCGGCAGCTCGACCTTGAAGCAGGCGCCCTGGCCGAGACCGGCGCTCTCGGCCCAGATCCGCCCGCCCTGCATCTCGACCAGGCCGCGGGCGATCGTCAGCCCCAGCCCCAGGCCCCCGTAGTGGCGGGTGAGGTGGTGCTCCACCTGGTAGAACTCCTCGAAGATCCGCTCCAGTTCCGTCGGCGGGATCCCGATCCCGTTATCCTGGATCCCGATGGTGATCTTCCCCGGGCCCTCGACCGCGCCGATGACGATGTGCCCGCCGGTCGGCGAGAAGCGCACCGCGTTATTGAGCATGTTAATGAAGGCGAGCTGCAGCTTCGCCGGGTCGGCCTGGACGGTGACCGGCTCCTCAGGGAGGAAGAGGCTGATCTCCTGGCTCCGGGCGTGGGCCATGGGGAGCACCTCGGAGTAGGCGGCCTGGACCACCGGCTGGACCGGCGTGGGCTGGATCTGCAGGTCGAGCGCGCCGGTGCGCATCAGGGTCATGTTGGACATCGCCTCGAGGACGCCGCGCATCTGCTGGGCCGAGGAGAGCACCGCGCTGGCGTGCTCCGAGAGCTCGCCCTGGGCCTCGTCCTTGAGGAAGGCAGCGTAGCCGAGGATGATCCCGAGCGGGGTACGCAGCTCGTGGGAGGCCAGGGCGAGGAAATTGCTCTTGATCTGGTCGATGCGGCTGATCTCGGTGTAGGCGTGCTGGAGCTCCTGGACCAGGCGGGCGTTGTGGATCGCCACCGCGGCCTGCGAGGCGATGATGGAGAGGATATGGAGGTCTTCCTCGTCGAACTGGTCACTGCGCTTGTTGAGCGCCTCGAGCACCCCGGTCACCCGCTCGCGGATGCGCATGGGCACGCCGGCCAGGGAGCGGATCTCGAAGTGGAGCTGCTTGCCCACCGTGGCGTAGTGGCGCGCGTCGGAGGCCACGTCGTGGATGATCAGCGGGCGGTTCTCGCTGAAGATTGTCCCGGCGATGGAGCGGTCGAGGGGGACGGGGATCTGGGCCAGCCGGGCAGGGTCCGAGCCGGTCGAGGCGGCGAAGCGGAGCTTTCCGTCGTTCTCGTCGAAGAGCAGCACCGAGACGGCTTCGCAGTCGAGGAGCTGGCCGGCGGTGTCGATGATGTAGAGGAGCAGGCGGTCGGGGTCGAGGGTCGAGTTGAGGGTCAGGCTGACCTCGACCAGGCGGGCGAGGAGGTTGACTTTGCGGCGGAGTTCGGATTGGGAAGGGAGGTCGGCGGTCATGGGCGGGAAATCAGTGCGATCTCAGCAAGAAAATCTGGTTCCCCCGGGGCCAGATGCGACAACCGGATCAGAACATTTGTTCTATTACGACCGGCTCCCCCATAGTATGATACCCGAAACCCTGTCACAGGCGACATTACAGGTGGATAACAAAAATTGAGGCCCGTCATTGCCCACATGTCACACGTGAAAGTTTAGATGAAGGGCCCGGATGGTTGATTATTTGCTCATCCAATCCGATAATTCAGGAAAGCCCTTTCTGCTTCAAGTAAGGATCACATTTTCGATCGTGTCCCAGAATATGGGATGACCACCACTCTTTCAAAAAGTTGAGCATTTCGATGCTCAATGCGGATTACTCTTGCTGATTGCATCCCACCAGGCTGACGGCGCTGAAAAGGATTCCCAGCCGGGCGGCGGGCCGGGCAGGACGCGGCGCTGGATGAGGGCGGCCAGAAGATAGAGGATCGGGATGAGGACCGTCCAGGAGGCGCTGATGGCCGCGCGCCAGCGGCGAGGAGGGAGCGGTCCGTACGGTAGCGGGCAATTTACGAACCAACCAATGGACGAGTGGCACCCGGGTTGGCGATTGTACAATTAATCGGGTGAGCTATAATAGAGACGCTGGATTTCATTCTGTGATCTTTGGGAGAGTGGCCATGAAAGCACTGATGTGGGTGGTAATCTGGTTCTGCCTGTTTTTTGTGATGTTGCTGGCGGCATGCAGCCAGAGTGTAACTGTAACGCCAGATCCGAACGCGGCCAAGCCGTCCAACGCGGGAGGCTTAGGACAGGCGGTCTCGCTGCAAGGCGACGCGAGCCGAGGGAAAGAGATCTTCCAAAACACATGCAGCACGTGCCACGGCGAAGAAGGAAAGGGGGGGGTTGAAAACGCAGGATCGGATGACGGCACCGTGCCGACGCTCAACCCCATCGACGAGACCCTGGTCAACAAAGACCCCAAAGTATTCGGAGCCAACCTCGACCTGTTTCTGGAGCATGGGTCCACGCCAGCGGGAACAAACCCGGCCAAAGTCATGTTGAATTACGGCGATTCCAAGGTATTGACATCGCAGCAAATTGCCGACGTCATCGCTTACATTATCAGCCTGAACCCGCCGAAATAGTCTACGACACAGAGCGGGAATGGAAATGTTTCACGTGAAACATCAGGGGAAGGCTGATCCATCAACCCTCCCCGGTATGCGAATGTTTCACGTGAAACATTTCATCTCAGGTTATTCAGGATACACCTTTCTCACACCCCGGTCGCGCGATCGTTGCCGCCGGCGGGCTATTTGCTCTGGCCCTGGCCCAGGGCGACCAGCCCACTCACGGCGCCCAGGTTCATCGTGTCGACGGCGCTGGAGGGGACGATGACCAGCGCTCCCTTTTCCTTCAGCCCCTCAAAGAGCATGTTCATGGCCCGCAGATGGAGGGCGGTGGGATTGCTCGCGTAGGCCTTGGAGGCTTCGGCGAAGCTATCGGCCACCTGCATTTCCGCCTCGCCCAGGATGACGCGGGACTGGCGTTCGCGCTCGGCCTGCGCCTGCTGGGACATGGCATCCTCCAGACCTTGAGGAATAATCACGTCCCTGATCTCCACAGACTGGACGGAAATCCCCCATGGGGTGGTCCGCTCGTCGATAATCTTTTGCAGGTCCGCATCCATCCTGGCGCGCCCGATCAGAATGTCAGCCAGGGTCATCTGGCCGATGACTTCGCGCAGCGCGGTCTGCGCCGCCCAGGCGATGGCAACCTGATAATCCTCGACCTCCAGGGCAGCCTTCTCGGCGTCCCAGACCATCCAAAAGAGGACCGCATCGACGTCGACGGGGACGGTATCACGGGTGAGGGTCTTCTCGGCATTGAAAGGCGTGACCATCACACGGTGGTCGATCCAAACCGGGGTGGTTTCAAAGATGGACCAGATCCAGAACAACCCGGGGCCTTTCAGACCACGGAATTTGCCCAGGCGCAGGACAACAGCCTTTTCCCACTGGCGGGCCACTTTCAGACTGAAGAGGATATAGAGCGCGACCACGCTCGCCAGGGCGATCATGAGCCCGATCGTGTCGCTGGAGAGGCTATCTTTGAGCCGCACAGCGGCCCAGGTCGCCGCCAGAACGATCAGGGCCGCGATCAATATACCCAGGCCGCTGATGTGCAAGGTATCGCCCGGTTTGGCAGCCTTGATCGGCTGCGGGTTGGAGGATGAGATGGTCGTTTGTTCAGATTCGGATTTCTTATTCATTTTTCCCTCTCAGGATTTTGCAAGACACTTTTGTTTGGTTCCAATGCGGCTCCGGAGGCATCTTCCAGCGCGTGGAGGGCCGCTTGCACCGCGTCGAGCGCCTGCTCGCTGGAATACCCAAGCTGGCGGGCTTCAGTAAGATAGCGGCTGGCGAGCTCTTCCAGGGTTTTGCGGCGGATCTCATTCATCATTTCCGCGGTTGGCGCCTCCCAGATGTAGGTGCCGCGCCCGCGCTGGGTGGAGATCAGGCGAGATTCATCCAGCAGCTTGTAGGCCCGAGCAATCGTATTGAAATTGATACGCAGCTCAGTAGCCAGCTCGCGCACCGTGGGGAGCTGGTCGCCAACTTTGAGTGTTCCCTTGGCGACCAACTGCTCGAGCTGGCGGGCGATCTGCAGGTAGAGCGGCTCGGTCGAGCGGAAGTCCAACCTGATCTTTTCGGATAAAGGATTCAAGCACAGCCTCCACTTTTTAATTGTATCATTGTATCATAGTATTATTGTACACATGTTTTCTGGGTTGTCAAGAGGGGTGGAGTTGGGGATTGCTTCCTCGGGTCGGATTGCAATGCCGCTTCCTTCAGAGCGGCACATTAAGGAGAGGTGTGGGGGTCCACCCCCACACCTTCTCTCCTCCACGGCGATTCCCATTGAGCCTTCGAGTTGCCGAGGGCAGTGGGGCGTGGTAGAATCAAAAAGGAACAGTGTCTTTATCGTTTGAGGAGGCTGCATGGAGCAGGAAGTTGGTACCTTTGGAGTGAAGAAGGGGCTGGCGCAGATGCTGAAGGGCGGGGTGATCATGGACGTGGTCACTCCCGAGCATGCCCGCATCGCCGAGGAAGCCGGGGCGGTGGC
>Ga0335070_10000624_pt1 | contig 39875 bp, 35 predicted proteins | sample Lox_Sample_13_FD_206722 | JGI IMG/M metagenome (GOLD analysis project Ga0335070, IMG submission 206722) | Soil microbial communities from Loxahatchee National Wildlife Refuge, Florida, United States - Lox_Sample_1.3 | ecosystem: Environmental > Terrestrial > Soil > Wetlands | place: USA... | reverse complement strand
TTACAGACGCTTGAGGGGGCGCGAGTCGTGGCTTGTGCGGCGCAGCATCCAGCCGGTTTGAGACTCTAACAATACAGAACTAAGCGTTTTCGCTCAGCGGTTTAGATCGAAAGCGGTGGTCAGGTATTAACGATATTCCGCAGAAATCCGCCGACGCGACTTTTTCTGATCGCGCCGCCTCGCCGTCAGGCGCCGACCGCGGCGGCCATCGGGCTGGCGAGGATGCGCTTGAGGCGCGGCAGGAGTTCTGAGGGCCGGAACGGCTTGGCGAGGAATGCCGGACTCGCGTGGAACTGCTCGATCGATGTCGGATGACCGCTGGTCACCAGGACGCGCAGGCCGTGGTCGCGGGCGCGGTCGTGCAGGCTGGAGCCGCGCCCGCCCGGCAGCCGGTCGTCCAGGATCATGCAATCCATCGGCAGCATCTCGATCGCCGCCTGCGCGGCGTCGAAATCGTCGGCGATGGTCACCAAGTAGCCTTCGTCCTCGAGCAGCATCTGCATCATCTCGCGGATTTCAGGCTGGTCATCGACGACCAGGATGCGGCCGCGGACCGTTCCCGGGCGCGGTGTCTCGCGGAACGATACGGCGAGCCCGCGCGCATGGGGACGGAGTCCCACGTTGATCAGGTGGCCGAGGACCCGCGAGTGGGCGTCAAAACGCAGCTGCCGGCGTTCGGCCACGGCGCGCCGCAAGGCCCGCCCGGCGTCGCTGTCCGCAAGGTGCGGGAAGCTTGCCCACAAGCTCTCTCCCTGCAATTCGGCCGCCTGCGGGATGCTGCGGCGGGCGGCGCGATTGAAGTAGGTGAACCGCCAATCCTGATCGACGGTATAGAAGCCGTCGCGGAGCGAATCCCAGAAACCAGACGCGACGGGCGGAGCTGCATACGAACCCGACATGGCGGACCCCGGCGGAGTGTTTTGGCTCTATCTCAGCCGTTGCGGCGCAAACCTGCGGTGCGGTGATCTTAGCGATCAGCCGCGAAAACGGTAATAGGGGGATGCCTGCAGTCGCGCTCAGGGAATCCCTGAGGCGGCAAAACTCCTCAACAGAATGGGTCAAAGGTTGCCCGGCGCCCGGTCAGGCGACCGACAGCTTGACGAGGCTGCCGCCGGGATACGGGAAGCGCAGCGTGACCTCTGTGCCTTTGCCGGACGTGCTGCGGATCGAGATCCCGCCGCCGTGCAGCTCGCAATACGACTTGACCAGCGACAGGCCGAGGCCGGCGCCCTCGATCGTCCGGGTCATCAGGCTGTCGAGCTGCCGGAAGGGCTGCAGCGCGATCGGAATCTCATGCTCGGCCATGCCCACGCCCTGGTCGCGGACGTGGATCCTGAGCCAGCCGCCGTCGCGGTTGATGACGACGCCGACCTTCGTCTCGGGCCGCGAGAACTTGATGGCGTTGTCGATCAGGTTGACCATGCACTGATAGACCATGCGCTCGTCGGCGACGAACTCATGGAGGTCGTCGGCGACGTCGACCAGCAGGGTGACGCGGCGTGCCGCCGCCTTGCCTTCGAAGAGGCGCAGCGCCTTCTCGGCCAGGTGCTTGGTATCCACGATGTCGTAGGACGGCTCGAGCTTGCCGGCCTCGATGCGGCTCAAGTCGAGGATGTCGTTCACCAGGTTCAGCAGATGGACGCCGGAGTGATGAATGTCGCCGCCGTAGCTGACGTAGCGCTTGTTGGCGATCTCGCCCAGGATCTCGCTCTTGATGATCTCGGAGAAGCCGATGATGGCGTTGAGCGGCGTGCGCAGCTCGTGGCTGAGATGGGCGAGGAACCGCGACTTGGCCTCGTTGGCCGATTCCGCGAACTCGCGCTGCTTGCGTTCGGTGATGTCGCGCGTGACTTCGGCAAAGCCGGTGATCTCGCCCGCGGCGTTCTGGATGGGCGACATGACGACCTCGGCCGCGAACCGCGAACCGTCCTTGCGCACGCGCATGCCTTCGGCGGCGAAACGGCCTTCCTTGCGCGCCGTCTCCAGCGCCCGGTAGGCGACACCGTCGCGGCGGTCTTGCTCGGTGTAGAAGATGGAAAAATGCTCGCCCACCACCTCGTCGGCGGTATAGCCGCTGATGTGCTCGGCGCCGGCGTTCCAGCTGGTGACGATCCCCGACGGATCGAGCGTGCAGATCGCGTGGTCGGTGATGCTTTCGAGCAGTACCTGGTAGCGCGTCTCGCTTTCGCGCAGCTTCTGAGCCGCCTCGTGCGTCGCGGTGATGTCGCGGATGATCATCGCGTAGCCGACCACCTGGTCGGCCTCGTCGGTGATGGCTTCGATCACGACATGGGCGGCGAAGCGCGAGCCGTCCTTGCGCGTCCGCCAGCCTTCCTCTTCGTGGTGGCCGACTTCGGCGGCGGTCTGCAGCGCGCGGAACGGCTGGCCGTTGCCGCGGTCTTCTTCGTCATAGAAGAGGGAGAAGTGCTCGCCGACGATCTCCTCGGCGGTATATCCGGCGATGCGCTCGGCGCCGAGATTCCAGCTGGTGACGATGCCGCTCGTGTCGAGGGTGCACACCGCATACTCGGCGATGCCTTCGATCAGGAGGCGGAAGCGCCGCTCGGAATCGCGCAGCGCGCGTTCGGTGCTGCGCTGGGCGGTGACGTTGCGGATCACGGCGGAATAGCCGATCAGCGCGCCGGTGCGGTCGCGCACGCCGTAGGTCGTGCTGTGGGTCTCCACCACCTCGCCGTCGCGCCGGACGCGCTGGCCTTCTTCTTCGTGACGGCCGCGGCTCGCCGCCGTCTGCAAGGCGGTGAGCGCCCTCCCCGACAGGCGGTCCGGCTTGGTGTAGAGCTGGGTCACGTGCAGGCCGACGATCTCGGCCTGCGTGTAGCCGAAGAGGTTCTGCGCGCCGCCGTTCCAGCCGCGCACCGCGCCGTCGAGATCGATGAAGACGACCGCCGTGTCGGCGATCTGTTCCAGGACGAGCTGACAGATGTCAGAGCGCGGGGCTGGACCGGTGGTTGAAGACAGAGGGTCGTGCATTTTCACATTCACGCCTCGGGCTTTCGCGCCTGCCTCCCACAGCCCCCGATCCCCGGAGCTTTCAGGCGCGATCAACGGCTTTCTGCGTGCGACGGAACGTGACGTAATTCTTTAACATGGTCAAGAAAAACCTTAGATAAAACAACGATTTAGAAGTATATCTCGCTTATGCCGCTAAAAACTCGCCAATCGCCACGAAGTCATTTCGAGTTGAAATCGCATGGCTTTCAGACGTCGCAACAAGTTGCAGCAATGATCGCTGAAATGTCAGCAATCCTCGTCCGGAAGAGGCGCACGATTGCGGTGGATAACTGAAACACGACCCGATCTGCCGGGGCGGTCGACGGCGTGGCCGGCCCGTCTGGACGCTGTCGGCGGCCCCATGCCATAGTCCCGGCCCGCTCGATAGGGTGAGATTCGGAAGCATTCATGACGACGATCGGCACGCGTATTTTGACGTGGCTGCGAGGCGAACAGGTGGGGACCGACGCCTTCGGCAATCGCTATTTCCGGGACAAGAAAGGCGCCGCGCGCTGCGATGGCCGTCGCGAGAAGCGTTGGGTCCTGTACAACGGCTCGCCTGAGGCCTCGAAGGTGCCGCCGGAGTGGCACGCCTGGCTGCATCACGTCACGGTTCAGCCGCCGCCGCCGGGCGGGACGCCCAGGCGGCCGTGGCAGAAAGAGCCGATTCCGAATTTGACCGGAACGCCGCTGGCGTACCGGCCGCCGGGTCATGATTATCAAGGCGGCCATCGTGCGAAGGCGACCGGCGACTACGAGCCGTGGGTGCCGTCATAAAGCGGGCTTAAAGAACGGGGCGAGCAATAAAAATGAGCCACAATCTCGTGGAAACGCTGATGGGCGCGGTGGTGCTGATCGTCGCCGCGTTCTTCCTGACCTTCGCGTACTCGTCGACCAACGTGCGCACCGTGCACGGCTACGAAGTGACCGCGAAATTCGATCGCGTCGACGGCCTCAATCCCGGCAGCGACGTCAAGATCTCCGGCATCAAGGTCGGCACCGTCGTGGACGAGACGCTCGATCCCGAGACGTTCCTTGCCATCGTCAAGCTGAGCCTGAAGAGCGACGTCAAGCTGCCGACGGATACGGTGGCGCAGGTGTCGAGCGAGGGCCTGCTCGGCGGCAACTTCCTGGCGCTGGTGCCGGGCAGCGACGACAAGAACATCCAGCCCGGCGGGGAGATCAAGTATACCCAGGCCCCCGTGAACCTGATGCAGCTGCTCGGCAAGTTCATCTTCAGCGCCGCCGATCAGAAGTCGAAGGAGCAGCAGGGGCAAGGCGGCGCCACAGCTCCGGCGAAGTAAGCCTCTCGCGGTCTGCGATCAATCGGTGGCGCGCCCGCCCAGCCTTGCGCCTGCCATAATCCCGGTTTAGGCACAAAGCATGCTCCGGCTGTTTGTCATCCTTTGTGCGCTCGCCATGGCAGGTGCGTCGGCGCGTGCGCAGACGCCGGGACAGCCACCCACCGAGCCGCCGCCCGCGGCCGAGGACGTGCACTGGCTGCCGCCGAGCAAGACGGCCGTGCTCCAGGCGCTCGACAAGATCACGGGGCGGGTGCGCACGATCGAGGCGCCGGTGCAGCAGGTGGTGCGTTTTGGCACCCTCGATGTCCGCGTGCGGGTCTGCCGCAAGCGGCCGCCGGAGGAGCCGCCGGAAAGTGCGGCGTTTCTCGAGATCACCGACATCAAGCCGGGCGAGACGCCGAAGCAGCTCTTCAGCGGCTGGATGTTCGCGTCGTCGCCGGCCGTGTCGGCCATCGAAGACCCCGTCTATGACGTCTGGGTCGTCGACTGCAAGGGCACGTAATTCCGGCCGGCCTGCGCGCCGGTCACCGATCAGGAAATCAGGCTGTTCAGTACGGCCAGGCCTTCGGCGTCGAGCTCGCGCGGAAAGCGCGCCTCGGTTTCGAGCGCCGTGTCGAGCCGCTTGCGGTAAGCGCGGCGGCTGATCTCGAGCGCGCCGAACCGCGCGAGATGGGCGGTGACGAACTGCGTGTCGAGCAGCGTGAAGCCGCCGCGCCGCAGCCGGGCGACGAGGTGGACCAGTGCGACCTTGCTCGCGTCGGTTTCGCGGCTGAACATGCTCTCGCCGAAGAACGCGCCGCCGAGTGCCACGCCATAAAGCCCGCCCGCGAGCTTGCCGCCGGACCAGCATTCGACGCTGTGCGCGGCCCCCATGGCGTGCAGCGCGCCGTAGAGCCGGATGATCTCGGCGTTGATCCAGGTCGATTTGCGGTCGGGGGTGCGCTCGGCGCAGCCGTTCAACACACCCATGAAGTTGCGGTCGGCGGTTACTTCGAAACGCCCTTGGCGGAGCGTCTTCTTCAGGCGACGGGGGATGTGGATGTCGTCGAGCGGCAGGATGCCGCGGCGCTCCGGATCGACCCAGAATAGCTCCGGATCCTCGGCACTCTCCGCCATCGGAAACAGGCCGGTGGCATAGGCGCGCAGCAGGAGGTCGGGCGTGAGCTCGCTCATCGCCCGATTATGTAGGAGACCGGAAGGCGGATGCCAGTGGCTTACGGTTTCAACGCGATTGGCCCGCCTGCCGAAGCGTCGCCTCAAATACCGATGACGTGCCGGAGCAGCGAGAACGCAGCGCCGAGCAGGACAGCAAAGGTTCCGGTAACGCCGAGCACCCGCAAGCGCAACGTTCCGGTCGAGAGCCCGTAAGCGTGCGCCGCACGCGCCGCGACGAGCACGCCGGAAAGGACATGGACATACCAGCCGGGAGCACCTTGCATCTCCACGAAGGCGAGCACGATCAGGGCAAGCGGGACATATTCGGCGAAATTTCCGTGGACGCGGATGCGGCGCTCCAGATCCGTGTCGCCGCCGCTGCCGAGCGAGACCCGGGCGGTGCGACGCACCGCCACCACCCGGCCCGCCAGGACGACATAAGCGACCGCCAGCAGCGCCGCATAGATCGGAACAATGGTGAGCATCGTGGACCCTCCTCGGGTTAGTTTTTCTAGTGACTACATTAAAAATAGTCACTATGAAAAAGTCAATGACGATGCCATAGTCGGAGCATGGCAAAGACCTACGGCCAGGCCGCGTGCCCGATCTCGCGCACCCTCGAGGTGATCGGTGAACGCTGGACGATCCTGATCATCCGCGACCTCATGCTGGAAGGACCGCGGCGTTTTCAGGACCTGCAGCAGTCGCTGACCGGCGTGGCACCGACCGTCCTTTCGGACCGCCTGAAAACGCTCGAGGAGCACGGCATCGTGCGCCGGGAGTTCTATTCCGAGCATCCGCCGCGGGCGTCCTATGCGCTGACCGCGCGGGGACAGGAGCTGGCGCCGGTGTTGCGGACGCTCGCCGTGTGGGGGGCCAAGCACGCCGGCGGGCAGGTGAGGGTGGTGCATACGCCGTGCGGCCATGCCGTCGAGACGCAGGCCTATTGTCCGCACTGCGACACGGCGGTGACGCCGGAGGCGATCACCGTCAAGCGCCCGCGGCGGGCGTCGTGAACGAGAGCGCGCCGCAGCGCGCCGTCATGGCGCACGGCGCCCATGCCGCCGCCGACCCGTCGGCGCGCGCGATCGATCCGCGCACCCGGCGGCTGCTGGAGAGCCCGGTGCTGTCGATTTTGCTGCGCTTGGCGCTGCCCAATATCGCCGTGATGTTCGTCCAGGCCGGCACGGGACTGATCGAGACTTATTTCATCGGCAAGCTTGGCACCGACGCGCTCGCTGGCGTGTCGATGGTCTTCCCGGCATTGATGCTGATGCAGATGATGTCGGCCGGGGCGATGGGCGGCGGCATCTCGTCCGCGGTCGCCAGGGCACTCGGGGCCGGCCGCCGGTCCGATGCCGACGGCCTCGTGCTGCACGCACTGGCGATCAGCGTCGGCTGCGGTGTCGTCTTCATGTTCGGGTTGCTCGGCGGCGGCGCCTGGCTTTACCAGGCCATGGGCGGCGGCGGCGCTTCGCTGACGGCGGCCTTGACCTATTCGAATATCGTGTTCACCGGCAGCATCCTGATCTGGGTGTTCAACGCGCTGGCGAACATCGTACGCGGGACCGGCAACATGCTCGTGCCGGCGACCGTCACCAGCATCGGTGCCGTGTTTCTGGTACCGCTGTCGCCCGCCCTCATCTTCGGTTGGGGACCGTTGCCCCAAATGGGCGTCGCCGGGGGCGGCATCGCCGTGCTGCTTTACTATGTGTGTGGCATCGCGGTCTTTGTCGGCTATCTGTGGAGCGGGCGGAGCGTGCTCCGGCCTTCGCTCCGCACGCGTCTCACCTGGGCGCAATGTCGCGATATTCTCCGCGTCGGCGCCGCCGCATCGTTGAGCACAGTGCAGACAAACCTGACGGTGGCCATGACGACCGGCTTGATCGGTCAGTTTGGCGCCGCGGCGATCGCCGGCTACGGCGTCGGCTCGCGCCTGGAATATCTGCTGATCCCGCTGGTGTTCGGTCTCGGCGGGCCGCTGGTGGCCCTCGTCGGCACGAGCATCGGCGCCGGCCGGCACAAGCGGGCGCTTCACGTCGCCTGGACCGGTGCTGCGATTGCCGCGGGCCTCACCGAGGCAATCGGCCTCGCCGCCGCTACCTGGCCGCACGCCTGGCTGTCGCTGTTCGACAGCGATCCCGCCATGCTAGCGGCGGGCACCGCGTATCTGCGCGCGGTCGGCCCGGCCTATGGCCTGTTCGGGCTCGGCATGGCGCTGTACTTCGCCTCGCAGGGGGCCGGCCGGCTGCTCTGGCCGCTGCTCGCCGGCTTCATCCGCCTGCTGATCGCGGTCATTGGCGGATTCCTGCTGCTGCGCTGGACGGGTCGGCTGGAGGACGTCTTCTACGCGCTGGCCGCCGGACTGCTCGTCTACGGGCTGATCGTCGCCGCCGCGGTGTATCGCGGCGCCTGGTTCAAGCGGGCGTCTTAGCCGGCGCCGCGGCCGCGCCGACGAACCCTTCCAGCCAGTGGATGTCGTAGGCGCCGTCGATGAACGCCGGCTCGCGCACCAGGCGGCGGTGCAGCGGCAACGTCGTCTCGATGCCGCCGATGACGTATTCGTCCAGCGCGCGGCGCAGCCGCATCAGGCACTCGTTGCGCGAGGTGCCGTGGACGATCAGCTTGGCGATCATGCTGTCGTAATGCGGCGGCACCGCATAGCCGGCATAAAGCGCTGAATCGACCCGCACGCCGAGCCCGCCCGGCGCGTGATAGCTGGTGATGCGCCCGGGCGAGGGACGGAAGGTCTCCGGATCCTCGGCGTTCACGCGGCATTCGATCGCATGGCCGTGGAAGCGAAGATGTTCCTGCCGGAACGGCAACGTGCCGCCGGCGGCGACCCGGATCTGCTCGCGCACGAGGTCGAGTCCGGTGATCATCTCGGTCACCGGATGTTCGACCTGCAGGCGCGTGTTCATCTCGATGAAGTAGAACTTGCCGTCCTCGTAAAGGAACTCGACCGTGCCGGCATTGCGGTAGCCAAGCTCGCGCACGGCCGTGCGCACCGTGTTGCCGATTTCGGCGCGTTGCTCGGCGTTCAGGGCGGGCGAGGGGCTTTCTTCCAGGACCTTCTGGTGTTTGCGTTGGAGCGAGCAGTCGCGCTCGCCGAGATGGACGACGTTGCCGTGGCTGTCGGCCAGCACCTGGATCTCGATATGACGCGGATGGCCGAGGAACTTCTCCATGTAGACCTGGTCGTTGCCGAAGGCCGCAGCGGCCTCGGCCTTGGCCATGCTCAGCGCCTGGGCAAGCTCGGGCTCGCTGCGCGCCACCTTCATCCCGCGGCCGCCGCCGCCCGCCGTCGCCTTGATCAGCACCGGGAAGCCGATGTCGCGCGCGAGCTTGAGCGCCGTGTCGGCGTCGGGCACCGGTCCGTCCGAGCCGGGCACGACCGGAATTCCGAGCTTGGCCGCGGTCTGTTTGGCGACGATCTTGTCGCCCATCATCCGGATGTGATCCGGCGACGGCCCGATGAAGGTGAAGCCGTGCTCTTCGACCATCGCGGCGAAGTCGGCGTTCTCGGACAGGAACCCGTAGCCGGGATGGATCGCGTCGGCGCCGGTGATCGTCGCCGCCGACAGGATCGCGGCCGCGTTCAAATAGCTTTCGCGCGCGGCCGGCGGGCCGATGCATACACTCTCGTCCGCGAGACGCACGTGCATCGCATCGGCATCGGCCGTGGAATGAACGGCCACGGTGTGGATACCGAGCTCTTGGCAGGCGCGGTGGATCCGGAGAGCGATCTCGCCGCGGTTGGCGATGAGGACCTTTTCGAACATGCGGGTTCCGCGGCCTTGGGCGAAGAGCCGTTATTCGATGACGAGCAGCGGCTCGCCGTATTCTACGGGGGCTCCGTTGGTGACCAGGACCCGCGTCACGGTTCCCGCGCGCGGCGCGCGGATCGCGTTCATGACCTTCATCGCCTCGATGATGAGGACCGTCTGCCCCTCGCGCACCTTGTCGCCGACTTTCACGAAGGGCGGCGCATTCGGCTCCGCCGCCAGATAGACCGTTCCCACCATCGGCGACGTCAGCGCACCGGCGGCGGGCGTTTCGGGCGCCGCAGCCGCAGCGGCGATAGGCGCGGGTGCAGCCTGCGCGCCGGCAGGACCGGCGGCCAGCGCCACTCCGGCACGGGGCATGGCGACGCGGACGCGGCGCTCGCCTTCGGCGTATTCGATCTCGCCGAGGCCGGTTTCTTTCAATAGATCCGCAAGGCGGCGGATCAGGTCGGGATCGATCTGCAGTTTGTCGGGCATCAGTTTTCTTCGTCTTCGCCGGTCACGATACGGGCAAGCGCGTCGAGGGCGTGAAGATAGCCATGCGCACCCAGCCCGCAGATCACGCCCGCGGCGACCCGGCTGATGTACGAGTGATGGCGGAACTCCTCGCGCGCATAGATATTCGAGAGATGCACTTCGATGATCGGCAGTTCGCAGATCGTCAGCGCGTCGAGGATCGCGATGGACGTGTGCGTATAGGCGCCGGCATTGATGATGACGCCGTCGGCGTTGTCCCGCGCTTCGTGGATCCAGGACACGAGTTCGCCTTCGACATTGCTCTGGCGGAAATCGACGGTCAGGCCGAGCTCGGCGGCACGGTCGCGGCACGCCGCCTCGATATCGCCCAGGGTTGCACGGCCGTAAATCTCCGGCTGGCGCACGCCAAGCATGTTGAGGTTCGGCCCGTTGAGGACGAGGATGACCGGGGAGCTCGCCATGTCGCGGTTATACATCAAAAAAATCGCGAGGATAGGGGCGATTTTCCTGTCCATTGAGCGAATTGGACCAGGCCGGCGGACGCCGTACCCGCAGGCGCAGCCGTCGCGCCAGTGAAGAAGGACGAGCGCGCAGTTCCGCTCTCTCGCCATTGTCCCTATTCTTGTCGCGGCGAGCGCCGACTCGGGCCCGGCCCGGCTCGCCAGCCTGGGCGCGAGAAAGGCCGATGCGGTTCCACTTCGTCCTCACCAACCACTATCCGTTCGGCGTCTATAGGATCGAGGATCACATCAAGCTGATCGCCGGCGGTCTGGCCGATTTGGGCCACAAGGTCACGTACGGCTTCGACGACGACATTCTGCCGTGGCCGGCCGTCAACCTGCTGGTCGAGTTCTTCAACGACAGCCCGGTTGTGGATCAGGTCATCGGTCTGAAGCGCGCGGCGACGCGCTACGTCTTCGGACTGATCTGTACCGAGGACCTGCAGGATTCATCGGTCATGGATCATCCGGACTTTCCGGACCGCCGGCCGAGCCTCGAGAAGCTGCTGCCGCATATGGACTTCGCGTGGACCGTGGTTCCCAGCGACTACGGCGGGCTCGCCGGCGGGGACAAGGTCCGCTTTCTCGAGTACGGCTACGTGCCGTCGTTGCGCCGCCAAGGCGTCCTCGAGCGCGACATCGCCGTGCTCTTCTACGGCTTCGTCGGCCCGCGTCGCATGCCGCTGTTCGAGGGCCTGGCGGCGCGCGGATTGTCCGTCTCCATGACCACCGGGATCCTGCCCGGGTATTTCAAGCACGATCTACTGGACCGCGCGCGCACGGTCGTCGACGCCCGGCGGTCCGAGGATGCGCGCTTCCTGGCGCCGGCGCGGATCGCGACCGTCCTGCACGCGGGCGTCGCGGTCGTCTGCGAAAAATTCGACACGAGTCCGCTTGCCTCCTTCTACCAATACGTCGCCGCCGTCGAGTTCCGCGATCTGCTCGACGTGGCCGAGCGCGTGGCCCGATCCGATCAGTGCCTGGCGCTGGGTGCCGCTGGCCGCGAGGCCTTCGCCCAGAACACGTCGATGGCGGCGAATTTGCGGCGTGTCATGGATGTGCCGCTGTTCGCGGAAGCGGCCGAAGCTGCGGCGGGCGCCTGACATGCACTTCCATCTGCAGCTTGCCAATCATTACTTCGGGGGCCTGTATCTGATCGAGGATATCGTCAGGCCTATCGTGTGGGGGCTGCGCGCGCGCGGTCATCGCGTGACCATGGGCTTCATGCCCGATCTGCCGACCTGGCCGTCGATCGTACTCTTGCTCGAGTTCTTCGATCGCGACGACATTGCCGACAGCTTCATTGCCTGGAAGATACAGCCGGGTCCGCGCAAATGCATCGGCCTGGTTTGCACCGAGGACATCAACGACAAGCTGGTGATGGAAAGGCCCGAATATCCCGGCCGCCGACGCAATCTTTTGCGCATCCTGCAGCATTGCGAGTTCGTGTGGCCGATCGTCCCCAGCGACTACGCGCAGCACGTGCCTGCGGACCGTCTCGCCTTTCTGGACTTCGGCTATGTCGAGGCGCTGCGCCGCGACGGTCTGGCGCCGCAGGACCGCGACATCGATGTTCTGCTCTATGGCTCGATGAACGACCGCCGCCGGGCGGTCCTCGACCGGCTGCAGGAGCGCGGCCTCAAGGTGGCCGCCACCCGCGGCTGGCTTCCCGACTACATGCGCGACAACCTGATCGGGCGCTCGAAGGTGGTCCTCGACGTGAAGCGGTCGGACGACGTGAAGTTCACGTCGCCGAGCCGGATCTGTACCGCGGTGCAGATGGGGGCGACGCTGGTATCGGAGACGTTCGACACCAGCCGGCTCGCCTGGCTCTATGCCTATACGCAGGCGTGCCCGTTCGGCGACGTGGTCGATCGGGCCGCCGCTCTGGCGCGATCACCCGATTGGCCCGAGCTGGGGCTTGCCGCGCGCGAGCGGTTCAAGCGCGAGACCTCGATGGCCGACAACCTCGCGCGCGCCATGCAACTGCCGATCTTCGGCGAGATCGCGGCGGCGGAGCGCGGCCGATGATCTTCAACTTCATCCTCGCGAACCATCACGAAACGTCGCTGAACTCGCTCGGCGATCTGGTCGAGCCGATCTGCCACGGCCTGGAGGACTGCGGCCATCACGTGATCCGCTACGGCATCGATCTCCATCGCGCGCCGACGGTCAACGTGCTCGTCGAGTTCTTCAAGGACGACACGATCGTCGACGATTTCCTCCGCTACAAGCGCGATCTCGGGGACGGCTTCGTGCTCGGCCTCATCGGCACCGAAGATCCCGATGACCGGATGGTCATGGACAGCTACCCCAACCGGCGGCGGAATCTCGAGCGGCTCGCGGCCGCCGTCGACTTCGTGTGGACGCTGCTGCCGGTGGAGAGCTTCTATCGCGAGATTTGCGGCGCCGAGCGGGTCCGGCTGCTCCGCTACGGTTTCAGCGAGCGCTGCGTCGAGCCCGATATGATCCGCGAGCCGAAATGGCGCGACATCGACGCGGTCCTCTACGGCAATCCGCATCCATACCGGCAGCGCCTGGTGCGGGCGCTCGAGGCAAAAGGGCTGACCTGCGTCTGCACGCAGCGCGAAGCCTACCCCGACTATGTCGCGAGCGATCTGATCCGGCGCGCGAAGGTTCTCCTGGACGTCCGGCGCGGTCCGGAGGTGCGTTATCTGTCGCCCACGCGGATTCTCCGCGGCCTGCACAGCGGCACGGCGGTGCTCTCCGAGCAATTCGACGCTAGCGCGCTCGCCTACCTGTACGATTACACCGTCGCCGGTCCATATGATGCGCTCGCCGAGCGCTGCCGGGAGATCATCAGCGGCGGGGCCTTCGTCGAGCTAGGCTTCGCCGCTTTGGCGAAATTCCGTGCCGAGACGAGTATGCGCGACAACATGGCGCAGGCCCTCGACACGCCGGTGTTCCAGCGTCTTCTCGCCGCGGAACACCGGCCGTGATCTTCAACTTCTTTCTCGGCAATCACCGGGCCGGCGGCCTGAAAGGGATGCCGGATCTGATCCTGCCGATCCGCCAGGGACTGATGGAGCTGGGCCATCACGTCATCACCTACGGCCTCAACCTGCGTCCGGCGCCGGCGGTCAATCTGCTGGTCGAGTTCTTTTCCGAAGACGGGCCGGTGGATGAACTCATCCGGCTGAAAACGCAGGCGCGTGACGGATTCATTTTCGGCATCATCTGCACCGAGGACATCGAGGACCGGCTGGTCATGGAGCAGCCGGAATTCCCGCGCCGGCGGCCAAATCTCGAGCGGCTGCTGCCGGTGGCCGATTTCGTCTGGACGCTTTTGCCGCAGGCGGGTGCTTACGAAGCGCTGGCGGGTCCAGGCAAAGTGGAATTGCTCGAGTACGGGTTCAGCCAGCGGCTGCTGGCGCGCCGGATCATCCGTGAACCCGGCCTGCGCGACATCGACGTCCTGATGTACGGCAACGAGACGCCGTACCGCAAACCGATCGTCGAGCAGTTGCGTCAGCGCGGCCTGACGTGCTTCGTCACCAACCGGCAACTGTTCCCCGATTTCATCGCCAGCGATTTCGTGACACGGTCGAAGGTCGTGCTCGATCTCAGGCGCGGTCCGGGCGTGCGCTATCCGTCGCCGACGCGCATCTGCAAGAGCCTGCACGGCGGCGTCCTGGTGGCGGCCGAGCATCTCGGCGACAGCGGGATCGCCAATCTCTACAACTACACGGTGGCGTGCCGGTATGATGAACTGACGGATCGCTGCGAGCAGATCGTCCGCTCGGGCATGTTCGTCAATCTCGGGCTGGCCGCCTTGGAAAAGTTCAAAACCGAGACGTCGATGGCCACGAACATGAAGCGGATTCTGCGGAGCCCGACGTTCGCGCGTCTGGCGCCGGGATGACCGGTATGCGTTTCAACCTCGTCCTCGCCAACCAGTCCGCCTCGCGCCTGCAGGAACTCGAGGACATGCTGCGCCCGCTGCTCGTAGGCTTGCGGGCGGCGGGACACAGCGTCGTCGCCGGTGCCCATGACTATAAGATGGCGCCCGTCATCAATCTCATCGTCGAGGATTTTACCGATGCCGGCTTCGTGTCGGCCCTGACGCAGGCACGGGAGCAGACGGGCGGCGCGTTCCGGTTTGGCGTCATCTGTCCGGTCAATCCCGCCGCCTTGTCCGCCGAGCGTCGCGCGGGATTGCGATCGCTCCTGCCGAGCAGCGATTTCGTCCTCACGCTCGCCGGCATCGAGATCGGCCCTGAGTTCTGCCCGTCCGGCCGGGTCGTGCCGTTGACGTATGGGTTCGATGAAAAGCTCGTCGGTCCACGGCTGATCACCGATCCGGGTCTGCGCGATATCGACGTCGTGATCTACAGTCCGGCCTGCGACCGCGTGAACCACCTCGGCGAGCGCCTGGCCAAGGCCAACATCGGCCACCTGACCGTGCGCCCCGGTGCCATGCCCGACTATCTGGTGACCGACCTTCTCAGCCGCGCCAAGGTCGTGGCGGTGATCGACGACCAGCCGGCGACCGGTGCGCTCGGGCCGCGGATCGTCAAGGCGGTCTGCAACGGGGCGCTCGTCGTGACCGAGCCGCCGACGCCCGCCGGCGAATGGCACGCCGGCGCCCTCATCCATTCGCTCTACGACGACATTCCGGCCCAATGCCGGACGCTCGTCGCCGAGGGCCAGTACGCGAAGCTCGGCCTCGACGCTCTCGACCGTTTCCGCAGCGGCGTTAGCATGCGCGAGTGCATCACGAACGCGCTCAATCTGCCGCCGCTGGCGGCGCTCCGGGGGAGTTGAGCGATGCACTTCAACTTCTACTTGGCCAATCACTCCGGCAACAGTTTCGTGCTGCTGGAAGACGTGGTCCGCCCGATCGTGGTGGGCTTGCAGGAAAACGGCCACCACGTCGCGACCTTCGGTACGACGATGGTGATGGCGCCGGCGGTGAACGTGTTTGTCGAGTTTTTCCGCGACGGCCAACTGGTCGATACGCTTCTCAGCCTCAAGGCGCAGCTCAAGGACCAGTTCCTGTTCGGCATCGTCTGCACCGAGGATCTCGAGGATCCCTATGTGTGGCAGATGAGCGGCGCCGCCCGCCGGGACAATCTTCTGCGGCTCCTGCCCGCTGCGGACTTCCTGTGGCCGATCGTTCCGGCGGCGTCCTACGAAAAGATCTATCCGCGCGAGCGCATCGCCTACGTCCGTTACGGTCATTCGGCCAAACTGCGGCCGGTGACCGGGGTCACGCCTGAGGCGGATCGCGACCTCGACGTTCTGATCTATGGCAGTCCCTACAAGTACCGGATCCCGGTGGCCCAGCGGCTGCAGGCGCTCGGCTTGCGGTGCGACTTCACCATCAACACGACCCGCGGCATGCTCGAAGGCTGGCCGCGCTATCTCGCGGACGAGGTGCTATCGCGGGCCAAGGTCGTGGTCGATATGCGCCGCGGCACCGAGGTGCGCTATGCCTCGGTTACGCGGATCGTGGCGGCGGTGCACACCGGCAGCGCCGTGGTGGCCGAGGCGTTCGATACGAGCGAGATGGCCTCGGTCTATCGCTATACGACGTCGGTCCCGTACGACCTGATCGCGGAGACCTGCCTGGGAATCGTTGCATCGGGCGACTACGTCGACCGTGGGGTGCGTGCGCGCGAGTTGTTCGCCGGCGAGACCTCGATGCGGGATAATATGGCGGCCGCCGTGAACTTACCTCTGTTTCAGCCGTTGCTTGGCGGATGAGGATCGGATCAACCTCGCGCCTTGAGGTGCCTATGACGAAGAAAAAGACAAAATCCGGGCGGGCCTTGCGGACCAATGCGCCGCAGCGGGTCGGCCGTAGTCCCGAAAAAGCCCCCGCCAATCCCATGGGGACGGACGGGTTCGAATTCGTCGAATATACGGCGCCCGACCCCAAGGCGCTCGGCCGGTTGTTCGAGACGCTCGGCTTCACGGCCGTGGCGCGGCATCGGTCGAAGAACGTCACGCTCTATCGCCAGGGCCAGATCAACTTCATCGTCAACGCCGAGCCGGACAGCTTCGCCCAGGCCTTCGCGCGGGTGCACGGTCCGTCCGCCTGCGCGATGGCGTTCCGGGTGAAGGATGCAGCTGCCGCCTACGAGCGTGCCGTCAAGCTCGGTGCCCGGCCGGTGCAGGGAAAGCTCGGGCCGATGGAGCTCAATATCCCCGCCATCCAGGGGATCGGCGGCAGTCTGATCTATCTCGTCGACCGTTACGGCCCGTCGGGCAGCATCTACGACATCGACTTTCGTCCGCTGCCGGGTGCGCCGGCGGAGCCCGAAGGTGCGGGCCTGGTCTACATCGATCACCTGACCCATAACGTGCACCGCGGGCGGATGGAGCAGTGGGCTCGATTCTACGAGAAGCTTTTCGGCTTCCGCGAACTTCGCTACTTCGACATCGAAGGCCAGGCGACCGGGTTGCGCTCGAAGGCGATGGTCAGCCCTTGCGGCAAGATCCGCATCCCGATCAACGAGTCGGCCGACAGCAAGTCGCAGATCGAGGAGTTCCTGCACGCCTATCACGGCGAGGGCATCCAGCATATCGCGCTTGGCTCGCGCGAGATCTATCGCACGGTCGAGCGCCTGCGCGCACGAAAAGTGAAGTTCCTCGGCACCCCGGACACCTATTACGAGCTCGTCGGCAAGCGGCTGCCCCGGCATGGCGAGGATCTCGGCCGGCTGCGCAAGAACCGTATCCTGATCGACGGCTCTGCCCCCGGCAAAGCCGGCGAACGCCACTTGCTGCTGCAGATCTTCACCGAAACCCTGATCGGGCCGATCTTTTTCGAGATCATCCAGCGTAAGGGCGACGAAGGCTTCGGCGAAGGCAACTTCCGCGCCCTGTTCGAATCGATCGAGCTCGATCAGATCCGGCGGGGCGTTCTCAAAAACGTGAACGCCCGAAAAAAGTGAGAACTCTCACTCTCCGAGGCCGGACCTCTCGTTAATGTGCGGCCCGCGGGGAGGGCAGTGCGGTCGGGGAGTAAGGTCGGCGGCTTGTGAAGTTGGCGTCTCTCAAAGAGGGCGGGCGTGACGGCACGCTCGTGATCGTGTCCCGGGATCTCAAACGGGCGGTGAAGGTCCCTGAGATTGCGCGGACCCTGCAATATGCCCTCGACAATTGGCAGCGCGTGGAAGGCGATCTGCGGCGTGCGTCCAAGCGGCTGCACGGGATCCACTTCGATCCGATCGGCGCCGGCCGCGCCTTCGAGTTCGACGTCGGACGCATCGCACCGCCCTTGCCGCGTGCCTATCAGGTTCTCGACGCGAGCGCCTACCTCAACCACGTCGAAGTCGTGCGCCAGGCCCGCGGGGCGTCGCTCCCGGAGTCGTACTACCGCGACCCGCTCATGCATCAGGCGCGCTCGGACGCGTTTTTCGCGCCGGCCGAGGATATCCGACTGTTCAACGAAGCCGACGGCATTGATTTCGAGTCCGAGGTCGCCGTTATCGTTGACGACGTGCCGGTCGGTGTCGCGGCGGACGCCGCCGGCCGGCACATCCGCTTGATCGTTCTCGTCAACGACGTCTCGCTGCGCAACCTCATCCCGGACGAGCTGGCGAAGGGCTATGGCTATCTGAACGGCAAGCCGGGGCTGAGCTTCTCACCCGTCGCGGTGACGCCGGACGAACTCGGGCCCTATTGGGACGGCGGCAAGATCCATTTGCCGCTCGTGACGCACCTCAACGGGCGGCTGTTCGGCAATCCGAACGCCGCCGTCGACATGACGTTCGATTTCCCGACCTTGATCGCGCATGCGGCCAAGACCCGGCCGCTCGCGGCCGGGACCATCATCGCCGCCGGTGCCGTTTCGAACCGCGACGCGCGCGTCGGCCCGTCCTGCATCGCCGAGCTGCGCACGCTCGAGACCATCATCTCCGGCCGCGCATCGACGCCATTCCTGCGGTTCGGAGACCTCGTGCGCATCGAGATGATCGACGGCGACGGCCGTTCCGTCTTCGGCGCGATCGAGCAGCGTATCGTGCGGTTTGACGAAACCGACGCACGCGACAGGGGAATGGGGGAGGTTGTTCCGTTTCGCAACGGTTGTTAGGGTGGCGCTGTCATCTCCGTTGCCAAGGCCATCCACCATGAAGCTCCACGGCTACTTCCGTTCGTCCGCCGCATTCCGCGTGCGGATTGCGCTGAACCTCAAGAACCTTCCTTATGAAGCGGCCTTCGTGCATCTGCGCAAGGGCGAGCAGTCGGCACCGGCATTTCTGAAGCTCAACCCGCAAGGGCTCGTGCCAGCCCTCGAGGACGGCCCGCACCTTCTGACGCAATCCTTGGCGATCGCCGAATATCTCGACGAGACCCATCCGCAGCCGCCGTTCTTGCCCAAGGCGCCGGCCGCGCGTGCGCGCGTGCGGGCACTGGCGCTGGCGATCGCTTGCGACATCCACCCGCTCAACAACCTCCGGGTCCTCGTTTATCTCAAGAAGAACCTGAAAGTCTCGGACGCGCAGCACGACGAGTGGTACCGCCATTGGATCCATGAAGGCTTCCGCGGCTTCGAAGGCCTGCTGAAAAGCGGCGGTACGGGCAAATTCTGTCACGGTGACGCACCGGGTCTAGCCGATATCTGCCTGGTCCCGCAGGTGTTCAACGCGAAGCGGTTCTGCAGCGACGCCGATCTCGCCGCCTATCCTCTTACCATGCGGGTGTTCGGCGAGTGCATGAAGCTGCCGGCCTTCGACAAGGCCCAACCCGAGAAGCAGCCGGATAAGGAGTAGGGCGCGCCGCCGCGTCCGAAGAGCTATTTCCGCGCGTCGGCGACGAGGCTCTTCAGCGTCGCCATGTCGACCGCACCCGGCACGAGCTGGTTGCCGATGATGAAGCCGGGCGTGCCGCTGATCGTCAGGCTGTGCGCGAGATCGATGTTGCGCTTGATGATGCGCTCGACGTCGGGCGAGGTCATGTCGGCCTTGAGCTGCTTGGTGTCGATACCGACTTCGGATGCGATCTTCAGCACCGTCGCCTCGTCCAGCGTGCCGCGCGCCCGCATCAGCGCATCGTGCAGCTCCTGGTATTTCTTCTGCTTGCGCGCGGCGAGGGCGGCGCGGGTGGCGACGACGGAATCCGGGCCGAGGATGGGCAGCTCCTTGTAGACGAAGCGCACGTTCGGGTCCTCCTCGCGGAGCTGCGCGAGCGACGGCTCGACCTGCTTGCAGTAGGGGCAGCGATAGTCGAAGAACTCGACGATCGTCACGTCGCCCTTCGCGTTGCCGGCGACGGGCGAATCCGGGTCGTTGAGGATCTCATCGCGATGTTCGGCGATGGCCGACTTCGCGGTCTCCCGCGCCTGCTCGTTGCGCTTTTGCTCCAGGCTTTCCACGGCATCGAGGATCACTTCCGGATTGCGCATCAGGTAGTCGTGAATGATGCGTTCGATTGCCTGGACCTGTTCCGGCGTCAGGTCCGAAGGCGGCGGCTTCGCGGCGGTTGGCTTTGAGGAGGGCGGGACGCTGTGCGGCGGCTCACCCGTGCCCTGCGCTGCGGCTGCGGACGCGACGCCGCCGAGGGCAAGGATCACGATGGCGCGGATCAGGAACTTCAAGACGTGCTCTCCAATAGCCGAATGTCGATTGTCGGTCGCGGCGACGAGGAGTGCCCGTCACTATCGCGTGAGCGACAGTTCGGCCACATAGCCGAGCGGAAGTGCCGGCGCTGCGTCGTCGACGACCGGGCGCCCGCCAAGTCCGCCGACGGCGATGAAGGCGATCTGCACCATGTTGATGCGGTCGCGCGGCCAGAAGTGCTCGTACAACTTGGCCAGGTCGAGGGCTTCCAGTTTCCAGCTCCCGGTCTGCCCGAATTCGCGGGCGCGCAGGTCGTAGACCATGCCCTTGTCGTTGATCGCCGCCATATGTTGGGTCGAATCCTGCTCGCGCGGCGCGCCGACGCCGCCGAAAATGATATCGACCCGGCGGTCGTAGAGAGGATATCCCTCGGGTCCGGTACCAAAGACCGCATCGATCAATTGCGGCGTATCGGGGGCGCCGCCGTAGAACCCGACGCTGACTTTCAGGCCGCGGTCGAGCCCGTCGCCGGGACCGCCGGCGAACACGGCCGGCTCGAGATACCAGGCCCATTGCAGGTAAGGCATCGCGAGCAAGGGCACGGCGAGGCGGCGGCCAAGCACGGCGGTGGTCGGCTGGCTTTGGCGTACCGCGTCGATGCGCAGAACCGTCGTGCCGTTCAGGTCGACGACGGCGAAGCGGCCGGCCCCGTTCGGCGGCGACCGCCACCACGGATCCTTCGCCGCCGCCGGGTCGAACCCGGCATCGGGGCCGAGGACGAGGGCGCGTCCGCCCTGTTCCGGCAGCGGAGTGGGCGCCTTCTCGACGCAGCCGACGACGGCTAGTACGGCGACCGCGGCCAGCAGCCGGTTAATTGTCATCGCGCGTATTCGCATTCTTGATGTCGTCGGCGCGCTGCCACGGCGGGGTGCCGGGCTTGAGCAGCTTTTGCGCGCGATCGGCGAACGTGCGTGCCGCGGCGCGCTGGCCGCGCAGACTCTCCAGCTCGGCTTGCGCAAGGGACGCGAGCCCGATCTGGCCGTCCCGGCCATAGGCGACGGCGAGAAGCCGCCAAGCGTCGCGGTTTTGCGGATCCTGCTGCTTGGCCCGCTCGAGGTTCTGGATCGCGGGCTTCACAAGCTCCGCTCTTTCGGTTCCAAGCTGCGCCTGCGCCAACTCCGTCCGGATCAGCGCTTCGTTCGGCAGCACCTCGACGGCGTGGCTGTACAGGGGGACGGCGTCGCCGGGCTTTCCGGCCTCGAACAGCATTTGTGCCTTGGCTTCGAGGAAGTATCCGTCGTTGGGCCGCTCCGCCAACAGGCTGTCCATCGCCGCCAAGGCGCGCGGATAGTCGGGCCGCCGCGAGTAAGCGATGGCGCGGCCATAGCGGGCCTCGAGGCTCTGATCGTCCTCTTTGTAGACCTGCAGCGCGCGCGCGGGCTCGAGATAGCCGAGCAGCTTGGCGTGCATGCGGCGGAGCATCTCGTCGAATTCCGGGGGCAGCGTGGCGTTCGCGTTGCGCTGATGGGCGACGAACTCGCGCAGGAACGCGACGCGTTCACTGGTGACCGGGTGCGTGCGCACGTAGGGATCCTGCTGGGCCGGCGCGAGGAGCTCTTCGCCCTCGAGCACCTCCATGAAGGTGAGCAGCCCGCGCGCGGAGATTCCGGCACGGTCCATGAAATTGCAGCCCGCCTGATCGGCCTGCTGTTCCATCTCGCGCGTGTATTGCAGGAAGCTGCGCAGCCCGGTCTGCTGCCCTGCCGCCATCACACCTTGTCCCGCGGCGGCGTTCTTGCCGCCGCCCGCGGCCATGATCGCGATACCCGCGACCATGGCGACGATCGTCTCGAGCAGCGCGCCTTCCATGCCGTCGCGAATCCGGGCGAGATGCCCGCCGGCGATATGGCCGGTCTCGTGGGCAATGACCCCGATCACCTGATCCGGCGTCTTGGCCTTTATGAGGAGGCCGGAGTTGATAAAAAGGTTGAGTCCGTTGGCGACGAACGCGTTGAGCGTGCGGTCGTTGATGATATGCACGCCGATATCCTGGGCATTGAGGCCGGCCACGGTGAAAACTGGCGTGGCATAGGCGCGGATGATATTTTCCACTTCCGCGTCGCGGATGAAGGTGATTTGTTGCTGGGCCATCACCGGCGACGTCACCAACGACAACGCCGCGAGCGCTCCGGCAAGACGGGAGAATATGCGCCAGATCACGCCTCAGCCTCCTTTCCGTAGCGGCATAAGTAAGCGCCGCCGCAACCCCCGTCAATTGTCCTGGCTCCGGCTGATCACGCTGATCACGTTGATCGGCGTAACCGCCTGCGGCGGCAAGGAAGAGACCGGAGTCGTCGGGACTGTCCGCGGCTTCAGCGGGGGCGCCGTCGCGGACGAGCCGCGCGCCGCACGCATCGCGGCCGACATGCTGTCTGCCGGCGGGACGGCGGCTGATGCCGCGGTGGCCTTGTACTTCACATTGACCGTGACGTTGCCTTCGGTCGCGACGCTCGGCGGTGGCGGTGTCTGCGTTGTCTATGACGGAAAGCAGAACCGCGGGCAGATCCTCGATTTCATGCCGCGGCCTCCGGCCAACGGCGGACCGATCGCCGTGCCGTCAGCGGCGCGCGGCATGGCCGCGCTTCACGCGCTGTACGGAAAGCTGCGCTGGGAGCAGGTGGTCGGGCCGGCCGAGAACCTGGCCCGATTCGGCGTTCCCGTCTCGAGGGCCTTGGCTGCGGATCTGCTGGCAGCGGCGCCGACATTGGCGGCCGATCCCGAGCTCGCGAGGATCTACCTGAGCGACGGCAAGCCGTATGCCGAAGGCCAGATGCTCGTACAGCGCGATCTCTCCACCGTCCTGAGCGCCATCCGCACGCGCGGCGCGGGCGAACTCTATACCGGACCGATGGCGCGCCTGTTCGTCGACGGCGCCAAGAAGGCCGGCAGCGCCATTACCCTGGACGACATGCGAGCCACGCCGTTCGCCTGGCGTCCGGCTGTGACGGTGAAATGGGACGACAATCTCCTCTATTTCCCGTCGCCGCCCGCCGTCGCCGGCATTCTCGAAGCGCAGATATGGAGCATGGCCGCGTCACGGTGGAAACGCGCGGCGCCGGACGAGCGCGCCCATCTCTTCGCGCAGGCCAGCATTCGCGCCTGGCTTGACCGGCAGCGCTGGCTCGCCGATGGCTTCAAGGTGACGCCGTCGCCGCCGGAGATCGTCGATGACGACCGGATCAAGGCATTGATGGCGTCCTATCAACCCGCGCGCCGGACGTTGCCTCCGGGCCTGCAGCCGGGCCGCGAGCCCGATCCGGATGATGCCGCCGCATCCGCCTTCGTGGTCGCCGATCGGTCCGGTAATGCCGTCTCCTGTGCGGTGACACCTTACGGATTGTTCGGCGCCGGCCACGCCGCGCCGGGCACCGGCATGGTCCTGGCGCACACGCCCGAGAACGGCCGCGGCCCGCAATGGCTCGGTCCGATGATCGCCGTGCACGATTTCGGTTCGGGCCTTCCGATCATCAGCAGCTTCGGCAAGAACGCCAAAGGCGGCTACGCGCAAGGCGACGCTTCGGCCGGATCGCAGTTCGTGTTCGCCGGAGCGGCGTCGGGCGGAGCCGCCGCGGCGAGCGCGCTCGTCGAGGTCGCGCTGCGGGCGATGATCGAGGCGCGTCCGCTGGACGAGGCGGTCGACGCGCAACGCATGCATGCCGACGGCAATCCGCCGGATACGGTGTTCGTCGAAACGGGCGTCCAGCCGCGCGTGCCTGGACTGGCCGACCGCGGGTACAAGATCGTTCCCGTGCCGGTGATCGGACGGGTCAACGCCATCTCCTGTCCCGACGGCGTGATCGACAGCCCCGACAGCTGCGCGTTCCGCCAGGATCGCCGCGGCTTCGGACTTGCCGCCGGCGGCTTCTGACCGGCGCGACATCGCCGTGACGCTCAAGTCCGCGCGCCGCGGCCAGATCTCGCCGTTCATCGTGATGGACGTGCTCCAGGCGGCCAACGCGCGCGACCTGGCGGCGCGCACGCCCGAAGAACGCTGCATCCATCTCGAGGTCGGCCAGCCCGGGACGCCGGCGCCCCGCGCCGTCCTCGCCGCGGCGCAGCGGGCGCTCGCCGATCACCGCCTGGGATACACGGAATCGCTGGGTGTGCCGGCGCTTCGCGAGCGGATCGCGCGCCACTATCGCGAGGCGTATGGCGTCACAGTTCCTTCCGAGCGCGTCGTGATCACGACCGGCTCGTCGGGTGCCTTCCTGCTGAGCTTCCTCGCCGCCTTCGACGCCGGCGACCGCGTCGCCCTGGCCGATCCTGGCTATCCCGCGTACCGGAACATCCTCATGGCGCTCGACCTGGAGCCGGTCGGATTGTCGGCGTCACCGGAGACAAAGTTCCAACCGACGCGGCACCTCCTCGATGCGACGTTCGCCGCCATGCCACGTCCGCCGCAGGGCTTGATCGTGGCGAGCCCCGCCAATCCGACCGGGAGCATGCTCTCGGCCGACGATCTCAGAAGCGTGATCGATTGGTGCCGGACGCATGGCGTGAGGCTTGTCTCCGACGAGATCTACCATGGCATCGTGTTCGGCGCGCCGGCTGCCACGGCGCTGCAGTTCGGCGACGATGCGATCGTCATCAACAGCTTCTCCAAATACTATTCGATGACGGGTTGGCGGCTGGGGTGGATGGTCGTTCCGCCGGATCTGGCGCGGTCGGTCGAGGTCCTGTCGCAAAACCTGTTCATCTCGCCGCCGACCTTGCCGCAGCTCGCCGCACTCGCCGCCTTCGATGCGCGCGAGGAACTCGACGCGAACGTGGCACGCTATCGCCGCAACCGCGACATCCTGCTCGAGCGGCTGCCGCGGGCGGGTTTCACGCGCTTCGCCTCGCCCGACGGCGCCTTTTATCTCTACGCAGATGTGGCGCATCTCACGAACGACAGCGAGGAGTTCTGCCGCCGCATGCTCGCCGAGGCCGGCGTCGCGGCGACTCCGGGTACCGACTTCGACCCGGCGCGCGGCCGCGCCTATGTGCGCTTCTCGTTCGCCGGCAGCGAAGCGGACATGGAAGAGGCGGCGCGCCGGCTCATTGCCTGGCGCCGTTAGCTCACCTGCGGCAGCCCGCTCAGCTGGTCAGCCGCCGCCACCAGCCTTTGCGCGGCGGGCCTTGCGGTTCGCTCGACTGCGGCGGTTCCGACTCTCCGGTCGGGCCGGCGACGGGCACTTGTTCCGTGGATGTGGCCGGCTCGCGGTGACTCTCGCCGGCGGCGGCGGCTTCCTGCTTCTCCTCATCGGGGAAGCGTTCGGCGCGCCGGTTCCACGGCCAGTCGTGTGCGTCACCCGGCCCTTCGATGCGCGGCGGGCTCGGCGGCGGCGCGCTGGCGAAGGGCGATTCGGGCGGCAGGTCGTGGCCGGGCCCGACGATCACCGGCGGCACCGGTCCGCCACCGGCACCGCCCTGCGGTGCGCCCTCGTAGGGCGCACCTTCATGAGGCCCGCCCTCGTGACGATGACGTCCGCCGCGGCGACCACGCCGGCGCCGGCGGCGTCCGCGGTGCTCCTCGTCGTCTTGGCTGTGTCGCGGACCTTCTCCATAGCCGGCCGGGGCGGCTTCGCCTTCGAGAACCGGTGTTGCGGCGGCGCCAGCGTCCGGCGTGCCCGCCGGTGCATCTTGCGGCGCCTGGTAGTAGCTGCCGTGTTCGTCCTGCGCCTGCTGCTGCTCGCCGTGGCGGGCACCCTCCATCGGCTGACCGTGACGCTCGCGGCCACGCCGGCGGCGGCGGCGCCGGCGGCGGCCGCCGTCCTCGCCGTCATGACGCGGCTCGCCCGAATGTGGCGCGGATGTCTCGGCGGAGCCGCCGGCGTACGTGTCTTCGCCCGTCTCGGCTTGCGCGTAGGCCGGCTCGACCTGATGGGTGTCGATCCGCACCGGCGCCGGCGCCGCGGGACGTCCGGCCGGTACAGCCGCGGCACCTTCCTTCACCTTCGTGCGATCGAGGCGGTAGGCGGGCGGGATCAACGCGTCGTCGGCATTGATCGTGACGTGCAGGCCGTAGCGGGTTTCGATCCGCGCCAGCGCGTCGCGCTTGTGGTTGAGCATGTAGAGCGCCACCGCGGTCGGAACATGCATCATGGCTTCGACGGTCCGCAGCCGCATGCCTTCTTCTTCGATCGCGCGCAGCACGTGCAACACCGTCGATTCCGTGGAGCGGACGCGACCGGTCCCGCCGCAATGCACGCAGACCTCCGAGGACACTTCCGCGAGGCTCGGCCGCAGCCGCTGGCGCGACAGCTCGAGCAGTCCGAAGGGCGAGATGCGGCCGATCTGGATCCGTGCACGGTCGCTGCGCATCGCCTCCTTGAGGCGGCGCTCGACCGTGTGCTGGTTGCGGTGCTCCTCCATATCGATGAAGTCGATGACGATCAGTCCGGCGAGGTCGCGCAGCCGCAGCTGGCGGGCGATCTCCTCGGCCGCCTCGACATTGGTCTTGAGTGCTGTCTCTTCGATGTGCCGCTCGCGCGTGGCGCGGCCGGAGTTCACGTCGATCGCGACCAGGGCTTCGGTCTGGTTGATCACGATATAGCCGCCCGAGCGCAGGCGCACGGACGGGCTGTGGATGTTGTCGAGCTCGGCCTCCACCTGGAAGCGCTGGAACAGCGGCACGGCGGGGTCGTCGTAACGCCGCACGCGGTCGACGTGGTCGGGCATCAGCATGCCCATGAACGAGCGCGCCGACTCATGCCCCGCTTCGCCCTCGACGAGGATCTCGTCGATGTCGCTGCTGTAGATGTCGCGGATGGCGCGTTTGACCAGGTTGCCTTCCTCGTAGATGAGGCAGGGGGCCACCGAGTGCAGCGTCAACTCGCGGATGTCATCCCACAGCCGCATCAGATATTCGTAGTCGCGCTTGATCTCGGCGTTGCTGCGCTCCATGCCGGCGGTGCGCAGGATCACGGCCATGCCGTCGGGGACCTGCAGCTCCTCCATGATCTGCTTCAGGCGCTTGCGGTCCTGCGCGTTGGTGATGCGCCGGGAGATGCCGCCGCCGCGGGCGGTGTTCGGCATCAAGACGCAATAGCGCCCGGGCAGTGACAGATAGGTGGTCAGCGCGGCGCCCTTGGTGCCGCGCTCTTCCTTCACCACCTGAACGAGCAGGATCTGCCGCCGCTTGATGACTTCCTGGATCTTGTAGTGGCGCATCGGACGCTGCCGGCGCCGCCGTTCGACTTCCTCGAGCTCATCGCCGCCGATCGATTCCACGACGACTGGCTCGGCCGGGACCGTCTCGACGACCGGGCCACCGTTGTCGGCTGTCGTCGCCGCCAGGCCTTCCATGGACCCCGCCGGTTCCAAAGCTCCTTCGGCCGGCGGACTGGACGGAGCGGCCGGCGCCGGAGAGCCGGTATCGACGAACGCCGCGGATTCGACCAGCGGCTCGGGCTTCCAGTTTTCGGCCGGAGCGGAGACGACGCCGATATTTTCGGCGGCGGCCGGCACCGCCATAGGGTCGGGATGCGTCTCGGGCTGGCTGTCGCCCGTCTGATGTTCGGGAGGCTGGGTTTCCGCCGCGCGGCTTTCGAGCGCATCCGCGAGGCTGGGCGCGGCTGTGCCGCCCTCGGCGGGCTGCACGGGTGCCGCGGCCGGCGCCGTCGGCCGTTCGCCATGATCGTCGTCGTCCTCCGCCGCTTCGGCGGCGAGCAGCGCCTGCCGGTCGGCGACGGGAATCCGGTAGTAGTCCGGGTGGATTTCGCTGAACGCGAGGAACCCGTGACGGTTTCCGCCGTATTCGACGAACGCTGCCTGCAGCGAGGGTTCAACCCGCGTTACGCGGGCGAGGTAGATATTTCCTTTGAGCTGCTTCTTAGTCGAAGTCTCAAAATCGAATTCTTCTACCCGGTGGCCGCTGACGACAACGACCCGGGTTTCCTCCGGGTGTGTCGCGTCGACCAACATGCGCTTGGCCATTTAGATAAATCTCCAAAAAACAGGGCGAGGCCGGTTGGCGCAGCAGCCGGCACGCAGCCCGGCAATCGCCGAGCTGAATAGGGCAACGCTGCACCACGGCACTCGGCCGTAAAATTCAAAGCCGTGCTCCGGCGGCGCGTGGCGCATGGCAGTGACGCCGTTCGCCAATTTCCGAGCGCACGGACGCCGCGAGTGCTTTGCGGGGTTTGCCTGGCGTTCGGATTCATCGCGCGGGGTGCCGGAAGGCGGCCCTCTAAGATCGTCGGGATTTGTGTGCGTCCGCGCGCCGCTCTCCGTGAGGGGCGCCAAGCCGGGCCGCGGGACTTTAGCCCTGACGACCACAGCCAAGTTACGGACAAAGCAACCATAACCTTCGTTCCTGTCCATCCACAACGGATTTATTGGTACGGCCGCGAGATTTCCATTGAACCCTTTGAGAGAAAAGGGATATATGTCGGCCCTTGGAGGCCTCAACACCCCAACATGTTGTGGGCGGAGCCATGCGTCGAATAGCGTGCCGCCTGATCCAAGTTGCCGCCGTCGCGGCCCTGGTCCTGACCGGGATTTTGCCGGGCGGGCTCACGGTTAACGCTTTCGCCGCGAACCCCCTGGTCACCGGCATCGAATTGCGCGAGCAGGGCGGCGCCACGGTCATCGCGATCGACCTCTCCCGCCGCGTCGATTACCGCGTCTTTTTCCTCAACGAGCCGATGCGGGCGATCATCGACCTGCCGCCGATGACCTGGAACGTGTCCGGGATGACGGCGTCGCCGCGTGGCCTGGTGGCGGGATATCGCTTCGGGCTGTTCGACCCGACGACTTCGCGACTGGTCCTCGACCTGTCCGGGCCGGCGCGTGTGCGCCAGGTCCGCTACGACCTGATGCCCGGGCGGACGCAACAGCGGCTCGTCGTCGAGCTCGATCGCACGACGCCGACCGCGTTCGACGAGCAGGTGCAGCCGTGGACGCAGTCGGTGACCAAGCCGGCCGTGGCCGCGGCACCGCCGCCTGCGGCGAAGCCGGCGCCGACTCCGCCACCCCCGACCCGCCGCGGCGAGGCGACACGGACGGAGACGGCCGCGATCACGCCGCCGGCGGCGCCGCACGTCGCTTCGCCGCATGTCGAACCACCGGCCGCTGCACCGCCGCAGATTCCGCGCATTGCAGCCGTGGTGCCGACGCCCCCGACGTCACGCCCCGCACCCCAGAAGGCCGAGCCGAGGCACATCGTGGTGCTGGACGCCGGACATGGCGGGGTCGACCCGGGCACCATCGGCATCGGCGGCACGTTCGAGAAGGACGTTACCCTGATGATGACGCGCGAGCTCAAACGCCAGCTCGAAGCCACGGGCCGCTACAAGGCGGTGCTGACCCGCGACGAGGATATTTTCGTGCGCCTGCGCGAGCGCGTGGCGCGGGCGCGTGCCGCCGGCGCCGAGCTCTTCATCTCGATCCACGCGGATTCGATCCGCAACCGGGAGACGCGCGGCGCGAGCATCTACACGTTGTCGGAAACGGCCTCCGACGACGAGGCGGCGGGATTGGCCGCGCGCGAGAACCGTTCCGACATCATCGCCGGCGTCGACCTGTCGCACGAGAACAAGGAAGTGATGAGCATTCTCATCGACCTCGCGCAGCGCGAGACGATGAACCGCTCGGCGACCTTTGCGAGCTACCTGGAGGATGCCCTCGGGCGTGAAATCCAGCTCATTCCGGTGAAGCCGCACCGGTATGCCGGCTTCGCGGTGTTGCGCGCGCCTGATGTTCCGTCTGTCCTGATCGAGCTCGGGTATCTTTCGAACCGCGCCGATGAGCAGCAGCTCACGCACCCGCGCCAGCGCGCCAAGGTCGCGACGTCGATCGTGCGCGCGGTCGATACCTATTTTCGCGGCCGCATGCCGCCGACCTGACGGGCGACGCCAGGAGTAACGAAGAAGTCACGCCGAGCTGGTCGTGAAACGGCCATATTTGTGTTCTAATCACCGGCCCTGACCGCCTCCGCGACGTTCCGCGAAACGCGCCCGCGGCATGTGCTAGAGACTTGATGCTGAAGATTTTTCTCAGAACTCTGTTGCTCTCGCTGCTGCTCGTTATCCTGGCGGCGGCGGCAGGGCTCGCGACGCTTTGGCACTTCAGCCGCGGCCTGCCCGATTACCAGCAGCTCGCCGATTACCAGCCGCCGGTATTGAGCCGCGTCCATGCCGGCGACGGCCGGGTACTGGCTGAATTCGCGGTCGAGCGGCGGCTCTTCGTTCCCATCGATGCGATCCCGAAGCTGGTGATCCATGCCTTCCTCGCCGCCGAGGACAAGAATTTCTATTCTCATCCCGGCATCAGCCTGCCCGACATCCTGCGCGCCGCGATCGTCAACGTGGTGCAGAAGGGCACGATGCAGGGGCGGCGTCCGGTGGGGGCTTCGACGATCACGCAGCAGGTCGCGAAGAACTTCCTGCTGACGAACGAAGTGTCGCTGGCGCGCAAGGCGAAAGAGGCGATCCTTGCCGTTCGCATCGAGAACGCGCTGTCGAAGGATCGCATCCTCGAGCTTTATCTCAACGAGATCTATCTCGGCTCGGGCGCCTACGGCCTCGCCGCCGCGGCGCTCAACTACTTCAACAAGTCGCTCGACGAACTGACGATCCCCGAGGCGGCGTTCATCGCCGGCCTGCCGAAAGCGCCGAACAACTACAATCCGCAGCGCTATCCCGAAGCGGCTCGGGCGCGGCGGGACTACGTCATCACGCGCATGGCCGAGGATGGATGGATCACCGAGGCCCAGGCGCAGGAGGCACGGGCGACGCCGCTTACGATCCGCAGCCGCGGCGAAACCGAGACGGTGCGCGCAGACTATTTCGTCGAAGAGGTACGGCGCGAGCTCTCCGCGCGCTATGGCGAGAACGCGCTCTATCGCGGCGGTTTGTCCGTCCGCACGACCCTCGATTCACGGCTGCAGGACATCGCCGATCGCAGCCTGCGCAAAGGTCTTGTGACCTACGACCGGCGGCATGGCTGGCGCGGGCCGATTGCCAAGGTCGACGTCACGTCGGCCGATTGGCCGGCGCGGCTCGCCACCGTGCCGCGCCCGGCCGGCTTCGGCCCGGACTGGTACGGCGCGGTGGTGCTCGGGTTGCGCGGGCCCGAGGCACCGGAGGGCGCCGGCGCCGACATCGGCTTTGCCGACGGCTCGCGCGGCTTCATCCCGTTTGCGGAGCTGCAGTGGGCGCGTAAGCACCTCGACAATCAGAAGCTCGGCCCGCCGGTACGCCTGCCGGGCGATGTGCTTGCCCTCGGCGACGTCGTCGCGGTCGAGCCGGTCGAGACGGCCGCCGGATCGCGCGTGAAGCAACGGTTCTTCGCGTTGCGCCAGATCCCGAACGTCGGCGGCGCCATCGTCGCCCTCGATCCGCACACGGGACGCATCCTGGCGATGACCGGCGGCTGGAGCTTCGAACTCACCCAGTTCAACCGTGCCACGCAGGCGCTGCGCCAGCCCGGTTCGTCCTTCAAGCCGTTCGTCTATATCGCCGCCCTCGAGAATGGGTTCACGCCGGCCAGCCTCGTGCTCGACGCGCCGATCGTCATCGACCAGGGGCCGGGGCTCGGCAAATGGAAACCTGGCAACTACAGCCACAATTTCTTCGGCCCGACGCCGTTGCGCGTCGGCGTGGAGCAGTCGCGCAACCTGATGACCGTGCGTCTCGCCGAATCGATGGGCATCGACAAGGTGGTCGACATCGCGCGGCGCTTCGATATCTCGGACAGCCTGCCGCCGTTGCTGTCGACGGCTCTTGGCGCGTCGGAGACGACCTTGTTGCGGCTGACCACCGCCTACGCTGAGATCGTCAACGGCGGCCTCAAGATCAAGCCGACCCTGATCGACCGCGTCCAGGATCGCAACGGCCGGACGATCTTCCGCCACGACGATCGGCCATGCGACGGTTGTGTCGTGCCGACCTGGAGCCCCGACCTCGATACGCCGCCGCTTCTGCCGGATGAGCGCGACCGTATCGTCGACGCACCGACCGCGTATCAGATGGTGTCGATCCTGCAAGGCGTGGTCGAGCGCGGCACCGGGCGCCGCATCCGCGATCTCGGACGGCCGCTTGCCGGCAAGACCGGCACCACGAACGACAGCAACGATACGTGGTTCATCGGCTTCTCGCCGGATCTCGCGGTCGGCGTCTTCGTCGGGTTCGACACGCCGCGCACGCTCGGCGCGAATGAGACCGGCGCCAGCGTCGCCGTGCCCATCTTTCATGACTTCATGGGCGACGCGCTCAAGGGCAAGCCGATCATTCCCTTCCGTGTGCCGCCGGGCATCCGTCTGGTACGGATCAATGCCCAGACCGGCCAGCTTGCGCGCGCCGGCGAGCGCGATGCCATCTGGGAGGCGTTCAAGCCGGGGACCGAGGCGTCGATCGGCGGGCCGGTGCTGGATGGCGGCGCGCCCGGCATGTCCTCCGTGCCGGCGATCATCCCGGCCACGGATTCCGGCGGCTTGTATTAGCCGCGTCCGGCGCGCGTCCATGATATCGTCGCCGGACGATGACTGCTGCTGACAAGCTCGCGCACACCGAGGCCGTAGCCGCCGAGCCGGCGGAACATGATTCGGCCGAGCATGGGGGCGATCTTGCCGCCATGCGGGCGGCGTTTCCGGCGGCGCCGCGGCCGTGGATCGACCTCAGCACCGGCATCAACCCTTGGGCCTATCCCGTCAGCCGTATTCCGCGGTCGGCATGGCACCGGCTGCCAAGCGCTGATGACGAGCAATCAGTGCGCCTCGCGGCCGCGCGCTATTACGACGTCGACGCTGCAACAACCGACGTGGTTCTGGCGCCGGGATCGCAGGCGCTGATCCAGTGGCTGCCGCGGCTGCGCCCGCACAGCCGCGTGGCGGTCGTCGGACCGACCTACAGCGAGCATGCGCGCAGCTGGGTTGCGGGTGGCCACGACGTGCTGACCGTGGGCGCGGATGCGGACGCACTGCGCGACAGCGATGTCGTCGTCGTCACGCGGCCGAACAATCCCGATGGTGCGGTGATGCCGCTGCTGCGCCTCACCGAGCTCGCGGACCGGCTGCAGCGGCGTCGCGGCTGGCTGGTGATCGACGAGGCTTTTGCCGATGTTGCCGATGCACGCAGCGTCGCCGCGACCCTGCCGCAGGCTTCTGTCGTGTGTTTGCGCTCGTTCGGCAAGTTCTTCGGTCTCGCCGGCGGCCGCCTCGGCGTGGCGTTGGCGCGACCGCCGGTGAGCGACGCGCTGCGCGCCGCGCTCGGGCCGTGGCCGGCCTCGACACCGATGCTCGCCATCGCCGCCCGCGCGTTCGCCGACCGCGCCTGGATCCGGCGGACGCGCAGTCGGCTGAAGCGGGCTGCAGACCGTCTGGACCGCATCGCGGTCCGCGCCGGGCTCCGCCTCGTCGGCGGTACGTCCTTATTCCGGCTGTACGAGACCGGGCTCGCCGAGCCGCTGTTCGAACATCTCGCCGCGCGCGGCATTTACGCCCGCCGCTTCGCCGCCGAGCCGGGCTGGCTGCGCCTTGGCCTTATCGCCGATGCCGGCGGCGAGCGCCGCCTGCGGCGCGCGCTGGCCGCGTTCGCCTGGCAACAACCCCATTGATCGCGGCCTTAAGATCGTCGATAAGCTCGCCCCATGCGTGACGAAATCAAGCAGATCGCCGCCGACATCAAGCAGTCATTGGAGCTGCTGAGGAGGCATCTTTGACTGGGACAAGGCGAACCGCCGTTTGGACGAGCTGAACGCGCTCGCGAACGATCCCAATCTCTGGAACGACTCCCAGAAGGCACAAGGGCTGCTGCGCGAGCGTGCGCAACTCGAACGCGCGATTGGCGTCGTCAAGTCGATCCAGCAGGAGCTCGACGACGCGACGACCCTGATCGAGCTCGGCGAAGCCGAGAACGACGCGGCAACGGTCACGGAAGGTGAGGCCACCATCCGCGCGCTGAAGCCGGCGGCGGAAAAGCGCGGGCTCGAGGCGCTGTTGTCGGGCGAGGCGGACGGCAACGACTGCTTCGTCGAAATCCACGCCGGCGCCGGCGGGACGGAGTCCCAGGACTGGGCGAATATCCTCCTGCGCATGTACATGCGCTGGGCCGAGGCGCACGATTATAAAGTCGAGTTCCTCGAGGAAAGCGCCGGCGAAGAGGCGGGCATCAAGTCGGCGACGATCAAGGTCGCGGGCCCGAACGCCTACGGCTGGCTCAAGACCGAAAGCGGGGTCCATCGTTTGGTGCGCATCTCGCCCTTCGATTCCAATGCGCGCCGGCACACGAGCTTCGCGTCGGTCTGGGTCTTCCCGGTGGTCGACGACAAGATCGAGATCCAGATCAACGACGGCGACCTGCGTGTCGACGTCTATCGCGCGTCGGGCGCCGGCGGTCAGCACGTCAACAAGACCGAGAGCGCCGTGCGTCTCACGCACCTGCCGACAGGGATCGTCGTCGCCTGCCAGAACGATCGCTCGCAGCACAAGAACCGCGCCGAGGCGATGAAGATGCTGAAGGCGCGGCTGTACGAGGCCGAGCTCAAGAAGCGCGAGGCGGCCGCCGAGGCGATCGAGGCGACCAAGACCGACATCGGCTGGGGCCATCAGATCCGTTCCTACGTTCTGCAGCCGTATCAGATGGTCAAGGATTTGCGCACCGGGGTGCAAACGAGCGACACTGGGGGCGTGCTCGATGGCGATCTCGACCAATTCCTCGAAGCGAGCCTCAGCCACCGGCTGAAGGGTGGGGCGGGGCAGGCGGACGTCGCCGACATCGACTAATTCCCGGCCGAACCGGCCCCTCTACCGAAGGAGGACGATATGAAGTACGTACTGCTCGGAACCCTCGGTGTGGATTCTCTGGAGAAGCAGAAGCGCCGCGTGACGACCGCGCGTGCCAAGCTCAAGGAGCTCGGCATGAAGCTGGAGAGCGTCTATTACACGCAGGGTCCGTACGACTTCGTCGATGTCGTCAATGCGCCGAGCGCCGAGGCGATGCTCGCCTTCTCCGTATGGTACAGCCAGCAGGGGCACGGCAAGCTCGTCTCGCTGCCGGCCTTCGACGAGCGGTCCTTCGTCAAGGCGCTGAGCAAGGGCGGCCTGCGCGGAAAGTCGCGCTAAGGCAGCCGCGTGAGCTCCGCTGAGAGCCGACGCGTCGCGTAGCGGCTCCCGGCTGGGAATTCCGACAGTGTGAGGGCAATCGACGCAGGGCGCGAATTTCCGGGCGGACCGAGCGTGGCGTCCAGCAGGAGCGTAATCGCAGCCGTGGTCTGGTCGTCGCGATCTGGACGGCACGCGAGACGCGTGCGCAACGTCGTTGAATCTCCGCCGAGAGGCGTCATCTCCAGCCAGCGGCATTGCCAGTCGAGATCGTCGACCTCAGCGATCTGCCGATAGCTGAATCGGCCGATCCGGCCGGCGATATCGGCGGCATAGGCCGCGTCGCCGACGCGCCAGCGGATGATGGCCCCGTCATCGCCGACCGGGGCGATCTCCAAGGCGAGGGGAGGTCGTTCCTCGCCCTGCCATAGCAGGCCGTAAGCCTGTTCGCCCGCGGTGGCGTACCGTCCCGCGAGGGCGAGGAAAGGGTGCATCTGCGCCGCGGCGGCGGCGGGCGACAGGACTGTCGCCGCTGCGAGCAGCCAGCCATGTACGTTCATTGCAGCTCCTCCGGCGGGAGCGTAGCCGGCGAATGCGGCGAAATCGCGGCTTACAACGCTTTCGCCGCCGCCAGCACCGCATCGACATGGCCGGGGACCTTCACGCTGCGCCAGACGCCGCGGACGACCCCGTCCTTGTCGATGAGGAAGGTGGCACGATCCATGCCCATGTACTTCCGCCCGTAGAGGCTCTTCTCGATCCACACGCCGTAGGACTTCGCCACTTCCGTGTCGGTATCGGCGGCCAGCCGGAACTTGAGTCCATACTTGCCGCGAAATTTGGCGTGGCTGGCTTCGCTGTCCTTGGAAATGCCGATGATGTCGGCGTTGAGGCGCGAGAAGTCGGGCAGGTTGTCGTTGAAGCTGCAGGCCTCCATCGTGCAGCCCGGGGTGTCGTCGCGTGGGTAGAAGTACAGCACCACGGTTTTGCCGCGCAGGTCCGACAGCGAGACCGTGCCGGTGCCGTCGGTGGGCAGCGTGAAATCCGGGGCCCTCTGCCCGACTTGAACGCCGCCCGTCTTGCTTCCCTTCGCAGCGGCTGGCCGTGTCGACGCCGGTCGGGCCGGGGCCGGCTTGCGCGCCGTCTTCTTCGCCGATTTCTTCTTCGCAACGCTCTTCTTTTTCGCCGTGCCCTTCTTTGCCTTTTTCTTTGCTGCCATGACGATCTCCCCTCACTCCTTGCGTTCGGCGGACGGTTGCGGCCGGACGAGCCGCTCGTAGATATCCAACACGCCTGCGGCGAACTCCCGCATGTTCGCCTCCAGTGCCGGGAAGTCAACTGCTCCGGCCGCGCGTGCCAGTGCCGCCCTGAGACCCGGCGGGAATTCCGCCGGATCGATGTCCCCCTCGAGCGACAGGCGCAGCAAACCCTGGACGGTCTGCCACAACCGCAACGCCTCGAGCAGCGTCTTGCCGTTTTCCGGGCTCAGTACGCCGGCGTCGATGGCGCGCGTGAGCGCGGAAGCCGTGTTCGTGGCGAGGATCGACGGGCGCATCGCGGCGTGGCGCAGCTGCAGATACTGGGCGATGAACTCGACATCGATCAGGCCGCCACGCCAATGCTTGATTTCCCACAGGCTTCCCGCCTTGTGCTCGCGCGCCATCAGGGCGCGCATGTCGGCGACGTCCTTCGCCAGTTTCTCGGGATCGCGCGGCCGGGTGAGCACCGCGCGGACGGTATCCTCGATGCGGCGGCGAAACCCGGGCGTGCCCGTGATCGGACGAGCCCGGGTCAGCGCCATGTGCTCCCAGGTCCACGCATCGTCGCGCTGGTAGGCGATGAAGCCGTCGAGGTTCGTGGCGATCGGCCCCTTGTTGCCGGACGGCCGCAGCCGCAGGTCGATCTCGTAGAGCTTGCCTTCGCCGGTCGGCGCGGTCACGGCATTGATGAAGCGCTGCGCCAGCCGCTGATAATAGAGGCTGACCGGCAGGCTTTTCTCGCCGTTCGAGGCGTCGATGTCGGCGGGCGCGTCCCACAGGAAAATCAGGTCGAGATCCGACGTGACGGTCATCTCACGCCCGCCGAGCTTGCCGAGCGCCACGACGGCGAGCTCGCCGCCGGGGACCCGGCCGTGGACGCGCGCGAATTCGTCGATGACGGCCTGCTGGAGTGCCGCGATGGTCGTTTCGGCGATATCGGCGAGAATGGTGCCGCCGATATTGGCGGGCAGGAGGCCATTCAGCATCTGCACGCCAACCTGGAACTCGCGCTCGGCTTTCCAGCGGCGGAGAAGATCGAGCGTGTCCTGGAAATCGCGGCCGATGGCGAGCGTACGGTCGAGGTCGGCGGCGAGCTGCGGCGCCTCGGGCGGGCGCGCGAGGAATTCGGTCGACAACACGCTGTCGAGCAGATTCGTGTGCGAGCTCAGCAACTCCGCCAGCCGCGGGGCGTCGCCGAGAATGTTGGCCAACAAATCGAGCAGCGCCGGATTGGCATGGAAGAGGGAGAAAATCTGCACGCCGGCCGGCAGCAGCGACAGAAAGCGGTCGAAGCGGAGAAACGCCTCGTCCGGCTGGGCCGTACGCCCGAGCGCCTGCAGAAGCGCCGGCGTCAGTTCGGTAAGAAGTTCACGCGCCCGCACGCTGCGCATGGCGCGATACCGGCCGTGATGCCAGCCCCGGATGGCGGCTGCGATCCGGCTCGGCTCGTGGAAACCGAGCGTAGTCAGAGTCTCCAAGGTCGCCGGGTCGTCCTCAGCACCCGTGAACACGAGGTTCCCCCCCGGCGCACCGAGCTGCGGCGCCTCCTCGAAAAGGGCCGCATAGTGCTTCTCGACCTTGCTCAGATGGCCGAACATGTCGGCGCGCAACGCCGCCACGTCCGGATAACCGAGAAAGACCGCCAGCGCGTCGAGCTGCGGCCCCTGCTCGGGCAGCGTGTGCGTCTGCTTGTCGTCAATCATCTGCAGGCGATGCTCGACGCGGCGAAGGAAACGGTAGGCCGCCAGCATGTCTTCGGCCACGGCGGGGGCGACGCGGCCCGCCCGCCTCAGCGCCTCGATCGCTTCGATCGTCGACGACGAGCGCAGCTCGGGGAAGCGGCCGCCCCAGATCAGCTGCTGGGTCTGCGCGAAGAATTCGATCTCGCGAATGCCGCCGCGGCCGAGCTTGATGTTGTGCCCGCCGAGCGCGATCTTGCTGCCGCCGCGGTACGCATTGATTTGGCGCTTGATCGAGTGGATGTCCTGGATGGCCGCGAAGTCGAGATGCTTGCGCCAGACATAGGGCCGCAGCCGCGACAGGAATTCGGCGCCGGCCGCGAGATCGCCGCCGATGGGACGCGCCTTTATCATCGCGGCACGCTCCCAGTTCTGGCCGAGGCTCTCGTAGTAGGTCTCTGCCGCGAGGACGGACAGAGCCATCGGGGTCGACGCCGGATCGGGGCGCAGCCGGAGATCGGTGCGGAAGACATAGCCCTCCGGCCGCCGTTCCTCGAGAATCTTCACGAGATTGCGGGTGAGCCGGACGAAAATCTTCTGGAGCGCGTCCGGCTCGGCTCCCTGGATGCGCTCCGGATCGTAAAGCACGATCAAATCTATGTCGCTCGAGTAGTTCAGCTCGCGCGCACCGAGCTTTCCCATGGCGAGGACGATGTAACCCGAGTCCCGTTCCGGCTCGTCGGGATGGGCGAGGCGGAGCACGCCGGACTCCCCCGCACGCCTGAGAAGCCAGCGTGTCGCGAGCGCCACCGCGGTCTCGGCGAGGCTGCTCAAGGCATCGGTTACGCGCTCGAGCGGCCACAAGCCTGCGATATCGGCGAGCGCAATCGTGAGAGCCGCCCGTCGCTTGGCCACGCGCAGCTCGGACATGACGATGTTTTCGTCGGTTTCGGCCGTCAGCCGCCGATGCAACGCTGCCATGACCCGCGACATCGCGGCGTCCGGGCCTTGCCGAAGGAGGTCGACCGCGAAGCCGGCGTCCTCGGTCATCGTGTGGCTGAGATAGGGACTGTTGCCGAAAACCGATAGCAGCAGGGCTCTGCCGGCGTTATCGCGAGCCATGGCCTTGGCAAACGACCGGCCGGCGGAGTCCTCGATGCCGTCCGCGGCCTCCGCCCAGTGCGCCGCCTCGGTGTCGGCCTGGGCCGGATGCGCCGGGCGCGGCCACGCCGCGCCGGCGAATCCGGCATATAAATCCGTCATTTCCTGCGAGCCCATTTTGCCGCACACTGGAGCCACGCCCGGCGGAGCCGGTCAAGCACTGTCTCATCCTGTGGTCCGAGCGGCGAAGCGTGCAGCGATACAGTAGTGGATGAAGGGCGTGCTGTTCGGTCGATTTACGCGAATTACCGTCGACATCCTCGGGACGCTGCTCGTGCTCGTCCTGATCGGCGCGGCTGTCCTCGGGTGGCGCCTGTCGTTGGGCCCGTTGTCGCTCAAGTTCCTGACGCCGATGGTCGAGCGGGCGCTGAGCGACGAGAACATGACGGTCGACATCGACGATACCGTTCTCGCCTGGGGCGGCTGGCAACGTACGTTCGATGTGCGGGTACGCGGCGTCCGCGCCCTCGACAACGAGGGGCGTCTGATGGCCGAGCTGCCGGAAGTTTCCGTCAGCTTCTCGGCCCGCGGCTTCCTTCATGGCCTGGTCGCACCGACCTCGCTCGATGCGATCGGCGCCCGCATCGTGCTGGTTCACACGGTCGAGGGCGTCTGGCGGTTTCGTGCCAGCGCCGAAACCGCCGACGAGCGGCCGTCGGCGCTGCCGTTGCTGCTCGAGGATCTGCTGGCGCCGCCCGATCCGAGCCGTAGCCTTGGGTATCTCCGCGGCGCCGGCCTGTATGAATCGTCGCTGACCGTGATCGACGAAGCGAGCGGCCAGGCCTACGTCGCCCGCGATGCCAACATTACATTCGCGCGCGATGAGGGTGGATTGCGCGCGCATCTGTCGGCGGTTGCCGATATCGCCGGCAAGTCGACCCGGATGTCCGCCGATGCCCACTACTACGCGGCGAGTGGACTCCTCGAGGCGGCC